>ERZ773185.69-NODE-69-length-98033-cov-4.795219_pt1 | contig 98033 bp, 76 predicted proteins | sample MGYA00580531_ERZ773185 | MGnify/ENA primary metagenome ERZ773185 (study PRJEB29015, sample SAMEA2737799) | human gut metagenome | biome: human gut; feature: human-associated habitat; material: faeces | place: China | collected 2012 ...
GATGCGCGTGGCATAGCGCTCGGCAAGCTCGGGGTTGTGGGTGACCATGATGACCAGGCGGTCCTTGGCAACCTCCTTGAGTAGGTCCATGACCTGCACGGAAGTGGTCGAGTCGAGGGCGCCGGTGGGCTCGTCGGCAAGGAGAATCTCAGGGTCGTTGATGAGGGCGCGGGCAATGGCCACGCGCTGCATCTGGCCGCCGGAAAGCTGGCTCGGGCGCTTGTCCACGTGCTGGCCCAGGCCGACGCGCTCCAGGGCCTCCTTGGCGCGACGCTTGCGCTCGGCGCGGCCGACGCCCGAGAGCGTGAGGGCCAGCTCGACGTTCTCCAGGATGGTCTGGTGCGGGATGAGGTTGTAGCTCTGGAACACGAAGCCAATGCGGTTGTTGCGGTAGGTGTCCCAGTCGCGGTCCTTGTAGCGCTTGGTCGAGATGCCGTCGATGACCAGGTCGCCGGAGTCAAAGTGGTCAAGGCCGCCGATGATGTTCAGCGTCGTGGTCTTGCCCGAGCCGGACGGGCCCAGGATGGCAACGAACTCGTTGTCCCTGAAGGCCAGGCTCACGTGGTCCAGGGCGATTTGGGTGAACGACGAGGTGACGTACTTCTTGCAGATGTCCTTGAGCTCAAGCATCCGGGGCCTCTCTAGCTGGGGTTGACTAGATAAGACTACCCAGAAGAGGCCCCGGCAACCCAATGGGCAACCCAAGCGAGACAATTCAACACGTGCCGTTCAGGTTTGGGCTGCCCAGCGAGCGTCTATGCCTGGCGCGCAAGACGGGAGGCGGCAAGGGCGGCCTGGCCCGCACGCTCAAGAAGGGCATGGCTTGCATCGCCAGCCCCCAGGGCCGCGAGGGCATTGACCAGGAAGACGTCAACGTCCTGGTCCATGCGGCCGAGCCTCATGGCACAGGCGGCATCGGCAGCGATGCCACGCAGGGCAGCCAGGAGCAGCGCGGCCTCGGGCGTGACGGGGGCGGGCATCTGGGCCGTGCCCATGGGAACCCCGCGATGGGCGCTCACGTGCTCGCTGCGGGCACGGACGTCCTCGGCAACCTCGGAGAGGCGGGACTCGTCGGAGGAGGAGACGGCAGCCTCAAGGCCCTCGATGACCATGCCAAAGGCGTGCTCGCAGGGCACGAAGCCCGGTTGGGCAGCCATGGCCGCGGTCATGGTGGCCCCAAGCCCGCAGAGCTCTGCCATGAGCTGGTCACGAAGGCCCTGGACGCCGTCTGCCTCGGTGACGCTGGCAGTGACGGGCCCGTGCTGGATTGAGTGGTCGGTCATTTTGATTCCCTTCGCTCGGTTGACGTCACGAGTGTATCCGCGGACTGCCGCAACCTGTCGCGCGCCGCACGGAAGACAGAAATGCTACATCGCAGATAGCATTTGTTCCGCCATTTGCGAGCGTTCCGGGCCGACCTTTGCGCAGAAGTCCCCTTCGTGCGAGGATTTTTAAGTCGAGTGCGCCAAAGTGGCCTTCGTGCGAGTCCATTTTGGCGGCAATCGTCAGTTATCATAATTCTAATGAATAAAACGGAACGTTTTCCCAGATACCAAAATGGGATATTGCATAAAATAGCGTGCCGTTACCCCTGGGGCCTCAAACCCCACTCACACGAAGGCGAGTTTGATGCAACGAGGCAACGGTCGACTCACACCAAAGTACCTTCTGCGCGAGCGTCCCGTTAAGTGGGACCCATCCTACGACCTGACGACCGGCACGATAACCGTCCACGTCACGCGCAAGGCGGTCAAGAACTTCAACCTGCGCGTCAGGTCAGACGGAACCGCCGTCATGAGCATCCCCTGGCAGACCAACCGCCAGAAGGCGCAGACATTCCTCGACAAGCACCGCTACTGGCTGAAGAGGAGCATTGCCCAGGCGCTCGAGAAGCAGCCCGAGGCTCCCGACGACGGGTTTGTTCCCCTCTGGGGAAGGCTCGTCGAGCTTCCCTGCGACCTTGCAGTCGACGAGCTGTATCACAGGGAGGTCGCGCAGGCCCTCCCCGCCCTCATCAAGACCTACGAGGAGACGACGGGTCAGCATGCGACCGCCTGGCGCCTGCGTGACCTCACCTCGAGGTGGGGATCCTGCACGCCGTCAACCGGCCACATAAGCATCAACATCCGCCTGGCCGCCTACCCGCCCATCTGCCTCGAGTACGTCGTGGCGCACGAGCTCACGCACTTTATCGAGCCTTCGCACAACAGCCGCTTCCACCTGCATCTGGCGCTGGTCTTCCCAGAAGAGAAGAAGGCCCGTGCCCTCCTCAAGAGGAATCCGCGCGAGGTCGCCGACGCAGGCGCCTCGCCCGCCGACAGGATTCCCGTCATCGTGTAGAGTCCAGCCCGCATACGAAAAAAACGCCCCGCACCGAGTCGCTTGGTGCGGGGCGTTTCATGCTGGCGAGCTAGGCGATCAGGCGAGAAGCGCCTGGCCGGGAGCTACTTGGTCTCGGGGGCCTCGACGCCGCAGTTCTTGCGGCCGAGCTCGGACCACTCGGGCTCCTCGTCGGGCAGGGAGCCAGACTCCTTGGTGAACAGCTCGCGCAGGCAGTTCACGGCAACGACGAGGCCGAGGACCACGAGCAGGATGGCAAAGACGAGCTGCAGCACGGAGTTGAAGACGGAGGCGGCGGTGCCGGCAGACAGGGCGGTGACGCAGCCCATGATGCTCTGGACCAGGGAGGTGAAGGTGCAGCAGAGCAGGAAGGCGACGGGCACGTAGAGCATGGCGCCCTTGCGGCCGGTGCACTTGCAGAAGACGGCAAGGGTGATCATGGTCATGCCGCCGAGGAGCTGGTTGGAGGCGCCGAAGAGCGGCCAGATGGCCAGGTAGCCGCCGAAGGTGAGGGCCAGGCCCGGGATGAGGGTCACGAGGGTGGCAAACCAGGGGTTGCCCAGGACCTTCATGGCGCCGGACTTGTCCTCGATGGCCAGGGCGTCGTTGGACTTGGCGAAGAACTCGGAGAAGGACGTGCGGGCGATGCGGGCCACGGCGTCAAGGGAGGTCAGGGCAAGGGCAGACACGTTCATGGTCATGAACACGGTGGCGACGGTGCCGTTGACGCCAAAGGCCTGCATGCCGCGGGCGATGCCGGCGGCGAAGATCTGGAACGGGGTGGAAGCGACACCGTTGTTGAGGGCGCCGGTGCCGGCGGTGTTCATGTCAGAGAACATGATGCCGGCGATGATGATGGCGAGGACGCCCACGAAGGACTCCAGGACCATGGCGCCATAACCGACCTTGACGGCGTCGGTCTCGTTGGAGACCTGCTTGGAGGAGGTGCTGGAGGAGACCAGGCTGTGGAAGCCGGAGAGGGCGCCGCAGGCGACGGAGACAAAGAGCACCGGGAACATCATGCCGGACTTGGTGGAGAAGCCAGTGAACATGGGGGCCGTGATGGTGGCCTGGCCGTTAACACCCAGGACGACGATGCCCAGCACGGCGCAGACGATCATGACGACCATCATGATGGTGGTGAGGTAGTCACGCGGCTGCTTGAGGGTCTGGATCGGCATGGCGCCGGCAAAGACCAGGTAGACCATGACGACGGCAATCCACTGGTTGAGGTCAAGGTAGAGCGGGAACTGCATGCCGACGGCAAACATCAGCACGATGGCCACGACGGCAACGACGAACTCCTTGGCGCCATCAAGGTTGAACTTGCGCTGGGCCCAGCCGAAGGCAATGGCCACAAAGGTGAAGAGGATGGAGATGGTGCCGGCGCAGCCAGCGGCATAGGACTTGGCGAAGTCGATGCCGCCCGCCTCGGCCGGGGTGTACTTGAAGGTGCCGCAGACCATGGAGGTGAAGGCGGCGATGACGATGATGCAGAACAGCCAGCAGAACAGCAGGAACAGGCGACGGCCGGTCTTGCCGATGTACTTCTCGATGAGCTGAGCGAGCGACTTGCCGTTGTTCTTCATCGAGGCGTACAGGGCGCCAAAGTCGTGGACGGCGCCAAAGAAGATGCCGCCGACGAGGACCCAGAGCACGACGGGCAGCCAGCCAAAGGCCATGGCGACGATCGTACCCGTAACAGGGCCAGCACCGCAGATCGAGCTGAACTGGTGCGAGAACGCGGTGAAGGCGGAGACGGGCGAGAAGCTGTTGCCGTCCTTCATGCGCTTGGCCGGCGTGAGGGCCTCTTTGTCAACGCCCCACTTGTTGGCCAGCCAGCGGCCATAGCCCAGATAGCCGCAGGCGAGCACCGCCGCAGCCACAACCATGAGCAAAACTCCGTTCATTACATTTCCTCCTCTAAAAAGAACTTCTCAGACATAAAAAATGAGGGCCGTCGGTTGCGCTCGACGGCCCTCATCTTCATCAGCCGCCCGTTATCGTACGGGCTAGCTGTATGTGCTAACCCGCATCAGATAATTACTACGCTGATAATGTTTAGCTGATGCGTGAACATGTCTAAGAAATCCTCTTCAATCATGATGTGAACGATCCGTGCGTGTTCACATCCCCCAGTGGTTGAAAAGGAGTATGAAACTTTAGTTACCTAAAGTCAACGCAAATATGTAATGAATTTTCAACTTTTTTGAATTTCTCGGTATAAAACGCCACTGACCTCGGACTTTACCCTACGACAGTTTTTGCATGAGAGATGCCCCTGAGAGCCGCGGGAGTCGGACGGCGCATATGAACTTTATCGCGAGTTCCGCACGCAAAGGAAAGCACTTAATGTGCTTTCCGTCTTGCGCAGGACTGTAGAGCAGGAAACTTAATTACGCGCCGCTCCCCGCCCACGCCGGGCAACCTCTCCCTTGTACTTTATCAAGGTAGAGTGTATGATTCTGAACGTTACATGACTCACTTTACCTAACTAAAGTGCCACCAAGGGGGAATACCATGAATACCGATATGTCTCGTCGTCAGTTTGTTGGTCTAGCCGGCTCGCTCGCCACGGTGCTTGGCCTTGGTCTTGTCGGCTGCGGCGGTGGTGCCGGTAAGGGCTCCGCTGCTGGATCTACCGCGGCCAAGGATGTGAAGGGCGCTGCGGAGTCCAAGAAGCTCGTGGTGGGCTTTGATAAGTCCTATCCTCCGTACGGCTTTGTGGGCGACGATGGCGAGTACACCGGCTTTGATCTCGATCTTGCCAAGGCTGTTGCCGATAAGCAGGGCTGGGAGGTCAAATACGAGGCCATCGACTGGGATGCCAAGGACACGCTGCTCAACTCTGGCGCCATCAACTGCATCTGGAACGGCTTTACCATGGAGGGTCGCGAGGACGACTACACGTTCTCCGAGCCGTACATGCTCAACGAGCAGGTGTTCGTGGTCAAGAAGGACGCGGGTATCAAGAGCTGGGGCGATCTCGCCGGCAAGACCGTGATTACCCAGACCGATTCCGCTGCGCAGGATGTGCTCGAGGGTGACCAGAAGGATCTGGCGGCGACGTTTGCCACGCTCGACACGATCGGCGAGTACAACACGGCCTTTATGCAGCTCGAGAGCGGCGCGGTCGATGCCGTGGCTTGCGACCTTTCGATTGCTCAGTATCAGCTTGCCGCCAAGCCCGATGCCTATACGCAGCTCGACAAGCCGCTGTCCAGCGAGCACTACGCCGTCGGCTTTAAGAAGGGCGACACCAAGTCGGCCGATGCTGTAGCCGAGTCGCTCAAGGCGCTCTACGAGGACGGCACGGTTAAGGACCTGTGCGACAAGTATTCAAGCTATGGTCTATCTTTCGATAATTGGGTGCTCAAGTAATGTCTATTCAGGTCATGATGCAGATGCTTGGCCAGGGATTCTTGGTCAGTTTGCAGTTGTTTGTGCTGACGCTGCTGGGGTCGATTCCGCTGGGAATCCCCGTGGCGTTTATGCGCATGAGCAAAATCGCGCCGCTTCGCTGGATTGCGCGCATCTATATCTCGGTCATGCGCGGCACGCCGCTCATGCTGCAGATGTTTGCCATCTACTTTGCCCCGTACTACGTGTTTGGCATTTCGCTCACGCCCGATTCCAAGTGGACGGCGTGCGTCGTAGCGTTCATCATCAACTACGCCGGTTACTTTGCCGAGATCTATCGCTCGGGCCTGCAGTCCATTCCGCGCGGTCAATACGAGGCCGCCGAGGTGCTGGGCTACTCGCGTCTGCAGACGTTTCTGTATATCGTGATGCCGCAGGTCGCCAAGCGCATTTTGCCGGCGATGGGCAATGAGATCATCACGCTGGTCAAGGACACGTCGCTGGCGTTTGCCATTGGCGTGGGTGAGATGTTCTCGACCGCCAAGGCGCTGGTCGCCTCGCAGGTGAGCATGGTGCCGTTTGCGATCGCGGCACTGATTTACTGGGTCTTTAATTTCGTCGTCGAGATGCTGCTGGGCGCTGCCGAGAAAAAATTGGATTACTACCATGATTAATTCGGTAATGAATATATCGAACGCGCGTAAGGCGTTTGGCGGCAATGAGGTGCTCAAGGATATCTCACTCGAGGTCAAGCGCGGCGAGGTCGTGGCGATTATCGGGCCTTCGGGCGGCGGTAAGTCCACGCTGCTGCGCTGCGCCACGCTGCTCGAGACACTCGACGGAGGCTCGCTCTCGTTTGGTGACCTTGCCGTTGCGACGGATGCGGGTTCGGGCGCGGTCTATGCGAAGGGCGATGTGCCCAAGCGGGCACGCTCGCGATTCGGCCTGGTGTTCCAAAATTACAACCTGTTCCCGCACTATACCGTGATGAAAAACATCATCGACGCGCCGATCCGCGTGCTCAAGCGTCCGCGCGAGCAGGCGGAAGCCCGCGCTCACGTGCTGATTGCGCAAATGGGGCTTACGGGCAACGAGAACAAGGTGCCATGTGAGCTTTCGGGCGGCCAGCAACAGCGTGTGAGTATCGCCCGCGCCTTGGCGCTCGATCCGGAGATCCTGTTCTTTGACGAGCCGACCTCGGCACTCGATCCCGAGCTGACGGCCGAGGTGCTGCGTGTCATTAAAGACCTTGCCGCGCAGAATATGACGATGGTGATTGTGACCCACGCAATGCAGTTTGCGCGCGATGTTGCCGACCGCGTGGTCTTTATGGATGGCGGCCGCATTGTCGAGGAGGGTCCTGCCGAGCAGGTCATCGATCATCCTCGTGAGCAACGTACCCGTGAGTTCTTGAGCCGTATCGAGGGGTAGACTCAGGTATTTACTCAACTATTAATTGAGGTGAAGCCGCCGCAGGTCTTACGGTCTGTGGCGGCTTTTGTTTGCATCGACGGGGTTCAATAATCGCCTCACAAGCTTGTCTCTTCCTCTCGCCGCCTGTATTCATACGTGTGCCGAAAGGTGTGCATGGACGGTCGCCCGTGAGGGTAGGGTGGTGGCATAGGACATTTGGAGGGTGAGTCGGCTCGGCTGCCGACCATGCTGCTCCCGGGATGGCACCGACCGCGAACTCTCCCCGTTGGCGTCGCGCAATGCGCGCGGCCCTGCAAGGAGGTCATCATGGGTGCTCCCAAGACCGGTAACGTAAGGAACGTGGTGCTCGTAGGCCAAGGCGGGGTGGGCAAGACTTCACTCGCCGAAGCCATGCTCCACCTTTCCGGCAAGACTGCCCGCCTGGGCGGCCACGACGGCACCAAGCCTACGCTCGACTATGACCCTGAAGAGGTCAAGCGTTCATTCTCCATCTCGACGACCATCGCGCCGATCGACTGGAAGGGCGCGCGCATCAATGTGCTCGATGCCCCGTGCTACCCCGATTTTATCGGCGACGCCTTTGCCGCGATGAGCGTCTGCGAGACGGCTCTGTTTGTGGTCGACGCCGAGGCCGGCCCGCAGCCTACGACGGTTAAGCTCTGGTATGCCGCCGAGGACCTGCGCCTGGCGCGTGCGGTGTTCGTAAACCGCCTGTCGCGCTCCGAGGCCAGCTTTGCGACCACGATGGACCTGCTGCAAGAGCGCTTTGGCACGCGACTGGGCGCCGTGACCCTTCCCTGGGGCGAGGGCGAGGACTTTGACGGCATCATCGACCTGGTGCGCATGAAGGCGCGCCATTGCAACGGCGCCGAAGCCGTTGAGTCGGAGATTCCCGAGGAGTATCGTGCCCAGGCCGAGGAGGCCCATGATTATCTGTGCGAGCTGGTGGCCGAGGCTGACGACGAACTGATGATGAAGTACCTGGAAGGCGAGGAGACGCTGACGCAGGAGGAGCTTGAAGGTCTGCTGTCGAAGGCGATCGCCGAGCGCATCTTTGTGCCGGTCTTTGCGGGCGATTGCATTAAGGAGCAGGGCGTCAACTCGCTGATGGATGACATCGCGACGTACTTCCCGGCACCGACCGACTACGGCGAGATGCCGCTCATCGACGGTGATTCGCTTAAGATCTCGAGCGACGATGACCGTCCGGTGGCGTTTGTGTTTAAGACCCTGGCCGATCCGCAGCAGGGCCGTATCAGCTTTATCAAGGTACTGACGGGCACGCTTGAGCCGGGCCTTGAGCTGGTCAACGCGCGTACCCGCAAGAGCGATCGTCTGGCTCACCTGTATGTGATGTGCGGCCGCGACATGACCGAGGTCGGTCACGCCTATGCCGGCGACATTATCGTGGCGCCCAAGTTGGCGGCAGAGACGGGTGACACGCTCTCCATTACCGGTAAGGTCGAGGCGGCGGCGTTTAAATTCCCCAACTCTCAGTATCGCATCGCCATCGAGGCCGAGAACCGCGGCGACGAAGAGAAGCTCTACACGTTTATCGAGAAGGCATGCAAGGCCGATCCGACTATGAGTATCGACCGCGACGAGGAGACCGGCCAGACCATCATCTCTGCGGTGGGCGAGGCGCAGGTTTCGGTGCTGCTCAATCGTTTGGAGGATCGCACCAAGGTCGTGGCCAAAAGCGTGCCGATCCGCATTCCGTATCGCGAGACCATCCGACGCACGGCAAGTGCCCAGGGCCGCCACAAAAAGCAGACTGGCGGTGCCGGTCAGTATGGCGACTGCTGGCTGCGCGTTGAGCCGCTCATTGGGCCCGACGGCACGAGCGATGGCTATGAGTTTGTGGACGAGGTCGTGGGCGGCCGCATTCCGCGCTCGCTGATCCCCGCCGTGGACAAGGGTGTCCAGGAGACCATGAAGGACGGCATTATTGCCGGCTATCCGCTCACGGGCATTCGCGTCGCGGTGTATGACGGCTCGTATCACAGCGTCGACTCCAACGAGATGGCGTTCCGCGCGGCGGCTCGCATCGGCCTGCGCAAGGCGTGTGCCGATGCCGATCCGGTGGTGCTGGAGCCCATCGAGGAAATCACGGTGACTATCCCCGAGAGCTACGCCGGCGCCGTGATGGGCGACATCTCGGCATCGCGCGGTCGCGTGACGGGCATGGAGACCGATGAGCGCGGCGACACCGTGGTCATCGCCCAGGCGCCGTTGGCCGAGCTGACGGATTACTCGACGCGCCTGCGCTCTATTACGCGCGGCACGGGCGACTTTACCATGAAGCCCGCCGGCTACGAGCAGGTTCCCTATGACGTTCAGGCCAAGCTGGTCGAGCGCTATGAGGAGGGTCGCGCCAAGTAGCGTGTGGTTTTGTCTGCAATGTAGGTGCTGACGAAAAGGCCGCCCTGGGCAACCGGGGCGGCCTTATTTGATCCCTTGGGGACGGAGGAAAACGGATCATTTTTTGGGTTACGGGCGGCGCGGCCGGCACTAGTCTCCGGATGTCTGGTTGCGGCCGGTGGCGTAGTCGATCTGCACATGCGGCTGCAGGTTGTAGCAATATACGTGGAAGCAGAGGGTCTTGCCGTGGTCCTCGACCGATTGCGCCTCAAGGCGCACGCCGCGGCAGACAAGTTCCTCTTCGTTATACATGGGCGTGACGCGGTAGAGCACGTGGTTGCCCGTTTCGCGGATGTAGTCGAGAATCTGCTCCTCAAACGGTAGCATGCCCGTCTCGTTGAGATAGCGCGTGCCGGTGAGGAGATTCTTGCGGTTGGCGTTTTCGCCGCAGAGCGACCAGGCGATGAGGTGGCAGCGGTTGTAGAGGCTCTGGCCCGGAATAAAGTCGTAGCGCTGCTGATGCCATCCGGCGGGATGGATGCGCGAGATATCGCCGCGCTTGCCTTGACCGAGCGATTCGGGGCCCACGCAGGCGAGCGCTTTGCGAGTGCGGCCCAGGCTGTCGAGCTTGGAGAACTTCTTAAAGCAGCCCTCTTCGGTGGCGCGATCGTATTCATCGAGTGTGAATGACGGCGTGCCGAGCGGGTGCGTGCTGTCGGCGCGAAGGGCAACGTATGGGTTGCCGGCATAGTCGGGAATGCTGCTGAGATAAACACCGCGGGCGCGGTTGAGGTCGGGGTTTTCGACCTCGTCGATGGGGGTGGCGGTGCTGTCCGCGGAAGCGCCGTCGCCGGTGTCGGTTGCGGCGGAATCGGAGCCATCGCCAGAGTCTTGGCTATTTTGAGAGTCCGAGGAACTCGCTGTTCCCGATTCGAGCCGGGCGACCAGGTCTGCCTCGTCGTCGGTGCGGCTGGGGCTCTCGTTTTGTTTTTCGGCCAGAGCCGCCGCCTGTTCGTCGCTTTGCGGCGACAGCAGCTTGGGCGCCCCGTCAAGCGATCCCGTAAACAGTGCAAACCCCAGCACCACGGCGGTGCCGATGGAAAGTACTTGCTTGTAGGCGGACTTGCGCGACATTGAGGCTCCTGGAGGGACGGTTGGGAATCTACCAGTCTAGCAGGAGCCGGCAGGGGCCGTTCTATCGAACAAATACTTAAGATTTGGGACAAACACTACTGATTAATTTGTCTCGCGGTCTAGATCGAGGTGGAGTCGAGCCAGTTGAGCTTGCACTCGAGAATGCGCTGCTCGCCGGGTTGGCTGCTGCCATCAAGCAAGGCGAGCAGCATCTCGGCCGCCTCCCTGCCTTCCTGGTCGACGGGCTCGATGATCGTGGAGACGGTCGGCGTGGTGAGGTTGGTCCAGTCTTCGCAGTTGAGTCCCAAAAGACCTATTTGCTGCGGAAGTAGATGGGCCATGGGTTGGAGGGCCTTGTAGACACGGGGAAGTGCCCATTGGTTTTGTACGAAGATGAGTGTGCGCTTGGCGGGGTTGAACTTGTATTTAAAGTATTCGGTGAGCTCGTTGATTGACGGCTTGTTGTGATCGATGGGGATGGCTTTGTAGAGCTGCCCATTCGCGGCTAATGCCTCGGCATATCCCTGAAAACGTTCCATGCGGGTGCGCATTTCGGTCATATTGGCGGCAATGGAGAAAAAGTCCTCGTAGCCGGCATCGAGAAGCGCCTGCGTGGCGTTGTACACGCCGTCGTAGAGGTTGGTTTTGATCCAGCTGGTGCCTGGGCTGTAGATGGCCGCGTCAAAAAAGACGACGGGCTTGCCGGCACGCTTGATGCGGTCGTGGACGGCCTTGAAATTTGCCGTGGGCTGGATGATAAAACCATCGACGCCCAGCGAGAGCATCTTGTCGACGTACATGAGCTCGGTCTCGGGGTTAAAGTTGCTCGTGCAAACGACCGTTTGATAACCCGCGGGGAGCATGACCTGTTCCATGCCGTTGAGGACGAGGCCCGCCCACTTGTTGGTGTTATCCAAAATGATGATGGCGATGACGTGGGTCTGCTTGCCGGTGAGCGTTTGCGCTTGGGCGTTGGGAACGTATCCGAGTTCCTTGATGACGCCCGCAATCTTTGTCTGCGTCTTCTCGCTAAGCTTTTCTCGTTTGTCGTTGAGGTAATACGAGACGCTTGCCGTCGAGGTTCCCGCCTCTCGAGCGACGTCTGCAATCGTAACGCGCTGTTTTGCCACAGCGACTCCTTCCGACAGATGAGCATTTTCCAACATGATGACTTTGAGTCTTGGTGAGGGATGCGCTTCGGTGGGCGACCTTTTCCTTTCATATGAGTATGCAACAAATGCGGTATACGGGTGGGGTCGAAATTTGTGACCGGCATGCGTATCTGCCGTCTACCGAGAAAATCAAATACTTCTTGACTTTTGAAATCGAGGGTAAAATCGCAGGATTCATTTTTGGTTAAACGCATAACTAAATAGCGTAACCAACGCTCTGACCTGCGCGTTTACCGAAATAAGCTGGCATTAAGAAAATTGAGCACCTATATTGGTCTTGTCGAAAAGACAGCAAGTCCAAACGGCAGGGGATGCTCCGGAGGCCTCCGCAAACGGTGTCTTGCGCACGCAACTCTATGAAAAGAGGGAAGCAATGAAGATCGTAGGCGTTGCCGCCTGTACCGTGGGTATCGCCCACACGTATATGGCCCAGAAGGCGATTCAAGATGAATGCGCCGCCCGTGGCATCGAGTGCAAGGTCGAGGCTCAGGGTGGCCTGGGTATCGAGAATGAGCTCACGCAGGAAGACGTGGACTCCGCCGACCTGGTCCTGGAGTCCGTCGACGTGGGTGTCGAGAACGAGGACCGTTTTGAGCAGAAGATGGCCGAGGGCAAGTTCCTCAAGGTCGGTACCTCGGATGTAATCGCCGATCCGGTGAAGATCATCGACCAGGCCGTTGAGATCATCAAGGCGACGGGTGGCGCCGTTGACGCGCCCAAGGCCGAGGCCAAGGCAGAGAAGAAGGCCGTCTCCGCTGCCCCGCAGGCCCCGACACCGGCGTCCAAGCAGTCCATCTTTGCCGATCCTGGCAAGACGCTGCTCAATGCATTCAATACCGGCGTTTCCTATTTTATCCCCATCGTCGTTATCGGCGGCGTGTTCCTCGCCTTCTCGTTGGCATCCGGTACTGCCGGTGCTAGCGGCATGGAGGTCACCAACCCGTTGATGGTGAGCCTTAACACCATCGGCATGGCCGGCATCTCTATGATGATTCCGGTGCTTGCGGCATACATCGCTTACTCGATGGCCGGCAAGCCCGCACTTGCCCCTGGCTTCGTCCTGGGCTACTTGGTCAACAACGCCGTCGTCACCCCGAGCGGCAACAGTGTTTCGACTGGCTTCTTGGGTGCCATGATCATGGCTGTCATCTGCGGTTACTTTGTCCGCTGGATGAAGACCTGGAAGGTCAACAACACCATCCAGACCATCATGCCCATCCTGATTATCCCGATTCTGACCTCGCTCGTCCTCGGCATGGCATACATTTACATCCTGGCCACGCCGCTTGGCTTTGTGATGGATTGGCTCACCAGCGTGCTCGGTAGCCTGCAGGGCGGCTCCGCCGTCGTCCTGGGCCTGGTCATTGGCGTTATGACCGCCTTCGATATGGGTGGCCCCATCAACAAGACCGCTTCGACCTTTACCATGGCCATCATGGCCTCCGGCATCTACGGCCCCAACGGTATGTTCCGCGTCGCCGTCGCCATTCCCCCGATTGCTTGCGGCCTTGCTGCGCTCATCGCCAAGAACAAGTTCGATGATGCCGACCGTCAGATGGGCATCTCCGCACTGTTCATGGGCTGCATCGGTATTACCGAGGGCGCTATCCCCTTCGCGGTCAAGGACCTCGGTCACACCCTTCCCGGCATCTGCATCGGCTCTGCCGTGGGTGCGGCGCTCGCCGCCTTCCAGGGTATCGACTGCTACGTCCCACACGGTGGCTTTATCGTCGCCCTTGCCACCAACAACGTCGCGCTGTTCTGCCTGGACATCGTGATTGGCTCCGTGGTCGCCGCTGCAATCCTGATTGCCATGAAGCCCACGCTCGATAAGCAGGCCAAGTAAACCTTTAAGGACTCCGGTTGTGCGGAGGGATGGATTTGACTCCGCACAACCGCCCCTACACAACAAAATCCATCTGCACTGATAGGGCCCGCATCTGGGTCCCAGGGAACTTTTGTCAAAAATCCTCTGGAGAAGGAGAACAAAATGTCCAACCTCACCATCCGCCAGGCCGTTCAGGGCATGCTCAAGCTGCAGGATAGCGGCGATCACGCAACCATGGTCGGCATTGGCCCCATGAGCCCCAACCTGATTCAGGCCGTGTTCGAGCTTGCCAAGGACGAGGATTTCCCGCCCATGTTTATCGCCAGCCGCAACCAGGTCGATATGGACGAGATGGGCGCCGGCTACGTCAACGGTTGGGACCAGACGCGCTTTGCCGCCGACATCAAGAAGGTTGCCGACGAGGTGGGTTACACCGGCCCGTACTACCTGTGCCGCGATCACGGCGGTCCGTGGCAGCGCGACGAGGAGCGTAACGCCCACCTGCCCGAGGACGAGGCCATGGAGCTCGCCCGCAAGTCCTTCGTCGCCGACATGGAGGCAGGCTTTGACCTGCTGATGGTCGACCCCACCAAGGACCCCTATCAGATCGGCAAGGTTATTCCGCTCGACGTGGTTCTTCGCCGCACGATCGATCTTATCGACTACCTTGAGCAGTATCGTCGCGAGCATAACCTGCCCGAGGTCGCCTATGAGGTCGGTACCGAGGAGACCAATGGCGGCTTGACCTCTACCGATAAGTACGAGGAGTTCATTTCTCAGCTGCAGCCCGAGCTCGAGAAGCGCGGCTGCCCCATGCCCACCTTTATCGTCGGTCAGACCGGCACGCTTACCCGTTGGACCGAGCAGGTCGGCCATTACAACTTTAAGAACGCCCGCGAGCTCGCCGACATGGCAAAACGCTACGGCGTGGGCCTGAAGGAGCACAACGCCGACTATCTGGATGACGCAACGCTGCTCGAGCACATCCCGGCTCACGTGACGGCCTCCAATGTCGCCCCTCAGTACGGCACCGAGGAGACCCGCGCCTACCTCAAGCTCTGCGCTACCGAGCAGATTCTGGTCGACAACGGCCTGTGCGACGATCCCTCCGACCTGTATCACACGCTGCTGGTCAAGGCTATCAAGACCGAGCGTTGGCGCAAGTGGATGACCGGCGACGACGTTAACCTGCAGGTTGACGACATTCTGGCCGACGACGAGCTCAGCCTGAAGATCCTGGATGTCTCCGGCCACTACGCCTTTAACGATCCCGAGGTCAAGGAGCAGGTCGAGAAACTCTATCGCAACCTCGCTGCCCAGGACATCGACGGCAAGCGCTTTGTGATCGAGCACATCAAGCGCCCGATCAAGCAGTACGTCGTCGGCCTTAACCTCAAGGGCGTCACGAGCCGCATCGAGAAGGCTCTCGAGGACTAAGTAGTTCCGGCGTTTTGGCAAACGCCGGACCGGTCGACGCTGCGCGGGCATCTGCCGGGTAATCTGGCGCTCAAGCCGTCGCTCGCGTACCAAAGTACGCGTCGCTCCTCTTTCGCACCACCTTGCCACGGCAGCTGCCCGCTCGCTGACGTTGGTTCAACCAGTGATTGACCCGTTGTCCTTAGATTGCTAGCTATTCATTTGAAGGAGTTTTGCACCATGAAGTTCTTTATCGATACCGCCAACCTTGACGAGATCGCCGAGGCCAAGAGCTGGGGCTGCCTTGCCGGCGTAACCACCAACCCGTCCCTGTACGCCAAGACCGGCGGCAAGCTTGCAGACTTTGAACCCCACATGCTCAAGATCGCCGAGCTTTGCGAGGGCCTGCCCGTGTCCGCCGAGTCCACCGCGACCACTGCCGAGGGCATGATCGAGGAGGGCAAGCGCCTTGCCGCTCTGGCTCCCAACATCGTGGTTAAGCTACCCGTGTGCGAGGCCGGCCTCGCCGCCTGCCGCGCGCTGGCCGATGCAGGCGTGCGCGTCAACATGACGCTTGTCTTCTCGCCGACGCAGGCCCTCATGGCCGCCAACGCCGGTGCCCGCTACATCAGCCCGTTTGTGGGACGCTTCGACGACATCGCCGAGGACGGTATCTCGCAGCTCGACAACGTTGTGACCTGCATCAAGAACTATGACTGGACTGGCAAGAACGTCGACGACACCGTCGAGATCATCACCGCATCTGTCCGCACGCCCAATCACGTGACCCAGGCGGCGCTGCTCGGTGCCGATATCGCGACCGTCCCCATGGCCGCTCTTAAGAAATGCCTGCATCACCCGCTGACCGACCAGGGCCTTGCCTCGTTCGAGGCTGACTGGAAAAAGGTCGTCGAGGCACAGTAACGATGGTTCTGCCGGCCCAGCATTTGTTATGCCGGGCCGGCGTGCTCAAGAGAGGAAACTCCATGACCGATCAGGAACTGGCCAAGATTGCCAATGAGGTTCGCCGCGGTATTGTCACGGGCGTCCACGCCGCCAAGTCGGGGCATCCGGGCGGATCGCTTGGCGCCGCCGACATTATGACCTACCTCTACTTTGAGGAAATGGATGTCGACCCGGCGAATCCGAGCCGCGCCGAGCGCGATCGCTTTGTGCTCTCCAAGGGACATTGCGCTCCGGCACTCTATGCCGTGCTCGCCGAACGCGGATTCTTTCCCAAGGAGGAGCTCGAGACGCTCCGCCATATTGGCAGCCGACTGCAGGGCCATCCCAACATGAACGACACCCCGGGTGTTGATATGTCCACCGGATCGCTCGGCCAGGGCATCTCTGCTGCAGTTGGAATGGCGCTTGCCGCTAAGCACTGGGGCGACAGCTACCGTGTCTACACGTTGCTGGGCGACGGCGAGTGCGAGGAAGGCCAGGTGTGGGAGGCGGCCATGTTTGCCGGCAACCATGCACTCGACAATCTTGTTGCCGTCGTCGACCACAACGGCTTGCAGATTGACGGCAGCATCGATGAGGTTAACTCGGCTATGCCGCTTGCCGACAAGTTCCGCGCCTTTAAGTGGCATGTGATAGAGCTAGCCGATGGCAATGACATGGCGCAGATTGAGGCGGCTTTCGCCGAGGCTCGCGAGGTGACCGGCGCGCCCGTCGCTATCATCGCCGAGACGGTGAAGGGCAAGGGCGTCTCCTTTATGGAAAACCAGGTGGGCTGGCACGGCAAGGCGCCCAACGATGAACAGTTTGAGCAGGCCATGGCCGAGCTCGCAGCAGCAGGGGAGGAGCTCTAATGGCAGACGTCAAGAAGGTCGCCACGCGCGTTAGCTACGGCGAGGCACTTGTCGAGCTGGGCAATGAGCGCGATGACTTTGTAGTGCTCGATGCCGACCTGGCCGCCGCCACACAGACCGGTAAGTTTAAGGCCGCTCACCCTGAGCGCTTCTACGACGCCGGCATTGCCGAGAGCAACTTGATGGGGCTTGCCGCCGGCATTGCGACCACGGGTCGCGTCGCCTTTGCGAGCACCTTTGCCATGTTCGCCGCCGGCCGCGCGTACGAACAAGTGCGTAACTCCATCGGCTATCCGCACCTCAACGTCAAAATTGGCGCTACGCATGCGGGCATCTCGGTCGGTGAAGACGGCGCCACACATCAGTGCTGCGAGGACATCGCGCTCATGCGCACGATCCCAGATATGACGGTGATCGTTCCCGCCGATGACATCGAGGCTCGCGCTTGCGTGCGCGCCGCCTATGAGTTTGAGGGGCCAGTCTATATGCGCTTCGGCCGTCTGGCAACACCGGTCATCAACGACCACGAGGGCTATGAGTTCAAGATTGGTCGCGGCGTGGTCGTGCGCGAGGGGTCCGATGTGACTATCGTCGCATGCGGCCTCATGGTCGCCGAGGCGCTTGAGGCTGCCGAGGCGCTCGCTGCCGATGGCATCGATGCCGAGGTCATCAACATGCACACGATCAAGCCGCTCGATGAGCGCCTGGTGGTTGCCAGCGCCAAGAAGACCGGTCGCGTGGTCACTGCCGAGGAGCATTCGATTATCGGCGGTCTTGGCGAGGCCGTTGCCTCGGTGCTCGCGGAGCAGCATCCAGTGCCGATGCGTCGCGTCGGCGTGCACGATGTGTACGGCGAGTCCGGCCCTGCGGTCGATTTGCTGCATAAGTACGGTTTGGACGCCGACGCCATCGAAGCTGCGGTCAGGTCTGTGTTGTAAGGAAGGTTTCCATGGGATTTGTATCTGCCAACCAAGTGACGATCGGGTATACCGCCGCCTCGCGCGAGGACGCTCTGCATTATTTGTCCGAGCAGGCCATCGAGCTCGGCTTTGCCGATGACGCATCTGCCGTAGAGGCTGCCTTTATTGCCCGCGAGAACGAGGCCGAGACCGGCCTCGTCGCCGGTTTTGCCGTTCCGCATGCCAAAAGCGACGCGATCCACACGCCGGGTGTTGCCGTGCTTAAACTGGCCGAGCCCGTTGAATGGCCGAGCTTCGATGGGGTGCCCGTCGATGTTGCGCTCGCGCTGTATGTGCCCGCCGGCGAGGCTGGAACCACGCATCTGCGTCTGCTCTCCAAGGCTGCCGTGATGCTGATGGACGCCGGCTTCCGTGACAAGGTGCGCGCGAGCACCGATCCCGTTGAAATTGCGGAGCTCATCAATAGCGGACTCGAAGACTAGAACGGTCGTCCCGTTCAATCAATCGATCCTTCTCCAAGGAAAAGGGCCACGACGCCATATGGGTGTCGCGGCCCTGTTTGCGTTTCCCCAGATAAAACCTGCCAAAATAAACCTGTCCCTTTTTGGCAGGCCTGCGGGTCAATGCCCGTCAAACGAAGTTGCGGTGGAATAGTTCCTGTTTATGCCCGATAGGCTGCAAAACAGGAACTATTCCACTGCAACTTAGGGTGCGGTTGGGGTGTATGCGTTTTGAGAGCAGGACCCATGGTTAGAGAGATTACGCTCGTCTCTCTAAATGTCTCTCTAAAGAGAAAGTAGGCTAGAGAGATAGTCTTAGGTAATCTAGCAGTGAATTCGATACATCTCTCTAAATGTCTCTCTAAAACAAGGTGCTTATCTCTCTAAAGTTAGAGAGATATACGAAACTTTAGAGAGATAAATCTATTGTTTTAGAGAGACGGAATGCCAAATCTCGTCCGTCCGTTACCATCTGCCAAAAATGGCAGATAAAGGACTCATTGAGGTAATGGGTTTATCGACGAGCCGCAACCGCCGATATCGGAAGAAGTAGATGCAGCCGGGTCGCCCCTCTAGTGTCTCTCGAAGTTGGATGGGTGCTAGAGGGGCGATTGTCTTGCGATATTTCCCCAGATAAAACCTGCCAAAATTAGCCTGTCCCTTTTTGGTGGGTCAGTTAACGCAGTCTAGGTTGAGCATATGCGAGCGAGCGGGCTCCGGGTGCGGCAAGGTGACGTGAAACAAGCGGGCGCTGACCTTTTGGTCGCGCCCGTGAAGTTGAGCGTCAGATTGCCGTGCCCGGGGCCTGCGCAGCGCCGAGCGGTTACGCCGTTTGTAAAACGGCGTAACCTAAAGATTCATGTTGCCGTGGATGTAGGGGGTGACCTCGGGGGAGATATGGTCGCAGCCCAGCTCGCGCAGCGCGGACTCGATAACGGCGGGCAGCGGGGTCTTGCCCTTGTCGTCGACGGCGGCACCGCCGAGGGCGGCAATCTTGGCGACATCTGCGGGTGCGGCCTCGATATGCATGCAACCGCCGATCAAGCGCGCGCGTACCTGTGCCAGATCAAGATCGTACAGGTAATCCTCGCAGGCGCGGATTAAATCGACCTTCTCGCGCGTAAGTTCCTCGCCCGTGGGGACGCGGGTGGCAAGACATGCTCCCGCCGGCAGGTTCCAAACGGGATAGCCCCATGCGCGCAGCAGCTCGCGCTCTTCGTCCTTGGTAAAGCCGACCTCCATAAGGGGTGAGCGTACGCCGAGCTCTTCTGCCGCACGCATGCCGGGGCGGTAGTCACCGCGATCGCTTGCATTGCTGCCATCGATGACGGTGGGAAAGCCGAGCGACTTGGCGTGGTTGACGATGGCGGTAAAGCCGGCGTGCTTGCAGTGGTAGCAGCGATTAGCATCGTTGCAGGCTACTTGGGGGAGCTGCAGCTGATCCACCGAAAGATTGAGCACGGGGAGCTTAAAATGCGGCCCCTCATTGGCCTGCCCATCAACGGACTGCTCAAACGAAGCCTGCTCGGGCGTGCCGATGAGCGGCGTGGTGAGATGGACGAGGAGGGTATTGGTAGGCATGATGCGGGCGCATACGGCGGCCAAAAAGCTGCTGTCGACGCCACCGGAAAACCCGATAGCCACGCGCCCGTATGCCAAAAGCAGGTGTTCGAGCGCCGATAGCTTGTCTTGAAGCTCCTCTGCGGGTGCCGTGGTGTCTAAAATCATGAAACGATCCTTATCGTTGAGTACTCGGTCGAAAACTATAATCCTAATGCGTTACTTGCCATAAGACTTCTATCTATGTAACGAAAGTGCAATATGCTATATACGTTATATACAAGTTTGTAAAGTGCGGTAGAGTGGCAGTAACACAATCCGGTGAGGGGACCGATATGATCAAGGCTGTTATTTTTGACATGGATGGAACGCTGGTCGATACCGAGCGTTTGGGGATTAAGGCCTGGAAGGCAGGCGCCGCTGAGCTGGGGCTCGCGATTGATGAAGCGCTGATCCATCAGTTTATCGGCCGCACGCTGCCCGATGTTATGGACATCCTTGATAAGCATTACGGCAGCCATGAAACCACCGAGGCGATCTATCGTCGCCACAAGGAGATTCGCGACGAGATGGTCAAGACCGAACTGGAACTTAAGGCCGGTGCCGCCGAGTGCCTAGACGAGCTGCTGGCTGCGGGCTATCACGTGGGTCTAGCGACGTCGTCGCGCCTCGTTACGGCCGAGCGCAACCTTAAGATGGTTGGCCTCTTTGACAAGTTTGAAACGGTAACGTGTGGCGAGGACGTCGTGCACGGCAAGCCCGACCCTGAGATGTATCTGCTCGCCTGCGAGCGCGCGGGCTTTGCTCCCGAGGAATGTGCCGTGGTCGAGGATTCACGCAACGGCTGCGTCTCGGGCATCACGGCCGGATGCCATGTCTTCGCCGTCCCCGATATCGTGCCGCTGCCGCAGGACGTGGTGGATGGCTGCGAGGCCGTGCTCGATACGCTGTTCGATCTGGCGGCGGCGGTCAAGGCCGAGCGCTAGCGTTTGCACGCGAGTCGCCATGCCCCGCGCCCGATCCCGCAGGACGGTGGCGGCAACGGCGCCTGCGTGGAGGGGCTGACGCAGTCAGCCCCTCTTATCACGCCAAGATTGCTGTTTTGGCCGATAAGAGGGGCATTGTGCTTTAAGCGACTGGGGCTGCGGCCTTGGTAAGGAGCTGGCGGAGGGTTATGACGTTACAAGTTACTCCAGGAGCCAGTCGATCACGTTGCGCTTGCGGACTCCTTCGTAGTTCGCGTCCGCAAACAGCGTGTCGAGCGTAAGAAGCGTCTTGGGGTAGTTGTCTCGGACTTTCTTAAAGGGGGCCAACTCTCGATCGAGGGTAGTTTCGTCGAGCGTTGTGGCTGAAACCTGAAAATAGGCTGTCTCGTCTGACTTTAGGGCAACAAAATCAATTTCCCCGCCGTCGATATCGCCCACGTAGACGTCGTATCCACGGCGTAGGAGCTCGAGATAAACAACATTTTCGAGGATATGACCGATATCGCTGCTTTGGGTTTTGACGAGAGCGCCTCTAAGTCCAAGGTCAACGGCGTAGTATTTGCCGTTTGTTGAAAGAAGCTGCCGACCGCGCACGTTATAGCGCGGAGCAAAGTACAGCACAAGGCTGTCTGTTAAGCCTTTGAGGTATTTGGCTACGGTTTTCTGGTCGGTTTTGTTGCCGTTGGACGAGAGCGTGTCGGAGATTTTTTTAATCGAGATCCGGTTTCCAATGCTATGGAGTAGGAACTTGGTGATATCGCGCAGGGTCGGGACGTCCGAGACCTTCAGGCGTTCGATAACGTCGCGTATGACGATGGTATCGTAGAGGCTCATAAGATAATCGCGCGCCTGGGGTCCCTGAATACCCGTCTCGGCGATAAAGGGAAAAGAGCCCCGGGTGATGTACTCGTCAAACAACTGCGCGGGAGCCTTTCCGTCATTGGTTTTTGCCGAGCAAAACTCTTTAAAGGATAGGGGCAGCATCTTGAGCTCTACGTAGCGGCCGGAGAGCAAAGTCGCCAGCTCGCTCGAGAGCAGATAAGCGTTGGAACCGGTTATGTAGAGGTCGACATTGTCCTTGATAAAAAGACTGTCGACGGCTTTTTCGAAATGCTCGACGTGCTGTATCTCGTCCAGAAAAACGTAGTTCATCTTATCGGGGACGAGTCTGGCGGAAATGTAGTCGTAGAGTGCTCTATACGACGTAAGCGACTCGAACTCCAGGTCTTCAAAGTTGAGGGATATAACCTGGCCGCCTGTGATTCCATGATCGCGCAGGTAGCTGCGGTAGATTTCGAATAGCTTTGATTTGCCGGACCTTCGCACGCCCGAAACGACCTTGATGACGTGCGAGTCTTTCCACGAAATGAGCCAGTCGAGGTACTGTTTGCGATCAATCAGATTCATGAAACCCCTTTCTTGGCGAGAAAAAACTGGAGCAAAATCAATACTTATAGGAAATATCTAAAAATATGGAATTGAGTCTATTTTAACAAAAAAGCTAATGAAAAATGGATTACATTCCATAAATATACGTAGCCGCAGGTCCGGCTAAATGGGGAAGGCCCGTGGGGCCAGCAAAAACGTCGCAGCGGGACTGTTCCCGTTGCGGCGTTTTTTGTTACAGGTAGGCGCCCAGGTTGATGTCGGTTATTGGGGCCGCGGATGGGCCCGTCGGGTGCTGCTCGTCCTTTTGGGTGCTCATACGTTCGAGCAAGAAGGGGCGCACGAGCTCCTGACGGTTAATGTCCTCGGTGGCCGTGACCGTGGTGACGGTGCGCGCGGCGGAGCCGATGCGGACTCGTTTGGTCTTGGCGGCAGGTTTATCCTCGATTTGTTCCATGAGCAGCTGCACGCCCTTGCGGCCGATCTCGTAGCCCGGTGGTGCTACCGTGGTGAGGGGGACCGATCCGCTCCAGGCAAGCGGGTTGCCATCGCAGCCGGCAACAAGAATCTGGCCGGGGACGGAAATGCCCTTGTCGACCAGCGCCGAGATAACGCCCGAGGCCAATACGTCGGTCAGGCCGATGACAAAATCGGGGCGCTCGTCAACAGAGCGTTCGGCAATCTGGGCACCGATACTGTAGCCGTCGGCTGCGGTATTCCATTCGCCGGCGTCGATGACCTCAATTTTGATATCAGGATGCAGGGCAAGTGCCTTGTGGATGCCAAGGACGCGCAGGGTGAGCTGCATAAATGCCGCTCGGCCCACAACGGTGATATGGCGTGCGCCGCGGGCGATGGCGAGCTCGGCGATAATACGCCCCTGTGCCTCGTTGTCGGCGGCCACGTAGTAACCGGGCTCGGAGCAATGGATGTCCAGATAGACGATCGGCACGGGCATCTTGGTCATAGCGGGGTGCCAGTCGGGGGACGCCATGGGCTGAACCATGACGCCGGACATCTGCGTACCCATAAAATAGCGCAGGTAATGATCCTCGAGAATATCGTCGTTATCGGCATTGGCGATGAGCAGATCGTAGCCGTGCTTGCGGGCCTCGTTGTGGGCGCCGCTGGCGATTTGGAGCGAAAAGCCGTGGTCGAGACGGGGGAGCACCAGGCCAAAGGACTTGGTGGCGCCGCCCGCGAGCTGACGAGCGCTTTGGTTGGGCAGGTAGCCCAGTCGATTGATGGTTTCGTTAATGAGCTTGAGGGTCTCGGGACGCAACTTTTCGGGATGGTTGAGCGCGTTGGAAACCGTGCCCAACGAAACCCCGGCTTCGCGCGCGACGTCGCTGATTTTAACCTTTGCCATAGCGGCCCCTTTGATGCGTTTCAAGTACAAGCCAGATTGTAGCATCCTAAACCTACCAAAAAGGGACAGGTTTATTTTGGCAGGTTTATCTGGGGAAACGCCGTTGCCAGCGCGACCACCACAAAGGGGACAGGCACCTTTGTGGTGGTTTGGACCGGCTGGACGTGTGTGCATCGGGTGGTATCTAAGTTGAGATACCACTTCTGGTATATCAGCTTGCGCTTGCGTGAGTACAATACTCGAACGTTATACGTCTCAGCGCCCCCTGTGCGTGGACGTCTTGCAGTCACGCGAACGAAGGGATTTATCCTATGTGCGGAATCGTCGGCTACACCGGCTCTGATATTGCAAAGAACATCCTGGTCACGGGCCTCAAGCGTATGGAGTATCGCGGCTATGACTCCTCAGGCGTCGCGCTCGAGGTGGGCGAGGGTGCCGCGGCGCACCTCGACGTCATCCGCCGCGTGGGCAAGGTTGCGGGCCTGGAGAGCGAGCTTTCCAACATCGACAGCGACGCTACCTGCGGTATCGGTCACACCCGTTGGGCCACCCACGGCAAGCCCTCCGTCGTTAACGCCCATCCCCACACCAGCTGCGACGGTCGCATCGCCATCGTCCACAACGGCATCATCGAGAACTTCGCCGAGCTGCGCGAGGAGCTGGAGGGCCGCGGCCATCACTTTAAGAGCGAGACGGATACCGAGGTCTTCGCGCATCTGATCGAAGAGGCTTATGCCGAGACGCACGACCTGATGGCCTCCGTGCGCGAGGCGTGCACCCACGTGGTCGGTGCCTATGGTCTGGCCGCCGTGTGCGCTGACGAGCCCGGCGTGATCGCCGTGGCCCGCAAGGATTCCCCGATCGTGGTCGGCGCGGGCGAGACCGGCGCCTATGTCGCCTCCGATGTCATCGCGCTCATCGACGCCACCCGCGATGTCGTGGTGCTCGAGGACGGTCAGTTTGCCAAGCTCACGCCCGCAGGCGTCGAGTACACCGACGAGGCCGGCAACGTTATCGAGCCCAAGGTCACCCACATCGACTGGGACCTGGACATGGCAGAAAAGGGCGGTTATCCCGACTTTATGCTCAAGGAAATCCACGAGCAGCCGCGCGTCGTGCGCGACACGCTGGTCGGTCGTATGACGCCGGCCGGCGAGCTCGACATCGACGAGCTGGGCCTTTCGCTCGAGGAACTCAACGACATCGACCGCGTCTACGTGATCGCTTGCGGAACCAGCTATCACGCTGGCCTCATTGCCAAGAATCTCATCGAGGGCTGGGCTCGCATCCCCACCGAGGTTGAGGCGGCCAGCGAGTTCCGTTATCGCAATCCCATCATTACGCCGACGACGCTTGTCGTTGCCGTGTCCCAGTCGGGCGAGACAGCCGATACCCTTGCCGCCATTCGCGACGCGCGCATCAAGGGCGCCAAGGTCTTCGGCATCACCAACGTGGTGGGCAGCCCCGTGGCGCGTGAGAGCGACGGCGTCATCTACACCAAGGCCAACAAGGAGATCGCGGTCGCCTCGACCAAGAGCTTCATCGGCCAGGTCGTGAGCCTGACGCTGCTGGCTCTGCTGCTAGCGCAGGTCAAGTACCGCCTGACCACCAAGCAGGCGCGCATGCTGTTCCGCGAGCTTTCCGATACGGCCGAGCAGATCCAGTGGATTTTGGATACCCAGACCGAGGCCGTGCATGAGGCCGCCCTGCTGTGCAAGGACGCGCAGTCCGCACTGTTCGTGGGTCGCGGCATGGGTGCCGCTATTTCCTACGAGGGCGCGCTCAAGCTCAAAGAGGTCAGCTACCTGCACGCCGAGGCCTACGCCGCCGGCGAGATGAAGCACGGCCCCATCGCCCTGATCGACCCGGGCTTCCCCGTCATCGCCGTGGCCACCAAGAGCGCCACCTACGACAAGACCGTGTCGAACCTTATGGAGTGCAAGGCACGCGGCGCCAAGGTCATCGTCGTTGCCACTGAGGGCGACGAGGAGATCAACAAGATCGCCGACTGCATCATCCGCGTGCCAGCAGTCCGCGACGTGTTCAGCCCCATCACGGCGAGCGTCCCGCTGCAGCTGCTCGCCCGCGAGGTGGCCATCCTGCGCGGTTGCGACGTTGACCAGCCCCGCAACCTGGCGAAAAGCGTCACGGTCGAATAATCGAGTTCCGTCGTTCTAACAACTAAGGCCCGGCTCCGCATCAAAGACGGAGCCGGGCCTTGTTGCATTTGCCCAGATAAAACCTGCCAAAATAAACCTGTCCCTTTTTGGCAGGTTAGCGGAGCTTGCTGGTCTCGAAGTACTCGGGGAACTGGTCCAGAACCTCGGTTTGGTTGCGGAACATCATGTGCAGGTGCTTGCTGACCAAAAAGCTCGCTTCGATGGGGTCGCGACCGGCGATGGCGCGGCGAATCTGCTTGTGCTCGTTCACGATGTCCTGATTGTCGAGAACCTGCGTGGCGGCGCGCAGCCAGCGGAAGCGCTCCAGGTCGGCATTGGTCTCTTCGAGCCACGACCACACGGTGCTGCGACATGCGATGCTAAAAATCATGTGATGCATGAGGTTGTCGCTCAAAAAGAAGCCGATGCGATCCTCTTCGGCCATGGCCTTTTCCTGCAGCGCGATGGCGCGGTCGAGCTGCTCGATGCCGGCCGACGTGGCGCGCGCACAGCACTCCACAATCACCTGCTTTTCCAGATGCTCGCGGATGTAACAGGCACTCTCGGCAAGGGTGAGGTTGATGGGTGAGACGTAGGTACCGCTCTGGGGCACGGTGCGCACCAGGCCCTCTTGCGCCAGACGCACCAGTGCCTCGCGCACAGGGGTGCGCCCCATATCCAGGTCGTCGCAAAGTTGCTTGACGCCCAGCTTTTCGCCCGGCTTGTAGTCCAGGTAGACGATTTTGCGTCGAATGGTGTGGTAGGACTGGTCCTGTAGGCTCGTTTCCTGCCCGCCGACGTGCATCGATTCTTCCATAGCGCCTCGCAACTGTTCTATCAAACTCATATGTCAGTTGTTAATTATGCCGCGAATCAGCTCTCCACGGTGGGTAATTCGGCTGTTGCCTGAGAACTATTGCGGCATCTTAGTCTGTGTTTGCGCAAGGCTGCGCTCAATGTTGCCGTATCATAAGCCGTCGAAAACGTGAAATAGAAAGAAGGAATCCCATATGCAACTGGCAAATATCGTACGCGAGCGCTGGAAAGGCGTTTTGTTCTGCCTGATCATCGCCATTCCCGCGACGTTGCTCGGCAAACAAATTGAGGTGGTCGGCGGTCCGGTATTTGCCATCCTCTTTGGCATGGTCCTGGCGCTCGTCTTTCCCAAGAATCGTCGCGAACAGCTCGCCGCCGGCGTCACCTATACGTCCAAAAAAGTCTTGCAGTACGCGGTTATCCTGCTTGGCTTTGGCATGAACCTCTCCCAGATCCTGTCCAAGGGCGCCCAGTCGCTGCCGATTATCGTGGCGACGATCTCGACCTCGCTTGTCGTCGCCTTTGTGCTCTGCCGCGTTATGAACGTGCCGGGTAAGATCGCGACGCTTGTGGGTGTGGGTTCGTCGATTTGCGGCGGTTCGGCCATCGCCGCGACCGCACCCGTCATCGATGCCGACGATCGCGAGATTGCCCAGGCCATTTCGGTCATCTTCCTGTTTAACGTTATCGCGGCGCTCGTGTTTCCGACGCTCGGCGGCATGCTCGGGCTGACCAACGAGGGCTTTGGCCTGTTTGCCGGCACCGCCATTAACGACACCTCGTCCGTAACGGCTGCGGCGAGCGCCTGGGACAGCATGCATCCCGGCGCCAATGTGCTCGAGAGCGCCACGGTGGTCAAGCTCACCAGAACGCTGGCCATCATTCCCATCACGCTGGCGCTTGCTTGCTGGCAGATGCATCTGGCGCGCAAGGCCGGCGGTGACGCCAAAAGCACGTTCTCGCTTAAACGCGCGTTTCCCATGTTTGTGCTGTTCTTTGTGCTGGCGAGCGTGATCACTACGGTGTTTCAGCTTCCCGCGTCCTTTACGGCGCCCATCAAGGAGCTGTCGAAGTTCTTTATTGTGATGGCCATGGCGGCTATTGGTTTTAATACCGATATCGTCGAGCTGGTCAAAAAGGGCGGCAAGCCCATCGCGCTGGGCTTTTGCTGCTGGATTGGCATTGCGTGCATGAGTTTGGGAGTGCAACACGTACTGGGAATCTGGTAGAGGAGTAGCCAATTTGCGTGTTGGCTGCCGGCGAGCGCATTCTCACGGTGGAGCGATAGGAGCTCTTGCGGGTATGGCTTGTCCGCAGGTTTATAAGTCCCGAAGAGCTCTTATCGCCCCGCCAGGATGGCGATGCGGGGCAACACCTATACTCGCAGGACGGCGCTTTCTGCCCTATAGTGTTTGGTGAGCAATATCGTTCAATTTTGAAACACTTGGTCGTGCGACCGTCGGCGGTTGCACGTCGCTGCGGACAGGGGCAAATCATGGATAGCGATGCTAAGCTGAACATCTTGACCGAGGCCCTGGCTGCTGCCGGGGCCTCGGCATTTGCAATCGATGCGCGTGGGGACGTCGCGATCTCGACCATGAATGACGCGGCGCTCGAGTGGGATGTGGCGGCTTTTGTCGCTGAGCGCCTCGACCGTATAGGAGACGGCGCGCGTCTGGTTATGGGGCGTGCGGGTACGCGCCTGAGCCTGACCGTTCGCCCCACCGACAAAGAGGGCGGGGGCCTTTGGGTCGTCGTGGTCCGCGAGGTGCGCGGCGCCGCGGCGCATGCGGGCATCGAGTGGCTCAACGTCGACGAAGTTGAGGCCCGCTACGAATCGAGCGCGTACGGCATCGTTGAGGGGGCGGCCTCGGTGGCTGCGCCGGTCGCCGAGAGCTACGCGCGCGGTGTGCCCCTTATGCTCGAGGGCGAGCTGGGCGCGGGTCAGGTCGAGATTGCCAAGCGCCTCTATCTGGATGGCCCTTTTGCCGATCAACCCTTTGTTTCCGTCGCGCTCGATGAGCTCACCGATCGCGGTTGGCGCCATGTGCTCAAAAGCTCCGAATCGCCGCTGTTTCAAACAGGGCTGACCCTTTGCATTGAGGGCTGGAATGCGGTTGGTCCCCAGCGCCTCCGCGAGCTCGTTTCCACGATGGCCGACACCGCGTTGGCGACGCGCTGCCATGTGGTGCTGACGGCGAATGACATGCCGGGCGGCAGCGAAAGCGATCAGGCTGCTTTTGTGACCGAGCGCTTCGCCTGTGCGGTGAGCGTGGCGCCGGCAATCGCCGAGCAGGGAGCCGCGTCGACGAAGGTCGCGTGCTATTTGGAATATCTCGCTGATGCATTTGGGACAGCAGCGCCCACGCTGTCTGCCGCGGCGACGAAGACGCTCGATGCTTACCGCTGGCCGCGCAATTATCTGCAGCTCCGCGAGGTCTCGGAAAGACTGTATATATTGGTGGGGGCGGGCGCGGTGGACCGCGCTGTGGCGGAGGAAGTGCTCGCCCAAGAGGACGTGATTAAGACCACAACCTTTGGCGCCCCGACACTCGAAAGTGACCTGTATATCCTGCGACCGCTGGCCGATACCGAGCGAGATATCGCGCATCTGGTTGTAGATCATCTACACGGCAACCGAACCCGTGCGGCGGAGGTGCTGGGCATAAGCCGTACAACGCTGTGGCGCTTGCTGAAGGACGATGACCGTTGAGCGAGGCGCCCGTGACCGCGCGCGACGCGTGTGCTACAGTCCAAAGCGTTATTGTTTCGATTTGGTTACGGCGTGCGAGGGCATATGGCTGAGACTTCAAAACCGAGCCGCAGAAGACGGAGTGCCGCGCCGGTTAACCGACGCACGACATCGGTGACGTGGGGCAAACACGCCTCGGGGTTTGATGGCTCGTTCAAGCGCACTAAATATGGCTATCCTTCGGCAAGCGCTCGCTTGGCAATGCAGGCAGAGTCCTCGCTGTGGGGCCGCAAACGCGTGGTGGGCTCAAAGCTCAAGCACGACGGCACGCTTGGTTACATCAGCCGCGGGGCGGCTCGCCGCAGTGGGCTCAATCCCGCCGGCTGGTATCGCTACGTTCCGATCGCGGTTGTCGTTGCAGTGATCGTCATCGCGCTCGCTGCGCTTGGCTACGCCGGCGGTGGCGCCAACTTGGACGCAGTGTTTAAATCGCCTGAGCTCGCGCATGCAGGCACAGAAGTTGTCGAGGGCGCTCAGACCCAGACGGGCGTCGCGCCCCAGCGCGGCATCGTTGCGGCGGCCTCCACCATCGCCGATGCGCAAAAGGACGAAGACAAGCAAGGCGACGACGCCGAAACGGCCCAGACGAACGAAACGACGACAACTCCATCGGCAAGATAAGTTGCGAGTGGAGCAGCTAATTTGGGACGGGCCTTTTTTAGCTGCCCAAGTGCCGAATGCCAGCAGTGGCTCATTCGATGTCAGTCGCCAGCAGCGAGCGAGCCGCATTTGCGCCAAGGTGACGTGAAATGAGAGGGCGCTGACCTTTTGGTCGCGCCCTCGAAATTGAACGTCAGATTGGCGTGAATGCGGCCCGCGCAGCGTCAACGGGTCCGCCGTTCGTTAGAACGGCGGAACATACACGACGTTGTCGCGGCGCGGCTTTGCCTCGGGTAGCGTGTCCTCGGCGTAGCCCAGAATGCAGTGACCGACGCCGCGCAGGCTGCCGTCGGCGGGCAGGCCCCAGCTTGCCAGCAGTTCCAAGCCTTCGGGCGAGTCGAAGACCTCGTGTGCGCGATGAATCCAGCACGAATCAACGCCCAGCGCATAGGCAGCATTGAGCAGGTTGCCCATGGCGAGCGAACCGTCTTCCAGATGCGTTGGCACGCTACGGTCAACCAGCACCACCACAACGGTCTTGGCGCCATAGAAGGGGTCGCCGTTGCTGCCCATGACCTGGGCGTTGAGCTGTGAGAGACGCTCGACGGTCGCGGGGTCGGTGACGGCGACAAACGTCACCGGCTGGCGGCCCATGCCGCTCGGTGCATATTGGCCGGCTTCGATAATACGTGCAAGCTTTTCGGCCTCGACGGGACGATCGCTGTATTTGCGGCAGCTGCGGCGGTGAATGAGTGCTTCGATAGTCTCCATGGTGTCTCCTTGCGGTGGCGTTGCAGATGCCCCGTTCATACCCGTCGGGCTTAAACGATAGACGGTCAATTGCCCGGCCAAAAGGATAGATTCCAATTGGGAAAGTAGGTTTTGCATAAAAGTACCTTCAGAATGTGACAAACAAATGGGATGGTTAAACGTTTTATCCCGTCTACCCTGCGGTTTTTTACCACTTGCCTAAATGATGCGCGCATAAGCTCTGATAAAGGTTTTACTAAAGGAGTATCAACGTTTATCAACGCGCCATGGTGGCGCCGGGCCAGGAGGTAACATCATGTTCCAGGCTGGAGATGTCGTCGAGACCGACTTCGAAGGATTTCTGAAGCTGCTGCGTTCCAAGACGCGCGCTTTCGTGTCGATTAACGATCACGAGTACTACATCACGCACACCGATGGCTATTGGCGTGTTCAGGATTGCGAGGCCCTCAACGATAAGGGCCACTTTACTGACTGCTCCGAGCTGGTCAACACGGTCTGCGAGGTCGTCGAACTGCCGTGGATCTGCGGCAAGAGCCTGCACGACAGCTTCTCGGGCGCCACGGTCTACGAGGCCGTCGCTGCTTAACAGCCAACAATCGATATTCTCTCGCAATCGTCGGCGCCGCCCCGCGCCGGCGGTCTTTTTTGTCGATATGTTATATAGGTGGAGATATGGAGGTGCAGTGACAGAAAAAATTTATCTTAACAGGGTTGCTTTTGGGAATTTGATATGCTATACTATAAAAATCCAAGCAAAGGAGTTTATCAATATGCGGCAAGGTATTCTTAAATAAAATTTGATAATGGGAACAAAGACAAACGTCCTCAAGGAGAGGGCTTGGTTTTTGTACCCAATTTAAGAATACTTTTGCCTTTTCATTTCATATCGTGATAGACAACGGCCAGCCTTGGCCGCAGTTTTCATGTGTGTCCTACCTATCATCCCCAGCGGTAAAAGTATTTGTCGCTGGGGATTTTTGCGCCCTTCTGGGCCTTGTATGGAGGACAATCATATGAAAATCATCAATATTGGCATTCTTGCTCATGTAGACGCAGGTAAGACGACCTTGACGGAGAGCCTGTTATATACCAGCGGAGCATTCGAGGCGCTCGAGCCGTGGGAACAGCGCGAGATCATGCGCTTGGTCGGCAAGTTCTCCCATGTTCTTAACGAAGAGTGTGAGGCGTTTAAACAGCAGATGGCCGCCGAGAATGAGGCTGACGATAAGATCGAGGGGGAGACATGCGACTCTTAATGAGGTTTATGAGGCCGTACCGTCGTCTGATTGCGGTGACGCTGTTTGCGGTGCTGATAGATAACGTCGGTACGCTGTTGGTTCCCACGATGCTGGCGAACATGGTCAACACCGGTATTACCACGGGCGATGTCGACTATATTTTACGCAACGGCCTGTATATGCTTATCGCGACCGGCATGGCCAGCGGCGGCACGGTGCTGGGCTGCTATCTTTCGGCGCGCCTGGCCGCCAACGTGGCCTGCGATATCCGCAATGCCGTGTACGACAAGTCGCTCGAACTCGCAGCCAGCGACTTTGAACGCTTTGGCACGGGTTCGATGATTACGCGCTCACTCAACGACATCAACGTGATTCAGCAGGCTATCCTTCAGACGATTCAGCTGGTGCTGCCGGTGCCGTTCTTGGCCGTGGCGGGCATCATCTTTGCCTGGTTTATCGATCCTGCCATGGGCACGCTGCTAGGCGTGGTGGTCGCGATCTTGCTGGTTGCGGCGGTCTTTACCGTTGCCAACGCCGCGCCGATTTTTATGCGCTTGCAGAGCTTTATCGACCGCATGAACGTGGTGCTGCGCGAGAATATCGTGGGCGTGCGCGTCATCCGCGCATTTAACAAGGAACGCCACGAGGAGCAGCGCCTGGACGAGGTGTTTAGCGATTACGCGGCCAATGCCATCAAGGTCAACCACCTGTTTGTGGGTCTCGACAGTTCCAGCTTCTTTTTGATGAATATCGCCGAGGTGGCGGTGCTGTGGGTGGGCGGCAACCGCGTGGGCGTCCACGCCATGCAAATCGGCAGCATCTCGGCCGTGCTGGAGTACGCGATCCTGATCCTGTTCTTTGTGATGATGGCGCAGGTGGTGATTCTGACGCTTCCGCGCGCTGCGGCGTGCCTCAACCGTGCACAGCAGGTGTTGGAGATTGAGCCGAGCATCGTGGACGGCGAACGTACGCTGGATACGTGCGCGGCGGAGCCTGTTGACGGTGCCGACGCGGTTGCCGTGTTCGACCATACGTCGTTCCGTTTTGACGATGCCGACGAGGACACCCTGTGCGACCTGAGCTTTGCCTGTCGCCGTGGCCAGACGACCGCGATCGTGGGTTCGACGGGATCGGGCAAATCGACGGTAGCCAAGCTCTTGTTGCGTTTCCACGATGCCACGAAGGGCGCCATTCGCCTGAACGGCGTCGATCTGCGCGACCTTTCGCAAGGTGAGATTCGCGGGCATATCGCTTACGTGCCGCAGAAGGCGTGGCTGTTCTCGGGTACGGTGGCGAGCAACCTGCGCTTTGGCAACGAGGGCGCGACCGAGGCTGACATGCTCCATGCGCTGGAGGTTGCCCAGAGCACCTTTGTGCTCGACCAGCCTCAGGGGCTCGATACGCCGGTGGCCCAGGGCGGCACGAACTTCTCGGGCGGCCAGCGCCAGCGCCTGGCGATTGCCCGCGCACTCATGAAGCGCGCCGACCTGTATATCTTCGACGACAGTTTTTCGGCCCTGGACTTTAAGACCGATGCGGCACTGCGCCATGCGCTGCAGGACGAGACGTGCGATGCCGCGGTGCTCATCATCGCCCAGCGCATCTCGACTATTTTGCATGCCGATCAGATTGTGGTGCTCAAAGACGGCAAGATCGTGGGCCTGGGCACGCACGACGAGCTCATGGAAACCTGCGAGGTGTACCGCGCTATCGCGGAATCGCAGATGAAGGGAGGTGAGTAGCATGACCGAGGAGCTCAAGAAGCAGGGCATCGCCGATGATGCCGCGGTTGCAGAGACAGTTGAGGAGACGGGCGTCGCGCCCGACCTGGACGAAGCCACCAAGGCAGCGGCGGAGCGCGAGGCTCGCCGCCAGGCGCTCTACGAGGAAAACGAGCGCGCCGAGGACGAGCGCGCCCGCGCCGAGGCGGAGCGCATGCGTGACGTTGACGACGAGGGCGAGGACGAGACGCCCCGCGACACCTGGGCGACGGTGCGCCGCCTGTGGAGCGAGGCCGCCGGCGACCATTGGCGCTTTTACATCGTGTTCGCGAGCATCGTGTTCTATGCCATCTTTAACACCGCGGCGCCGGCTTACAGCGCCCGCGTGATCGATGAGCTGTGGGGGCATATGAAGCTGGCGTTTGCCAACAACACTACCTTCAGCATTACCTGGGAGAACTGCGGCAGGACCATCTTCATCTACTTTATGATCTGGACCGCCGCCGCCTCGTTCTACGCACTCCAGAGCTTTTTGATGTCGAGTGTGGCCGAACGACTCAACCTGCGTCTGCGCAACCGCATCGCGCAAAAGCTCAGCCGTTTGCCGCTCGCCTATTTTGATGCGCACCGCCCCGGCGAGGTGGTGAGCCGCGCGACCAACGACCTAGACAAGATGTCCGAGAGCATGCAGCGCGGATTGCTGCAGCTGCTCGTGTCGATTGGTACGGTTGTGGGTGCTGTGGGCGTGATGTTTGTGTTCAGCGTTGAACTTACGCTCGTCTTTTTGGGCTTTACGGCCCTGTCGCTGCTGGTGACCAAGGTGGTTTCGCGCCGCACGCACGACGTAACGGGCGAGCGCCAGGAGTGGGTGTCCAAGATTACGAGCGCGGTCGAGGAGGGCTACTCGGGCCGTTTGGTGATTCGTGCGTTCAACCGCGAGCGCCAGAGTTCTGCCGAGGTGCACGAGGCTTCGGGCGAGCTGGCGCACGTGAGCGCCAAGGCCGACTTTATGATCAACGCCGTCGGTCCCGCGGTTCGCTTTATCGGCCGCCTGGCGCAGATCGTGATTGCGCTCGTGGGTTGCAGCATGCTGGTGGCCGGACAGATGACCGTCGGCGTGTTCCAGGCGTTCTTCCAGTTTATCTACGAGGCGTCCGAGCCCATGACGCAGCTGTCGTTTACCTTTAACTCGCTGCAGAGTGCGCTGGCGAGCGCGGAGCGCGTGTTCGACCTGCTCGATGAGCCCGAAATGGAGGCCGATCCGCTGCCGGGCGAGGCCGCCAAGCTGCCGGGTCGCGTGGAGGGCCGCGTCGCCTTTGAGCATGTGCGCTTTGGCTATGCGCCCGACAAGCCGCTCATGCGCGATGTGTCGTTTACCGCCGAGCCGGGTCAGAAGATCGCAGTGGTGGGAACCACGGGCGCGGGCAAGACCACGCTCATCAACCTGCTCATGCGCTTTTACGAGATTGACGGCGGTCGCATTACGCTCGACGGCGTGGACACGAGTCGAATGGATCGCGGCGAGCTGCGGCAGCAGTTTGGCATGGTGCTGCAGGACGCCTGGCTGTTCGATGGCACGATTGCCGAAAACATCGCCTACGGTTGCCCCGAGGCGACGCGCGAGGAGATCGTTGCGGCCGCCCGCGCCGCGCAGGTCGACTTCTTTGTGCGTACCATGCCGCAGGGCTACGACACGCATGTGGCCAACGATGCCGAAAGCATCAGTCAGGGTCAGCGTCAACTGCTGACCATTGCGCGTGTGCTGCTCAACAACCCGGCGATCCTCATTCTGGACGAGGCTACGTCGAGTGTGGATACGCGCACCGAGCTTGCCATCGGCCGTGCCATGGACGCGCTGATGCGCGGACGCACGAGCTTTGTGATTGCGCATCGCCTGTCGACGATCGTGGATGCCGACCTGATCTTGGTCATGGATCACGGCAACATTATCGAGCAGGGAACGCACAAGGAGCTGCTGGCTGCCGAGGGCGCCTACGCCGACCTCTACCTGAGCCAGTTCGCATAATGTGACAAAGGAATAGTCCCTTTGTCACATCAGGAATAAGGCGCGCCGGGGATGGGTTCCCTGGCGCGCCTTTGCGTTGGGTCCGATGTTTTCGGTGATCGCCCGTTTCTAGCGTTCGTCCGCGAGCTTGGCGACGAGGGCCTTAAGCTCGGCCACCTCTTGCTCGAGCTCATGTACGCGGCGGGCATTCTCGGTGATGCCCTGACGGTTGAGGGCGCTTTGCTCGGCGGCATCGTCGGGCATGTATTCGCGGTGCTGCTTGGCGTCGAAGCTTTCCTCGAACACACGGCAGCCGTTGCGCTTGATGATGCGGCCGGGCACGCCCACGACGGTGCAGTTGTCGGGCACGTCTTTGACGACAACCGAGTTGCCGCCGATTTTGACGTTGTTGCCGATGCGAATGTTGCCGAGCACCTTGGCGCCTGTGCCCACGGTGACGTTGTTGCCCAGGGTGGGGTGGCGCTTGCCGGTCTCGTTGCCGGTGCCGCCGAGCGTGACGCCCTGGTAGAGCATGCAGTTGTCGCCCACAATGGTGGTTTCGCCGATGACGACGCCCATGGCATGGTCGATAAAGAAATGCTTGCCGATCTGTGCGGCGGGATGAATCTCGACGCCGGTGATATGGCGGGTGATTTGCGAGAGCACGCGGGCGAGCGAGCGATGACCATGCTCCCACAGCCAGTGCTCGGGCACGTGGTTCCACTTGGCGTGCAGGCCGGGGTAAGAAAGGAAGATGACTAGGCCGTTTTGCGCGGCGGGGTCCTGCGTCTGGACGGTCTTGATGTCCTCGCGAATGGTATTGATAAAGCTCACCAGCCGCCCTCCCTTAGCGCCGTGACAATGCAATTCAATAAAGTATAGCGATTCGCTAGGGATTAGAAAGGGCAATCTTGCCTAGCTTTGCGCGACAGGTGTCAATTATGCAAACTTGCTGGTAATGGAGTCATGCTTTTGTAAGGCCGTGCGTGTGGCCGCGTCGCGACCGTATACTGGTCAACTTGGACGTGTCCGCGCCCACAACTGAGAGGTTTAACTTCATGGGTTTCATCAATTTTATCGCCGAGCTGCTTAAGGATCCGCGCACCGCGATCGCCAGTTGGATTGCCGCCGGTCCGCTTATGGCCTACGGCTGCGTGTTCCTGATTATCTTTATCGAGACGGGCGTGGTGTTCTTCCCGTTCCTTCCCGGCGACTCGCTGCTGTTTGCCTCGGGTTTCTTTGCCCACAACGGCGGCTTTAACATCGTGGCTCTGCTGGCCGTCGCATGGACGGCTGCCATCTTGGGCGATCAGTGCAACTTTATGATCGGTCACTTCTTTGGTCAAAAGATCATCGCCTCGGGCAAGGTGAAGGCCATGACGCCCGAGCGCATCAAAAAGTCCGAGGACTTCCTGGACAAATGGGGCCACCTGGCCATCTTCCTGGGCCGCTTCTTCCCGTTTATCCGCACCTTTGTGCCTTTCATCGCCGGCATGGGCGGCATGCACTGGCGCAACTTTGTCATCTTTAACGTGCTGGGCGGCATTACCTGGTCGACGGTCTTTACGCTGCTGGGCTACTTCTTTGGCGGCATCCCCTTTGTGCAGGAGCACTTTGAGCTGCTGATCGTGGGCATTGTTGCCGTGTCGATCATCCCGACCGTGGTCGGCATCATCAAGGCCAGGCTGGGCAAGAGCAACGCCTAGTTAGAATCGGCACGCAACTGTGTAGTTAGGGCCCGTCACCGCTTACGGTGGCGGGCCTCTTTTGGTTCAATCAAATGAGTCAAATGAGAATACTTTACTTAGTTAAAGAAAAACGCTTTATCCGACGCGTGCGGGGAGTACAATCTCCTGCATGCGAATCGACATGCCATTGGCTTTGATGCTGTTCGCGTGTCCTGTCCGGCTCTACGCTCCGGACGTGCGACGTTGCGACGCGGTCGGCCTCGGTCCTTGCGTGCGGGTTCGCGAGTGTGCAACTGTGTATGTAAGGAGCGACACATGACTGTCGAGAAGAAGGATATCGATTGGGGTAGCCTCGGCTTTGGCTACATGAAGACCGATTACAGCTACGAGGCTCATTGGAAGGACGGCGAGTGGGACGAGGGCGGCCTGACCACCGACCATACCCTGCATGTCTCCGAGTGCGGCGGCATCTTCCATTACTGCCAGGAGGTCTTTGAGGGCCTGAAGGCTTACACCGCCGAGGACGGCAGCATTGTCTGCTTTCGCCCCGACATGAACGCCGAGCGTATGTATAACTCTGCCCAGCGTCTCGAGATGCCCCCGTTCCCCAAGGATAAGTTTGTCGAGGCTGTCAAGCAGGTCGTCGAAGCTAACGCCGCATGGGTCCCGCCCTTCGGCTCCGGCGCGACCCTGTACGTACGTCCGTTTATGATCGGCTCCGGTGACGTGATTGGCGTGGCTCCCGCTCCTGAGTACACGTTCCGCATTCTCGTGACCCCGGTCGGTCCGTACTTTAAGGGTGGCCTTAAGCCCGTTAAGCTGCGCGTTTCCGAGTATGACCGCGCCGCACCGCACGGCACCGGCAACATCAAGGCCGGCCTTAACTACGCCATGTCCCTCAAGCCCACGATGGAGGCCCACCGCGAGGGCTATGCCGAGAACCTGTATCTCGACTCCGAGTCTCGCACCTACGTCGAGGAGACCGGTGGCGCCAACGTCCTGTTCGTGAAGGAGGATGGCACCCTTGTCGTTCCGCAGTCGCACACCGACTCCATTCTGCCCTCCATTACCCGTCGCTCACTCGTTCAGGTCGCCAAGGACCTGGGCATCACCGTCGATGAGCGTCCCGTCGAGTGGGCCGAGGTCAAGGCCGGCACCTTCGTTGAGTGTGGTCTGTGCGGCACCGCTGCCGTCATCTCCCCGGTGGGCGAGATCGACAACAAGGTCTATGGTGCCGATGAGACCGTGACCTTCCCGGCCGGCTACGCCGAGATCGGCCCCGTGATGAAGAAGCTTCGCGAGACCCTGACCGGTATTCAGTCCGGTGCTGTCGAGGATAAGCATAACTGGGTTTATACTGTCGCGTAACTTGCTTTGCGACTCTCACGAGGACGTCCGGGCAGAGAGCAGGTTCCCTCCCGGCGCGTCCTCGGACATGAAAGAACCCCCGCTGCGCACAACGTGCGGCGGGGGTTCTTTCGTCCTGCGGAGTGCGCCGGGAGGGAACCCGCTCTCTGCCCTACGGGCTCGGTATTGCCGCGACGGGTAATGATGGGCCTGAATAAATTCAGCTGCCGCTTGCCTGGGGTAGGGTGCGACGTGCATTTTTGGGAATATTCGGCACCCGCGGGCGCCTGCATACTGGGTTTTGGGCGAAAAGCAGGTCCCATGGGCCGCATTCCGTTAAAAATGAGCGGTCTTTGAGGCGCTGGGGGCTCGAAACAGGGGCACTCGATGCGGTTTCGTGCGTCCGTTCTCTCGCTCGTGGGCTCCGGGATGCTGAATATTCCGAAATTTGCACGGCGCCCCCTGGGGTACCTGTGGGCAAAAAGCAACCGCCCCGTCGAAGTTATGCATTCGACGGGGCGGTTTATGCATATAGCCGATTCAGGATGCGCTGCTGAGCTGTTAGAACTTGACGGTCGGTGCCTGGCGGGCGGCCTCCGCGGCCTCAAAGCCCTGGCGCTCCTTAAACTGGAAGATGCCGGCAAAGATAACGTTGGGGAACGTCTGAATGGCGTTGTTGTAGCTGAGCACGCAGTCGTTGTAGCTCTGGCGTGCGTAGCTTACCTTGTTCTCGGTGTCCTCGAGCGTGGCCTGGAGCTGCGTAAAGTTGGTGTTCGCCTTAAGGTCGGGATAGGCCTCGGCCACGGCAAAGAGCTGGCGCAGCGCACCGGTCAGCACGTTGTCGGCTTCCATCTTGGCCTCGGGCGTGGTGGCGCTCACGGCGGCGTTGCGCGCGTTGACCACGGCGGCGAGCGTATCCTGCTCGTGCTTGGCGTAGCCCTTGACGGTCTCGACCAGGTTGGGGATCAGGTCGTTGCGGCGCTGCAGCTGCGTGTCGATGTTCTGCCAAGCGTTGTCAATGCGATTGCGCTTGGTGACCATGTTGTTGTAGATGCCGGCGATGGCGCAGACGAGCACAACGACAACAACGATACCGATGATGACGGGAAGCATGATGTCTCCGTTTCGAATGGCAGCGGCGTCTTGCGCCGACCGTCGTTGGTATAACGCATCTAGTATACCCGCAACCGTTGGCGGTGCCGAACTTTCCGGTAAGCGTTATGTTTCAATCAAGGAGGAGACGCCAATATGTGAAGAGTGGTACAGGTGTAAGATATGCGACAGATTAAGGAATGCTGTCTACACCTTGAGGATGGCGATACGGATGGACCTTCGCATCAAGAAAACCTATCGTGCCCTGTTCGATGCCTTTACCGAGCTTTTGGAAGAGAATCGGTTTGAGGATCTGACGGTTGCCATGCTGTGCGACCGCGCCATGATTCGCCGCACGACGTTCTACAAGCACTTTCGCGACAAGAACGATTACTTTGCCTTTTATATCGATGAGCTCATGTCCGGCTTGCCGCAAAAACAGCCCGATGAGGCCGGCACAGTGTCTGCCGAGGACGTGCGCGCGCTTCGGCATGCGATTTTGGACGATGCCATGGATTTGATTCTGGCCCATGAGCAGCTCATGGACAACATTTTGGCGAGCAGCATGTCGGGAATGCTGACCAACGTTATTTGCGACCGTATTGCCCGCTCCATCCGCGAGCGTGTGATGAACGTGTTTGCCGAGGATGCCCTGGCCCCCGTGTCACTCGAGACGACGTCTGAGTTTGTCGCCGGCGGTATTATTCGACTTTTCACGATATGGTGGGAATCGGGCCACGATCTTGAGCGTCGACCTGAGATAGCCGACGTGGTCGATGCGCTGTTTGAGCGGACCATGACACCGGTGCATCACTAGAAGTGGCGGAGAGAGGGGGATTCGAACCCCCGGAACGCTCTCGCGCTCAACGGTTTTCAAGACCGCCGCATTCAACCGCTCTGCCATCTCTCCGTGAGTCGTAATGATAGCATCGTTTTGAATTTGCAACAGGGAAGGCGAACGATGACGATCACCGAAATCGACGAGAAGTTCATGCGCGAGGCACTGGCCGAGGCGCGCGCCGCTGCTGCGGTGGGCGAGGTGCCCATCGGAGCCGTAGTGGTGCGCGACGGTGAGATCGTCGCGAGGGCGCACAATCGGCGCGAACTCGACCAGAACCCTTCGGCTCATGCAGAGTTCGCGGCCCTGTGCGCTGCCGCTCGGTCGCTCGGTCGCTGGCGCCTTTCCGATTGTACGGTCTATGTGACGTTGGAACCCTGCTGCATGTGCGCAGGCCTTATGGTTAACGCGCGCGTGGGGCGCTGCGTGTATGGCGCGAGCGACGCCAAGGCGGGCGCGTTGGGATCCCTATACGATTTGAATGCCGACTCGCGCCTGAATCATCGGTTTAACGTACATGCCGGCGTGCTGGCGGAGGAGTGTCGTGAGGTGTTGAGCGACTATTTTAGTGGGCTGCGTGACGCCGATGGTGCTGGCTGCGGTTGCGGGGCCGATCTTGAGGCGCATACCGCTCATGCTGAGGCGCTCGCGTGTGCCGAAGAGGATGCTGGCGCGGCGGTTGACTTTGGCCCCGCGTACCGCCGGCCCCGCCGCGTGCTGCTAGCGATCGACTCCTTTAAGGGCAGCGTTTCGAGTGCACAGGCGGAGGCGGCGGTTGCCGAAGGCGTGCGCCGCGTGTGGCCCGATGCCGAGGTGTGCGCTTTGCCGCTGGCAGATGGTGGCGAGGGAACGCTCGGCGCCATCGCCGCGTGCGGCGGTGAGATTGTGACCTGCGAGGTGGCAGGTCCCTTGGGCGGCCGCGTGTCTGCCCGGATGCTGGTGGACGGCGAGCACGAGTCCGCGGTCATCGAGATGGCCGAGGCGGCTGGCATTGGGTATTCACCCTGCACGGAATCGGCGGCGCTTGCGGCTTCGACCTATGGCGTGGGCGAGCTCATGCTTCGCGCGGTTCGCACGGGCGCAAAGACTATCTATATTGGCTTGGGCGGCAGCGCCACCAACGATGGTGGCGCCGGCATGCTGCAGGCGCTGGGCGCGCGTGTGGTCGATGACCAGGGCTGCGATATCGCTCCCAGTCTTGCAGGCCTTGAACACGTGGCGAGTATCGATTTGGCGCCAGCGCTTCGGGCACTGAATGGCGTGCGTGTCGTGGTGCTTTCGGATGTCGAGAATCCGCTCGTAGGGCGTCGCGGTGCGCTGGCAGTGTTCGGTGAACAGAAGGGTCTGCCGGCGGATGATGCCGAGGCGCTGGGCAAGTACGACAGCTGGATGGTCGGCTACGGCCGCCTGCTCGATGCGGCGATTACCGGGGTGCGGGTTCAGGGGTTGTTGCGCACACCTGAGGGCGCACGGACATTTGGCTCGGTGCTCGGCGTGCCCGGCGCAGGTGCCGCCGGCGGCCTGGGTGCCGCGCTGTTGGCACTTGGTGCCGAGTTGCGTTCGGGCGTTGAGACCGTGCTCGACCTTGTGGGATTTGACGAGCGCGTGCGCGATGTCGACCTGGTCATAACGGGCGAGGGTAATATGGACGAGCAATCCGCCGCCGGCAAAGCGCCGGTGGGTGTGGCCCGCCGCGCCAAGCGATATGGCAAGCCGGTAGCCGCCGTCGTGGGCGGTCGCGCTGACAACCTGGATGCGGTGTATGGGCAGGGCATCGACCTTGTACTGCCGATCTGTCGCAAGCCCATGGACCTGGAGCGGGCACTCGATCCGCAAGAAGCCACAACCAACCTCATCTGTGCCGGCGAAGCAGCCGCCCAAGCCTATGACCTCGCTCGCCTCTAAAACCAATTCGAAGCTGGCTGCCCTGGGCCTTGCGTCGGACCGTTTGCCTCGAAGTGGTGTTGTCTGGGAATCGGAGACTATGCACTTCGGGTGTTGACGCCGCCATTTATGTGCCATTAGTAGATTGCTCTTCGTTCAGTTGTTCGCCAACTAATCCTGCCAATTAATTACCATTTCGGGCGAAGACGTGGATTATCTCCATGATGGGCCTCTTTGGGCATAATGTTGTCTTTGACTGTTCTTAATCAATAGATCGCTCTTGGGAAGAGAAGGCGACACCAGAGGGGGAGAAGGGAATTGGAGAGGAAAGTTTTCGGCGGGGGGGGCAGAGAGTCGCCGCTCTCTGCCTTGCGCTGGTTCTCGGCTTCGGATGTTTATCCGTTGGCGCGACGTCCGGTGTCGCATATGCGGCCACGGAATCGCGGACTGCGTATACTGCGGAGGAGTTTAAGATCACCCAGGACGGCGTGACCTATTCGTGCGAGACCACGGATAAGGGCACGGCGGAAATCACATGTATTGTTGCCGACGACAGTGTGACCGCGGTGAGTGTACCCAGCTCCATCGCGCATGGTGGCCAGACCTACAAAGTCACCGAACTTTTTTTCTCGTCTGGTATCGTGGCCAAGAACGTTGAGCAGCTGACGCTCCCCGACACGCTCGAAAACGTGCGCGGATGGTATTTCCGGAAGTTCGTAAAGGTCAAGGAGCTCCATATCCCTGGCTCCATCAAGGACTTCAGTTGCACGCTGCAAAACGCCGGCTCGCTCGAAAAACTCTATTTCGATGAGGGCGTCGAGAAGATTAGCGCCAACTCGATGGTCACGGGCTGCAAAAGCCTTTCGGAGATCGATCTCCCCTCCACCCTCAAAATGATTTCGGGCCCGAACGCCTTCGGGGGGGCTACGGCCCTTACAAGCATCGAGTTTCCAAAAGATGTCGCCTTCGCCGACACCATAACGGGCTTGCTCAAAGGCTGCACGTCTCTGACAAGCGTGTCGTTACCCGCTTCGGTTACGAAGATCCCCTCGCACATGTTTGACGGATGTACCTCTCTAACGTCCGTCACCGCGCTGAGCGAAATTGAGTCCATCGGGGATGGGGCGTTTCAGAATTGCTCGAGTTTGACCGGCATCGATTTCCCGGGCACATTGACGAGCATCGGATCCTCTGCTTTCCAGGGGTGCGCCAGCCTGGTGAGCGTGCCCAATCTAAGCAAGGTGACAAACATGGGCTGGGGGGCTTTCTACAACTGCAAAAAGCTGCGGGCGTCCGTGGACCTGTCCTCGCTTCAGAGCGTTCCGGGCTATGCGTTCTGCTACGCGCCGGTTAAGATCGTGGGGCTTTGCGACAGCCTGCAGAGTATCGGTGACTGGGCCTTTATCTGGAGCAACGTCGCCGTCCAACTTCCCGAGACACTTGAGAAAATTGGCAACTACGCCTTCTATGGTGGCACGCTGCCGGAGCAGCTTTCCATTCCGGATTCCGTGACTTCCGTTGGCACGGCAGCCTTCTCGGGCGTAGATGGCGTGAAGGATGTGGCGATCGGGCGCGGCCTCACCGAAATACCCTCGCGTATGTTTGACGACAGCACGGTTCAAAAGATCACAATCGAAAACAGCATGGACGACATCACCGGCTCGAATAACCTTCCGAGCTCTGGCGTCGATATCGTCTACACGCGCGAGTCCATCAAAGACAGCGTCGGCGATACCGTGAGCGATGACAGCACCAAGACCCTTCAGGAGCTGGTCCGCGAGGCCCCCTATGGCAAGGAAACCGTCATCACTCTGAAAAAGGACGTGAAGCTCGGCTCCACGCTCACGATTCCTGCCGAGAAGATGATTAAGATCAGGTCGGATAAGCCCTATACCATTTTGGCAACAAAGAATAGCGACGTCTCCGTACTGGTCAATGTTGCCGAGGGGGCATCCCTCGAGCTGTCGGGGAAAGTGTCCCTGAGTGGTCGCTACAACAAGGGCGCCATTATTTCTAGCAAGGGAGCGGTTGTGCTCTCTGACGAGGCCGTTGTGTGCGACGGCGCTGCGAGCACCGTCAATACTGGTGTTGTCGACGTGTCGGGAGACAAGGCTTCGCTTACCATGACGGGCGGCGTTATCGAGCAGTGCGAACTTAAGGACGCGTATTGCGGCGCTGTCCACGCGAAGGACGGCGCTCATGTTGTCATGAAGGGCGGCGTTATCCGTAAGAACGGAATCGTCGTTACCGGAGACACTAACGGCTATCACCTCACATCTTCTGGCGTCATGTTGGTGGGCAATGCCCGCTTCGACATGAGCGGAGGCAGCATCGAGGGCAACAGCGGCTATCGAGGCAGCGCGGTCCTTGCGTACAGTGAGGGGGAGGGCGATAGCCAAAGAGCCAAGTTCACGATGACTGGTGGTCAGATTTCCGGCAACAGGAGCAGTAAACTGGAGGCGGGGCCCTTAGATCCCTCTGGAGCAGTTCACATTGAGGGCAACGCCGAGTTCACCATGAAGGGTGGAGAGATTGAGAACAACGTTGCGTCTGGCAACGGCAAAGGCGGCGGAGTGTGTGTGGTCGACCCGGGCTGTCAGGGCGGCGAAACAGGGAATACTGCTTTCACCATGCAAGGCGGGTCCATATCTGGCAACTCCGCTTCCGCCGGCGGAGGCGTCTATGCCTATTCGAATGGCGTCACGCTCAGCGCGGGTAAGATCGAGGGTAATACTGCTCGGAGCATGGGCGGCGGCGTGTATAGCGAAGGCAACGAGGCTCATGGCTATAGCACGCTCCGCATCGAAAACGCCCTCGTTGTTGATAACCATGCGGATAAGCAGGGCGGCGGCATGTGGTTCTGCCCGACCGGAGATGCCAAGGTCTACGTCCAGGACGGCGGCCTGATCGCCAAGAACACGGCTGATGAGGCGGGAGACGACTTCGTCTTCACCGGCGCCAAAGACGCCAAATACAAACTGACCTTGGCCAACCGCGCTCCGGGCGGCGGAAAGGTCAGCTGGTACAGAGACGGTGGGCTGTTTAAGCCCTACGGCACTATTGCGGCAACAAACCCCAAAATCCCGCGATTCTCGCCCGATGGCGACAACGGCGATCCCCTGTCCTTTACCGACGCCACGCCGAACGTCGCGCTTAAATCTGTGATGAGCGAGGATGTGTATAACCTCGGCGGCGGCCAGGCGTCGCTGACGATCTCTGGCAATACGGCGCCGTTGGGAGGCGGCATCGGCGCCAACGGCGGTGTTGTCATCGGTAAGTCCGAGAACATCAACATTCCCATCAAAAAGGTCTGGGAGAACCCCAGGATCCCCCATCCTAATAAGGTCAAAGTAAATCTCAAGAACGGCGATACCGTCATCGATTCGATCACCCTGAGCGAGTCCAACGGCTGGGAGGGTGCCTTCTCCAACCTGCCGCAGCGTGACGCTTCCGGCTCCGTGATCGCCTACACCGTGGCCGAGGACCCCGTCGAGGGCTACAGCTCGAAGGTCACCGGCGACGCCGGGCGCGGCTTCACCGTGACCAACACCGTGAAGACGGGCGAGCTCGACGTCTCCAAGACCGTCGTGGCGCGCGAGGGCCTGGCGGTCGACGCGGACAAGATATTTAAGTTTGTGGTTGAGGCCACCGATGCCATGGGCCGCAAAGTATCCGGCACCTACGGTGACGCGACGTTCGAGGACGGCGAGGCGACCCTCAAGCTCAAAGATGGCCAGACGGCGAGGATCACGGGGCTGCCCGCGGGAACTGCCTACACGGTGACCGAACGTGCCGCCGATGGCTACAAAGCTGCGGTGAACGGAGCCGAGGGATCCAGGGCTGATGGTTCCATCTCGGCCGACCAGGTCGCCGCCGCCGCTTTCACCAACACCTTCGACCCTGCTCCCGCCACGGCGTCCATCCCCGAGCTCACCAAGGTGCTCGCAGGCGGCCGCAAGCCCGGCCTCCAGGAGGGGGAATTCACCTTTGTGCTCTCCCTCACCGACGGTGCGGGCAATGTGCTCGAAGGCTACCCAATCGAGGCGAAGAATAACAAGGACGGCAAGGTTTCCTTTGGCGAGCTCAGCTTCACCAATCTGGGTACCTACCACGCGACCGTGACCGAGAAAGCAAACGGCGATGTCCTGATTGAGGACGATGCGCATGCCTACACCTTCGACATCACAGTGACTCAGACTGGTGCCGGTCTTAAGGCCGAGATCTCCAACGAGCGGGGCAAGAAGACTTTCACCAACACCTTCACGCCGCACGACAACACCAAGACCGTCACCAAGGCGGACGCCTCGGGCGCCAAGGCCGATGTGGATGGCAAACTGGTGGGCGTGGGCGATACCCTCACCTATACCATCGGCTGGGCCAACAACAGCGTCGACGACAGGGGCGCCGCGCGGGCGGCCGACGTGACGGTGACCGATGTCCTGCCCAAGGGCGTTGACTACGTCGAGGGCTCTGCCGACGGCGCCGCCTACGATGCCGCGACGCGCACCCTTACCTGGTCGCTCGGCGAGCAGGCTGCGGGCGCCACGGGCACGCTCAGCTTTGACGTGAAGGTCTCCGCCGAAGCTGCCGTGGTCGACGACATCTCCAACACCGCCACGGTCAAGGTGGGGGAGAACGAATCCCAGACCACGACGACCCACAACAGCGTGTCCCGCGAGGGCAGCCTCACCGTCAAGAAGACGGTCGTCGGCGGCGACAGCCAGCGCGAGTTCGGCTTTACGGTCGCGCTGGCCGACAGGGACGGCGAGCCCGTCTCCGGCACCTTCGGCAAGGGCGAGCACGCCGTGACGTTCGCGGGCGGCAAGGCGACCTTCACGCTCAAGGACGGCGGGGAGAAGACCGTCGCCGGCCTGCCCGTGGGCGCGCGCTACACCGTGACCGAGGACGCCGCCGAGGGCTATACGACCACGGTCAACGGGACTGACGGCTCCAAGGCCGAAGGCGCCGTGACCGAGGACGGCTCGACCGTCGCGTTCACCAATACGTACGGAACGGCTACCGAGGGCAGGGACGTCTCCACCGCGGGGCTCTTCACCAAGACGCTCGAGGGTCGCGACTGGGCGGAGGGCGACAGCTTCCAGTTCGCGCTCGCGGGCGAGGACGGCGCTCCCATGCCCGAGGGATCTGCCGACGGCTCCAAGACCGTCAGCGTGACGGCCGCCGCCGGCACCAAGGCGGGCGATAGGGTCGCCTTCGACTTTGGCTCCATCCGCTACACGCTCGACGACATTAAGGACGCCGGGTTCGCCGAGGTCGGCGGCAAGCGCGTGCGCGCCAAGACCTTCACCTACACGGTGCGCGAGGTCAGGCCCGATGATGGCTCTGCCATCGCTGGCATGGCCTACGACGACCACGTCGCCACGATGACGGTGACCGTGACCGACGACGGCTCCGGCAACCTTACGGCCACGACGCCCGCGATCGCGGAGGTGAGCGGCGGCGACTTCGTCAACACCTACACGACCGAGCTCGACTATTCGGCCCGTGCGGGCGTGCGCCTGTCCAAGACGCTCTCCGGCCGCGCCATGGAGGCGGGGCAGTTCGCCTTCACCGTGACCGCCGACGCCGAGACGGCCGCCAAGCTTGGCCTCAAGACCGGCAAGGACGCCTATACCGTTTCCGCGGCCGATGACGGTGCGGCCGACCTGGTCGACCTCATCGGCGGTGCTGCGGGCAGCGACGTGAAGTTCACCGACGCCGACGCGGGCAAGGTCTACAGCTTCACCGTCGCCGAGACCAAGCTCGGCGGCAAGGGCTACGCCAACGACACCGCGCCGCGCACGGTGACCATCGCGCCCGCCTACGACGCCGCGACGGGTAAGCTCACGGTCACGACCGTGGTTGCCAGGGACGGTGTCGAGGTCGCACGCAGCGAGGTCTCCACGGCAGATGACGCCACGGCGACGCCCGCGCCCGTGACGGTCGCGTTCGAGAACTCCTACGAGGCCACCGGAACGCTCGGCGGCGAGGGCAACGTGGCCATCAACGCCACCAAGACGCTGACGGGCCGCGCCGCGGCGGCGGGCGAGTTCTCGTTCTCCGTCCGCGATGCCCGGGGCGACGTGGTCGCGACCGCGACCAACCAGGCCTCCGACGACGGCGAGGCCGCGGGGCTCGCGTTCTCGCCCATCTCCTACACCACCGACGCTCTCGAGCAGATGGTGGCGGACGGCACCGCCGCCAGGGCCGCCGACGGCTCCTGGGTCATTCCCTATACCGTATCCGAGGACGGCGCGGACCGGCTGCCCGCGGGCGTGACGGCGGCCGCCTCGAGCTTCGGCATCACGGTCAAGGTGACCGATAACGGCAAGGGCGGGCTGGATGTGGCCGTGGTCTACCCCGAGGGCTCCGACGGCACGCTGTCGTTTGTGAACGGCTATGGCACCAACGAGGCGACAGTTGACCTCGCGGGCACCAAGACGCTGGCGCTCGGCCAGGCTGGGCTCGGCCTCACGCAGGCCGACATCGCGGGCAGGTACACCTTTAAGATCGAGCCGCTGGACGGCGCGCCCGCGCCGGTCGACGCCTCCGGCAAGACGGTGACCGAGGCGACCAACGACGCCGCCGGCAACGTCGAGCTGGGCCGCGTCACGTTCAGGCAGCCGAGCGACCTCGACGACGTCGAGATCGACGACGACGGCCTGCGCGCCAAGACGTTCGCCTACCGGGTGAGCGAGTCCGGCTCGGTCGACGGCGTGGTCAATGACGCGACGGCGACCAGGATCTTCACGGTCAAGGTGGTCGAGGACACCAAGGCGGGCACGCTCGCCGCGGAAGTCCTGCCCGCAGAGGGCACGCCCGAGGGCAAGGGCGCGTTCGAGTTCACCAACACCTACGTCGTGAACCCGACGCCGAGCTCCGTTACCGACCAGATCAAGGTGAACAAGAAGCTCAAGGGCCGTGGCCTGGCCGAGGGCGAGTTCGAGTTCCAGCTGGTCGAGATCGCCGCCGACGGCGGCGAGAGCGTCGCGGCGACGGGCAGGAACGCCGCCGACGGCACGGTCGCGCTCGGTCCCGTCACCTACACCGCGCCCGGCACGCACGGCTACGAGCTGCGCGAGGTCGCCGGCACGGCGGGCGGCGTGACGTACGACAGGGCGACGTACCGCGTGCGCACGACGGTTGCCGATGCCGGAAACGGCACGCTCGCCGTCAAGCACGAGCTGGCGGATGCCGAGGGCAATCCCACGGGCGGCGACTCGGTGACGTTCACCAACGGCTACGGGGCCGCACCCGTCACCCTCAAGCTGGGCGCCGCCAAGGTGCTCAAGGGCGCCGAGCTCAAGGCGGGCCAGTTTAGCTTTGAGCTCAAGAGCCGGGACGGCAAGGTCATGTCGACCGCCAGGAACGCCGCGGACGGCAGCGTCACGTTCGATGCGCTGACGTTCAAGCAGGCCGGCACCTACACCTTCACGGTGAGTGAGGTCGACGACGGCCAGGCGCACGTGACCTACGACAAGGCCGTGCACAAGATCGTCGTCACGGTGGGCGACGAGGCGGCCGACGGCACCAAGACGGGCTATCTGTCGGCGAAGGTCTCCTACGAGGGCGACGCCAACGTGCCGCCGGTCTTCACCAACAGCTACGCCGAGAATCCCGGGACCCCCGGCACCCCCGAGAACCCCGGCACGCCGGGCGGCGGCTCAGACGGCGATTCAGATAACGGCTCCGGCAGCGGCTCTAGCGGCGACGGCTCCAAGGGCGGCATGCCCGACACCGGCGACCGCAGCCTGCCGGTCGAGGCGCTCGCGGCCATGGCCGGCATCGGCGCGCTGACCGCAGCGGGCGGCGCGGTCCTGTACCGCAGGCGCCGCTAGCGATATGGACGAGTGGGGCGAATCCATCCGATGGGTCCGCCCCACTTGCCCTGCTGGGCGGGAGCAGGTAAGATATACCGAGCGCCTAGCGCGTTCGATGGGTTCGGATGACGACATGTTCCGAATCTGGTCAGGTCCGGAAGGAAGCAGCCATAAGGAGCCTCTGTCGGGCATCCGAATCCATCGAGCGCACGGGCGCTTTTTTGGTGCCGCGATGCGGTCCCGGTGCCGGCGGGCTGTTTGGTGCCTCGCTGGTCCTCGGCTTTGCCTGCGGGATCGCTCGACTACCAAACAGCCCGCCGGCACCGGGACCACTTCGTCCAAAAATCACCCGTAAAGGCGCGTTAGCCTAATTAAATCTATCCCTTAAGGAATGCTGCTCGTTGGCGTTGTTTGGAGCGCGGTGGCGATGTGCTTCAAGAGACAGTGGCATTACCATTTGTTTTTACAAGTAAAGAGGCCCGTTTCCCTGGGTTGGGGAAACGGGCCTCTTTTGTCTCCGGGTTTGTGGATTGGCGAAGGTAGTATGATCTGGCGGCTATTTTGAGTTCTTGATGCGGCGTGTAGCCGTGGCGGTTATTCCGAGGCCTGCGGCGGCGACTGCTGCGAGTGCGATTGCGCTCGGCGCTGCGTCGCCCGTGTTCGCGAGCTTGTCGGCGGTCGTATCTGCTTGTTTGCCGCTGCTTGTGCTCGCTTGCTTGATGGAGCTTGGTAGGGCGTCTTTACCGGTTGCAGGTGAGGCAACGGGCGGTGTCGCCTTGGCGGGTTGCGTTGAGCCGGAGGGAGGCGCTGTCTCGGTCGGTTTCGTTATCTCGGGCGAGGCGGCCTTGTCCGCCGCGGCCTTTGCCTCTTCGTATGCTTTGCAGGCATCGTCATAGGCTATTTGCGCTCTTTTCAAATCGTCGAGGAGCGCATTCCGCTTGGCTGTTTCTCCGTCGAGATGGGTTTTATTAAACTCCACTTCGCTTTCAAAGAAATAAATCAGGCTTTTATGACTTTCGAGGCGCATTCGGCAGTGCTCAAGCTTATCTTCACAGAAATTTTCTTGCATTATTGCCTCTGTGATCGCCTCTTGCAACTGCCGAATAGTTTCGGCAGGAGTCGTGTAGTCGATTTTATTTAATTCTGCCTCAAGGGCTCTTGTCCGGTTGTGGGCCTTATCACATTCGGCTTGAGCTGCATCGACGTTCGCTTGCATGGTAGGAAGGGATTCCTTATATATGGCGGCTTGCGCCAAATTAGTGTCGTAGTTCTCTTGAAAAATGGCAATTTTAGTATCGATTTCCGCAAGTTTCTCGAGACTTGCGGCGTCTTTTGCGGCCTCGAGGTTTTTGAGCGCTTCCTGCATGGCTGCATACGCTTTTTCTTTTGCGGCGGCCGCGTCTTCTGTCTGCGGGGCGCCCGAATTGCCGTTGGCGGCGCTCGTCTGCGAAACGGCCGCACCGGTGGGGGAACTGGTTTCTGCCGCGATCGCCGTTGCGGGGGCGATTCCCGCGACAAGTGCCGCGGAAAGGGCGATGCCCACAGTTGCTCGTCTTGCTCTTCTTGCGAGAATGTCGTTCATCTCGGCACCTCATTTCAAGGGTCGGCGACTAACTTGGTAGCACTAATGTAAGTATACCAAGCTAGTTGACCCGACACTGGCCGGGTATGCGCATACGCCTCTCCGCTTCTCTGTAAACCGAATTCCACTAGAAATGACGAGTGGTTTACTCATCGGTTGGGGCGACAGTACTATCATGGTTCGAATTGAATGTGGATGATGATAGGGAGCGCCTATACATGATTGAGTTGCTCAGGCGTTTTGGTGGCAAGTTTCGCCGATATATGGTGGTCGGTCCTGCGTGCAAGTTGATCGAAGTGATCTTTGACCTGCTGACGCCGCTGGTGATTGCCCAGATGATCGATAAGGGCATTGGCTCGCACGACGTGAACGCCGTTATCCACTACGGCATGGTACTTGGCGCCATGGCTGTGATTGGCATCTCGTTTACGCTTGTCTGCCAAAAGATGGCGGCGCTGACATCGCAGGGCATGGGCACCGACATTCGCGGCGCGCTCTACAAGCACATCAACAAGCTGAGCTATGCCGAGCTCGACCGCTTTGGCACGCCGTCGCTCATCACGCGCATTACCAACGATGTCAACCAGGTGCAGCTTGCCGTGGCGCTGGGCGTGCGCATGCTCATCCGCTGGCCCTTCCTGGCGGTGGGCTCTATGTGCGCGGCCCTTGCCATCGACCTTAAGCTCGGCATCATCTTTTTGATCTGCACGCCCGCTATCGGCCTGGTGTTTTGGTTTGTCATGGCGCGCTGCATCCCGTATTACAGGCGGCTGCAGGCAAAGCTCGACCGCATCGCGCTCATTTGCCGTGAGGGCCTTTCGGGCGCTCGCGTGGTTCGCGCCTTTGTACGCGAGGACCACGAGCGCGAGCGTTTTGCCCAAGCCGCCGATGACCAGGCCAATACTGCCATCGCGGTGGGCAAGCTCTCGTCAATCCTTAACCCCGTAACGTTTTTGGTGATGAACCTAGGCGTGTGCGCCATCCTGTGGGTGGGCGGCATCCAGGTCAACGTGGGTGAGCTCACGCAGGGCCAGGTCATGGCGTTTGTGAACTACATGACGCAGACCCTGACCTCCATCGTGTACGTTGCCAACCTGGTCGTGGTCTTTACCAAGGCGAGCGCCAGTGCGTCACGTATCAACGAGGTGCTCAATTGCGTGCCGAGCATCACCGACGAGGACAACGAGCCGGTCGCGCTGCCCGAGCCGAGCGAACTGGCGGGTGGCGCTGTTCCGGTCCCCGCGCTGAGCTTGAGCCATGCGAGCTTCTCCTTTGGCGCGGGCGCGGCAAATGCCGTCAACGATGTGACCCTGGAGCTCCCACTGGGCAAGACGCTCGGCATTATCGGCGGCACGGGCAGCGGCAAGTCTACGCTCGTCTCGCTCATCCCGCGCCTATACGATGCGAGTACCGGCAGCGTGAGCGTGATGGGCGCCGACGTGCGCACCTGGCCGCTCGACCAGTTGCGCCGTGTGGTCGCGACTGTTCCGCAGCGCGCGTCGCTCGTGAGCGGCACCATCCGCAGCAACCTGACCTGGCGTGACGAGTCGGCGACCGACGAGGAGCTCTGGGCAGCGCTCGATATGGCGCAAGCGAGCGAGTTCGTGCGCAGCAAGTCGCAGGGGCTCGATGCCCCGGTCGAGGCGGGCGGTAAGAACTTTAGCGGTGGCCAACGCCAGCGCCTGACCATCGCGCGCGCCCTGGTGGGCTCGCCTCAGGTCCTGATCATGGATGACTCCGCGTCGGCGCTCGACTTTAAGACTGACGCGGCGCTTCGTCATGCCATTCGCGAGCGCAGCGTGCGCGGTGCCGCCGAGGGCGGGCTGCCGCTCACGACCGTCATCGTAAGCCAGCGCGTCTCGACCGTGCGCGATGCCGACATGATCTGCGTACTCGAACACGGCTCGGTTGCGGGCCTTGGCACGCATGACGAGCTGTATGCAAGCTGCCGGCTCTACCGAGAGATCTGCCAGTCGCAGCTTCGCCGCGAGGAGCTCGAGGGCCAGCAGGGGAGTGCGGCGCCCACGTCCGCCCCAACCGTCCCCGCATCCGTCTGCGCAAAGGAGGGCTGCTAGATGAATCCGTATACTTCTTCCGGTTCGGTCGCCACGATGACGGCCAATGTGTCCGGTAACGATAACCTCAACGACCTGGGTGACGGCCCACGCCAGCCCGGCGACCCCGAGCGCTATCCCGTGGGTGCGGTGACTCGCCGTCTGATGGGCTACGTTCGTCCGCATCGCATTTCGTTTATTGCGTCGTTTGTGAGTGCCGCCATCTCCGTGATTCTGCAGCTCTACACGCCGATTCTCATCGGTGAGGGCATCGACCTGATCGTCGCCGCCGGGCAGGTGGACTTTGACGCGTTGCTGCCGCTCGTTACCAAGCTCGCGATTGTCGTCGTAGGTGCTGCGGCCTTCCAGTGGCTGCAGGGCTACTGCGTCAACCGCCTGTCCTACGAGACGGTGCGCGACATGCGCGTGGAGGCGAGCGACAAGCTCAGTCGTATGCCGCTCAGCTTTATCGACAGTCATGCCCACGGCGACCTTATGAGCCGCGTGGTCAACGACGTCGATCAGGTCGGCGACGGTCTGCTGCAGGGCTTCACGCAGCTCTTTACCGGCGTTATCACCATCGTGGGCACGCTTGCGTTTATGCTCTCCATTAACCTGACCATGACGCTCGTGGTGGTGCTCGTCACGCCGCTTTCCATCTTTGCCGCCGGCGCCATCGCCAAGCTCTCCAACAAGAGCTTTACGGCTCAGCAGCGCATTCAAGGCCAGCTCGGTGGTCATATCGAGGAGTACGTGGGCGAGCAGAAGCTTGTCGACGCTTTTGCCTATGGTCCCAACGCTCAGCAGCGCTTCGATGCCCTCAATGCCGAGCTCTATACCGCGGGCGAGCGCGCGCAGTTTATGGGTTCGCTCTCCAACCCCGGCACGCGCTTTATCAATAACATCATTTATGCCGTGGTCGCTGTGATCGGCTGCGTGGGCGTGATCACGGGCGTGCCTGCGGCGCTCACGGTGGGTGGCGTGCAGATTTTCCTGTCCTACGCCAACCAGTACACCAAGCCGTTCAACGAGGTCACCAACGTCATTACGCAGATCCAGACCGCGTACGCCTCGGCGCGCCGCATGTTTGCGCTGCTCGATGCGCGCGAGCAGGAGCCCGATGCGACGGATGCCGCGGAGCTTGCCGCCCCGAAGGGCGAGGTCGCCTTTGAGCATGTGGACTTTAGCTACGTGCCCGACCGCAAGCTGCTGCAGGACATTTGCATTGACGCCAAACCCGGCATGCGCTTTGCCCTGGTCGGCCCCACGGGCTGCGGCAAGACGACGCTCATCAACTTGCTGCTGCGCTTTTACGATATCGATGCCGGACGCATCATGGTCGATGGCAAGTCCTCGCGTGACTACACACGGGCGAGCCTGCGCCGCGCCTTTGGCATGGTGCTGCAGGACACTTGGCTGCTCGAGGGCACGGTAGCGGACAACATCGCTTACGGTTGCCCGGATGCCACGCGCGAGCAGGTTATCGAGGCGGCCAAGCGCGCGCACGCGCACAAGTTTATCGTGCAGCTGCCAGGTGGCTACGATACGGTCATCGGCGAGGACGGCGGAACGTTTAGCCAGGGCCAAAAGCAGCTGCTGTGCATCGCGCGCGTCATGCTCACCGACCCGGCGATCCTGCTGCTGGACGAGGCTACCTCGAGCATCGATACGCGCACCGAGCTGCAGGTACAGGCGGCATTCGACGAGCTCATGGCCGGTCGCACAAGCTTTGTCGTGGCGCACCGCCTGAGCACCATCCGCAACGCCGACTGCATTCTGGTGATGCGCGACGGCCAGATTATCGAGCGGGGCACACACGACGAGCTGCTGGCGGCAGACGGCTTCTACGCCGAACTCTACCGCAGCCAGTTCGCCCAGTGAGCAAGCCCGTGGGGCAAATTAATCAGGTTTGTTTGTCCCATAGAGCGATCTTGTTATATAGCGTTCTACCAGCGCGTGAAACATTTTGACGATACTCCGTGACGCAATTTGACGGCGTTTTGTGAAACAGTTTTTCGGCCATTCGTGAAACGTTCTGTGGCGGTTTCAATCCGAAGTACATACTGTTCGAAATCTGTCCAAAGATGTCGTCTGCGTCGCCAATCGACAGACGGTGGTTTACATCTGTCACGTTAGTACTAAGATACTCATCTAATAAATTGCATTAGTGGCTTTAGTTTTGGGGGAAACGAGGCAACGTGACTATGACGTGCTCTTTGGTGGTTAACAGCAAGAGCGGTAATACCAGGATGGTTTCGGGCGCGATCAAGCGCGCTCTGCAGGCTGCGGGTGTTGAGTTTGTCCATGCCGCGGCGTTGAGCGACGATGCGGATGCAGATCAGGTTGCGCTCGAGGCGCAGGGCGCCTGCACGGCCGACACAGTGCTCGTCGGTTTTTGGTGCGACAAGGGCGCGTGCACGCCTTCGGTCGCGGCGTTGCTCTCCGTCTTGCACGGCAAGCGCGTCTTTCTGTTTGGCACCTGCGGCTTTGGGGCCGACCAGAGCTATTACCAGCAGATTATTGATCGCGTAACTTCCAATTTGGCTGGGGATGCCGAGCTTGCGGGCTGGGCGATGTGCCAGGGCAAGATGGGCCCCGCGGTCAAGCAGCGCTACGAGGCCATGCTCGAGCAAGATCCCGAAAACGTCCGATTTAAGATGCTGCTCGACAACTGGGTTGCCGCGAAGGACCATCCCACCAAGGAAGACCTGGATAACATGGCTGCAGCCGCAAAAAAGGCCGTTTTGGGCGAATAACTTCGCCGCTTGCGGTGCCGCGCGTTCAATCGTACAAACGTGAAAGCCTCGAGATTCTCGAGGCTTTTTTCTTAACACGGGGTTGTGGAAGCTGTGTCCCGGAATTTGTCTTTGGAATGGGATGCAGTTTCCGGTTGAGGGGCTCTGCGGAAAATGCATCCCAGTATTCGGCTGAGAAACGGGATGTGCTTTCCGGTTGAGGGTCTTGGCGGAAAGTGCGACCCGGAATTTGTGATCGGAGTGGGATGTGGTTTCCCAACGGGGCCACAAGCGGAAGCCGCATCCCACTCCGGACGTGAATTCTGGGACACGGTTCTCAGAGGATTATGGGCTGCGAACTACATGGGGCTGTCATAAAACTCCGGCAAAGAGGGGTCGGAAATAAATGACACTTCCAGTAGTTTGTTTTAATGTGGGGGGGGGTACCATTATTTTAGTTTCGCAAAAAATCGAACCTTCTATGGGGAAGTTGCGTAGGGGGTTAGTCGTAAGTATTGGATAAAGCAGGCCAATTTTGGTAGAGATGACCACTTACGCCAAAATAGGTAGCATTTGGCGACATAACATTGAAAAATGTGTAGCACATCGCTATGTTTTTATTACGAAAAGATTCCAAATTGGCTTATTTCGGACTCACTTTTCAAGCGCCTTGCGGTTCCTGTTGAAACTTGCTGACCTTTGGATGGGTCGAATAAGGCCTCAAGGGGGATGAATTATCACTTTGACGGCGCGTAGACTCAAACGATTTATTGCACTTTTGAGTAGCTTGGCGTTCGCGCTTGTCATAGCCCTTGCCGTTGTTTCTTTTGTTCCTCGTGCATTTGGATACATGCCCTTTGCTGTGCTCTCGGGCTCTATGGAACCCGAGCTTCCCGTTGGCTCCATGGTGTTTGTTCGCCAGGTTGAGCCAGCGGATATTGCCGTGGGTGACAATGCAACCTTTTACCGATCGGATGGCGCCGTGGTGACGCACCAGGTGTACGAGATCGACCCTGCCGCGCAGATGATCGGCACGCAGGGCATTGCAAACAAAAATGCAGATGGAAGCATCATGCACGATGCCGAGCAGACGCCATTTTCGCGCGTGATCGGCACTGTTTCTTTTTGTGTCCCTTACCTGGGCTTCGTCAACGCTTATTGCACGACGATGCCCGGTTTGCTTGTTGTGGTGGCCGTTCTGGCGCTGCTGATCACGGCGTCGATAGTGCTCGATCGGATGGTTCCCGACGAGCCTGCGGGCAAGCATGCCCGCGTGCATGCGAGGGAGCGGCGTTCATAGCGGCAGGGAAAAGCGTCGGCGGCGGTAGGGGCCGTTGCCGGGGAAAACGATTCTCGAAAGGAAGAGAACGATGGAAAACAAGAAGAAAAAGCGCTACGGCATCATTGCCGCCCTGCTGCTGTTGGTACTGGCTGCCGGTGTGGGAACGTATGCATGGCTGACGGCGACGCAGTCCCTGCAGAACGTGTTTACGATTGGGAAATTTGAGACTCCCGAGAAGAAGCCTGATCCGGATAACCCTGAGCAGCCTGGCACGGAGCCTGGCGGCAATGCTTACCTGTTCGAGACTGCGTGGAAAGAGGACGAAGAACACAAGATGGTCCCCGGTTCTTCGATGGATAAGAACCCGAACGTTGGCATTAAGAAGGGTTCCGACGACGCCTTTGTGTTCATCTATGTAAAGAACGCTGTGGTCAACGATAGCGAGCCCTACACCAAGACTCCGTGCTTTGACCTCGGTTCCAATTGGAAGCCGGTCGAAGGCGAGACCAAGAAGAACGCTGATGGCAAGTATGTGAGCGGTCTGTTCATGTATGCCAAGGGTGCTACGAGTGGCCCCGCGGTTCTGGGTGCCAAGGGCGCCACCGCGGACGTCTACACCGGCGAGCTCTTTAGCGAGGTGATGATTCCCGGCGCAATGACGAAAGAGGACGTTGTTTCGGGCGAGGCTAAGCCTGAGATTGTTGTTTCTGCCTTCATCTTCGGTGCCGACCAGAAGGACGGTAGCACCTCCGCTGCCGATAACGCCATCAACCAGGCCAAGGCTTGGGTTAACGACCCGAATAACAGCCTGAAGTAATCCCACCCCCACCGAGATCCCGGCCCGCCCCCACCCCTATATTCGGGCCGGGATCTCGGTTCCCCTTTGATCGACGATTGGCGAACGTAATGCTCAACAATCTTTCCGACAATCAGAAACGCACCTTGGCGCTTACCGCGATTGCGCTGTTGGCCCTGGCGTGTCTGTGCGGCACGCTGGCTTTTACCGTTGATATGGTTCCGGCGAACAACGTTCTATCGTTTGGCAGCGTGAAGGTACGAGTCTGCGAATACACTCTCAACGAGCAGGGCGAGGAGATTCCGTTTGAGCCCAACGAACACGGGGACTATCCCGACACCAAGGCCGGGGGCTCTGACATCAGCCGCATTGTGCGCGTGGAGAACGTCGGCGCGCAGCCTGAGTACGTTCGCGCGCGTCTGCGCATGACGTCAGTGGCGCCCGACGGTTCGAGAGCGGATGCCTCGGGCAGCGTTGCGTTTCATGTGAACGTGGGCGAGGGATCCCCGTGGATCGATGGCAGCGATGGGTGGTACTACTACCGCGGCTTGGCCGGACGTGGCGGCATGCTCGACCCCGGCGCCATGACGGAGAGCCTCATGGACTCGCTGCGCTTTGTGGGCGACTACCACGATGCCGCACGCGGCGGCTCATTCAGGCTCGATATCGATGTTCAGGCCGTGCAGGCCAAAAACCAGCATGCAAGCGATACCGTCCTCGACGTGCTTGACGTCGTGGGCTGGCCGGAGGCGAACTAGCCTATGAAGATCAAGAACATAAACCGGGGCATGCTTAGCAGGCTGGTTGCCGTCGCAGCGATTGTCCTTTGCTGCGTTATGGCGCTGCCAACGTCAGTGCATGCCGAGGACGTGCCCGAGAACAAAAACGAATATCACATCAAAAATGCGAACGACTTTTTGGCGTACGTGGCGCTGTCGCGCGAGCGCGATACGTCCGGCTGGCACGTTTATCTCGATAACGACATTGAGCTCAACAGCGACGACATGAAAGCCATCGTTGCAAACACCGTTAAGCATCTGTCGTTTGGCAACAAGGAGCATCCGTTTAAGGGCGTGTTCGATGGTCAAAACCACACCGTTGAGGGCCTGAACTACGATAAAGACGCTTTTGACCCCGAGCGCGATACGGGATTTTTTGCCGAGACCAACGGTGCCACCATCAAAAACTTCCTGGTCAAGGACGCCAACGTGTGGGCGGACTTCCGCGGTGGCATTATCGTGGGCAAGGCCGTCAATACGCGCTTCGAAAACGTTATGGTCATGGAGAGCACGCTGCACGTGACCTGCGCCAACAATGCTCTCAACCTCATTACCAACGCAGGCTTTGAGGGCGGTCTCATCGCCGCCGAGCTCGACGGCTGCACCCTCTACAACTGCGAGGTCCGTGGCGGCCGTGCCGTCAACAATGCGACCTCGGGCGTGCAGGCGCTCGGCGGTGAGGGTCTGTATATGGCGGCGTTTGCCGGCTACGTTAAGAACTCGACTATCGAGTACTGCCGCGTGACGCCGACGCGTAAGGACGACGGCTCGATTGCCGCGAATGGCATGACCGACGTCACCAATAAGTACGACGTGGCCATTGGCGCATTGGGCGGCAACAACGTGTATGCCTCGGGTTTTGTGGGCTGCATGGCGGGTAACGCCAAGATTATCGACTGCTTCTCGACGGCGCAGTGCTACAGCTATGCCGCGTCGTACGTGGGCGTCGTCGCCGTGACGCGCGCGTGGACGGGTGGCTTGGCGGGTCGTATTCTAACCGAAAAGGGCAACGAGCTCGTTCGAAGCCATTTTGCGGGTGACTTGAGCTCGCGTCAGTACAATCCCATCGCCGTGATCCCCATCATTCAAAACGATGTGAACCTGGGCGGTATTGCTGCGCGCGCTAACAAGGATGATGCCACGGTCACCGAGTGCTACTTTAAACCGAGCGTGAGCTTGAATGGCAATAGCCAGGGTAATCCCGCTAAAAAGAAAATCCCCGCGTTTGGCGGCGACGGTACCACTAAGGGCGACGGCTATGGCCCGTGGGACGACGAGCGCTACATCACGCGTGAGCTATGGGAAGAGCACGACTACGACTTCTGTGCCCGCACCATGCGCTCGACCGCCAACGACGATGCCCTGGGTGGCCAGCACACCAATGAGTGGGCGATGGATTACAAGCTGAATATCCCCGTGCATGGCCAAAGCGTTAAGGCGACGATCGATTTTCCCGGTGCGGGTACCGCGACAATCGAGGCGACCAAACTCGGTATTGATCAGGCGACTTCGGATCCGTACGCTTTTGCCGTGAGCGCCGTGCTGGCGGGAACGGCTCAGGGCTTGGCCCAGGGCGATACATCGGTAACGTTTAAGCAGGATACCTCCGCAAAGCCCAAGGGTTTGACCGATGCCAACGGCGGTTATCGCTTCATGGGCTGGTTCCGCGAGCCCGGGGTTAAAGTGAACCGCATCGATCATGACAGCAGCTGGTTTAACGGCAAGACCGATGCCGATGCCGTTAAGGCTGGCAAGCAGGTCCAGAAGAACGAAGCGCACGAGAAAACGTCGACCTATACCGCCGATAACGCGAAGGGGGCCGAGGCCTTTAAGGGCAACGACCTGTTTATTGCTTCGTACGAGGCGCAGGTGCTGTTCTATAACGTCAAGGGCAAGACGCTCTCGTGGCAGAGCGGCGAGGAGCACGACAAGTCGACGGACTGGTACCGCTATGGCGTCGGTTTAACGCCGGCTGCCCCTGCGGACCGCGGCACTCTTTCTGCCAGCGCCACCTTTATCGGTTGGACGACGCAGCCGAGTGGCGAGGCCGGGATGCATGGCGGTTACGCGGCCATCACCTCGCCTAAGCTTGCCGAGCTAAAAAACGCCGGTGCGTTCTATCCTGCCGGCACCGAGATCACTGTGCTTGGTCCTACCGATTTTTATCCGGTGTACACCGACTATGTGTCGAACATCATGACGGTGTTTGAGGGCAATGAGCAGGATGCAACCGACGATCAGACTCGGCGCGACGGTGTGGGCAAAACTGACGTTAAGGTTGAGACTGCAGAAGATGGCACAAGCGCGTATACCGTACAGGTGCTCGACGTATCCGGTAAAGCTATATCCGAGGAGGGCCAGCTGCCCGACGGCTATCGTTTCCTGGGTTGGTATGAAAACAAGGGAACCGAGGATGCCCCGCTCGAGGTGCGCGTAAGCCGCGACCCCAGCTATACGCTCCCCGCCGATGTCGATTTAACCGCGCCGCATACCTACATCGCCCGCTTTGAGTACCGAGTGGATTATTACGTTCGGGCTTATACCAACCATGAGTTTACGGACAGCAAGCTACTTTGTTCCGTTTGGAATCGCTATCAAACGCCCTTTGAGGAAAACGTCGGTAGTACCTTCGTGCGTGAAAACGTCGTCCACTGGGGCCCGGAGCATGTTGACCACGGTATAAAGGATAGTTATGAAACGTGTGGCACGCGCTTCACGAAGGAAACCCTTGTCGTGAGTCCCCTTAACGCGTACTCGCACAACGTTAAAAACGATACGGGAGCCGATACTCTAAAAAACCTCTATGCCGATACCGATTTTCCAGGCGCTGCAACGCTAAGCGATACTTGGACTTCGGCTTCGCTGAACGTAACGGTCAAACCGGTGAATGATCGCTATCGCCTGAATTTCTGGACGCTTGAGCGCGATGGTGAATATTGGACATATGTGAAAAATCCCATCGAGAGCATGGTGCGTACAGATAAGAAGTACTACGTTCGCGCGATGATTACCACGGACGTTAATTTCTACAACAAGGGCGATAATGTCGTGAGGACTGCCACGCGGCGCTATGAGAGTAACTTGCTGCAGACCAAGGTGAACGGGGCGGATCCGACGTTCACGTATTACTACCCGCATGTTAATAAGTCGGTTAAAGTGGCCGAAAAGCCAGAAGATGGTGAGAAGGGATCGTATGAGAGCCCCCTGACCCTCGAAGCTTCCCCGACCGATGCCGACATGGCCGTGCCGGGCTATAAGTTCCTGGGCTGGATTTCGACCGCCGAGGTTCAGAAGGATTCTGACGTCTGGAAGTATATCTACGATGTCGAGGGCGATTCCTTCACCACTTCTGACCCGGATAAGGCCGAACCGTATCTGGTGAAACCAGATTTTAAGGTCACCCAGTGGCAGGATGCCTATCCGGTGTACGCGAAGTACGATGTTAGGTACACCACCAACCTGTATCGCGCCGGTTTTAAGGGCACGGACAAGGTCAATGTGCCTAGGTACGACATCGATCCCGTTATCAACGCGGGCACCGACCCTGCTACGGCAACGGTGACCCCTGACGTCACGACTCCGGTTTATAAAGCAGGCGGTGAGCTGTATAAGTTGCAGAAGGTTGAGATCGAGCTTCCGAATGGCGAAGCTGAAGAGATCGAACCTAACGGCGATAACTCGTATTCCCATCAGGTGGAACCCGGCGGGGCCTATACATTTGTGGCGTACTATTCGCCGTTGGCGGTCGTGTACCATCTCAATGCCAAAGATGTTGACGGCAAAGTTGCTCAGCAAGGCGATATGCTCGGCAACCTTGATGGCAGCATCCCGAAGCCCACTTATGACGTCAGCGCTATCGATAGGGATACAGGAGGTGCGTTCAACGCCTTCGTGGGCTGGACGGAAGCCAAGCCGGCACCTGGCAAGGGCTATGTCGCTTGGTCGGAGGGTATCCGCATGGTGAGTGCTTCTACCGTGGTCAGGGCCCCCATGGAGCTGTACCCGGTCTACCGTCCCAGCCTGGTTACCGTTCAATCGAACATCGACTCAAATCTCGCGAATCCTGCTCTTGTCCGCGGTCTCGGCCGTACTGATTCCGGCGACCAGATTTCTCTTGAGGTCAAGGCTGTCAAGGAGGTTGTGGGCATTGACGGCACCAAGTACGACTTTGCCGGCTGGTCGCGCGACTATGATTCCGATGGCAAATACACCCTGTTGACCGATGACGAGAAGTATCCCCTCGAGGGCAGCGAGCCCTTTGAGAGCGTGACCTACACCGCGGTGTACAAGATCGCGCCGTATAAGGTTCGCTATCACGGTGTCGACGGGTCGGTCGTCTTTACGGCGACGGTCGACTCGGACGGCGAGCGCGCGACGGGCGCCGGCTTTGTCCATAACGTCGATGTTCCCAAGGTGGATGAGAGCGGCAACCCGGTCTATGACAACGACGGCAATCCCGAGATGGAGAAAAAGTCCGTGGCATACGACCCGGACGCCCACTCCAAGATCGTCGCGCTGCTCGATGAACGGGCGGCCAGCGGTGACGTGCGCGAACTCTTCCTGGAGTGGCGATATGTGCCTGACGGTGGCGCTGCGAAGTCTTGGGATGAGTTTAAGGACGAGTCGGTTAAGGGCGACATGGACCTGTATCCCGTGACGTATCGCGTGGTCGCCAAGGATACATCAGACCCCGAGAACCACGTAACCATGACCACCGCGCAGCTTAAATGGCTGCTCGATCCCAACGCCGCCAACACAGTCGACAATAGCGCCGACAAAGCACCCTTTAAGGTCTGCTTTGCTGAGCCGTTTATGGGGACGCAGCTGACTGTTACCGTTAAGCGGGCGAGCTACGGTCCTGATGCGTCCATGACGGAGGAACCCGTTAACGACCAGTATGTCTCGCTCTACAGCTTGGGCTCGGGTAACGGTTCGTTCGACTTGGCCAACCGCCTGGAGTCCAAGAAGACGGGCGAAGGCAAGCAAGGCGACGGCAATGCCGTGTTCGACTTCGCCAAGACCCATGCGCTGACGATCGTCAAAAAGACCACCGATGCCAGCGCCATGGGACAAACGTTCCGCTTTAAGGTGGCACGCAAGGCGTCGGAGGATTCTCCTGCCGAGACGCGCATGGTCGAGGTGAAAGTTAGCGAGAGGCGCGACGAAGACGGCGAGACCTGGTATGTCGGCAGCGTGCAATTTGCCGCGCCGACGGGCATCTATACCGTCGAGGAAGACACGAATTGGGCATGGCGCTACGAGGGCGAGCTGAGCACGCCGGGCAAGGCGCCCGGTAAATCTGCCGAGCTGACGATTTCGTCTGCTTCGAGCGCGGGCGATGCGGTGGTGACGTGCGTCAACACGCGCGCGAATGACAAATGGGTCGATGGTGGCTCGCGTGCCAGGAATGTTTGGAAAAACGGCACGCTGAAGAAGGAGGACTAGGATGACTAAGCGCAAGCAAATCGTCGCCCTCCTTGTTGGCGTTCTCCTGTTGGCTGGCGCTGCCGGTACCTTTGCGTGGCTTTCGGTTACGGGCGTGCTGGTCAACGAGTTTGGTTTTGGTTCGGTGGCACCTTCGGTGGATGAGAACCTCAATGACAACGTGAAGAGCGACGTCACGATTGCAAACAAGGGCTCGGCCCCGGCATACCTGCGTGTTGCGGTGGATATCTACTGGCAGGACCAGAATGGCGCGCGCCTGTGGGATGAACCAGTTGCCGGCACCGACTACGTCATTGCGTGGGGCAGTGTGTCCAAGGCATCTGCTTCTAACACCGCCTCGTCTTGGGTTGTCGCGTCCGACGGGTACTACTACTGGACGTCTCCCGTTGCTCCGATGGGCAAAACCGATGTGCTCATCAAGAGCGTGACTGAGAGGAAGGCAGATGGGAAGAACCTGGTCGTTGACATTTCGACCCAGGCAATTCAATCCGCGCCCGGCGATGCAGCTGCAGAGACATGGGGCTGTGCAGTCAAGGATGGCGTGCTGGTGCCGCCGCATGGAGGTGCGTAAGTATGGCCTCTCCGATTCGTAAAGACGTTGCGTGTTTCTTGCATTGCGTGATGGCGGCAATCGTCTGCCTTATCGCGCTCGCCGTTCCTGCACGTGCGTTTGCTGACATTCCCACGATTGCCTATGACGGAAATGCACGCCAGCTAACGGTATCGGGAGCGACGGACTCCTCGGGGGAGCCCGATCTGTTTCCAGCCTTTAAAGATCTAATGCCCGGCGATGTACGCGAGCAACAGATTGGGGTTCGTGCCACGGGTGTAAAGTCCCAGGTACGTGTGTTTGTGCGGGCTGTTGTCGATCACGAGACGGCACATATGCTGTCTCCCACTACCTTAACGGCGACTGTGGGCGATGCCTCTGCAGGTTGGCTCCAGACAGGAACACCGGGCAGCGTGTTCGCCTATCCCACGGAAATCGCCACGTTTACGAGCGATGGCAGCACGGTGCTTAATCTGCAGCTAAGCGTTCCGACGTCGGTGGGCAACGAGCTTGCCGATGCAAACAAGACCATTCGCTGGGAAATCACCGCCGAGGACGATGGCGAGAAGATCCCCGTGCAGTCTGCTGGCAGAAAGAAGCCCGGCTTGCTTGGTCTGGTGGCAACAGGCGACAACACGCTCACGTTGCTTTTGGTGTTGCTGACGCTTGCAATCATCGCATTTATAGCCGCGCTTCTTTTGTCCCGGAGGGATAAGTACTAGGTCCATCTTCTAAACGCAACGCCCTCCCGGGCGGCTGGCACGAAGTTCCCTGCTCTACAGTCCTGCGCAAGACGAAGGCCACATGACGTGGCCTTCGTCTTATATATGTTCAGCGGATGCCCCCATGACAAGCCGTGCTCCAACAACAAGGCGTCTGTCCGGGCGGAGGCATATAAGGTTCATCGCGAGTTCCGCACGCAAAGGAGGCCACTTAATGTGGCCTCCGTCTTGCGCAGGACTGTCCGAGCAGGGAACCTTATATGCCTCCACCCGGACAGACGTTTCAGTTATGAACTCGCAGCTAGTCGCTATTTGATCTTGGTCGTGCCCGGCGCCAGGTTGGGGTCGGTCTCGTTGGCCTCGGTCTGGAAGTGCTCGGTGTAGACGTTCTTGCCGTCGCGGAACATCTCGTAATACTGCATCTTGGCGTAATCCTCGCGCGCCTTGGTGGCGGCTGCGGCAGCGGCGTCGTCACCGGTGACGTTGGAGGAGAGCGCCCAGCGCAGGCTGGCGTCCTCGTAGCCCACGGAGTTGATAGCGGGCAGCGACTCGCGCAGCGTCATGTGCGCCTTCTGGTAGTCGGTCAGCGGTGCGCCGATCAGCTGCATCAGCTGGGTGGACAGATAGTTGGTGGACAGGTCGTCGAGCTCACTCGTCTGGTCGCAGCCGGCAACGTCGTAGTTGGCCCAGATGATGTAGTCGGTCTGCCACAGACGTTCCTGGTGTGTGGCATCGTCCTCGCCGGTAAACCACTTGTCGTTGAACTTGGACGGGAAGAACGGCTGGTGGTCGCCCCAGAACACCACGACTACCTTACGGTCGAGCTTGCTCAGGGCGTTGAGGAAGTAGCGCAGCGCCTGGTCGGACTGCTCGATGCACGAGACATACTCGTCGACATCGGAGAGCGTGCCGTCCTCGACGGTCTTGGCGTCCAAATCGGTCGTGTCGATATTCAGGTGCATCTGCTTGTCGACCGGCAGCAGGCCCGTATCGTAGCCCGAGTGGTTCTGCATGGTCACGTCGAAGATAAACTGCGGATCGGCGTTCTGGTCGAGCAGCTCAAGAATCTTGTCGTAGGTAGCCTGGTCGGTCACCATGCCGCGCAGGGTGTCGGCTCCCTGGAAGTCATTGATAGACAGGAACTGGTCAAAGCCAAAGTCCTTGTAGACGTTCTCGCGGTTCCAGTTGGTCGCGTGGTTGGGGTGCATGGCCGTGGTGGAATAGCCGAGCGATTTGAACTGTTCTGCCAGGTTCCCGGTCGTCTCCATGTTGTAGATGGTGTAGGGGTACACGCCCGAGCCCAGGTTGGCCATGGAGTTGCCGGTCATAAACTCAAACTCGGTATTGGCGGTACCGCCGCCGTAGGCGCTCACATAGAGCTTGCCGCGGCTGAGGCAGTTGGACAGGTTCTTAAAGTACTGCGGGCCCTCGTAGCCGGCGCGCATGTTCTGGTAGATCGAAAGGTCTGAGAAGGTCTCGTTCATGATGGCGATGACCGTGGGCTTCTCGCTGTCGAACTGCTCCTTTGCGGCGGCGCGCTCGTCGCTCTTGGCCGCGTCGGACTTGTCGTAGGCCTTGGCGTACTTTTTGAGCGTGGCCTTGGCATCGTCGACGGAGTAGTCGGCGGGTTTGGGCGGCTTGATGGACTGTGCTGCACTAATAAAGGCGGGCAGGTAGCCCTCGCGCCAGTAGCTCTCGAGCGGGCGCCAGGTGTAGACGGTGATGCCGAGGGTGTTGTAGTAGTCGATGAGCGTGACATGCGCGGTCACGCCGCCCAGGCACAGCACTGCCACGAGCAGGTTGGTGAGCAGCATGCGCTTGGCGTTGGCGGCACCCTTCTGACGGTGCGGTGCCACCAGGCCGGCGTACTCGCACAGCAGCATGGCGATGGCGGTAAAGCCCATGGACAGCACACAGAACAGCGAGATGGAGAAGGTGTAGCCGGTGCCGGCGACCGCGGCGGCGGTGGAGATGGCCGAAAGGTCGCCCGGCTGGATGGGCATGGATTTAAACGTGATGACGAAGAACTCGGCAATGCCCAGGACAAAGAGGGCAAAGGCCAGGACCGCGGGAGCTGCGCCGTGGCGCTGGAACAGGAAGAACAAGCCGATCATGAGCACGGTGATGATGGCCCACTCGAGCAGGATGCACAGGGGGTAGACCCAGGTAAAGTCGTGGTTGGACGAGACCTCCATGCCCAGCAGCGCAAAGACGCCGGCGAGCAGCAGGCACAGGACGGCGGCGACGAGTGGTTTGCCCACAAAGGCGCCGCGCAGGCGGGCGAGCTTGCCGGTGGGGGCGGGGGCGTCGGGCTTGGCGAACGCAAAGACGCGCGGGGCGATGCGATCGCGGGCGATGCTGGCCCAGGCGCATCCGGTGAGGATGGCGTTGGTCAGGATGAGCATCACAAAGGCGAGCGGCTCGTTTTGGGCGACGAGGCCAATGGCGCCCCAAATAGTCAAAAAGAGCTGGAACAGGCCGAAGGCGACGCTCCAGGCGAAGGCGCCCTTGGTGACGGTGCCCGACTGTGCGCGAATGGCCTTGGCCTCGCGCAAGACAAGGTAGACGGTCGCCGCAAGACCGACGAGCGAGATGGCGGCAGCGAACATGCTGAGACTCCTCACAAACTAAAACCTACGAAAGCGGGGGTTTACCCGATTGTTACCTAAATATGCGCTGCATTTGAGGGCTGCGCACAACAACCAGCCATAATAACGCGCGGGTGTGACAGTGTGGCGCAATGTAGTGGCGACGTGCGCGATAATGGACGGGAATTACACGGAAACGTAAAGGCTTCTTAAAGAATTAGCGAGGATGAGGCGATGAGTGAGCAGGTTTGCACCAAGGCTGCGGATACGTGCGGCTATCCGGTCGAGACCACGGGCAATGCGGTGCTGGACACGTTGGAGCACCGTTCCTCCACGCGCGCTTTTGCGCGCGATGACAACGACCGTCCCGTAGCGGTGACCGACGAGCAGCGTGCGGCGATTTTGCATGCGGCGAGTCGCGCGCCGTCGGCGGGCGCCATGATGATGTATTCCATCGTGAGCATTCGCGAGCAGGCTACGCTGGACCGTCTGGCTGACCTGTGCGACCACCAGCCCATGATCGCCAAGGCGCCCTGGGCACTTATATTTGTGGTCGACTATGCCAAGTGGATCGATCTGTTTAAGCACGTGGGCTGCTTTGAGCCCGAGTTTGTCGAGCGTACGGGCAAGGCGCCCCGCCGCGCGCCGGGTCTGGGCGACTTTGCCATCGCGGCTCAGGATGCCGTGATCGCCGCGCAAAACGCCGTGGTTGCCGCCGAGGCCCTGGGCCTGGGGAGCTGCTATATCGGCGACATCGTCGAGAACGCTGAGGAAGTTGCCGCGCTGCTCGATCTGCCGCCCTATACCATGCCGCTGTCGATGCTCATCATCGGCACGCCCCGTAAGGAGCGCCCGGCAATCGCGCACCCCGTGGTGAACCTGGTGCACGAGGAGCGCTACTGCCGCGCCGGTGCTGCGACTATGGACGCGCAGGTGGCCGAGATGGACGCGATGTTCCGTCCGCATGCCTGCGAGGTGGGGGAGCGCGTCGTGGACATCTACACTCGCAAGCACACGAGCCCCTTTATGGCCGAGATGAGCCGCTCCATGGAGTGGTGGTTCAAAAACTGGCTCGGAAAATGACGAATGTGACAAGGGGACAGTCCCTTTGTCACATTCCATATCGCCGCGGTAGTCTAAAGACTGTATAAATCTTTATCTAGCTGGGAAAACAGTGCATTAAAACATGGGCCGATTACCTATAATCCCTTCGAACATTAAAGTTGGGAGGAAACCGGCTTATGGAACAAAAGGCCAAGGAGGCAGCCTCGCACGCTGCGATTCCTGTGAGCATCTCGGCGATGCTCGTCACGCTGGGCGTGGTGTACGGCGATATCGGCACCAGCCCTATGTATGTAACCAAGGCGCTCGTTGCCGGCAACGGCGGCATCGGAAGTGTGACGGAGGAGTTCGTGCTTGGCGCGCTCTCCCTTGTCGTGTGGACGGTCACGCTGCTGACCACCATCAAGTATGTGCTCATCTCGCTGCGCGCCGATAACCATGGTGAGGGCGGCATCTTTGCCCTGTACAGCCTGGTCAAGCGCTGCGGCAAGTGGCTTATCATCCCCGCCATGCTGGGTGGCGCCGCGCTGCTCGCCGACGGCATCCTGACGCCGGCCGTTACCGTTACCACGGCCATCGAGGGCCTGCGCACCATCCCGGCGGTCCATGCCGTGCTGGGCGATGACCAGGGCCGCGTCGTCGCCATTACGCTCGCCATCATCATCGCGCTCTTCTTGGTACAGCGCATCGGTACGGCCAAGATCGGTCACGCTTTTGGCCCCATCATGACGCTGTGGTTTCTGTTCCTGGGCGGCACGGGTCTGTTCTTTGTCTTCCAGCACCCCGCCGTGCTGCTGTGCCTCAACCCGGTGCGCGGCATCGCCTTTTTGCTAAGCCCCAACAACCACGCGGGCATCATGATTCTGGGCAGCTGCTTCCTCGCCACTACCGGTGCCGAGGCGCTCTACTCCGACATGGGCCACGTCGGCCGCGGCAACATCTACGCCACCTGGCCGTTCGTTAAGTGCTGCCTGCTGCTTTCCTATATGGGCCAGGGTGCTTGGCTTATGAACAACGCTGCCAACCCCGAGCTCATGGGCATTGCCGACCTCAATCCGTTCTACCAGATGCTCGCCCCGGGCCTGCGCCCGTTTGCCGTCGGCCTTTCCACTGTCGCGGCTATCATTGCCTCGCAGGCGCTCATCACCGGCGCATTCTCGCTGGTGTCCGAGGCCAGCCGCCTGGACCTTATGCCGCACATGCAGGTCTTCTACCCTGCCGAGACCAAGGGCCAGCTCTACATCCCCATGGTCAACAACGTCATGCTTGTCGGCTGCGTCATCGTGGTGCTGCTGTTCCAGAACTCGGCGCATATGGAAGCCGCCTACGGCCTTGCCATTACCCTGACCATGATGTGCACGACAATGCTGCTCTTCTTCTATCTGCACGTGGAGCGCAATCTCAAGGTCGCGCCGTGGATCTTCGCGGCCTTCTTCCTTTTGCTCGAAGGCTTCTTCTTCGTGAGCTCGCTTACCAAGTTCTTCCACGGCGGCTACTTCACCATCCTCATGGCTGCACTCATCATGGGCATTATGGTGTGCTGGTACAACGGCACGGCGGTCGAGCAGCGCCAGTTTACGCTGCTGCCGCTGCGTAGCTACCTGCCGCAGCTCAAGCGCCTGCGCGACGACGACCGTTACGAGCGCATGAGCGACAACGTCGTGTACCTGACCAAGGACACCCATACCGACTACATCGACCGCGATATCGTCTATTCGATCTTGGACAAGCATCCCAAGCGTGCCCACGCCTGGTGGTTTGTGAATGTCGAGACCATGGACGAACCGCACACCTTTGCCTATTCTGTCGAGACGTTTGGCACCGACTACGTGTTCCGCGTGCATCTGTACCTGGGCTACAAGATCAACCAGCGCGTCAATGCCTACCTGCGTCAGGTTGTTCAGGACCTGGCTGCCACCGGCGAGCTGCCGCCGCAGACGCATGACTACTCGGTCTACAAGGATCCGGGTAACATCGGCACGTTCAAGTTCGTCCTGATCCGTAAGCTTCTGGCGCCCGAGAGCGACGTGGAACCGAGCGAGCGTACGGCCATCACGCTCAAGTACATCATCCGCCGTGCTGCCGGCACGCCTGCACGTTGGTACGGCCTGGAGAACTCCAACGTGAGCTTTGAGTACGTGCCGCTGTTCACCAAGTTCAAGGCCGTGAATAAGATGCAGCGCCTGGCTCCCAACGAGCGACCGTAGACGCCGACAGGCTGCATGGAGTTGGTTTTCGATGGACAAGATTGAGGTCGGGGAGGCAAACATGGATACGAAGACGCTCGATGGCCGCGAGGCAGTAGTCGAAATGGTGCGTGAGGCGCGTGTCGACGCCGCCGAAGATCGGTTCTTTACGAATCGCGCCAACATGGACATGGCCGACCGCGTGATCTCGATCGTGGCACTGGTATTTGGAGCGGTGTGCGTGTGCGCACTGCTCGCGCACGTGCTGTTTGTCTAACGACCGCAGGTTGCAAAGGCTATACACTTGAAACCACCACAAGGGAAACCACCACAAAGGTGCCTGTCCCTTTGTGGTGGTTTTTGTTTTTTGAGAAAGGGGCGGGGCGCTGATGGACGTCCGTGCGGACGGCGATATTGCCGATAGCTTTTGGTGGCGGCGCACAACGCTGACGCGTCGCAGCCCTCTGTATGACGCCTGCGTATCGGTGGGGCTGCTGGTCGCGGCGACGATTGTGGGCGCGCTACTCGACCATCCGGGTCTCGCGCCGAGCATCATGATCGTCTATGTGTTCGCCGTTCAGCTGTGCGCATTCTTTACTTGGAGTCGCCTGTATTGCTTGCTGAGCTCGGCTGCCGCCGTGGCGCTCTACAACTTCTTGTTTATCGACCCGCGCTACTCGCTGTCGCTTATCGACCGCGTCTATCCCGGCATGTTCTTCATCATGTTCGTGGTCTCGCTTGTGTCGAGCTCGATTGCGTTGGCCCTGCGTCGCGCCTTGGCACAGGCTGCCGCCAGCGACCGCCGCACGCATATGGTGCTCGAGACCAACCGCATGTTGCAGCGCTGCGCCGATCAGCAGCAGATCGTTCACGCTATGGCCACGCAGCTGGCGCGTCTTTCGGGCTGTCCGGTCGTGTGGTACGGCGCCGACGCCGAGGGCGATGACCTGCTGCCGCGTGCGACATACACGGCCGTGGGCGATGCCGCGCCGGTGCACGAGCTGGCGCCGCAGATGCCGCCGCGGCTCTCGGCGTCCGCCTATGTGGGTACGCCGCTCGATGCCACCTATGGCGGCTCGGCGTTTTATGGCATCTACCTGACGGTTCGCACGGGCGACGGCTTCGTGCGCTCGGGCGACCCCGCCTCGGTGGTGGGCGTGCTGGCTATCGTTGCCGAGCCCGACGTGCTGACGCATGAGGAGCGGACACTTGCCGATGCCATCGTGAGCGAAGGCGAGCTGGCACTCGATCGCGCCCGCGCCATGGAGGCCCGCGAGGAGGCGGCGGTGCTCGCCAAAAACGAGCAGCTGCGCGCCAACCTGCTGCGCTCCATCTCACACGATCTGCGTACGCCGCTCACCAGTATTTCGGGCAATGCCGACGTGCTGCTCGATCAGGGCTCGACCGGCACCGCGGTGCTCGATGCCCAGACGCGCCGCGGCCTGCTTCTATCCATTCGCTCGGATGCGCTGTGGCTCAACGCCACCGTCGAGAACCTGCTCGCCATCACAAAGCTCGAGGGCGGCGGCATGCATCTGTCGACTACGCTCGAGCTCATGGATGATATCGTCGAGGAGGCACTGCGCCACGTAAATCCGGCCGTGCGTGAGCACGACCTTAAGGTGGTGGCGTGCGATGAGCCGGCGCTCGTTAACGTCGACGCGCGCCTGATGGTACAGCTCGTGGTGAACCTGGTGAACAATGCCATCACCTATACGCCCGCAGGCTCGCATATCGTGATTTCGATTGGCGTCGACGATGGGCACGTGGCGTGCTCGGTGGCCGATGACGGGCCGGGCATTGCGCCCGAGGACCGCGAACGCATCTTTGAGTCGTTCTACACCGCCAACCACGGTCTTGCCGACAGCCACCGCAGCGTGGGCCTGGGACTTTCGCTCTGCCGTTCCATTGCGTTAGCGCATGGCGGTAGCATAGAGGTTGCCGCGGCGGACCCGCACGGCTCGGTCTTTACGATTGAGCTTCCCGTCGCCGACGTTTCGTTTGATAAGGAGTAACGCTGTGCCGAACTCTGCCGTAAAACCGCTCATCTTGGTCGTTGAGGACGACCCCGCCGTTCGCAACTTAATCGTTGCCGCGCTCGAGGCGCACGGCTTGCGTCATATGGCCGTGGAGACCGCCCACGCCGCCATCGCCGCCGCCTCATCGCAGACGCCGAGCATCGTGCTTCTCGATTTGGGCCTGCCCGATATGGACGGCGTCAAGGTGGTGGAGTCGGTGCGCACATGGTCGGGCATGCCGATCATTGTGGTCTCGGCGCGCAGCGAGGATGCGGACAAGATCCGCGCGCTCGATGCTGGCGCCGACGACTACCTGACCAAGCCGTTTTCGGTCGAGGAGCTGCTCGCGCGCATTCGCACGACGCTCAGGCGCCTTTCGTATGCGCAAACGGGCGGCGTTGCCCCTGAGGGCTCATTCGATACCGGTGAGCTGCATATCGACTTTGACGCCGGCATCGCCACGATGGATGGCGAGGAACTGCACCTGACGCCGATCGAGTACAAGCTCTTGTGCCTGCTGGCGCACAACGCCGACAAGGTGCTGACGCACCAGTTTATCCTGCACGAGATTTGGGGCACGGCAACTAAGAGCGACCTGGCGAGCCTGCGTGTCTTTATGGGCACGCTGCGCAAGAAGATCGAGTCCGACCCCGCGCATCCGCGCTATATCCAAACGCACGTGGGTATCGGCTATCGCCTGGTCATCCAAGGCTAGATCGCCAACCACCATCCCAATATGAGTTGCGGTGAAATAGTTCCTGTTTGGGCCTTTAACAGGCTTTTTAGGAACTATTCCACCGCAACTTTGTCTATTTGCCCTTGGGCTTGCTGGCGTAGAACTTCTTCTTTTTGGGCTTGCCTGTACAGGCGGACTTGTCATCGCCGCGCGGCCCTCGGTCGCCGGCCTGCGCGTGCGCTGGCACTGTTGCGCGAGGCTTGCGGGTCTCGGGGTTACGCAGCTCCTCGGTTCGCTCGGCAATCTCCTCGGCGCTAAAGCCAGCTTCGGCCATGGCGTCCTCGATGGGCAGGCGGCGCACGATATAGCAATGGTGCACCTTCTGGTTGCGTGCGAAATCCTCGGGGATGGTCTGCGCCGTAATGTCCTGTAGCACCACGCCCGTACGCGCGAGCTTGCGCGTTTCGGGGCGGAAGCCGCGCAGGTTGCAGCTAAAGATGGCGTGGCCGCCCTGCGCGAGCAGGCGCGATACGCCGGCCAAAAGCTCAACATGGTCGCGCTGGACATCCCAGGTGCGGCGGCCCATCTTGGACGAGTTCGAGAACGTGGGCGGGTCGACAAAGATCAGGTCCCAGCGGTTGCGCGTCTGGCGTTGGTCGCGAATCCAGGCGAGCACGTCGTCGCGCACAAAATGATGCTGCGGACCAACAAAGCCGTTCTGGCGCATATTGCGCTCGGCCCAGTCCAGATAGGTGTTGGAAAGGTCGACCGTCACGGTCTCCTCGACACCGCCGTCGGCTGCGTAGCAAGTGGCGGTGCCGGTGTAGGCAAACAGGTTGAGGAAGCGGCGCGCCTGCTTGGCGTGCTCGCGCACCAGGTTGCGCGTGACGCGATGATCCAGGAAGATGCCCACATCCAAATAGTCGTCAAAGTTGACGGCAAAGGTGAGTCCGCCCTCTTCGATGAGCGGCAGACGACGGCGCGCGATGTTGGCGCGCTCGCCCGATCCGCCCTTGCCGGCGCCCTGCTTGCCATACTGCGAGCCGCCGCGCGAACGCATGCGGGCCTTGGCGTGCACGTGCTCGGCCGGAACATCAAGGATACGCGGCGCGATGGCCAAGATGTCGAGCATGCGGGCCTGGGCTAGCGCGGGATCGATGGTCTTGGGTGCGGCGTATTCGGCGATGACGAGCCAGCGGCCCGGCGTCTGCGGGCAGCCCTCGTACAGGTCGATGGCGGCGGAGTAGTCGGGCAGGTCGGCATCGTAGACGCGGTAGCAGCTCACGCCCTCGCGCCTGGCCCACTTGCGGCGCAGGCGAGCGTTCTTGCGCAGGCGGTTGGCGAACTGTTCGGACTCGGGGATGAGCACGGGTAGCGGCTTGCCGTCACCCAGGTCGAGCGTGGCAGCAGGTTCGGGCATGGGGGTGTCGGCGGCTTCGTCTTGGGCATCCGCGGTCTGCTCCTCGGTGTTTGCGCTGGTCGCAGCTTCAAACGCCGCGGCAGCATGATCGAGCGAGGGCCAAACCTCAAGAGCCGCCTCCTCGTTATTGGGCATGACGGCGATCGAGCGCTCGGGCTCGGTGTGGAGCGCGCGGGCCAGCAATCCATCGCGGGCGAGCGTGGCGACCGGTGCCGAAGCGAGTTCGGGCGCGCGGCGCAGCTCGCCGACCAGCGTCATGGCGTCGTGCATGAGCGAAAGCGGGGTCTCGGTGGTGTCTGCGACTACGGCGGCGCCGGCGACAGCGCCTGCATGGTCCAGCACGGTGGCTGGTTTGGCAGCGCAGAAGTCGACGAAACGCTTGTAGCCGGCGCACTTGATCATACGCTCGGCAGTCTTGCGGGCGGCGGGGTCGATGTCTACGGCCACGATGCGCGCCTGGCGCTCGCGCGCCGTCGCCTCGCGCTCGCGCGCCTCGGCAAGCAGTTGTTCCCATAGGTCGGCGTCGTGCAGCTGCCAGCCCTCAAAACCCCAGTGCTTGCGTGCGGCACCCGGGGCGCGGTCGGTCAGGATATTCACGGCCTCCAGCAGCAGACCGCCGCCGGCGCACGAGGCATCGATCAGCGTGGGCAGGGCTTCATTCTCGTAATCATCGGCCGTCAGCTCGCGCTCGCACAGTGCGGTCCAGCCGACCTGCGCCAGCACCAGAGCGGCGTAGTCGGGGCGCAGCACGTGCGCGCCCTCGCCGGCACGGGTCGCCGCGGGCGGCAAGCGCTTGAACAGCGGGTCGCCCGAAAGGTCTAGGCTTATGCTCGCGCGGCGCTGGCGCAACGAAAGCAGTAGGTGAACATCGGGGTCGGCGGCATCGACGTCGGCGCGACGGCCCGTGGTCTCGGCCAGGCGGTCGCACAATGCGTCCTTGGCGCGCAGGGCCGAGAAGCGCGTGTTGCGCAGCTGCTCGGTCACGCCGCGGGCGGTAATGGCGATGGTGGCGCCGGGGCGGATGATGGTCTCCCAGGCGATGTCGTAAACGCCATCGTACAGCTCGTCGGCATCCTGCGCCTCAAAGCGCCCGAGTACCACGAACACGCGGCTCGCCAGGCGCGACCGCAGACAGGCGCGGTAGCCTTCTTCGAGCTCGCCCTCAAACGTGGCGCGGCCCTTCAGCCGGCGAACATGCGAAAGCCCGAGGCGTTTAAGCTCATCGGCGAGTGCGGACTCAAAGCCCTCGGGGCAGCTTGCGTAAAATTCCATGGGTGACCTCTCTGGTTGCGTCGCTCCATTATATGATGGATGCTCCGTTTGCCATCGCCCCCGAAAGGAACCTATATGATTGATGCGTGCCCCTTGATTCCCATTTTCATTGCAACAGCCTCAGGACTCGGGGCCTCGCACAGGCTCCCGCCGCCTTACAGAACTGAAAGCTGGGCGTAGGGCAAATCCATGGCACGTGACCTGCGATTGCTCGGCCATAGATGGCGTAATCGAGGCCAAGGGAGGGCATCATGTGCGAGGGAAACGAGAGCTGGTTCTGGCACGCGAACGACATGGTGGTGGCGGGCGACATGAACCTCGTGGTCCGCGTCCTGTGGGTCGCGCTCATCGTAGGCATCGGCGTCGCGACGATGGCCACGCTCTGGATCGTCACGAGGTAGCGCGCCACGAACGGATGACGAGGCACGCGGCGCATGCCACGCTGGCGGAACCCTAGCCTCGCTGCTGGACAATCTGTTCGATGAGCTTCGCGACGGAGTCCTCGGCTGCGTCCCCGATCAGGTGATGGGCCGCGGCCTTCGCCTCTGGCATCGCGCCCGCGACTGCGTAGGAGTTCGGCACCTTTTCGAGGAGCGTCACGTCGTTTTCCGAGTCTCCGATAAAAGCGACCTCGTCCAGCGTGACCCCAAGGCTGCCGAGAAGCGCGTCGAGTCCGTTTACCTTGCTCCAGCCAGCCGGAACAACATCGAGGAAGAATGGGACGGGCGAGGGGAAATCAAGCTCTGGGCAGGCTTCCTTGCATCGACTCCGAACGACTTCCGTCGGGGCGGAGCTGACGTTGACGAAGATGCCGGCGGTGATGACGTCACGGTTCGTGGGCACGTCTCCGAGCGCCATGTCTCTTCCGGAGTCCTTAACGATTTCCAGGGCGAATTCGTCGCCAGGCTCGACGGCGCAGAGGAACTGCTCGCAGCGTTTGCCTGTCTCATCGACATCGGCGACTAGCCAGAGTGACGTCCCCGCGTAGGGGCGTACGGCGCTATCGAGCTTGACGAGGGCCTCCGTCGAGAGCGTCTTTTTGAACACGAGTTCGCCGCTGGAGAAGACCTTCTTTCCGTTGGCCATGATGCCGGTCGAGAAACAGCGCGCGTCGCCGTCAAAGGCATCGGCCAGGTCGGCGTAGTCGCGGCCGCTTGCGGGGCCGAACGCGATGCCCGCATCAAGCGCCGAAAGAATCGCGCTGTGCGTGCGCTCCGATACGACCCTTGAGCCAAACGGCAGCAGGGTCCCGTCCATGTCTGCGAGGATGAGCTTTATCAAGGGGTCCTCCCGTTTCGGTCTGGGCGTCGGTGCGCCGGTGTGCGTCGTCCTAGCTGTATTGCCTGTCTCCCAAGAGATTCTTCGAGATGATCCTGTTAAACTCTACCGGGTCATCCCAGCAAGAGGTCAGGAAGAGGAACAGCAGCTCGATGACGAAGTTGATCGAGCTGTGCGAGAAGGCGACCTCGGTTCCGGTGATGGCCTGATCTCGCGAGATGGCTCGGATGATATACGTGGCACGCTTCGCGAGCGGCGTATCTGGGTTGTCTGTGATCATGATGATGGGGGTGTTCGAATCCTCGGCAGAGTCGAATATGTTGACGAGGCGCTTCGAGTATCCGGACGTCGAAATGACGAGCAGGATGTCATTCTCCTTGAGGCTGGTTGCGGCGGAGACCATGGCATCGGTGGTACTGGGGCAAAACGCCCTGACTCCAACCTGTGAGAGCTTGAACGCCGCGTTTACGCCCATGCTAATCGAGTTGCCGACGCCCGCAATCAGGACGAGGTTGGCGTTGTGGAGCAGATTGACGACTGTCGAAAAGTCATCGGAGTCAATGAGCGAGGCGGTTTGGGAGAGCTCCTTGACCTTGTGAGACAGGACGTACTTAATGGAGCCCTCGACGTCGTCCAGAGTAACCTTGCCGCCCGTGGCCTTTTCCTCGCCGGAGGCCCTGCTGATGGATATGCCGAGCGCCAGACGCATGTCCGAATAGGTTCGGTAGTCAAGCGTCCTTGCGAACCTCGAAACAGACGCCGGTGACGTACCGGTTCCTGCGGCGAGTTCGCGGACGGTCATCGTTGCGACGTCCGACGGGTGGTCGAGCACATACGTTGCGATTGCCTTCTCCGAGGGGGATAGGCTGTTCATGACCGCGCAGATGTGGCTGAGCACATCCCCTGTCTTATCCATGGTTACTCCTTGGCCCTAGTTTGCTTCGTATCTTAGGTCAAGAGAGGTGAAAATAAAGCAAAATGTTTCATAAGCGGTGAAATAGCGTTTCACCGCTGATTTCCTACCGTTCACGGTAAATCGGTGCTTCCCCGGCGCAATCTCATCTTGAGCCGCTATCTTATGAGCCGTGAAACAACAGCACGAAAACGATGAAACAACAGAACATTGTTCCAACGCCTCACAACTTTGTTTCACGCTAGATGGCGAATCACTTCGAAGCCCAGACAGGCACCCGGCGAGCAAGAAGGGAGAAGCACGATGCACAACGCCAGGACAAACGCAAGCATGACTTCGCTGTTCTTCGCGAACGTCCTCTACTGGGTCTGCGCGGGCGTGTACTCGCCGTTCCTCTCCGCTCACTACACGAGCCTCGGCCTCAGCGCAGCCCAGACCGGCATCCTCCTCGCGGCGACCCCGGTGTGTGCGCTCGCCATCCAGCCGCTCTGGTCGACGATCGCCGACAAGCTCGGGCGCCGCCGCGCGGTCATCGTGATCCTCTGCCTTGCGGCGGCGGTACTCGCTCCGCTGTATTACCTGGCGTCGACGTTCGTCCCGGTCCTTCTCGTAACCTTTGCGTTCTCGGCGTTTTTCTCGGGGCTCCTGCCCCTGAGCGACTCCCTCGTCATCGAGCTCGCGGATCGCTCTGGCCTGGACTTTTCTCGCATTCGCATGGGTGGCACTATCGGCTATGCCATCGTCGTCCTGATCGTCGGTCGGCTGCTCGACATGGCTCCTCAAATCCAGTTCGCGGTGGTCTCTGCCGCGCTGGTGGTCTTCGCGGCTCACATGTGGCGCCTCCCCGAGGCGGGAATTCGCGCCAATGCCGCGGACGATCCCAAGGTCTCCCACGGAAAGGGCCTCCTCTCGCTGTTTACCAGCAATGAGATCGCCTTCGTCTTGGTCTTCGCCTTCATCAGTTCGGCCGCGATTGGCTTCATCGGGGCGTTCTTGGGCCGCTACGCGGTCGAGCTTGGCGAGGGTCAGAACCTCGTGGGCGTCCTGAGTGCGGTCTCCGCTGCGAGCGAGATCCCCATCCTGCTCGTTTCCTCCAAGCTGGTCAGGCGCTTCGGCGAGATGAACCTCCTGATCTTTTCCTGCTTCATGGCGGCGCTCAGGCTCGTGCTCGTGGGCACCGGCATCGTCCCGGTCATGATCTGCGGCCAGCTGCTGCAGAGCGTGAGTTACATGACCGTCTACTACTCCTGCGTTACCTACATTGCCAACCACACTTACGAGGATTGTCGCGCTCGAGGTCAGAGCGCCTTCGCGATGGTTCAGAGCGGTCTGTCCGTCGTGGTTGCGAACCTGTTTGGCGGTTGGGCGTGCGACGTGCTCGGCACGCACGCGGGTTTTCTGGCCTTCGCCCTCGCTTCAACGATTGCTGCGGTCGTTGCTTTTGTGGCGTACGTGCTGTGGCGTCGAAGCGCAGCGCCACAGCCTGAGGGCCAGTCGGCCGCATAGGTTCCACCGCGTTTTGCAAGCGCCTGCCTGCTTCGCGCTTCTCTTCGTGTTCAACCAGCTGACGAGCTGAGAACTGTCCAATCCAATGGTTATCCAAGTGAAAGGAAGACAAAGATGTCTCTCATCAAGGTCAACGAGCTTCTTCAACATGCGACCGAGCACCACTATGGCGTGCCCGCGATCAACGTCATCAACACGGAGACCATCCGTTATGCGATCCAGGCCGCCGAGGATGAGCACATGCCTATCATCATTCAGTACTGGCCCGGCTTCGAGGACCACTGTGCCCTCGACATCATCGCCTTCGCCGCCCGCTATTACGCCGAGCGCGCGAGCGTGCCCGTCGCCGTCCACCAGGATCACTCCGCTGGTTACGAGATCGCCGTCAAGGGCGTCAAGGCCGGTTTCCCCTCCGTCATGGTCGACGGCTCCTCGCTTCCCTATGAGGAGAACTTCCAGCTCACGAAGGACGTCGTCCAGGTCGCCAAGATCTTCGACGTTGACATCGAGGCCGAGCTCGGCCACGTCGGCAACGGCTCCGACGCCAACGACTTCGTGAACAGCGACCACTATACCGACCCGAACCTCGCCGAGGAGTTCGTCGAGGGCACCGGCTGTGGTTCGCTCGCCATCGCCGTCGGCAACGCCCACGGCCCCTACGTCAAGGTCCCGAACCTCGACATGGAGCGCATCAAGGCCTGCAGGGAGGCCGTCAGCATCCCCCTCGTCATGCACGGATGCTCCGACATCCCCGACGAGCAGCTCCAGGAGGCCGTGAACCTCGGCATGAGCAAGTTCAACATCGCCACGGAGTACTTCCGCTCCATGTACCGCGCCTTCGAGAAGGACATCAGCTCCGGCAAGAACGACGGCAACGGCGTTGGCCTCCTGATGGACGCCGCCCCCGACATGCGCGCGTTCGTCGCAAGCAAGATCCAGCTTCTGAACCCCAACCACTATTCGCTCTAGGAGAGACTCGATGAAGAAAGTTCTTGTCGCGTCGCACGGTCACCTCGCAAGCGGAATCAGGAGCTCGATCGAGATCCTGACCGGTATGGCGGACATGGTGGAAGCAGTTGACTGCTACGTGGACGACTCCGATTTCACCCCTCGCATCCAGGCGTTTATTGACTCGGTGGGCCCTGAGGACGAGGCCATCATTTTCACCGACATCTACGGTGGCTCCGTCTTCCAGAAGGTCGTCCTCATGGAGCCGGAGAAGCGCGGGATCGTCCATGTTACCGGTATGAACCTCGGCCTCGTGATCGAGGCGCTCCTCGGCGCTGAGCCGGTCACGGCAGATTCGATCAAACAGAGCGTCGAGCTGGCGAGGGCGACGATGCAGGTCGTCGAGCCTCCGAGCAAGGCCGCGGACAACGAGGGGTCCGACGGAGACTTCTTCGATTAGAGAGCACTAATAAGTAAGGAGAGGAAACAATGATTGTTCAGGTTCGAGTCGATGACCGTCTGATTCACGGGCAGGTCGCCCTGGTGTGGACCAAGGAGCTCAACACCACCAGGATCATCGTCGCCAACAAGCACGCCGTGGAGAGCGATGCCCTTCGCATGACGCTTTCCATGGGTACGCCGGCGGGCCAGAAGCTCCTCGTCAAGGATGTTCCGGATGCTTGCCGCATCGCGAACGATCCGCGTGCGGACTCCATGCGCATCTTCGCGCTCACCAACTGCGTGCGTGACGTGCTTGAGCTCGTTAAAGGCGCACCGGGCAAGATCGAGGGCGTGAACGTTGCCAATGTCGGCCGCTTCGACAAGTCCGATCCGGATAGCAAGGTCGCCCTCAACTCCACGATCATGCTCAACCCGGATGAGCTCGAGGCCGCGAAGGAGCTTTGCGAGCAGGGTATTCCGGTTTTCCATCAGCTTATCCCGTCCAATCCCAAGACTCCTCTCAAGAGTCTGATCGAGGCGGCGGAGAAATAAGGGGATTTGGCCAGGCGGTCAAATGAAATGAGAGAAAGGAAGTCAAATGATTGGGTTAGCAGTAATGGCCTGGTTGACCGTGCTGATTTGCTACGGCGGAAACTGGGTTCTCGGTCAGTGTATGATCGAGCGTCCTCTCGTGGTCGGCCTCGTTGCGGGCCTTCTGATGGGCGACGTCAAGACCGGTGTCATCATCGGTGCCTCTCTCGAGGCAATCTTCATGGGCGCGGTTAACATCGGTGGCGCCATCTCCGCCGAGCCCGTTACCGCGACCGCCCTCGCCGTCGCCTTCACCGTTGGCGCCGGCATCGACCAAGGCGCCGCCATCACGCTGGCCGTTCCCGTTGGCGTCGTCACCGCGTTCCTCTCGATCTTCATGAACAACGTGTTCCTCGCGTTCTTCGCCGCCACCTTTGACAAGATGGCCGCCGAGGGCAACGAGAAGGGCCTCGCGCTTCAGCACTTCGTTCTCTGGTTCGTTAAGTACGCCGCCTTTGGCCTCATCGCCTTCCTCGGCGTTTACCTTGGCGCTGAGCCCGTTGCCGCCATTGTCAACCAGATTCCGGCCAATGTCATGAGCGGCCTCAACGCCGTGGGCGCCCTCCTGCCCGCCGTTGGTATGGCGCTCCTGCTCCAGATGCTGTGGAGCACCGAGCTCAGCATCTACTTCTTCCTGGGCTTCACGCTCTACCAGTACCTCGGCCTCCCGATGATCGCCATCGCGGTTCTCGGCGTCATCATCGCGGTTGCCTCCGCCCTCCGCGACAAGGAGATTTTCGATCTCACCAAGAAGGGCTTGGCCACCCAGGCCGTTTCCAACGACTCTGTAACCAGCGACGAGGAGGATTTCTTCGCATGAGCAACCTGACCAAGAATGTGAGCCCTGAAGACAAGAAGATGCTCAACAGCATTTTCCTGCGCTCTTTCTCCGTGTTCGCCTCCTGCGCCGGCGGTTCCGTCAAGGCTGGCGCCGACGGCTGGCTGTACTCCGTCCAGCCCGCGCTTAACCGCTACTACGCCGATGACCCCGAGGCCCGTGCCGAAGCCATGAAGCGTCACACGACTTGGCACAACATTACCCAGAACGTCGGCACGTTCGCCATGGGCCTCGTCGCCTCCATGGAGAGGGAGAACTCGCAGCACGAAGACTTCGACACCGAGTCCATCGACGGCATCAAGGTTTCCCTGATGGGCCCGATGTCCGGCATCGGTGACGCAATCTTCTGGGGCGTCCTGCGTGTCATCGCTGCCGGCATTGGCATCAACCTCGCCATGAGCGGCTCGCCCCTCGGCGCGATCATGTTCCTGCTGATCTACAACATCCCGTCGATCCTCTGCCGATACTTCATGACCTACCTCGGCTTCAGCATGGGCACCAACTTCATCTCCGAGATGTACGAGGGTGGTCTCATGAAGCTCATCACCAAGGCGACCTCCACGGTTGGCCTCGTGATGATCGGTGCCATGACTGCGGCGAACGTCCAATTCAACACGATCCTGTCCATTCCGGTTCAGGACTCTGACCCCGTCATGATCCAGACCTACCTCGACTCGATCTTCAAGGGCATCGTGCCCCTGGGGCTTACGCTCGTCGTCCTCTGGCTCCTGCGCAAGAAGAACGTGAACGTCAACATCATCCTGGTTGGCATCATGATTCTGGCGCTCGTCCTCGGCCTCGTGGGCATCGTGTAGGGCGGCTTCCGGATCATTCGAAGCTTGTTTAAGGCAATTCCCGGCGGCACGCGATCGAGGACATTCGACGCGTGCCGCCCCATTAGAAGGAGAGAACATGCGCTACACGCACCTCAAGAATTCCGATGTCGACGTCTCCCAGCTCGCTGTGGGCACCTGGGCGATCGGCGGCGACTCCTTTGGTGAGAACGATGACGCCGCCAGCATGTCCGCCATCCGCACCATGCTCGATCACGGCGTCAACCTCATCGACACCGCGCCGTGCTATGGCAACGGCACGTCCGAGAAGGTCGTCGGCAACGCGCTCAGGGGCGTCGACAGAGAGAGCTACCTGCTCTCGACCAAGGTTGGCCTGATCACCAGCGCCGCCGGCTATGACCGCGACTCCTCGTTCAAGAACATCATGAGGGAGGTCGAGAGCTCGCTGCGCAACCTCCGCACCGACTACATCGACTTCTACTTCGTGCACTGGCCCGACGCTAAGACTCCGTTCTCCGAGACGATGTGCGCCCTCCAGCTCCTCAAGGAGCAGGGCAAGATTCGCCACATCGGCGTCTCCAACTTCACGACCGAGATGATCGAGGAGTGCGAGAAGGTCGCTCAGATTGACGTCCAGCAGCCGCCCTACTCTATGGTTGACCGCTCCTCCGAGGACCTCATCAAGTGGGGCTACGAGCGTGGCATCGACTCCTTCACCTATGGCTCCCTTGGCGCGGGCATCCTGTCGGGCAAGTTCCGCGAGCTGACGAAGTTCGAGGAAGGCGACGTCCGCGGTGGCTTCTACGACTACTTCCGGGAGCCCAAGTTCTCGCGCGTCCAGGAGCTGCTCAAGGTCATGGACGAGATCGCCGAGGCCCACGACAAACCCGTGGCGCAGGTTGCCGTGAACTGGAGCACCCAGAAGGAGTACGTGGGCACCGCTCTCGTGGGCGTGCGCACGGACGCCCACGCGATTCAGAACTGCGAGACGTTCGAGTGGGAGCTTTCCGCCGACGAGATGGCCAAGCTCGACGCCAGGCTCGACGAGCTGAAGATCGGCTAGCCATGAGCGCCGAGGATAGGAAGTACCCCACTTCCGAGCTTGAGGTGCTTGAGAGTGGCGCGAGGGAGGTTGTCGAGCCTAACGGCCTGAGGCTGATGCTGAAGCCCGTGCCGGGTGACGACCGCGAGCACGTGCTCGATCCGCGCGTCTATGCTCGTGCGCACGCGAAGCTCGCTGCGACTCCTGCGGCGGGGTCGGCGCCGGCCGGACCGGTGGACGTGATCGCGTGGCGCTCCGCGCCCAACAAGGAGACCCACGTCGTGAGGGGCGCGAACGTTGCCAAGAAGACCGTCGTCATGAACTTCGGCGACAAGGGCATTCCGCTGCACATCTTCACGCCGGAGGGGCACGAGGATGGGTCTGCCGCGCTCGTGTTCATCCATGGCGGCGGGTTCATGGTGGGCAACATCGGCCAGTACGAGAACTGCCTGCGCGACATCGTGGAGCGCACGGGTTGCGTCGCGATCTATCCGGAGTACCGCTTGTCTCCCGAGACGATGTTCCCCGGTGGCGTCGAGGACTGCGTGAAGACGCTCGACTGGCTTGTCGATCACGCTGACGAGCTGGGCGTTGATGCGACTCGCATTGCCGTGGCTGGTGACTCTGCGGGTGGCAGCCTGTCGAATGCCGTCGTGCTCGAGGGCTCTCACGCGGATAGGATCAAGGCGGTTGTCGAGCTTTATCCGCTCGTTGATGGCGGTCCCGTTCCGGATGAGTGGTCCTATGACCTGTACGAGGTCGTGGATGAGCAGAGGCCCGAGGCGCTGAGCAGGGTTGATCGCATTCGCCTCGCCAACAACGACCTTCCGCCCATGTACGTCAACGGCGATGCGGACAAGATGCTCGACCCGCTGATTTCCGCGCTGTTCGCGGAGGACGTGAGCGCGTTCCCCCGCACGGTCATCATCTCTTCCGAGTATGACTATCTGCGCTATCAGGACGAGCTGTTCGCGAAGAGGCTGCAGGATGCGGGCGTTGACGTCACTGCGATTCGTTATCGCGGCTGCGACCACGGCTTCTTCGAGATGTACGGCGTGATGCCTCAGGCTGAGGATGTCTGTCGCGTCATCTCCGAGGAGCTTGCGAAGATCTAGGGGCTCGTCGCGGCGACCTCCTGGACGAGTGACGGTCCGGCGGGATGCTAGGTGCGTCCCGCCGGACCTTTGCGTTGGCGGGCGCGTGCCGCTTGCCGGCGGGCGTGTGTGGGGTTCGCTTCGGCGGTGCCGGATTAACCGGGAGATGCGTTTACCGCCGCTCTTCCAAGTGAGCCCAGCAAACAAATCGCGAGTTGAGCCCCAAGGGCATCGACAAGGGCGTGGGCCTGGCGCGGGCGCTGGCGTATCTAGGTCGCACCGGCAACGCGCGCACCTTTGGCTTTGGCGATTCCGGCAACGATCTGGGTATGCTCGCCGCTGTCGAGACGGCTGTCGCCATGGACAACGCCATGCCCGAAGTCAAGGCGCTCGCCGACTACGTGACCGACGATGTCGCACACGACGGTACCGTCACAGCGATGCAGCATTTTGGGTTGATTTAATAAATGGCCGGGTCGCCCGCAGTGGGGGCGACCCGGCCATTTGAGCTATTTTGCAATATAGAGCTTGGGATGACTGCGACTGCTCTCGATCGCCGCCGTCATGATGCTCTCGTCGTCTCCATCAACGATGATGCCGTCGAGGTCATCGATCTGCGCGGACTGATAAAAACTGGTTTTGTTGAACTTTCCCTGGTCAACCATCATGTAGCCCTGGTTTGAGTTGGTAAGGTACATATGCTTGATCATGGCCGAGAAGTCGTGCTCGACGGTAAAACCGTGGTCGGGGTGGAATCCGTCGGCACTGACAAACGCCTTGTCGGCATGTAGTTTGCTCATGCAGTCGAGCGTTAGTGCGCCCGCGAGATAGAGGTGGCCCTTGCGCACGGAGCCGCCCAGCAGCACTACCGAAGCGTTGGGGAGATTGAAGCTGGCGTAGTTCGCGATTGCAAGATCGCCGGTGATAATGGTGATCTCACGCTTGTCCATGAGGGCCTTAGCGAAGTAAAAGCCTGTGGTGCCGATATCAATTACCAGAACATCGCCATCATCAACAAGAGTTGCTGCGGTTGCGGCGATGGCTTCCTTGGCCTCGACTTGGACATTGATGCGCTCTTCGGGATACGAGATTGCGTTGGAGCGAGAAAGCGATACCGCTCCGCCGCGTACGCGACGCAGCTTGCCTTCGGATTCCAGCGAGATGAGGTCGTGTCGTGCGGTGACTTCCGAAACCGAAAAACGGCGAACGATGTCGGATACCGAGATATTTGGCTTTTCGGCCAGCCAATTCATGATAAATCGCTGACGCTCGGCCGGTGAAAGGTCTGAAGTAGATGCCATATGCCGCTCCTTTTGAACAAAAGGTAAAAGATGCGCCTTTCGTAATCGAAATATAACGTATCGATATGAAAAGAACAAGGCAAATCCGAATGAATCAAAAGAACGGAATGGCATGTCACAAATGCATGCGTAGCAGATAGTTCGCACGTAGACGGGCTATAAAGAGTCTCATTCTGAAGGTGCCGCCCAAAAGAAGTACGTTCACACCCGATATTCGACCGTTCACGGAAAGTTGACAATTGAGCTTTCGATGGCTTTTGAAATACTTTATAAAAGAAAGCCGAAAAGCTTTTGAAACAAAGAAGAAGGCTTTCGATAGCAATAGTGCTAGATGAGAAAGGACCGAACATGGCGATTAAGGTGTTTGCCGACGGCGCTAACCTCGAAGGCATGCTTGACATGCATGACAATGGCAACGTTCAGGGCTTCACGACCAATCCTTCCCTTATGAAGGCCGGTGGCGTGACTGACTATCGCGCTTTTGCCAAGACGGTTCTTGAGCACATTACCGATGTGTCGGTTTCTTTTGAGGTGTTCGCCGACGACGAGGCTGGTATGGAAGCCGAGGCTCGCGAGATTGCAACCTGGGCAGACAACGTCTACGTTAAGATCCCGGCGCTCAACACCAAGGGCGAGTCCACTGCCGCGCTGGTCAAGCGCCTTTCTGCCGACGGCATCAAGGTGAATGTCACCACGATCTTCACGCCCGAGCAGGTCGACGAGTTTGTCGATGCCGTCTCTGCTGAGACCCCCTCTATTCTGTCCATCTTTGCCGGTCGCATTGCCGATACCGGCGTCGATCCGCTGCCCCTCATGGCGGAGTCCGTAAAGAAGGCTGCCGTTAAGCCTGCTGCCGAGGTTCTCTGGGCGTCTACGCGCGAGGTCCTCAATATCTTCCAGGCGGAGTCCGTTGGATGCCAGATCATTACGGTCCCCAATGCCCTTCTTGCCAAGCGCAAGAATTTCGGGAAAGATTTGCTTGAGTACTCGCTTGATACGGTCAAGGGCTTTGCCCGCGACATTCAGGCGCTTGGTTTTCATATTCTGCCCGAGGAGTAGGGGACGAGCATGCTGACCGATCTTCTTAAGCCCGAGCTTGTTGCCTGCCACGTCGAGGCCTCCGACTGGGAGGAAGCGATCAGGGCATGCGGTAAGTTGCTCGTAGACGCTGGCAAATGCGACCAGAGCTATGTTGACGCCATGATTTCATCGGTTCACAAATTCGGCCCCTATATGGTCTTGGAAGAGGGCATCGCCATGCCCCACGCTCAGGCAGATGGTAATGTGAGTGATGCGGGGATCTGTATCGTCACGCTTGACCCTGCCATTGCGTTTGGACACGAGGATTTCGATCCTGTTCACGTGCTCGTGGGTATTTGCGCACCCGACCCCAAGGCTCATCTTGGCTGCTTGGCGGAGCTTTCGCAGATGTTCGAGGACGAGGACTGCGTTGCCAAGCTCAGCGCATGCGATACGCCCGAGCAGGTTTTGGAGACCATGCGTTCATTCTTTTAGGCCTTAATGGCACGGCGATGCGTCGCCGCTTTTGGATAGACGGAAAACCGTCACGTGTAGGAGAGGAAGGTTGCCATGCATATCATCACCGTATGCGGAAACGGCATCGGGTCCAGCCTGATGCTCGCTGGCAAAGTCGAGGAGCTTTGCGAGGAGGAGGGCATCAAGGCCGACGTTGAGTCTATGGACCTGAACGGTGCTTCTTCCGCAAATCCGGATCTGTTCATCACCGTTAAAGAACTCGCCCCCGAGCTCCACGGCAACGTTGTGATCGTTCGCAGCTATGTGAACAAGAAGAAGATCCGCGAAGACGCCCTCGAGGCAATCAAGGCGGCCGCCGCTAACGCCTAAAGCGGCACAAAAAAGGGCGGTTCCCTGTGGAAGAGGGAAACGCGCCCACGTTAGAGAGAAAGGAAGCGCAGATGCAAGCCATCCTTCCCATACTTGAGTTTATCCAATCGATTCTGACCAAGCCAGCGTGGATTATGGGTCTATTTGCCTTTGTGGGCCTTGTCGCGCTTAAGCGTCCTGCCCACAAGGTGATGACGGGCACCCTGAAGCCCATTCTTGGTTACATCATGCTGTCCGCCGGCGCCGCTGTTGTTCAGGAGAACCTTGCTCCGCTGGGTACCTTCATCGAGACCGGTTTCCACATCACCGGCGTCGTGCCCAACAACGAGGTCGTTGTTTCGATGGCTCAGAGCGTCCTCGGCGTTCAGACCATGATGATCCTGATTCTCGGCTATGTCGTGAACATTATCATTGCCCGCTTTACCAAGTTTAAGTACATCTTCCTGACGGGCCATCACAGCATGTTTATGGCCTGCCTGCTTTCTGCCGTTCTGCAGGCATCTGGCTTTCAGGATGTCCAGCTTGTCATCGTGGGTGGCATGTTCCTGGGCCTCGTGAGCGCTATGCTCCCCGCCGTTGGTCAGCGTTTCACCGAGAAGGTTACCGATGGCGATGAAATCGCCATGGGCCACTTCGGTTCACTCGCCTATTACATCTCCGCTGCAGTCGGTACGCTTTTTGCTAAGGACGCCGAGGAGAACAGCACCGAGAAGATCGAGGTTCCCGAGAAGTTCTCCTTCCTGCGCGACACCACCATCTCCACGGCTCTTACCATGGCCTTCTTCTACTTGGTTACCGCTTTCGCCGCTTACATCGCAGATCCTGCGGTCGTTACCAAGACCGCTGGCGGCGACAATGTAATCGTCTATGCCCTGACCTGTGCTCTGTCTTTCGCCGTTGGTGTCACCATCGTCTACAACGGCGTTCGTATGATCCTCGCCGACCTGGTCCCGGCTTTCCAGGGCATCTCCAACAAGCTGATCCCCGGTGCCATCCCCGCCGTCGACTGCGCCGTCTTCTTCCCCTATGCTCCCACCGCCGTTATCCTCGGCTTTGTCGCTTCCTTTATCGGTGGCGTGGTCGGTATGTTCATCGTGGGCGCTACCCTGGGCATCTTCATCATCCCGGGCATGGTTCCCCACTTCTTCTGCGGTGCTACCGCAGGCATCTACGGCAATGCTACCGGCGGTCGCAAGGGCGCAGCTCTTGGTGCTTTCGTCAACGGCCTGCTCATCACCTTTGCCCCGGCCCTGCTCCTGCCCGTTCTTGACGTCTTTGGCTTCAAGAACACTACGTTCGGCGACTTCGATTTCTCCGTCATTGGCATTACGCTTGGCCGCGCTGCCGAGGCCTTCGGTACCACTGGTGTCTACGCGATTCTCGCTGTCCTTCTGATCGTCGCCTTCGTCCCCAACTTCATCCACACCAAGGGTGCTGTGATCAACCACGTTGAGGAAGAGTAATCCAGGCATACGTTAAGCCCTAATCGGGCGGAGCTCCGATAACCGGCTCCTACACGGAAGCGGTGACGTCTCAAATGAGGCGTCACCGCTTTTTGTTTTGGAGTGGTTGTGAAAACGCACCGGTGAAGCGCTGTCTCTGCGCCGCGAACGGAATCAACCGCAATGATCAGCAAAAACGTTTTGCCGCTGGGGTGTCGATAAAAAAATGATAAAACTGCAAAACCGTTCGCCGAGAAGATAAAAAACCGCAGCTCACGACTTGATAAACGTAGGTAAAGTGTTTAGCAGTTTATCGGCCGTATGCAAACGGAAGGAATCAGGCAGATGGCAATCAAGGTGTTCGCTGACGGTGCAAACCTCGAGGGCATGCTCGACATGTACGAGAACGGCAACGTTCAGGGTTTCACGACCAACCCGTCCCTTATGAAGAAGGGTGGCGTGACGGACTACCGCGCGTTTGCCAAGGAGGTCCTGACCCACATCACCGATGTGTCCGTCTCGTTTGAGGTCTTTGCCGATGACGTCGAGACCATGGAGGTCGAGGCTCGCGAGATCGCTACCTAGGCCGACAACGTCTACGTCAAGATTCCGTGCGTGACCACCAAGGGTGAGTCCACCGCCGAGCTGGTTCGCAAGCTTTCGGCCGATGGCATCAATGTTAACGTCACCACCATCTTTACGCCTACGCAGGTCGACGAGATGGTCGAGGCCGTTGACGCCGAGACGCCGTCCATCATCTCGCTCTTTGCCGGCCGCATCGCCGATACCGGCGTCGATCCCATTCCGTTTATGACGGAGTCGGTCAAGAAGGCCGCCGTCAAGCCCAACTGCGAGGTCCTGTGGGCATCCACGCGCGAGCTCATCAACATTTACCAGGCCGAGGCCTGCGGTTGCCAGATCATCACGGTGCCCAACAACATCCTGGCCAAGCGCAAGAACATCGGCCGTGACCCGTATGAGGTCTCGCTCGATACCGTGCGCGGTTTTGCCAAGGATATCGCCTCGCTCGGTTTCCATATCCTGCCGTAACGCGAACGCTGGCTACATCGCGGGTTGTTCGCCCCGGCCTTTCCTTTCCCTATCGCTCACGCGCTTCGCGAGAGTCGCGCTAGGCAAAGGAAAGGCCGGGGCTGCCGACACGAACTTGCCGGTAGGTTGGTGATAGGCTTCCATATCCTGCCGTGGACAAAGGTACCCCCGCCTGCGCCGTGCAAAATTGAGAGTATTCAGCAAGGTAAAGGCTTTTACCAGCTGGGTGAAGCATGGAACAGCCCCCGTTTTGGCTCTGATGACGCTAAAACGGGGGCTGTTTCTTGCTTTTTCGTCTCTGAGGGGCATCCGGAACGGTGGAATATGCAGAATACTCGCGATTTTGCACGCTGCTACAGGGGGTACCCTTGCTTTGGCGGTTTATTTCCCCTGCACCATGGTGAGGGAGATCTTCTTGCGGTCGCGATCGACCTTCTCGACCCATACCTTGACCGTGTCGCCGACGCGCACCACGTCGCTGGGGTGCTTGACGAAGCGGTTCGACATCTTTGAGATGTGCACGAGGCCGTCCTGGTGGACGCCCACGTCGACGAAGGCGCCAAAGTCGACGACGTTGCGCACCGTGCCCTTGAGCTCCATGCCGGGCTCCAGGTCGTCGATGGAAAGCGCCGAGCGGCTAAAGACAACCTCGGGAGCGTCGTCGCGCGGGTCGCGGCCGGGCTTCTTGAGCTCGTTGACAATGTCGATGAGCGTGAGGGTACCGCAGTCCAGGTCGCTTGCCAGCGTCGAGATGCTGCCCAGGCGGCGCTCGATGTCGGGCACGCCGCCGCGGCTGAGCTCGCTTGCCGCAACGCCGGCGCGCTCCAGGACGGCCGTGGCCACCTCGTAGCTTTCGGGGTGGACGCTTGTCGCGTCGAGCGGGTTCTTGCCGCCGCTGATGCGCAGGAAACCTGCGGCGTTGAGGTACGCCTTGGGTCCCAGCTTGGGGACCTTCTTGAGCTGGCGGCGATCGGTAAAGGCGCCGTTTTCCTCGCGGTAGGCCACGATGTTTTTGGCTACGCTTGGCGTAATGCCCGACACGTAGCCCAGCAGGCTTGCGCTCGCGGTGTTGACGTCGACGCCCACACGGTTGACGACGTCTTCCACCACGTGGCCCAGGGTGCGCGAAAGCTCGGCCTGGTCAAGGTCGTGCTGGTACTGGCCCACGCCGATGGACTGGGGCGGAATCTTGACGAGCTCTGCCAGCGGGTCTTGCAGGCGGCGGCCCAGGCTCATGGCGCCACGCACGGTGACGTCCAGGTCGGGATATTCCTGGCTGGCGAGCTCGGAGGCGGAGTACACCGACGCGCCGGCCTCGTTGACGATGGTGTAGCGAAGGCTGGGCGCCTGCTCGGAGATGAACTCCGAGACGACTTCCTCGGTCTCGCGGCTGGCGGTGCCGTTGCCGATGACGATGGTGTTGACCTGGTCCTTCTTGACCAGTCGGGCAAGCTCGCGCTTGGTGCCGGCCACGTCGTGGCGGGGCTTGGTGGGAAAGACCACGCTGTGGTCAAGGAGCTTGCCCGTCTCGTCCATGACGGCCACCTTGCAGCCGGTGCGGTAGCCCGGGTCAAGCGCCAGCACGCGGGCGCCGCGGACAGGGCGCGCGGAGAGAAGCCCCTCGAGGTTCTTGGCAAAGACCTTGATGGCCTCGGTCTGGGCGCGCACGGTCAGGCGGGCACGCTCCTCGCGCTCCAGGGAGGGGGCCATGAGGCGCTTGTAGCCGTCGGCCACGGCCGCGTCCAGGTAGGGCGCGAGGGGCCCTGGCGGCGAGGCCAGCGTGCGCCCAGGCGGGCCACGGCGGCCGTCTGGTCCACGGCCACGCGGACGCGCAGCTTGCCCTCGCGCTCGCCGCGGTCCATGGCCAGGACGCGGTGGTTGGGAACCTTGCGCAGGGGCTCGGCGTAGTCGTAGTAGGGCTCGTAGGGGGTCTTCTCGGCGGCGTCCACGGCCACGGAGCTGACGTCTGCGGTGGCCTCGGTGAAGGCGCGCAGGTCGGCCACGTTCTCCGGGTCCTCGGCCACGGTCTCGGCCACGATGTCCTGGGCGCCCGCAAGGGCCTTCTCGGCGGTGTCGAAGCCAGCCTCGGCGTTGACGTACCCCTCGGCGGCGGCCAGCGCTCCTCCCTTGGGGCTGACCTGCATGATCATCATGTTGGCAAGCGGCTCCAGACCTGCCTCGCGGGCCTTCTGCGCGCGGGTCTGGCGCTTCTTGCGGTAGGGCTTGTAGAGGTCCTCCACGCGCTGCAGCTGCGTGGCGGCGTTTATCTCTGCCTCGAGCTCGGGCGTGAGCTTGCCCTGGACCTTGATGAGGAGAAGGACGTCGCGCTTGCGCTGCTCGAGGTTGCGCAGGTAGCCCAGGCGCTCCTCGAGGGCGCGCAGGGCGACGTCGTCCATGCCGCCGGTTGCCTCCTTGCGGTAGCGCGCGATGAAGGGGATGGTGTTGCCCTCGTCAATGAGGCCGACGGCCGCGCTGACGGCCTCCGGCTTGAGCCCCAGCTCCTCCGCGAGCGTGGAAACTACGTCCATGTTTTATGCCCCCGTCTACTGTTGGTGTCGATGTGCATAAGGCCACTAGGATACCCGAACGGTGCGCGCTCGGGCTTCGGCTTTGTTGGGCCGCAAATGCCGACTTGGGTGTTCGCACTCGGACACCCAAGTCGGCATTTCTCGCCATTTGACCAAGAAAACCGAGCTGGGCATCCATGGACGCATACCCAGCTCGGTATGATTGGCATCGCTGCAGTGGGAACGCCGCCGCCAGCTCCGCCCCGGCTAGCGTCGAGAAGTGCGCCTCTTGCCGCGGGGGCCGCCGTTGGCCTTGCCGCGGCCGCGCTCGTCTTTCTCCTTGGGCGGGTAGGGGCGGATCAGGCACTTCTCGCCAAAGCCGATGAGGTCGGTGCGGCCGGCCTTGTGCAGGGCATCGTTGACCAGGCGCCAGTTCTCGGGCTTGCGGTACTGGATGAGCGCGCGCTGCATGGCCTTCTCGTGCGGGTCGCGCGGCACGTAGATGGGCTGCATGTTGCGCGGGTCCACGCCCGTGTAGTACATGCAGGTGCTCATGGTGGACGGGGTGGGGTAGAAGTCCTGGACCTGCTCAGGCATGTAGCCCATGTCACGCACGGCCTCGGCCAGCTCCACGGCCTCCTTCATGGTGCTGCCGGGGTGCGAGCTGATGAGGTAGGGCACCACGTACTGCTCCTTGCCGGCGCGACGCGTGACCTGCTCGAAGCGGCGGCAGAAGGCATCGTAGACCGCGCGGGGCGGCTTGCCCATGGCGGCCAGGACCGTGTCGCTCACGTGCTCGGGCGCCAGGCGCAGCTGGCCGCTCACGTGGTGGTTGACCAGCTCCTCGAGGAACTTGTCGGACTTGTCGGCCAGGGTGTAGTCAAAGCGGACGCCGCTGCGCACGAAGACCTTCTTCACGCCGGGAAGCTGGCGCAGGTCGCGCAGGAGCTCGGCGTAGGAGTCCTCCTCGACCACCATGTTCTTGCAGAGCGTGGGCCACATGCAGCGGCGGTTGCTGCACACGCCGCGGGTGGCCTGCTTGTCGCACGCGGGCCGGCCGAAGTTTGCCGTGGGGCCGCCGACGTCGGTGATGTAGCCCTTGAAGTGGGGGTCTGCCGTGAGGGCGCGTGCCTCCTCCATGATGCTCTGGTGGCTCCTCACCTGCAGGACGCGCCCCTGGTGGAAGGTGATGGCGCAGAAGCTGCACTCGCCAAAGCAGCCGCGGTTGGCCGCAATGGAGAAGCGCACCTCGTCAAAGTCGAAGGCCGGCACGCCGCCCGCGGCGTCGTAGTCCGGGTGCCACGCGCGGGCGTAGGGCAGCTCGTAGACGCCGTCCAGCTCGGGGGTGGTGAGCGGGGGCTGCGGCGGGTTCTGCACCACGAACTCGCGGCCGTACGGCTCGATGAGGCACCTGGCGGAAAACGGATCGGTGTTGCGGTACTGAACGGCGAAGCTCTCGGCGTAGCGGCGGCGGTCGGCGCGCAGCTCGTCATAGGACGGCAGCGTGATGGCGTCCACCACGCCGGAGCAGTCGCGCGTGCGGTAGGCCGTGCCGTTCACGAAGGTGATATCGTGGATGTCCAGCCCGCTGTTCATGGCGTCCGCGACCTCGACGATAGCGCGCTCGCCCATACCGTAGAGCAGGAGGTCGGCCTGCGAATCGAGCAGGATGGAGCGCTTCAGGCTGTCAGACCAGTAGTCATAGTGTGCCAGGCGGCGCAGGCTGGCCTCGATGCCGCCGATGAGGATCGGGATCTTCGGAAAGCTGCGGCGGATGAGGTTGCAGTAGACGACCGTCGCATAGTCCGGCCGCTTGCCCGTCGCGCCGCCGGGCGTATAGGCATCCGTGCGGCGGCGGTGGCGGCCGACGGAATAGTGATTGACCATGGAGTCCATATTGCCGCCCGTCACAAGGAAGCCGAGGCGCGGCTCGCCGAATTCCAGCACAGACGACGGATCGCGCCAGTCCGGCTGCGGCAGCATGGCCACACGGTAGCCCGCACGCTCGAGCACGCGGCTGATGATGGCATGGCCGAACGACGGGTGGTCGACATAGGCGTCGCCGAGGACATAGACAAAGTCCGGCCGCTCCCAGCCGAGGGCGCGCATCTCGCGCGCGTTGATCGGAAGAAAGCCCGCCATTATTTCGCCCCCGTGGAGCCGAAGCCGCCCTCGCCGCGCGCAGTGTCCGTCAGTGTCTCCGTCTCAAAGAACTGCGCCGTGAGATAGGGTGTGAGGATGAGCTGCGCAATGCGCTCACCCGGCTCGATGGGCTGCGGCTGCGCGCCGTGGTTGCGCATGGGGACGAAGAATTCCCCGCGATAGTCGGAGTCGACGACGCCGACCTTGTTTGCCGGGGCCAGATCGCGGCGGCTGGCAAGCCCGCTGCGGGCAAACACCAGGCCAACATAGCCCTCCGGGATCTCCATGGCGATGCCGATGGGGATCAGGCGCGTCTCGCTGGGCGCCAGCACAACGGGCGCATCCAGGCAGGCGCGCAGATCGGCCCCGGCCGAGCTGGCCGTGCCGTAGGTGGGGAGCGCCGCGCCCTCGCGCAAAATTTTAACGGGTACCTTTTGCATCATAATGCCCTCCACGCTGATAGCCGTCGTCCCACAGGACGATCCGGCCGGATGCCAGCGTCGCCGGAATGTCGATGAGCCGCTGGTTGGACGAGCCGCGGAACCGCAGAGCAAGGTCCTTTTTCTCCAGCACGAACGGGCCGTCCACCAGCACGTCGATGCAGCCGAGCATCTGCCGCACAAGAGCCGCGTCGCCGACCCGGCCGGACAGCAGGTCCCGGTCGAGCAGGAAGCCCGTAAAGGCCCACACATTTTTGCCGGGGCAGCGCGCCCGCAGCTGCCGCAGCAGTTCCGCCACGGCGGGCTGGTTGGCAGGCTCGAACGGCTCGCCGCCAAGCAGGGTCAGCCCGGCCACATAG
>ERZ773185.70-NODE-70-length-97649-cov-8.415405_pt1 | contig 97649 bp, 87 predicted proteins | sample MGYA00580531_ERZ773185 | MGnify/ENA primary metagenome ERZ773185 (study PRJEB29015, sample SAMEA2737799) | human gut metagenome | biome: human gut; feature: human-associated habitat; material: faeces | place: China | collected 2012 ...
GGGGGGCCAGCATCCGCCAGGTGCAGGAGATGCTGGGCCATGAATCGATCCTGACGACCGAAATTTATACGCATCTCGACCGCGAGAGTCTGCGCGGGAGTATCGAACACCATCATCCGCTGTCGGACTACTGATTCGGGCATTGCGGTTGCCGGCCGCAGGGCGCTTCTTTTCCATCCGGGTCGCCGATTGCCTTTTTTGACTGGGCCGACGTCATCCGGCGCGGGAAATGAATGGATCCGGCTTCTTTTACAGGAAGAAGCCCAGGTGTCCGGAAACGGATTACCTCGATGCGACAGTCACCGCTACGGCCTTGTCTCCGGGTTTGTACCAATCGCCGCGCGCACGCATCACTTGTTCCACCACGTCGCGCACGCACCCTTCGCCGCCTTTGAATTGCGAAACGTAGCGAGAGACTTCGACCACTTCGGTGGCGGCGTCGGCCGGGCACACCGGCATCCCGACGTGCAGCATCGGTTCGATGTCGGGGATGTCGTCGCCCATGTAGAGAATCTCTTCGGCCTGCACGTCCAGTTTCTGCATCAGTTCGTGCAATGCATCGATCTTATGGAAGCAGTTCGTGTAGACATGCTCCACCCCCAGCATTTCGAAGCGGACGGTCAGGCTGCGTCCCCGGCCTCCGGTGATGATCGCCACGTGGTAACCCCGCTTCATCGCGTAAGAAAGTGCATAGCCGTCCTTTGCATGGAATTTCCGGATGAATTCCCCTTCTGGGGTCACGATGATGCCGCCGTCGGTCATCACGCCGTCCACGTCCAGTACGATAACGCGTACGCGCGCTATATCTTCTTTGAAGTTTCCCATATCTCTGTGCTGATTTTTTGATACAATTCCTGTAACTGCGGATGCCCTTCGAGCAATCCGAGGTGTTTTTGCTGGGTTTGTCGATCGCCCCGTCGGGCCGGTCCGGTCTGTACCGCTGCAGCCGACGGACTGCCCAGCGCTTTGGCTGCGGTTTCAGAGATCAACGGGCCGATCAACTGCGGCGGCAGGCCCTTTTCGGCGAGCAACTCTTGTGCGATCGCATACATGTGGTTGGTAAAGTTGCATGCGAAAACCGCGGCCAGGTGGAGTTGCGCGCGCTGCTGTTCCGAAACTTCGTATACCGAATCGGATAGTTCCGAGGCAAGTAAGCGCAGTGCCGCGGCCGTGTCCGGATGTTCCCCTTCGATCAGCAGCGGAACCTGCCGGAAATCTATCCGCCTCCCTGCCGTAAACGTTTGCAGCGGGTAGAACACCCCCCGGTGGGACAAGCGGTCGGGCAAGACGTTCAGCGAGACGCTCCCGGCTGTGTGCGCGACAATGGCGTTGCCGAAATCGAGGTTTTCCGCTACTGCCCCGATTTGTGTGTCGCTGACCGAAATCAGGTAGATATCTGCCGGGACAAGCTGTGCCGGATCGTCCGTATGGTCGCATCCCGCCATCCGGGCAAGTTTCGCTCCGCGGGCCCGGTTCCGGGCGTAAATCTGTCCGAGGCGGAATCTTCCGGCGGGATGCAGTCCGCCTAAAGCGACGGCAAACGCTTCGGCTACATTCCCGCTTCCGATCAGGCAGATACGCTTCATGCCTGCGCCTCCTTCCGATCTTCGCCGGGCATATTCGCGGCATTAGGGGCCGGGGCGATATCCATCAACAGGATGTTGTAAGGGGAGTTTTTCGTGATCCGGTCCATGTTGTCGAGGATCGTGTTGATCTCGCGGTATTCGGAGCTCATGCCGATGTCGAGCGGGTCTTTCCAAAGCGCTTCACGGTAACTTTCCGGAATGTTTTTCGCTTTCGATTGCACGGTCGTCGCTACCTGGTGGATGACATCGAAAACACTGAGCGTATGCACGTCGCGGGCCGGGATGTAGAAGTTCGTCTTTTCATCCGGACTGAGGATCGGCGCGATCAATCCGGCCCGTTCGAGGTCGAAAATTACGTCGCGTACGATGCGTACAGGCATGTTGAGCTGTTGGGCGACCGCTTCGGACGAAATGCCGCCTTCGTTGTGCAGGAAATGCCGGACGATCTGTTGCATGACCAGCAGCAGTGCCCGTTTGCGGTATTCGTAACTCATTTCGCTGGCCCGCTTCTCGTATTCGAATTTCTTGATATTCTGGTAAGCGAACGATAATTCGCCACCGAAAAGTACGATTTGCCAACTGATTTGCAGCCAGATCAGGAAGAGCGGAAAAGCCGCGAAGCTGCCGTAGATCGCATTGTAACTGGTCAGTGAAGACTGGATGTAGACATAAACGATCTGGAAAATCTGGAAAATTGTTCCGGCGATGATCCCTGCCGTCAGTGCGCTGCGCGGGCGGACTTTCGTATTCGGAATCACTTTGTACAGGAAAGCGAACATGATCCAGAGGGTTACAAGCGACAAGATTCCGAAAAGGAAATCCACGGCGGGGCCGGGGGTGAAATGCAGCAGCTGGTCCTGGGCCTGGAGCCGGATGCTGCTAGAGAGTATCCAAAGGATCGGTACGATCACCACAACGGCGATGTAGTCGCTCACCTTGCGGGCGATACTGCGCGGTTTGCGGACCTCCCAGATGTCGTTGAAAGCCTTCTCGACGTTGTTGAACACCTTGACCACCGACCAGAACAGGACGACCAGACCGACCGATGCGATCAGCCCCCCCTTGGTGCGTTGCAGCATGGCGTTCGCGAACTCGATCACCTGATCGATTACTGCGCCGTACTGCGGGAATTCGGCGTATAGGTAACTGTTGAGTTTCGTCTCTAGGGAGAAGCCTTTGGCGATACCGAACACCAATGCGGCGATCGGCACGAGCGACATCAGCGTGTAGAACGTGAGTGCGGCCGATTTCACCAGGATACTGTGCTCGGCGAATCCCTGTGCGGTAAAGAGGAACACTTTGAACTGGCGCACCGCCCACCGCACTTTGGACGAGCGGTACTCGTGCTCCTTTTTGAACCAGATGTCGTAGGAGATGTATTGGATGATCTTTTTTATCATGATGCCGAGGCTGACGGGCCGAAATGGCCGACTGAACAAAGATAGCTAATTGTTCCGGTTTTCCGCTTCCGTACCGGGATCGGTTTGTACGAGACGCCGGATTTTGATGTTGCACCAGGCGAACAGGATCGACATCAGCGGACTGAGGTAACAGAAGAACGCATAGGGGAGGTACGTAAGCGTCGCAACGCCCAGTACGCTCGACTGGGTCGCGCCGCAGGTATTCCACGGGATCAGCACCGAGGTGGCCGTTCCGGCGTCTTCGAGCGTACGGCTCAGCACTTCGGGCGCCAGTCCGTTTCGCCGGTAGGCTTTCGCAAACATCTTGCCGGGGATGACGATCGCAATGTATTGGTCCGATGCGGTCGTGTTGAACAGGACGCAGGTTGCGGCAGTGGTCGTTACCAGCCCGGTCGAGTGTACGCGCCGGATCAGGGCTGAGGTCAGGCGTTCGAGAAAATGGCCTGCTTCCATCACTCCGCCGAAAATCATCGCGGTGACGATCAACCAGACGGTGTTCAGCATCCCGGCCATCCCTTTCGAAGTGAACAGGGCATCGACCGCCGGATCGCCCGTGTTCATCGAGATGGTACCGTACATTGCTTTGGTGATGACCCGGTAGGCTCCGCCGGCCGTCAGTTCCGCGTCGCCGCTCAGTTGGGCGATGACCGACGGTTGGCAAATCAGCGCGAGGATCCCGCCCAGGATTCCGCCGATGAAGAGCACCGGTACGGGCGGCATTTTCCGGACGATCATTACGATTACGATGACCGGCACGATGAACAGCAGCGGCGAAATGTTGTAGTGTGTGGTGATGGTTTGCTGAACCGATTCGACCGACGCTCCCGTGGGGGCGATGTCGCTGCACAGCGAGAGGATCACAAAAATGACCAATGTGATGAGCATCGTGGGACCCGTGGTGAACATCATGTAGCGGATGTGCGTGAAGAGGCTTACTTCGGCGGTCGCTGCGGCCAGGTTCGTCGTGTCGCTCAGCGGTGAAATCTTGTCTCCGAAGTAGGCGCCCGAGATGATGACCCCGGCAATCATCGCATCGTTGAAACCGAGTGTTTGCCCGATACCCAGCAGTGCGACGCCTACCGTGGCCACCGTGGACCACGAACTGCCGGTCGCTACCGAGATGACGGCCGAAATCACGACCGCCGCCGGCAGAAAATAGTCGGGGCGCAGGATGTACAGTCCGTAATGGATCATCGCCGGAATAATACCGCTGAGCATCCAGGTCCCGGCCAGCACCCCGATCATCAGCAGGATCAGGATCGCAGGTATCGCTCCGGTCAGCGTGTGGAGTATCCCTTTGAGGATATCGTTCCAATGTTTGCGGTTGTAGAATGCGATGCAGGCGGCTACGCCCGAGGCGATCAGCAGCGACATCTGGTTTGCCCCTGAGAGCGTATCGTCGCCCAGTAGCGTAACATTGAGGCCGATCAGGCCGATCAGGGTCAGGATCGGGATCAGAGATTGGAATATGGTCGGTTTTTTAGACACGCGGTGTGGTTTCGGCGGGTAAGCGTATTTCATCGCCTAGCAAGAGTGCGTACAAGTGTTCGCCGATACGGGTGAAGGCCGCGTAGCGGGTACCGCCTTGCCGGATACCCAACGCTTGGGCAATGGCGTCGGCGTTGTGCGGGAACTCTTTTTTCAGCAGGTTGCAGCGGGTGATTCCCGCTTGTTTAAAATGTCGTTTCAGTATTTTCGGCTGGTAGGGAAGCATTTCGCGTATCGGATAGGCGCGGCCGAAGAAATTGGCCGGTATCCGGTCGCCAAAACAGTAACCGCCCGGGGACGGGGCCGTGCAGCCGCACCGGGAGGCGTACGCTTGTACGAGTCTGGCCTTATACAGCGTGACGTCCGGAATCAGCAGGTAACCGGGCGCAGCGGCCAGTTCCGCAGCCGGAGTATCGGCTGCCGGGCAGGTACGCTCTTCGGCTGTTCGGACCGGCGCATTCGTATCCGGTTGCTGTAATTCCGTTTTTTGTCCCTGACCGTGTTTTGAAGCTTGTTCGATCGTTGATATTCCTGATCCTGCACCGGATGTTTCCGGGTCGGTCCATGTGCCCGAGGTGCGGTCGAAGCAGAGCGAAGGCCTGCCGACGATGGTTAGCCGGATTTGGCCGTCTTTCCGGTTTTCCAGGACCGAGCCTTTTTTTCGGTTTTCCATTGCTGCGGCTGGCTGCGATGCCCGTTGAGGTGCTTGCCCGGCCTCCTGCCACGGTTGTTGTTTTTCTGGCTGTTCTTGTTGTTGCGGCGCTTGCCGTGAAACTTCGATCAGTACTTCTTTGCACTCGCCGCGAACCGATACGATCTCGACCGAAGCCGTATCTCCGAACAACCTGAAAGCTTCGTCCACATCGAACAGCGGAGAGGCTTTGACGACTACCTTCGGGGCAAGCGCGAGCAACTGCGGCATCAGGGCCTTCGCATCCGGAGAGCAGTCTTCCAGCAACCATACTTTTTTACCTTGATCGTCACGCCGTGCCGGATCGATGTAGATCAGGTCGATCGTGCCGGAATTCCTGTCCGGGGTGGTTTGCGTTTGTCCCCGGAGTTGTTCGAGAAAAGCCTCGGCCGGACTATTCACGACCCGGATATTCTGTATTCCGAGCAGGCGGAAGTTGATCCGTGCGATTTCACTCAGTTCGGCGTTGCGCTCGACTGCGATGACCTGTCGGAACCGTTTGCTCAGGTAAAAGGCATCGACGCCCAACCCGCAGGTCAGATCCAGGCAGGTGTCTCCCGAATATCGTTTGACGGAAGCCGTTTCTTCGCTGCTGCTTTGCTCGAAGGAGAGCGGCGGCAGGATGCACAGTGCAGCGTAGTACGAGGGGAGTTTGACGCGCGCGCGTTGTAGATACTTAATCTGGGTGGCTATGAGGGCCCCGTGTTCACGCAGCGAGAGGGCCACCCGTCCGGGATCGTCGCTCAGGTGCCCGGCGATGTAGTCGCGTAGCTGCGGGTCGAGCAGGGTGGCTATGTCGTTGCTGGTGATCATCGTGCAAATATCCGTGATTTTTTAGTAACGGCCAATTTTTCGGTTCGTGCATCTTCCCTGATTTTAATCCACACGGCCAACAGGCCCAATGCGGCATAGAGCATCAGTACGCTCATCCCGTCCATGCGGACGTCTTTTATGGCCGCTACGGGTATGCCGGCCGCCCATTCGATCAGCCCGTTCTGTATCCACAGTGCGGTTTTAATAACGAAACTGCATACCGGGTTTAGTATTCCGAGCGGCAGGAGCAACCAGAGCAGCCCCGTACTGATGATGACGAACGAGGTGAGTATCACGATCGGATTGATCAGCAGTGCGATCAGCGGAATGTTGCCGAAACTGTATGCCACCAGCGGCAGTGTGCCGATTTGCGCGGCTGCGCCGAGCATGACGCAGCTCAGGATGCCGTTCGGGATTTTACCCAAGCGTTTGCGATAGCGGTAAAGTCGCGGGTAGAAGAACAGGATCGACAGCACGGCGACGAATGAGAGCTGGAAACTGACGTCGTAGAGGTAACCCGGATGTATGGCGAGCATCAGCGTGGCGGCGCCGAGCACGAGGTTGTAACCGTTGCCGCGCTGCGAAGTGCCCAGGGCCAGTTGGGCGAACGACATCATCAGCGCAGCGCGGACGACCGGGGCGGAGAGTCCCGCTACTACCGCGTAGCTCCACATGGCGAGGATGACCAGTACGTTTTTGATCAGGTGTCCGCGGCGAAACAGCACGATCCATCCGAGCAGCAGGTTGGCGATCACCAGTACGAAACCCATGTGCAGGCCCGATACCGAAAGGATATGTGCAACACCGGTCACCGCATAGTCGTTGCGCAGTTTCGGGTCGATCCCCCGGCGTTCCCCGGCCACCAGTGTGGCGACGAGGTTGCGGTCGGCTTCGCTTAGGTCTAGCCGCATGATCCGTTCCACGGCTCCGTGCTGGACCTGGGCGGCCCGATATCCGGCTGAACGGTATTCGGAGGTTGTCCGGGCAATCAGTGCACCGGGGGTGAGGAAGCTTTTGGCGCTCATGCCCCGGCTGCGCATCAGTCTGCCGTAACTGCTGCCCGTCGTGTCGATCGGGTTGAGGTATCCCCGGAAGGTAATTTGTTCGCCTGCCCCGATCCGGTAGCAGGTGTCTATGTAGAGTTGTATCTTTTCCGATACGGAGACCCACTTTCCAGGGTTTGCCGGAGATTCGCCCGCCTTCGGGTAATTGCCGCGGGTGGTATCCCGTATTGTTCGGGAACGGGCATATTCCATGGGAGGAGCGGCATGTCCGGGGGTAAGGGACATGGAAGAGTCGTAGGCCGATGAAGCAGGCCCTTCGGGCCGGCGCGGAAAGGATCGGAAGTAGCCGATATGCGCCGTAGTGCGTTGCCACCGCCCGTGGGTATACGGCGTATCGTCTATTTGGACGACCATAAGCAGCCGTTCTCCACGCGGCACCTCTTGCTGCGTGTCGTCCAGTTGCATGATCAGCACTCCGGTGACGAAAACCGCGGCCGTTACATACCACCAGCCCGCATCGGTTTCCCGCAGCAGCCATGCCGCACCGTAAACCCCGGCGGTGATGGTAATGACGAGCCACAACGGGGCCGTTACCCGGGAAGAAAGGATAATGCCAACGGCGAGCGGTACGATAATTCGCACGAACGGAGAGAGGGCGATTTTGTCCGGGAGTTGCATGGCGTTGAGGTGCTAGGCGCCCCACGATGCCCGGTCGAGGCTGCGGTAGCGAATGGCTTCGGCGATGTGGTTGGAACGGATGGCTTCGCTTCGGTCGAGGTCGGCGATCGTGCGCGCCACTTTGATAATCCTGTCGTACGCTCGGGCCGAGAGGTTCAGCCGCTCCATCGCCGTTTCGAGCAGACGAGCCGATTCGGTGTTGAGCGGGCAGAATTCCCGCAGTTGACTGCTGCCCATCATGGCGTTGGAGTGGACCGGCATCCCGTCGAAACGTGCCTGCTGGATTTTCCGGGCCGCCACGACGCGTTTGCGAATGGTTGCGCTATCCTCTTCCGGGCGATTATGCGTCAGGTCCGCAAACGGAACCGGAGTCACTTCGATATGCAGGTCGATCCGGTCGAGCATCGGACCCGAAATATGGTTCAGGTACTTCCCGACACTTCCCGGCGAGCAGACGCACTCCCGGGTCGGATGGTTGTAGTAACCGCACGGGCACGGGTTCATCGACGCGATCAGCATGAAGTTGGCCGGGTACCGGGCCGTATACTTTGCGCGGGAGACGACGATTTGTTTCTCTTCCATCGGTTGGCGCAGCGATTCTAGCGCATTGCGGCTGAATTCGGGCAGTTCGTCGAGGAACAGGATGCCGTTGTGCGCAAGCGAAATTTCACCGGGTTGGGGATTCGCGCCGCCGCCCACCAGTGCAACCTGCGAGGTGAGGTGGTGCGGCGTGCGGAACGGCCGCACGGTGAGTAATCCCTGCCGATAGCCCATTTTCCCGGCTACCGAATGTATTCGTGTCGTTTCGAGCGCTTCCTGCAGGGTTAGCGGCGGCATGATCGACGGCATGCGTCGGGCGAGCATCGTTTTGCCCGAGCCCGGGGGGCCGATCATCAGCACGTTGTGCCCGCCTGCGGCAGCCACTTCGAGTGCCCGTTTGACCTGGGCCTGACCTTTTACGTCGCAAAAATCGCCGTCGAACGATCGTTGGGCTTCGGTAAACGTTTCTTCCAGATTGATCCTGGCAGGAGTTAAATTGGTAAATCCCTGCAAGAAATTGACTACTTCGCGCAGGTTGCCGATACCGTATACGTCCAATCCTTTCACCACTGCGGCTTCACGGGCGTTTTCTTCGGGTAAGATGATGCCGGCGAATCCCTCTTTGAGTGCTTGCATTGCGATCGGCAATGCCCCTTTAACGGGCAGGATCGATCCGTCGAGCGACAGTTCGCCGAGCAGGATATAACGCGATAGCGGGGCTGCATCGATCTGTCCCGAGGCGGCAAGCATCGCCACCGCAATGGGCAGGTCGTAGGCCGATCCCTCCTTCCTCAAATCGGCGGGGGAGAGGTTGACGACTACTTTCTTGCCGCTCATTTTATATTCGCAGTTTTCGAATGCGGCGCGGATGCGCTCCTGGCTTTCGCGTACGGCGTTATCGGGCAGGCCTACCAGGTACATACCTATCCCCGCCGTGATGTTGACCTCTACGGCGACCGTCACGGCTTCGATGCCGGATATCGAACTGCAATAACTTTTGACGAACATAAATGTTCCCGGGGAAAGTTGGGTTAGTAATATTGTGTTCCGGCTGTTATCCCGAAACGGGTTTTCGTTTGTGTCGACAGTCGGTTGATAAAACAATCCGGTCACCAATTCGTCGATTCGTGTGAATTACCGTATCGGTCAACCGGGGAGCGTCGCAATGCGGCTGTATGCGGATGTTTTCTGTTCTCTCTTTTGATTCTCTCTGCATACTTCTTCTCTCTCTCGTGCAGGGAAGCCGTGTCAGCCTTCGTGTGTTAACGGTTATATCTGTTCAGTGGAATGTCAAAACGGTGATCCTTCGTCGTCGGGCGGCGTGTTGCTGCCGAAGGTTCCTCCCAGCGATGAGGGCGAGTTGCCGAACGTGCCTCCGAAAGATCCTGACGGCACGCCGAAATTACCGTATCCTCCCGGATCGTTCAGGCCCTGTCCTGCGCCCAGCGTAGAGCTGAATTCGGTGTTCATGCTGCTGTCGATCGCGCTGTAACTGTCCGTATCGCTGTCGAAATCCATGAAGCGCGCCTGTTCCTTGCGAAAACGCAGCTTGACCGTATCGACCGCTCCGTTACGGTGTTTTGCGACGATAATCTCGGCCATGCCCTGCGTCGGTGTGCCGTCTTCGTCGACCGTGAGGCCGTAATACTCCGGACGGTGGATGAAGGCCACCAGGTCGGCATCCTGCTCGATGGCGCCCGATTCCCGCAGGTCGGAGAGCTGCGGGCGCTTGCTGCCGCCACGGGATTCGACCGAACGGTTCAACTGCGAGAGTGCGATGATCGGTACGTTGAGCTCCTTGGCGATCGCCTTGAGCGACCGGGAAATCATGGCCACCTCCTGTTCACGGTTGCTGTTGCGGTTGTCTGTGGAGGCCGTCATCAGCTGCAGGTAGTCGATAATAATCAGCTGGATATCATATTGAGTCTTGAGCCGTCGTACTTTTGAACGAAATTCGAAAATCGATAGAGCGGGCGTGTCGTCGATAAAGAGCGGGGCGGTCGAGAGCGGCTTGATCGCCGTCTCCATGTGTTTCCACTGCTCCGGGGTGAGGTCGCCGTTGCGGACGCTGCGCGAGTCGAGTTCCGATTCGGCTACGACCAAACGCATCATCAGCTGTTGGGCGCTCATCTCGAGTGAGAAGAATGCCACCCCTTTCTCGAAGTCCACCGCGACGTTTCGTGCGAGCGAAAGTACGAAAGCCGTTTTACCCATCGACGGGCGGGCCGCGATGATGATCAGGTCCGACGGCTGCCATCCCAGCGTCAGCCGGTCGAGATGCGTGAATCCTGACGGTACGCCGCTGAATCCGCCTTCCCGTTTGGAAGCCTCTTCGATCATCTGCAGCGTCTTGGTCAGGATGTCGCGTGATTTCTGCACGTCCCGTTTGACGTGCCCTTCCGCTACTTTGAAGATTTCACCTTCGGCGAAATCGATCAGGTCGGTCACGTCGGTCGCTTCGTCGAACGATTTTTTCTGGATTTCGGTCGTCGCGCGGATCAGTTCGCGCTGGACGTATTTCTGGGCGATGATCTTCGCGTGGAATTCGACGTGCGCGGCCGAACCGACCTTCTGGGTCAGCTGTGCGAGGTAAGAGGGGCCGCCTACTGCCGTCAGCTTCTTGATCTGCTTGAGCTTTTCGGTGACGGTGTAGAGGTCGATCGGTTTGAGTTCCATCGACAGGTCGACGATGGCCTTGTAGATAATCTGGTGTGCTTCGTTGTAGAATGCCTCGGGAGTGATGAGTCCCTGCACTTCGATCACCGCGTCCTTTTCGAGCATCAGTGCGCCGAGCACCGCCTCTTCGAGCTCGACCGCCTGCGGCGGCACGACGGCCATCGGGTCGGATGTGAGCGCTGCCGCCGCACGGGCGTTGTTTTCCTTGGGGGTATATTGTTTGGCCATAATCTTCCTCGTTGGTGGGTAAAGGTATAAAATTTCTACTGTTTTTTCCAGCCGAAGAAGTAGCTTTTCTGCCGCCGTTTTTCCTCTTGGCTGCGGGCCACGTAGACCTTTTCTCCCGTGTACGGGTTCTCTCCGGTGTAGAACATGACCGAAGAGAGGGTCATCGGCGTCGGGGTCAGGTCCTGCACCTGTTCGAGCCGGAAGTGGAGCCGTCGCGTCTCGTCGGCCAGGTGGCGCATATCCGTCTCAGTGCAGCCCGGATGGCTCGAAATGAAATATGGGATCAGTTGATAGTTAAGCCCCTCTTCCGAGCAGATGCGCTTGAATTGCGCGTTGAGCTCACGGAATCGGTCGAACGGTGGTTTGCGCATCAGTTTCAGGACATGTTCCTCGGTGTGTTCGGGGGCGACTTTGAGCCGTCCCGACACATGGTTTCGGATCACTTCGCGTAGGTAAGCGCCGCCGTCCTGTTCGAACAGGTCGTAGCGGATGCCGCTGCCGATAAAGGCTTTTTTAATTCCTTTGACAGCCGAAACCTTGCGGTATAGATCGATCAGCGGACGGTGGCTGTTGTCGAGGTTCCGGCATACCGACGGATGGATGCATGAGGGGCGGCTGCATTTGGCGCAGAGCGCCTGGTTTTTGCCTTTCATGCGGTACATGTTGGCCGACGGGCCGCCCAGGTCGGAAAGGTAGCCTTTGAAACCGGGCATTGCAGCGATTTGGCAAACCTCTCTGAGGATCGACTCTTCGCTGCGGCTCGAAACGAACTTGCCCTGATGGGCCGAAATCGTGCAGAAGCTGCATCCCCCGAAACATCCCCGGTGTAGGTTGACTGAGAATTTGATCATTTCGTAGGCCGGGATATCTCCTTTGCCGTTGTAGCGCGGGTGCGGCAGGCGCGTGTAGGGCAATGCGAAACTGCGGTCTAAATCTGTTTCCGAGATAGAAGGATAGGGGGGATTGACCACCACGAACCGGTCTCCCACCGGTTCTACCAATGTGGCGGCCTGCATGCGGTTCGATTCGGTTTCGATCCGGACGAAATTTTCGCCGAAGGCTTTTTTATCTTTCAGGCACCGCTCGAAACTGTGGAGCATAATCCGGTTTTCGGGCAGTGTTTCGATTTGTTTGCGTGCGGCCAGGAAGGCCACTTGCGGCAGTTTACGCAGCAGGTTCAGGTTATAGCCGCCGCGCATCGCCCGTGCGATTTCGGGCATCGTCTTGTCGCCCATGCCGTAAATCAGCAGGTCGGCACCGCTCTCGACCAATACCGAAGGCTTGAGCGAATCGCTCCAGTAGTCGTAGTGTGTGGTGCGCCGCAACGATGCTTCGATGCCGCCGATGATGACCGGCGTATCGGGATAGAGCTGCTTGAGGATGCGGGTATAGACTGTCACGACATAGTCGGGCCTGAAACCCGCTTTACCCCCGGCCGTGTAGGCGTCGTCGCTGCGCAACCGCTTGTTGGCCGTATAATGGTTCACCATCGAGTCCATCGCTCCGCCCGAGACGCCGAAGAAGAGGCGCGGCCGTCCCAGTTTGCGGAAGTCGCGCAGGTCGTCCTTCCAATTGGGCTGCGGCACGATGGCTACTCGCAGACCTTCGGCTTCGAGCAGGCGTCCGATCACCGCTGCGCCGAACGACGGGTGGTCGATGTAGGCGTCTCCCGAGAAGAGGATTACGTCGAGTTCATCCCATCCCCGTGCCCGCACCTCCTTGAGCGAAGTGGGCAGCCAGTCTGCCGGTTTATAGGCGGGTGCCTTGCGTCCCGGTGTATGTGTATCGTGTACGGTCAACGTTGCAATTTTGCGGTAAAAGTAGCTGATTCCGCGTCAAAGTCAAAAGGAATCCCTACTTTTGCCATTTAAAAGAGGCGACACGATGGGACATCCTGAACGAAATACAACGACTGCGGTCTCTGCGGGCGATCATAGCATGAAAGGGCATTTGGCATTGTTGCTGGCGAATACGATGTTCGGTTTCAACGTGCCGATCGCCAAAGGGGTGCTTGCAAGCGGCATGGTGTCGCCCTATGCGCTCAATCTGTTCCGTATGGGCGGGGCCGCTTTGCTTTTCTGGATCGCATCGCTCTTCGCTCCCCGCGAGAAAGTCAGCCGAAAGGACCTCGTTTTGCTTTTCTTCGCATCGCTCTTCAGCATCCAACTTAACCAGACCTCTTTCCTGATAGGGTTGTCCATGACCTCGCCGATCGACGCATCGATTGCCGCTTCCACCGTGCCGATCCTGACGATGCTGATCGCTGCCGTCTACCTCAAAGAGCCGATTACGTGGAAAAAGGCGATTGGCGTCGCAGTCGGCGCTTCGGGTGCGCTGTTGCTGATCCTGAGTAACGGAACGGTCGATACGGCGGGACGGTCGGGCAGTATTGCAGGCGACATGATCTGCCTGATGGGTGCGCTGTCGTTTGCCATTTACCTGGCCGTATTCAAGCGCCTGATCGCCCGTTATTCGTCGGTGACGTTGATGAAATGGATGTTCCTGTATGCTGCGATTTGCGCGATTCCGCTGTGCGGCGGCGATGCGGCGGCGATCGATTATGCGCATTTGTCCCCCGCTCTTTGGGGCGGCGTGCTCTATGTGGTTTGCTGCGCCACTTTCTTTTCTTACCTGTTGATTCCCGTCGGGCAAAAGTACCTGCGTCCGACGGTGGTGGGCATGTATACCTACCTGCAGCCTTTCATCGCGTCGGTGGTGGCCGTACTGGCCGGGCTCGACCGGTTCGGGTTTGCAAAGGGGATTGCCGCAGTGATGGTTTGCCTCGGCGTTTATATCGTTAACCAAAGTAAATCCCGTGCACAGTTGGATGCGGAACGGGCCGCCCGGCAGCAGGCCGCTTCGGCAGCCCAAACCTCTCCCCGGGCATAATCATCGAAAAGTGCGTAACCGGCCGCATCATGATCTGTATTGAGTCAGGGAAGCAGCAGCGAACTGTCTCCGTAGCTCAGGAACCGGAAGTCGTTATTCAGCGCGAAATCGTAAACTTTGCGCCAATCTTCGCCGATAAATGCCGAGACCAGCAGCAGCAGCGTGCTTTGCGGCTGGTGAAAGTTCGTAATGATGCCGCGGACGATCCGGTAGCGGTACCCCGGCATAATCATGATCTGCGTAGCCGTTTTCAGCTTAGCCAGACGCTCTTGTTCCAAATAAACGGACAGGGCCTCCAGCAGTTCCCTCGTCTCTCGCTGGGCGGGAACGTCGTAGATTTCCCACTGTCCGACGGGCCGTTCCGCATCGGGCGATCCGGACGAAAGTATGCGCCAGCCGAGCGCGCAGAGTGATTCGAGGGTGCGGACGCTGGTGGTGCCTACGGCGATAACCTCTCCCAAATGGTCGATCAGGTTGCGGATCGTCGAGAGCCGGATCTCGAAATGTTCAGTGTGCATCTTGTGCCGTGTTACTTCGTCGGCCTTGACAGGCAGGAATGTACCGGCTCCAACATGAAGCGTCACTTCATCCGTCAGGTGCCCGGTATTTCGCAGTTCCGCGATGATCTCCGGCGTGAAGTGGAGCCCTGCGGTCGGTGCTGCGACCGAACCCTCGAATTTCGAATAGACGGTCTGGTAACGGCTGTTGTCGAGCTCTTCGCTTTCGCGGCAGAGGTAAGGCGGGATCGGGATGCGTCCGAGTGCTTCGAGCAACTGGCCGAAACTTTGGTCGCCGTTCCACGAAAATTCGATGATTTGTTCCTTGTCGGTCTGGCCGGCTTTCCGTGCCGTCAGGCGCTGCGCCCGGCCCTCCGCCTCGAAATCGATGTGCAGTTCGTCGTCTTTCCATTTTTTCAGGTTCCCGACAATGCAGCTCCAACGGCAGGATCCTTTGACGGCGAAAGCCCGCTCGTAATCGGCTGGATCGTGGGGCTCGAGGCAGAAAATTTCGATGCGTGCGCCGGTAGGTTTGTAGAAAACCAGCCGTGCACGGATCACTTTCGTGTTGTTGAATACGAGCATCGCTCCGGCGGGAAGCGCTTCGCCGATGCGTGCGAAGCGGCTTTCGGAGATGCCGCCCTTCTCGTAAACGAGCAATTTGGACATTTCGCGTCGCTCGAGCGGAAATTTGGCGATGCGGTCTTCTGGCAGTGGATAGTTGTAGTCGGATATGAGCAGTTCGTTGTTCACGGCAGGAAGGATTGGATGCGAATCGCGGTTACCGCCCCGTAGCGGGCGGTCCCGCGCAAAAGTAGCAATAAAATGGCAATCGCGTATGGCCGTGTGGCGATTGTTCACTACCTTTGCCCCGCACAGCAGGGAGGCTCTGCCGCTGCCTTCGGTTCAGCCGGAGGGGGAGGAAAGTCCGGGCAACACAGAGCGCCGTCCTTCCTAACGGGAAGATTTCCGCAAGGGAATAGTAGTGTAACAGAGAACAACCGCCTAAGGCCCGCTTGCGGGTCCGGTAAGGGTGAAAAGGTGGGGTAAGGGCCCACCGCGGGTGTGGCGACACACTTTGGCCGTACGCCTGACGGGTTGCAAGACCATGTATACCGACGCAGTAGGATGGCTCGTCCGATGTCGGGGGGTAGGTTGCTGACGAGCCGTGCGGGTGACCGCCGGCCTAGATAAATGGCAGAGACCTCTTCGGAGGTACAGAACCCGGCTTATACGCCCTGCTGTGCTTTTTTATTTTTTACGGTATTTGTTGCGGTTCCGGTTTTGGGCCGCTTTTTTATTGGGCTCGTTTCGAAAGCGTACTAGCTTCGGTTTGACGTGTATGTTTTTGTGCCGGGTGCTTCTGCTTGTCCGCGCAGCGTTTCTATTTTCTCGCCACGATCAGGATCGGGTGATAAGTAAGTGTCACTGTGCCTGAAGAAGTCGAAAACCGGCTGCGGTAGAGCGTTTCGAAATCGGTCAGCCGTCGCGGGGTCCAGCGGGTTTTGCGGATTGCGTTTACCCCGGTCGCCTTGATGTGCCGCAGTACGTCGGTCGGGGAGCCGAACTCCAGGCGGCGTGTGTACTCCTTTTGCTCTTCGATTGTCAATCCTGCCTGTTTCAGTAAACCGGCCAGTTCCGCAGAGGTGTAGTAAACGAGGCCGTCCCCGGTCGTCGCCCGGATCTCTTCGAAGTTGTCGGGGCCGAAGGTGCTGAGCGCCAATCTGCCCCCGGCAGCGAGCATCTCTTGGGTACGGTTGAGGAAAGCGGGCAGGTCGTCGAACCATTGTACCGTCGAAGCGGTGGCGATCAGGTCGAACGGCCTGCCGAACGCGGGCAGCGATTCGGCGTCTCCCCAATAGCATTGCGTTTTACGGCCGCCGACGTAGGGCTGCAGGAAGCATTCCGACGCTTCGACCAGATCGTTCAGCGTCCATTCTGCGTCGGGGTAGCGCTCCAGAAGCCGCCGGGTCAGGAAGCCCGTTCCGGTACCCACTTCCAATCCCCGGGTGATTTTTCCGGGGACATGCGTCCCGATCAATTCCGCGAGTTCTTCGCAAATACGCTCCTGCACGACGGCCAGTGAATTGTAGCTGCGCAGATTCGCCGCAAAACGGTTTTTCAGCAGGTCTTTATCGCTCATGGCGGCGGGATTGCATCGGTTGTTCGGTGTGCAGCCTCGACAGTACGATTGCCGGGTCGGCATACGGATAGTGCGGCATGCCGGGACATAACTGTACCTCTGTTGCGGGAGACTCTTCGGTCCAGTAGGCTTTTACGTTGTCCGGCGGGAAGATGATGTCCTGAAGCCCGATCACGGCTTCGCTCCATGTGATCGAAGGACGGTAGGCTTTGGCCGACGCATCGAACAGGTTGCACAACTCTTCGTACTTCTCCTCGAAAGACCTTGTTTCGAGCCAAGGGGCGATCGTGTCGTAAAAATTGCCGAACGTGCGGCGGTTGAAAGCTTCGATTCCGGTACGGGCGATCCCCTTGAGCGTGACGGCAAACGATTTCGGCGGAATGCCGTAGCGATTGTTTACCGGCAGGGGGGTGCCGTTCAGTGCGACCGTCTTGTAAAAGGGAATACCCCGGAAAATCAGCTCCGAAACCCAGACCCCGAACGACCATGCGAACAGGTAAATCCGCCGGTATCCGGCGACTGTCGCCGGATCGACCGATTCGATGGTGCGGTAATCGTCCGTACAGAGGATATCGTAACCTTCGGGACGGATGTGTGCGACGGCATGGAAATCCGAGGCCCATCCCAATGCGAAGACGATCAGGTCTCGGTTACGCTCTTTGACTATCCAATGCTGTTCCATACCTCTTTGAATTTTACGATTGCCCCGGTGTTCAGCGCAGCGTTCAGCGAAACGCGCACGCGGGCTTTGCCCTGCGGTACGGTGGGGTAGCGGATCGGCATTACCCAGAAGCCCGCTTCCCGGAACTTTTTACTGATTTCGATGGCGCGGCGGTTCTCCCCGGCCATCAGCGGTACGATGTGCGTCGAGGACGGCGAACCGGTCAGTCGATGCGACAAAAGGTTCAGGTGTTCCCGCCACGGTTCCATTTGCGGCAGTCGCCGGATAACGTAGTCCGACCAGCGTAGCGAGATGGGCGGCAGTGCCGTGGAGAAGATCAGCGTCCGCAGGCGGTTGACCAGAAACTCCCGTATTTCCCCGTCCGTGATGACGAATGCGCCCTGCGAGGCGATCGCTTTGCCGAGCGTGGCGACCAGGATGTCGCAATCCGTACCCGTGGCAGCCGCCAGCCCCCGGCCGCCGGGGCCGCAGACGCCGAAGGCATGCGCCTCGTCCACGTAGAGTTTCAGGTCGTATTTTGTTTTTAGGGCCTGCAGGGTGGCGAGCGGCGCGCAGTCTCCGTCCATGCTGAAGATCGATTCGGTGACGATCCAGACGTTGCGGTAATGTTCACGGTGACGGACCAGCAGCCTTTCCAGATGATCCATGTCGTTGTGGTTGAAACGCTGCCACTCCGCTTTGCAGAGTTGCAGTCCGTCGATCAGGCTCGCATGCACCAGCTTGTCTGCCAGGATCAGGTCGCCTTTTTCGGTTATCGCCGGCAGTATGCCCGAGTTGGCCATGTACCCGCAGCCGAGTACCAGCGCGGCTTTGCCTCCGTACAGATCGGAAAGGGTCTGTTCGAGGCGGGTATATTCCGGACTGTTCCCGGTAATCAGCCGGGAAGAGGGATTGCTTAGCAAAAACGCGTCGCTTTCGCCTATTTTGTGCATGAACTCCCGGTGCATGTCGCGGCACGCGATGCCCAGATAGTCATTCGATGAAAGGTTGAGGTAACGCTTGCCTTCATGTTCGATATAAATCCCTTCAGGAGCTATTTCCGGCAGGGTTCGCAGGTTTTCTTCGGCTGTCAGCGAAGCAAGGGTTTCGCGTATCATACGAACACCTCCTCTTCTTTTATGCCAAACGTTTCCGTGCCGAGCAGTCCGGTGACCGCTTTGCGCCCTTCCGCTCCCAGATCGACCGAATAGTCGTTCACGAAGAGTTCGATGTGGCTTCGGGTGACCTCTTCGCTCAGTTCCTGTGCGTATTGTCTGACGAATCCGGCCGATACCGCCGGGTTGGCCCGTGCATATTCGATGCTGCGGCGCAATACCCGGTCTATTTTCCGTTGCAGTGGGGCGTCGAGCCGCCGCGATACGACGATGGCCCCGAGCGGCAGCGGCAGTCCTGTGAGTCTTTCCCATTCGACGCCGAGATCGGCTACCAGTTGCAGCCCGATTTTGCGGTAGACGAACCTGCCTTCGTGGATCAGCACGCCCGCATCGCATTCTCCGGTCATTACCGCCTCGGCAATGTCGGAAAAGAGGTAGGCACGCCGGTCTTTGACGGACGGATAGATTTTGTTCAGCAGCAGGTTGGCGGTGGTGTGTTCGCCCGGGATGGCCACCCGTGCATCGTGCAGTTCGTCGGGGTAAATTTTGTAACGGCTTACCAGTAGCGGGCCGTTGCCGCGGCCCAGCGCACTGCCGCTGTTGAGAATTTTGTACCGGTCGCTGATTTGCGGGACTGCTGCATAGCTCAGCTTCGAAATGTCCGGTTCCCCTGAGAGTGCCGCCCCGTTGAGTTGTTCGATGTCGGCGAGGTGCAGGTCGAATACGAGTCCTTCCGTGTCGATGCGGCCGTGCAGCATCGCTTCGAACATGAACGTGTCGTTCGGGCAGGTCGATATGTTAAGCTTCAAGTTCATGGATCAATCGGTTTAGGTCGCGGGCCAGGTTGTCCGTGGCGGTTTCGATGTCCCAGTCGGGGAACGGTTCGCCGACGCGGTTCGAAATGGTCCGCAGTTCGAGGAACGGCGTTCCGCTTTGTGTGCAAGCATAGAAAAACGAAGCGCCTTCCATATTTTCGAGTTGTGCGCCGCTGCGCTCGACAAACGGGGCCGAGGCGGCACTGAGCGTGTTGCTGTCGGCCGTTGAGAACGTCGTCTCCTGCGGGATGTGCGGGCATTCCAACCGCTCCGCGAATTTGGGTTGGAATCCTTCCGGCAGGAACGAACCCAGGTCGGCAGCGTTTTCGGCCTTTACCAACCGGCTCTCTCCCGTGGACAATCCGCTTCCGGGATAGGTTCCGGCGATCCCCGCCAGGATCGCCATACGGGGACGGTGGCGCAGGATATGGTGGTAGGTGTTGAATGCGCTGCGGTAAGGGCCGATGCCGATGGTTTCGACCGCGACGTTCGGCGGCAGGTTTGCGGCGAATTTCTCTCCTTCCATTGCAGTGGGAATCAGAACCAGGATTTTCGATCCGGTCAGCAGTGTCTTCAGGTTCAGGATGTGGACTGAGACCAGCAAAGCCATCAGGAGCAGCAGTGCCCGCAACCACCATGCTTCGGTGAAGACGATCGTGGTGAAGAGGATGGAACTCCAGAGAATGATGACCGACGAAACTTTCACGACCTTCGGGATACCCCGGCCCTGTTCGTAATCTTTCAGGTAACGCCCGAACATGCGGTTGCCCAGCAGCCATGCATTCATCTTCGGCGAACTTCTCGAGAAGCACCACAGGGCCAGCAACAGCAACGGCGTGGTGGGAACCAGCGGCAGGAACGCCCCGGCAAATCCCAACGCGACAGAGAGGTATCCGACTATTTTCAGGAAGGTTTTTTTCATAAGGTCCCGCTTCGGCGCCACAAGATACGAAAAAACAAAAAAATGTTTACCTTTGTAGCCTTAAAAACAGGAGATGCCGTATGCCGGATAATTCGATCCTTTCACGTCTCGATGGCTTGAAAATCAAATATGAAGAGATCGGTCAGCAGATGACCGATCCGGAAGTAATCGCCGACGTCAGGAAATTCATCGCGCTGAACAAGGAGTACAAAGAGCTCGAACCGATCGTCCACACCAGCGAAAAATACCGCACCGCGCTCAATAACCTTGCAGGTGCCAAAGAGATTCTGGCAACCGAAAAGGATGAGGAATTGCGTGAAATGGCCCGTATGGAGGTATCCGAACTGGAGCCTGCCGTAGCGCAAATGGAGGAACAGATCAAACTGTTACTGATTCCGGCCGATCCGCAGGACAGCAAGAACGCGATCGTCGAAATTCGCGGCGGCACGGGCGGCGACGAGGCGGCGATCTTTGCCGGCGACCTGTTGCGCATGTATACCAAATTCGTTGAAAAGAGAGGATGGAAGTATGAGATCAACAGCGCCAGCGAAGGCAGCTCGGGCGGCTTCAAGGAGGTCGTGATGAAGGTGACCGGAGACGGCGTGTACGGCGTGTTGAAGTACGAGTCGGGCGTGCACCGCGTACAGCGCGTGCCGCAGACCGAGACGCAGGGACGCGTCCATACGTCGGCCGCATCGGTGGCCGTACTGCCCGAAGCAGAGGAGTTCGATCTGGAGATCAATATGAACGATGTGCGCAAGGATATTTTTTGTGCGTCGGGTCCCGGCGGCCAGTCTGTCAATACGACCTATTCGGCCATCCGCCTGACCCATATCCCGACCGGTATCGTCGTGCAGTGCCAGGACCAGAAATCGCAGCTCAAGAACTTCGACAAGGCTTTCGAGGAGTTGCGTACCCGTATTTACAACCTCGAGTACCAGAAATACCTCGACGAGATCGCTTCGAAACGCAAGACGATGGTCTCTACCGGCGACCGCAGTGCGAAGATCCGCACCTACAACTACCCGCAGGGCCGTGTGACCGACCACCGCATCAACCTGACGCTTTACAACCTCGCGGCGGTGATGGACGGCGATATTCAGGAGATCATCGACAAGTTGCAGGTAGCCGAAAACGCCGAGCGTCTGCGTGCCAGCGAGGAGAATTAGGTTGCAGGAAAAAACGTTGCTAGACACGGAAAGTTGTCTGTAAACAAACGTGACTTGTCCGGTCCGGAAACAGCGCTTGTTTCGCAGTTGCAAAGATCGCGGCAAGTCGCGTAGGGCCGCTTCCGCCGGAGACGTAACCGTAACCTAGGAAGGCCCGGGCGAAGGTATTTATCGGCCGCGAATCTAATCCTGCCGGGAAGCAGGTTGACCGCCGGCACACCGGACGCCATGGAGAGAGGAATAATTCAATTACAAGAGATATGAACGCCGAACAGCTTTTCGTCCGGATCGAGGCTAAACGCAGTTTTCTTTGCGTGGGGCTCGATACCGATATGAACAAGATTCCGCGCCATTTGTGGGCCGGGGACGATCCCGTCTTCGCCTTTAACAGGGCTATCGTGGATGCTACCGCACCCTATGCGGTGTGTTACAAGCCCAATCTGGCTTTCTACGAGGACAACGGGGAGAAGGGTTGGGTCAGTTTCCGCCGGACGGTGGAGTACATCCGGGAACGGTATCCCGATATCTTCATTATTGCCGATGCGAAACGGGGGGATATCGGCAACACGTCGAAAATGTATGCCCGGGCCTTTTTCTCCGGGAATCTGGTCGATGCGGTGACGCTTTCGCCCTACATGGGTTACGATACGGTCGAACCGTTCCTGCAGTTCGACGGCAAATGGGCCGTTATCCTTGCGTTAACCTCTAATCCGAGTGCGGCCGATTTCGAAATGCAGCGGCTCGAAGAGGGGGGCTTCCTTTATGAGAAGGTGATCGACACGTCGAAAGAGTGGGGGACGGCCGATAACATCATGTATGTGGTCGGGGCGACGCAGGCCCGGATGCTGAAGGGTATCCGCGAGCTTGTGCCGGACCATTTCCTGCTGGTGCCGGGTGTCGGCGCGCAGGGGGGGAGTCTCGAAGAGGTCGCCCGGTTCGGTATGAACCGCCAGTGCGGGCTGTTGGTCAACTCGTCGCGCGGGATCATCTATGCCGACAACACCGAACGTTTCGCCAATGCGGCGGCGGAAAAAGCTGCCGAACTCGCCTCGCAGATGTCGGAATTGCTGACGAAATACCTGTGAACCGTTCGTTGTCGTTCGGTTTGACACTATTTTGTTTATAATCCGGAATCTTAATCCCTGATCCGGCGATAATCTTTAGTCCGGAGGCTGAAATATTGTTGAAAATTATTACTTTTTTACGCGGAATTGCTTAATTTCGCGTAAATTTTTATTTAGTCGAACCCTAAATTCTATACTCTCCTAAAATTATGGATATTACGAAACGTCAGCTTTCGGGTAAGACCCGTACGGAACATGACTTGCTGGGCAACAAAGAGGTGCCGGTAGAGTATTATTTCGGCGTACAGACGATGCGCGCGTTGGAGAACTTCAACATCAGCCGCGTGCGGCTTCACTTTTTCCCGGAGCTGATCAAGGCTCTGGCGATGGTCAAGGAGGCCGCTGCCTGTGCGAACCGTGATCTGGGATTGATCGACGGCCATGTGGCACAGGCGATCATCGAAGCGTGCGAAGAGGTGCGTCAAGGCAAATTCGACGAGCATTTCGTCGTGGACATGGTGCAGGGCGGAGCCGGCACCTCGACCAACATGAATGCGAACGAAGTGATTGCGAACCGTGCGCTCGAGATCCTCGGACATCAGCGGGGCGAGTACAAATACTGCCATCCGAACAACGACGTGAACATGTCGCAGTCGACCAACGATGCCTATCCGACGGCGGTGAAAATTGCGCTGATCAACAGCATTACGAAACTTCAGGCTTCGTTGAAATGGCTCGTCGAGGCTTTCCACGCCAAGGGGGCCGAATTTGCGCACGTAATCAAGATGGGCCGTACTCAGTTGCAGGATGCCGTGCCGATGACCCTTGGTCAGGAATTTGAAGCTTATGCTGCGAATCTAGCCGAGGAGGTCGAACGGCTCGAACAGAACTACAAGTTGTTCCTCGAGGTGAACATGGGTGCGACGGCGATCGGTACCGGTATCAATGCCGATCCCGATTACTCGCCACTTTGCATCAAATACCTGCGTGAAATCACCGGACTGCCTGTCGTGGCGGCTACCAACATGATCGAAGCGACCAACGATACCGGAGCGTTCGTAATGAACTCGTCGGCGCTGAAACGGCTGGCGGTCAAGCTGTCGAAAATCTGCAACGACCTGCGTCTGCTCTCGTCGGGACCGCGTACCGGGCTGAATGAGATCAACCTGCCGCCGATGCAGCCCGGTTCGTCGATCATGCCGGGCAAAGTAAACCCGGTGATTCCCGAAGTGGTGAACCAGGTAGCGTTCAAAGTGATCGGCAACGACCTGACCGTAACGATCGCCGCCGAGGCCGGACAGCTCGAGCTGAACGTGATGGAGCCGATCATCGTGCACAGCCTTTTCGAGAGCATCGACCTGCTGAGCAACGGCATGAACACGCTGCGCGACCGTTGTGTGGCCGGTATTACGGCTAACGAAGAGGTCTGCCGCCGGTTGGTTTACAACAGCATCGGACTGGTAACGGCACTCAACCCTTATCTGGGTTATGAGACTTCGACCGAGCTGGCCAAAACCGCGCTCGAAACCGGTAAGGGCATTTATGACCTCGTACTGGAAAAGAAACTGATGAGCAAAGAGGAGCTCGATAATGTGCTCTCTCCCGAGAATATGATCAAGCCGCGTAAGTTCCATCGCAAATAATTGCGGCGGAATAAATGCGTCGCTTTCTGACGGATAGGTCCGGGAATGCCGAAGAGGGGCGTTCCCGGGCTTTTTTTGCATGATTCTTGGGCCGCACGCGAATCCGGAGCTGTTCCGGATACGAATGGAGCGGAAAATACCCGGCATTCTTAAATTTTTTACTATATTTAAGGCGAGATAAATCCCGAAAACATATGGAAGCCGAAATGTTGGAAGTGCAGTCGCTGCCCCCGTATGTAGAACCCTTCCTGCAGCTTTCGCAGGGGTATTTTAGTGAGGCCAGCCACCAGTTGGTAAAGGCCGCATTGCGTGTGGCCGTCGAAAAACTCGACGGCATGACCCGCTACGACGGGACTCCTTTGGTCTTACACTCGGTGGGTACCGCGACGATCGTGATGTGCGAGATCGGGTTGGGACGTAATTCGGTGATCTCAACCCTGCTGCACGATGTCGTCCGGTTGGAATTGATGGACCTGAACCGTATCGGGCGTCATTACGGCGAACAATGTATCGGTATTCTGAAAGGGTTGTGCAACATTTCGGACGTCGATACCAAAGCCGCCGAAGATCAGGTGGATAATTTCCGCGAGCTGATCGTCTCCTATTCGTCCGATCCGCGGGTGATCCTCATCAAGCTTGCCGACCGGCTCGAGGTGATGCGGTCGCTGGACATGTTCCCGGAAGAAAAACGGCAGAAGAAATCGTGGGAGAGTCTGAACCTGTATGCGCAGATCGCTCACAAACTGGGGCTTTACAGCATTAAATCGGAACTGGAGGATATTTCGCTCAAATACCTCGAATCGGAGGATTACAATTATATCCGGCGTCGCCTGGAAGATACAGCGGCCGAACGCGAAGTGTTCATCAAGGGATTCGTCAGACCCATCGAGGAGAAGATGCGGCAGCAGAAATTTAAGTACCACCTCAAGAGCCGCACCAAGTCGATCTATTCGATCTGGCGTAAGATGAAGCGGATGCACATCGGTTTCGACGAAGTGTACGACCTTTTTGCGATCCGGATCGTGATCGATTGCCCGCGTGAGCAGGAGAAAGCTTTTTGCTGGGCGGTCTACTCGATCGTGACCGATTTTTATACACCCAATCCAGACCGTATGCGCGACTGGATTTCGATTCCCAAATCGAACGGCTACGAATCGCTGCACACGACGGTCGTGACCCCCGAGGGCCGTTGGGTCGAGATACAGATCCGCACCGAACGCATGGACGAGGTGGCCGAACGTGGAGTGGCGGCTCATTGGCGCTACAAAGGGGTGAAGGGCGACGGCATGGGAACCGAAGAGTGGTTCAGCAGGATCCGCGAACTGATCGAGGCTACCGAGAACCAGCCCCGCGCGGATAAATTCAACGTTAAGCTTTCGTCGGGTGAAATTTTTGTCTTTACGCCCAACGGTGATCTGCGCAAGCTCAATGAAGGGGCTACCGTGCTCGATTTTGCTTTCGACATCCACTCCAACCTCGGTGCGAGCTGTACCGGTGGCAAGGTTAACCACCGCAACGTATCGTTCAAAGAGCAACTCAAAAACGGCGATATCGTCGAAATCCTCACATCCAAATCGCAGAAACCGAAAGCCGACTGGCTCAATATCGTCACGACGAGCAAGGCGCGCAACAAAATCAAGGCTTACCTGCGCGAAGAGCAGGCGAAGGCCGCGAGCCTCGGCCGCGAAGAGTTGGAGCGCAAGCTCAAGAACTGGAAATTGCCCGTTACCATAGACGATGCGGTGACGATGCTCTGCAAATACTACAAGCTCAAAACGGGCACCGAACTGTACGGCCAGATCGCGCAGCAGAAGATCGTGATCGGCGACATCAAGGAGATCCTGACGCGCCTGCTCAGCAACGACCTGCCGGAAGAGGAGCGCCCGGTTAAGACCTCAGTGTCCGCGAAACCGCTGGGCGGCGCCGACGATGCATTGGTAATCGACGAGTCGTTGAGCAATATCGAATACAAGCTGGCCAAATGCTGCAACCCGATCTACGGCGACGAAGTTTTCGGTTTTACTACGATCAACAGCGGCATTACGATCCATCGTCACGATTGTCCCAACGCGTTGCGTCTCCGGGAGAAATACCCCTACCGCATCCTGCCGGCCCGCTGGCAGAAAGAGGTAGTGCCGGGTTCGTTCCGGGCGACCGTTCGCGTGCAGGCCGACGATGTTCCCGGTCTGGTCAACAAGATCGCCGAGGTAATCAATCGCGACCTGAAGATCAATATCCGTTCGATGAGCCTCAATTCGGCCGGGGGGATTCTCTCAGGGCTGATCAATATCGAGGTGACCAGTACGCAGGTGGTCGATACGGTCGTTTACAAGCTGATGAAACTCAAAGGCGTCCAGAAGGTTTACCGGGTGAATAACTGACGATGCCGCAGACGGATCCCATATCGCTCAGCAGGTTGCAGTCGATGATCAAGACGGGCATCGACCAGGCGCATCCGTTGCCTTATTGGGTGGCGGCCGAGATCAGCGAACTGAAAGTGAACTATTCGGGGCATTGTTATCTCGAGCTGGTCGAGAAGGGTGGTGCGAATCACATTCCGAAGGCCAAGGCGAACGCCGTCATCTGGCGCAATACTTATGCGATGCTGGAACCTTATTTCCGTCAGTTGACGGGGCAAGTGCTCGCGGCCGGATTGCAGGTGTTGGTGAAGGTGGTGGTATCGTATCACGAGTTGTACGGCCTTTCGCTGCAAATTACCGACATTGATCCGGCCTATACGCTCGGGGACATGGAGCGGCAGCGGCAGGAGACCGTTGCACGGTTGCAGGCCGACGGCGTATTCGAAATGAACCGTGAATTGGAGTTGCCCGTGGTGATTCAGCGTTTGGCGGTCGTTTCGTCCCGCAATGCCGCCGGTTATCAGGATTTCTGTAACGAACTTTCCGACAGTCCTTACCGGTTTGAAGTTACGCTTTTCGATGCCTTTATGCAGGGTGCCGGCGCTGAAGATTCGATCATCGAGGCTTTGGGTGCGGTTGCCGACCGTGCCGACGATTTCGATGCAGTGGTAGTAATCCGCGGCGGCGGTTCGCAGAGCGACTTGGGCTGTTTCGACAGCTATCGCCTGTGCAGCCATATCGCTCAGTTTCCGTTGCCGGTCATAGCCGGCATCGGGCACGATAAGGATCAAAGCGTGGCCGATCTCGTAGCGGCGGTATCCGTGAAAACCCCTACGGCCGTGGCCGTGTACCTCAAGGAGGAGGCGGGGGCCTTCGACGGCTGGTTGGAGGAGCGGCTGGACGAACTTTCCGGCGCGGCGCTGACACTGCTCGATAACAGCCGGCAGCAGTTACGCCAGGCGGCCGTGACGTTGAAAATGGGATCCTCCGACCGGATGCATGATCAGCAACTGCAGTTGGGGCGATTGCACGGTGACTTGGTACGGCTGACCGGACAGGTCGTTTACCGTGGCCTGGCGGATTTGCGCAACCTGGACGTTCGGCTTTCGCAGGCGTCGCGTTACAACCTGGCTGCCTGTACGCAGAATCTCGATGCGATGCAAGGTGTTTTGGCTTTGCGCAGTACGGAGCTGCTGCAAACGCAGCGGCAGCAATTGGCGTGGCTCGGCGACCGGGTAGCTGCGCGCGATCCCCGGCGTATGTTGGAGATGGGTTTTGCGATGGTGCGGTCCGGCGGACGGCATATCACCTCTGTCGGGGATGTGCAACCGGGTGTCGAGATTACCGTATTGTGGCGGGATGGTTCGGCCGATGCCGAAATCAAACGGCTGCATCCGACAGGGAAGAGTTCCCGAAAGGAAAACGATAAATTGAAATAGTCATGGAGAAAAAACAACCGACTTATACCCAGGCGATCGGGGAAATCGAACAGATTCTCGAAAAGTTCAACGATTCGCAGATGAATGTCGATGAACTGGGGGCACAGGTAAAGCGGGCCTCGGAGCTGATCAAGCTCTGCCGCGAGAAGTTGCGCAAAGCCGAAGCTGAAGTCGCCGAAGCGTTAAAAGAGGAATAGGGACGATATCCCGTTTCCCGTTATGCCAACACTTTAGTTGCGGTTCATGGCATGTAGTGGATACATGCAAATACGAACATCGATCATGCGGCTTTCTCTTAAATGTTGTTTTTAGGATGTAATAGCGCTTGGTTCCAAGCATCCGTAAAAAAGCGGAGAAACCCGGGTTTCTCCGCTTTTTCGTATCGTATTCTTAATGGTTATTTCCCGGAAAGTTATTCGTTCTGGCCGTGGCAATGTTTGTATTTCTTACCGCTTCCGCAAGGGCAGGGATCGTTGCGGCCCACTTTCTTCTCGACATGGATCGGGGCGGGCTTGCTTTTGTCCCCCTGTCCGGCTGCAGCCGCAGCTTCCATCCGGGAAGTCTGCATACGCGACATGTCGGTTTTGGGAGGAGCGACCGGTTGTTGCGGCGCTGCCGCTTCCGGGTTCTCGCGTACCGGGATGAATGCCTTGAACAGCGTCGAAAGGATTTCCCGGTTTACCTTCTCGAGCATTTTGCTGAAGAGGTTGAATGATTCGAATTTATAGATCAACAGCGGGTCTTTCTGCTCGTAAGTGGCATTCTGTACGCTCTGGCGCAATTCGTCCATCTCGCGCAGGTGCTCTTTCCAGTTCTCGTCGATGGTGGTCAGCACGACGATCGTGCTGAAGCTCTTGAACACCTCTTTGCACTGTGAATCGTAGGCCTTTTTCAGGTTTACCGGTACGTTGTAACCCCGGAAACCGTCTGACACGGGAATGTAGATATTCTCGTATTTATCGCCCTGTTCTTCGTAAACACGCTTGATAACGGGATATGCCGTCGCAGCTACCGAACCGATGCGGCGCATGTAAGCATCCTGGAAGTCTTTGACCACCATGCCGGTCAGCATCTCCTTGCTGGCGGACTTGTAGGTCGCTTCGTCGAACGAAGGCTGCACGGCCACCTGGCGGATCATGTTGAACTTGAAATCCTCGAAATCGTCTTCGCTGTACGTGTCGACGAAGGATTGCGCGTAGTCCATCATGATGTTGTTCAGGTCGACCTCGATCCGTTCTCCGTAGAGCGCATGGCGGCGCTGGGTGTAGATCACCTCGCGCTGTGCGTTCATCACGTCGTCGTATTCGAGCAGGCGTTTACGGATACCGAAGTTGTTCTCTTCGACTTTGCGTTGGGCCCGTTCGATCGCCCTCGACATCATACCGGCCTGGATCACTTCTCCCTCTTTGAGGCCCATACGGTCCATCAGCTTGGCGATACGCTCCGAGCCGAACAGGCGCATCAGGTTATCCTCGAGCGATACGAAGAAGAGCGAGGAGCCCGGGTCGCCCTGACGCCCGGCACGGCCGCGCAACTGGCGGTCCACACGGCGCGATTCGTGGCGCTCGGTACCGATGATCGCCAAACCTCCGGCGGCTTTCACCTCCGGCGTCAGCTTGATGTCGGTACCGCGGCCCGCCATGTTGGTGGCGATGGTCACCTGGCCGGTCTGGCCCGCCTCGGCGACGATCTGTGCCTCGAGTTGGTGTTGTTTCGCGTTCAGGACGTTGTGTTTGATGCCGCGCAGTTTCAACATGCGGCTCAACAATTCCGAAATCTCGACCGAGGTGGTACCGACCAGCACCGGACGGCCCTGCTTGACCAGTTCATCGATCTGTTCGATCACCGCCGCATATTTCTCGCGTTTGGTGCGGTAAATCAGGTCGTCCTTGTCGTCACGGATGATCGGACGGTTGGTCGGGATGACTACGACGTCCAGTTTGTAAATGTTCCAGAACTCACTCGCTTCGGTTTCGGCCGTACCGGTCATACCGCCGAGCTTGTGGTACATGCGGAAGTAGTTCTGCAGCGTAACGGTCGCGAATGTTTGCGTGGCAGCTTCGACTTTAACGCGTTCTTTGGCTTCGATGGCCTGGTGCAGGCCGTCCGAATAGCGTCGTCCTTCTAGAATACGGCCTGTCTGCTCGTCGACGATCTTCACCTTGTTGTCCATCACCACATATTCGATATCTTTTTCGAACATGCTGTACGCCTTGAGCAACTGGTTGACCGTGTGTACGCGCTCCGACTTGATCGCATAGTCGTTCAGCACCGCGTCTTTCTTCATCGCTTTTTGGTCGCCCGGGATATTCTCTTTTTCGATATCGGCCAGGATACTGCCCATGTCCGGCAGAACGAAGAAACCCTCTTCGCCGACGCTCTTCGAGAGCGCCTCGTGTCCTTTGTCCTGCAGCTCTACCGAGTTCAGTTTTTCGTCGATCACGAAGAAGAGATCGTCGACGATTTCCGGCATGCGGCGGTTGTTGTCCTGCATGTAGATGTTCTCGGTCTTGAGCATCATCGCTTTGATCCCCGGTTCGCTGAGGTACTTGATCAGCGGCTTGTATTTGGGAAGTCCCTTGTGGGCGCGGTAAAGCAGGATGCTGCCTTCGTCGGTTTTGCCCTCCGAGATCAGCTTCTTCGCATCGGCGAGCAGTTGCGTGACGAGGTTGCGCTGCAGGTTGAAGAGGTTTTCGACCGCACCGCGGTACTGTTCGAACATCTGGTCCTCGCCTTTGGGGACGGGGCCGGAGATGATCAACGGTGTCCGGGCGTCGTCGATCAGCACCGAGTCGACCTCATCGACGATGGCGAAGTGGTGCTTGCGCTGTACGAGGTCTTCGGGCGAGATCGACATGTTGTCGCGCAGGTAGTCGAAACCGTATTCGTTGTTCGTGCCGAAGGTGATATCGGCCATATAGGCTTTGCGTCTTGCGGCCGAGTTGGGCTGGTGCCGGTCGATACAGTCGACCGACAGGCCGTGGAATTGATACAACGGGCCCATCCATTCCGAGTCACGTCGGGCGAGGTAGTCGTTGACCGTTACCATGTGGACACCCTTCTTGGCCAGTGCGTTCAGGAATACGGGAAGCGTTGCCACGAGGGTTTTACCCTCGCCGGTTGCCATTTCGGCAATTTTACCTTTGTGCAGGACCACTCCGCCGAACAACTGGCAGTCGTAGTGGATCATATCCCACGTGATCGTGTTGCCGCCGGCCACCCAGCTGTTGCTGTAAATGGCTTTGTCTCCGTCGATACGGACGAAGTCCTTTTCGGCAGCCAGGTTGCGGTCGAAATCTGTCGCGGTCACTACGATCTCGCTGTTCTGTGCAAAACGGCGGCCCGTATCTTTCATGATAGCGAACGCTTCGGGCAGGATTTCGTCGAGTTTTTCCTCGATTTTGCGGTCGATCTCCTCGGTCAGATGGTCTATCTGGCGCGATATATTCTCTTTGTCGTCGAGCGACGTGTCTACGTTCTCCAGTTGAGCCTTCAATTCGACGATCTGTGCTTCATCGCCGGCTATGTGCTGGGCGATGGCGGCTTGCAGCGCAGCGCTGCGCGCACGCAGCTCGTCATTGGTAAGTTGCTCTATGAGCGGATAAACCGCCTTGATCTTTTCTACATAAGGCTCGATTTCCTTGCGGTCCTTCTCGCTTTTTGTTCCGAAGAACAATTTCAGCATACCGGTAACTATACCCATAATTTTTGTTGCAAATCTGTTCGTAATTAAATCTTAGCTATCGAAATTAATTCGCTAAAGATACGATTTATTCTTGAGAACAGAGTAACATTTTGCCGATATTGCATGTGGCGCACCGTTTTTTCTCGCAATATTCTTTCGAAAGCTGGATCAGCGCCTGTGAAAAGAAAGCGTTGTCGGGACGGATACCCCGTTCGGACCAGGGGACCGTATAGGTATTCTTTTCCGGGGCGATTTGTTCGAGGATTTCCACGGCCCGTTCCTGCATCGCATCGTCCGCATGGTCTTTGCCGTAAGCGAACATCATCGGTACGACCAGGTTGATCGTGAGGACGTCGAGGATCATCTGGCCGAACCGTTTCACGCATCGGCTGCTGCGCACGCTCGGCAGCGAGTGCGTCGCCCAGTATTCGGACGCTTCGGCACTCAGGATGCGTTGGATTTCGGTTACGTCGGTGCAGTTGATCAGGTTCGAGAAAAGGAACTCTTTGCGGGCGAGCAACCCGGCCAGTTCGACGATCCGCAGCACGGGATGGCTGAAACTCCGGGTTTTCGATATCTCCCATTCGCCGTAACGCATCGGGACGATGCCGAAACGTCGGGCGAGGTGGTCGAATTCCTGCTGCAGCCGGAGAGTGTAGTCGTCCGGAAACCGTCCGTTTCGCTCGGTATCGAGCATTCCGGCCCCGCCCAGCAGCAGCGCTTCGACCGAAAGGATAGACTCTTTGACGTGGCACAGGTCGCGGTAACGCACGGTACGGGCCAGCTTTATGTAGGCTTCGCGGTTGCGGCTCGCACCGACCGATTTGAAGAGCGTGATATAGAACGCCTCGTTCCAGTCGTTTCCCGCTTCGGTGTAGAGCCGGAGGAAGTCGTTGTATTTGCGTTCGAGCCGTTCGATTGTCAGCCGTGTGAGCGTGTTGTAAAGGCTTACCTGCGGCATTCGTTTCAGTTCGCGGCAGCAGAGCGAACGGCCTTCGCCCTCGGTTAGGTTGTGGAAGGTGTTGTCGAGCGATTCGGGATATTCGAGAATGAGCGCCGGAATGACCGATCCGTCCACGCGGCATACTACGGCATCGTTCTCCAGCACCAGGTGCAGGATGCAGTCGTCGTAGGCCATGTCGATGTGGTGCAGGTGCCTGCGCCAGAGCGATGCCTGGGCATGTACGGCGATCGGTCCGCTGTAAACGGTTCCGTCGATTTCGATCTGGGCGTCGGTGATGTCCGTTCCCGCCACGGGGTTGATGTTGCCGTGGCTGATGACACGCAACGGACGTCCGTCGCAGGTCGCCAGTTCCCGGTTCGTATAGAGCCGACGCGTCCAAATGAGTTTGAGAAACTCTTCGGTGGGTGATGTGGGCATATCCTGTCGCTTTAGTTTCCGTTCTTTTCGGGAGACTACAGGACAAAGATATGCAAAAAATCGTCGCGATTATACTTAAAGAAGTCCCAATTCAAGCAGGCTCTCTTCCGAAATCATGCTCTTGTCCCAGGGCGGTTCGAAGGTCAGGATTACGTTTACGGAAGTGATGCCTTTGATTTTCGCCACATTGTTGTGTACCTCTTCGAGCAATTGGTCGGCCATCGGGCAGTTCGGGGCCGTCAGCGTCATGCGGATGTTGGCCACGCCGTCCGGTTCGACGTCGATTTCATAGACCAGTCCCAGGTCGTAGATGTTGACCGGGATCTCCGGGTCGTAAATGTTTTTGAGCGTCAGGACTATTTCCTGTTCTATGCGGGTAATCTCCTCGGGTGTTGTCATGGTGGTTACGGCTTTTTGTTCTGGAACGCCAGCGCGTAGAGCTTCATCTGCTTGATCATCGCGAGCAGGCCGTTGGCCCGGGTGGGCGAGAGGTTCTCCCTCAGTCCGATCCGGTCGATGAAATAGAGGTCGGCTCCGAGGATCTCCTCGGGCGTGCGGCCGCTGAGCACCCGGATCAGCAAAGCGATAATTCCCTTGGTGATGATTGCGTCGCTGTCGGCGGTGAAGCAGACTTGGCCGTCGTGCATTTCGGCATCGACCCAAACCCTCGACTGGCAACCTTTGATGACGTATTGTTCCGTCCGGTGCTTTTCGTCGATGGGCGGCAGTTCCTTGCTCAGTTCGATCAGGTAGTCGTATTTGTCGAGCCATTCGTCGAAAACCGAAAATTCTTCGACGATCTGGTCCTGTACTTCGTTCAGTGTCATTTCAGTCGTAAATCTGTCTGTCTGTCTGTCTGTCTGTCTGTCTGTCTGTCGATTCGTCCTTCCGGTTATTGCTGCGGCACCACTTCCGGCAATACGCTCCCCGTCGATGCGTTCGGTACCGTGATCTGCATAATCCGGGCCAGAGTGGGGGTCACGCCCGTCATCGTCACGTTACGGCCGATCCGTTGTGCGGGAATGTTTGCGCCGAAGAACATCAGCGGTACATGCGTATCGTAATCGTACAACGAGCCGCTGAGGGAAACTTTCGCAGTGTCTTCCTCGATCCAGCCCGGCATCAGGTTGATTACGATATCTCCCGAACGTTTCGGGTAGAAACTGTTCTGTATTTTTTCGCCGAAACCTCCGCCGAAATAACCGTTCTGCATGCTCGTGGAGCTCAGGGCTCCGTTCACGCCGCGGAACTGCAGCGCGAAAGTGGCGGCGCGGGTCTGCACTTCGGCCAGGTTGAAACCGTACGAATAGATGATCGAACGGTTCAGGTAGAGTTGGCGGTCGTGGTAATCGATCACCCAGTTGCCAGGCTCGAATTGGGCGCTCAGGAATCCGTTCATGATCATTTTGAACTGTTCGGCGTTGAAGCGTCCCATCGGCACGCGGTTGTCTTCTTTGTACGTGTCGCTCGCGCCGTGGTCCGACGTGAGGACTACCACCACCTCGCCCGGCTTGAATTGCGCCAGCAGGTAGTCGGTGAGAATGCCCAGTTCCGTGTCGAGTTTGTAGTACATGTCTTCGAGTTCGATCGAGCGGGGACCGAAATGTTCGCCGATCAGTCGCGGTGTGTCGTACACGATTGTCAGTAGGTCGGTATGGTCGTCTTTGCCCAACTCTTCCCCTACGATCGCCTCGCGTGCGAATTGCGTGGTCAGCGAGTTACCGAAAGGCGTATAGAGTAGCGCTGCGGCATCGAATTTATCGTCGTCCTTCTTGAAAATCGAACCGACTTTTCTGAAAAAAGGTTTCGAGAAGAAACCGGTCTTCGCCGGTGTGAAGTCGATCACCGAGTGCTCGCTGTTCTTGTAGCCTTCTAACGTTTTGCTCGGTTCCCAGCTGCGCTCCATGAACGGGGCGAAGAGGTTCTGTTTGTTGTAGGCCGTCACCCAGGTCGGCAGTTGCTTAAAGTAATAGGTGCTCGAAATCCAATGGCCCCGGCCCGCATCCATCCAGAATACGTCGGCCGTATGGCCGCCGCTGACGATGGCCGAGACCGGCGTGGCGGCGATCGAGACGACTTTGGATTTGGCATCGCTCTCTTTGAGCCGGTCGCCGAGCGTGGCGGCGGTCAGGTTCAGCGGCGAATAGCAACCCACCCCGGCATCGCAGTCCAGTCCGGTAACGGACGGATCGGCGATCAGGTTCACCGGATTGTTCGTTGTAAAATCGATCCAGTCTTCGGCTACGATGCCATGTCCGTCCGGGTTGGTGCCGGTCGACAGCGTGGCCAGTCCGGCGGCCGTGTTGGTCTGCATGTAATTGTAATGCGCGTCGGTGAAATAGGCGCCCTGATCCATGAACCGGCGGAAGCCGTCGGCCGAGAAGTTGTCCTGGAAACGGTCCATATAGTCTGCCCGCATCTGGCTGATGACGATATTGACCACGAGTTTGGGCTTGGCACCTGTCTGGGCGGAAGCGCTTCCGGCGCACAATGCGCCGAGCAGCAGGACGGTTAAGGCTTTGGGTTTCATGCGGTATGTCGGCTATGGTAGTGTGTTTGCATTCCGATCCCGTTGCGGACGGTTTTTACAATGTGCAAAGGTAGCAAAAGTATCGTAAAAGCGGTCGACCACGGTTGAATAATCGGGCTAGAAACGGTAGTCCCGTCCATCTTCATCCCACTCGGCGGACGCTCCAGCCGCCGGGAGGTCCGGATACCGGTCTGCTTGTGCAGAGTCCGTGCGTTCGTCGTTTTCTTCGTCGAATACGATGTCCCGGGGCAGCTTGCGATTTGAACCGGGAGCGTCCGCGTTTTCGGAGGGGGATGCCTCCTGCGGATGCTTACGGACATAGTGCCTGATTTTCCTCAGCATATAGCTTTTGCGCAGGCCGTATCCGTATACCAGCCAGAGCGGAATCAATGCTAATATGAAGATGGCCATCGAATAGATGCTCAGCAGATAAACCAGTAACTGTACGGTGGCGACGGCCAGTGTCAGCCCCAGGGCAGAAAGCACAGCGCCCATTTTATAACCGGTCTTGAACGGCAGCCGGCATTCGCGGCAGCGGAAAATACCTTCGATACCGACGGCCCAGTATAACGGGACTTTTACGTCGGCCCCGCAGCGCGGACAGGTGATATGACCTCTTGTTTTCATAGGATCAGAAGTGTGCGGAACAGTTCAGCTCTTCGCTGAAATCGAGTTCGGGGTAGGTTTCGGACAAGGCCTGGATTTCTCCCCGCAGGCGTTGCCGGAAAACCTTGTGGGCATCGCTACCGGGATGGATCGGACGGTGTGCGAGCGCTTGTTGCAACGCTTCGATCCGGCGCATGGTTCCGGTTGCCGCGGGGGCGATCGCCCATTCGCAGAATCGTTCCCAGATGTAATCGGCAGCCGTTTCGGACGGATGGGTCATATCCCGGTCGTAAAAGCGATAGTCCCGCAAATCGTCCATCATGATTTCGTAAGCCGGAAAATAACGGCAGTTGGCAAACCGCTCCCGCAGGGTATGTGCCGCCACGATCAGCGTTGCTTTGCTCAGCTGGTTTTCGGCGAGTCCGTCCCGCAGGTGGCGTACCGGACTGACGGTGAAAATAACCTCTTTATCCTCGAGGTAGGTGCTCAACGGTTTTTCCCACAGCCTTACGATCTCCTCCGGGGTGAGGCGTCGTCTGCGGAATACGCTCTCCGGCAGTTTGTGGCAATTCGCCGCGATCATGCCGGTGGCTGTATGTTCGTATACCCAGGCTGTGCCCCATGTAACGATCAGGTAATTTGAGCGTTCCAGTGATTCATGCCCTTGCCGGGTCGCGGTTTCGATCGTTTGCAGCAGGTTCTCCGCCTCGTCTGCCGAGAACGATCCGTGATGTTGGAGGCTGATCCAGCGACCGTTGTGCCGGATCAGGTCGCGTTTGGAGAAAGACTTGGATACTTTGAGGTTGTCGAGCATGCCCGCGATCGAGGCCGGGTTGAAAAGGATGCCGTACGGGTTGAGCGTGACAGGCATTTTGCGTGCGAGCATCTTTTGTCCGATCCGTTTGGCGAAGCATGAACCGCACACCAATCCCGGGGTGTCGTAACCGATCTTGAAACGGGAAGGCTTTATATGTAGCGGTGTGCGGAATTCCATTGTGCAAGGATGCGGCCGGGTTGTCCGGCCGTAACGGTACAAAGATATAAATTCATTTTTATTTGTTATTTTTACCTGAAATTTAGTGCTATGATTTTCTTTCCCGGTTGTAAGATCAATATCGGCCTGCATGTTGTCAGCAAGCGTGCGGACGGGTATCATGACCTCGAAACACTGATGTTTCCGGTGCGGGGGCTGTGTGATGCGGTGGAGATCATTCGCAGCCGCACGACCGGCGTGGAGTTCACTTCGTCGGGGTTGCCCGTCAGCGGTCCCGTACAAAAAAATCTGTGTGTCCGGGCCTATGAGCAGGTGCGGCGTGCCTATCCGATCAGCGGAGTAAAGATCCATTTGCACAAGCGGGTGCCGATGGGGGCCGGCCTGGGCGGGGGATCGGCCGATGCCGCCTGTGTCATCAGGGGGCTTTCGCAGCTGTTCGGTCTCCGGCTGAGCATCTCCACGATGGAAGCTTTGGCGGCGGAGATCGGCAGCGATACCTCTTTTTTTATTGCGGATCGTCCAGCCATTGCCACAGGACGCGGCGAGGTGCTGACTCCGTACGGTTTGTCACTGCAGGGTTACCGGTTGGTAATCGTCAAGCCCGATACGGGGGTCAGCACGGCGGAGGCTTATGCTCGGGTCACTCCGCATAAACCCGAAATTTCATTGACCGAAAAGCTGGCTTTGCCTGTGGAACGGTGGCGCGGGGAGATCGTGAACGATTTCGAAGAGTCGGTTTTTCCGCAATATCCCCAAATCGGGCAGATCAAACGGCAGCTTTATGATTTGGGGGCGCTTTATGCATCGATGTCCGGTTCGGGATCGGCCGTTTACGGGATTTTCCCACGGCGGCATGAGATTCCGACCGGGGCGTTTGAAAAGATGTTTGTCTATCAGGAAGATATGCGCTAAAGGAGGCGTTTTCGGCCATTAAAAAGCGTATTTCGGAAATATTTTTTCTAATTTTGCAGTTTGAACGGTTGCCAAAACCGTTCTGCGAACCTTGAATGAAGAAACCACAGTACTAACTAAAAATTTATTTTATGTCAGTAGAGGATAATAAAGTTCTCGAACTCCAGCAGCGGAAAGAACGCATCCGCTTCGGAGGCGGAACCAAGGCCATCGAAAAGCAGAAAGCGATGGGTAAGTTGACGGCCCGTGAGCGCATCATCGCGCTGGTGGACGCCGACTCGTTCCATGAGTACGACATGTTTGTCGAGCACGATGGCCGCGATTTCGGCATGCAGGACAAATCACTTCCCGGCGACGGCGTGATTATCGGTACCGGAACCATTCTGGGTTCTCCGGTTGCCATCTTTGCACAGGACTTTACCGTAGCCGGCGGTTCGCTCGGCTTTATGCACGCCCGTAAAATCACCAAGATCATGGATTATGCGCTGAACATGCGCATTCCGCTGATCGGCATCAACGACTCGGGTGGAGCTCGTATCCAGGAAGGCGTCAACGCATTGGCCGGGTACGGTGAGATTTTCTTCCGTAATACCCTGTCGAGCGGCGTGATTCCGCAGATTTCGGTGATCCTCGGCCCGTGTGCCGGCGGTGCCGTTTATTCCCCCGCCTTGACCGACTTCGTCTTCGTAGTCGAGAACATTTCCAAAATGTTTATCACCGGTCCCGAAGTCATTAAGACCGTTCTCGGCGAAGAGATTTCGATGGAGGAACTCGGCGGAGCGAAAGTACATAGCGAGATGACCGGTAACGCCCACTTCTATGCGACCAGCGAGGACGAGTGCTTCGTTCAGATCCGCAAGTTGATCTCGATGATTCCGGCCAACAACACGACCAAAGCGGAAAAGATCGCTCCGGCCCGGCCGCTGCCCGAATACGACATTACCAAAATCGTCCCGGCCGATCCCACCGTACCTTACGACGTACGCGACGTGATCAAGGCGTTGGTCGATGAAAGCGAGTTCCTCGAAGTGATGGAGCTCTTCGCTGCCAATATCGTGGTCGGTTTCGGCCGTGTAAACGGCGAAACGGTCGGTTTTATCGCCAACCAACCGTTGGTGATGGCTGGTGTGCTCGACTGCGACTCTTCGGACAAGGCCGCCCGCTTCATCCGTTTCTGCGATGCGTTCAATATTCCGATCGTGACCCTCGAAGACCTGCCGGGCTACCTGCCGGGCGTGGATCAGGAGCATGCCGGTGTGATCCGTCACGGCGCCAAGATGCTGTACGCTTACAGCGAGGCGACCGTTCCGTCGATTACCGTCGTGTTACGTAAGGCTTACGGCGGTGGTTACATCGCGATGGGTTCGCGCCACCTGCGTGCCGACTTCGTGTTTGCATGGCCCAACGCCGAAATCGCGGTAATGGGTCCCGAAGGCGCTGCCAATATCATTTTCCGTAAGGATATCATGGAGGCCGAGAATCCTGCCGAAATGCGCAAACTGAAGATCCAGGAGTACAAGGAAAAGTTTGCCAATCCGTATGTCGCAGCCGCGAAAGGTTATATCGATTCAGTGATCGCTCCGGCCGAGACCCGAATGTTCATCGAGCATGCGCTGAAAGTCGCCGCGCACAAGAGCCGCTCGCAGCCTAATAAAAAGCACGGTAATCCTCCGTTCTAGACCGGGTATCAGCGAGTTACGATAATTTGAAAATTATGGCAGAAAAACAGTACGACATATTAGAGACGATGCACGGATGCTTTCAGACGACGTTTTCGAAGAAGCATCTGGCACGTAAGCCGTGGGAGCCTGAAAATCCGAATCACATCAAATCGAATATCCCGGGAACGATCGTGGAGGTTTGTGTGAAAGAGGGGCAGCAGGTGAAAGCCGGTGACATCCTGATTGTCTTCAAGGCAATGAAGATGAACAACAACATCCGCGCCGCCAAAGACGGCAAGGTGCTCAAAATCGATGTGAAGGAAGGCGATAACGTGCCGAATCACACCGTAATGATCGAAATGGAGTAACCCTCGCGGTTATTCAGTATAGGGATTCGGCCGGACTCTTAGAGCCCGGCCGAATTTTTATGGCTTTGCGCCGTCTTGTACTGCCTGCTTGTTTTGTATAGGCAGTTTATTAAAGCCTGTGTCGCTTGGATTTTTGTGCCTTTCCCGGTTACTGCCTATCCTGTTCGATCGTTTCCGGAATCGCAGCAGAAGTATTACAGCTGGGCTGGGTCGTTCCAGATTTCCCAGGCTTTTTCAGCCTGGCCGACCAGCATTTCGTAACCGTTGCAGATGGCGGCTCCCTGCGCTTTACCGCGCCGCAGGAATTCTGTCAGGGGTGGGTTGTAAACCAGGTCGAACAGGAAATGGGCGGGTGTGATCGTCTCGTAAGGCAATGCGGGACATCCTGCTACCTTCGGGAAGGTGCCCAGCGGCGTTGCATTGACGATCAGCGGATGGCTGTGCATGACTTCTGCCGTCAATTCCCTGTAACAAAGCCTGCCGGGCCCGCCGCTGCGCGAGACCGTCGTATAAGCAATGCCCAACTCGCGGAGCACATAGCCCACCGCCTTAGAGGCTCCGCCAGTTCCCAGGATCAGCGCATCGGGCCGCATCGGGCCGATTAATCCGAGCAAAGATTTCCGGAAACCGTAGGCATCCGTATTGTGTCCGTAAAGCCCTTGCGGGGTGATTTTGACACAGTTTACCGCCCCGATTTCGCGGGCCTCGGCACTGAGTGCGGTGAGGAAGGGGATTACCTCCTGTTTATAGGGGATCGTTACGTTGAATCCGAGCAGTCCGGGGTGGTTTTCCAGCATGGCCGGAAGCTCGCGGATGGATTCCAGCGGGAAGTTGCGGTATTCGTATCCGGACAGGTTTTCCCGTTGGAATTTTTCCGTGAAATATCGCGCTGAAAAGGAGTGGCCCAGCGGGAAGCCGATCAGTCCGTAAAGTCGGTTCATTGGATTAGGTATTTGACAGCCACGAAGCTACCGATGAGCAGTACGGTGAAAGCGATCGCCAGAATATTGAAATATTTGTCGATGAACACTTTGATCGGTGCGCCGTAGCGCCAGATCAGCCATGCGAACAGGAAAAACCGGAGTCCGCGGCTGACCACCGATGCCAGGACGAACATCGGAAGATTCAGTGAAAACACTCCTGCGGTGATGGTAATCAGCTTATAAGGGATCGGTGTGAAACCGGCGGTGAAGACCACCCAGAAGTTGTATTGGTTGTAAACCTCACTGATTTTGTCGTATTCGGTATGGGTGAAGCCGGGGATAATACGGAAAAAGAAATCCGCTACTGCCGTGAACTCCCCCGAAGGGGCAAGCCACAGGAAATGGCCGATGGCGTAACCGGCCAGTGCACCCAACACTGAACCCGCCGTGCAGATCAGTGCATACCGGAATGCTTTGGTTGTGCATCCGAGGCACAGTGCGATCAACAGTACGTCGGGCGGAATCGGGAAAAAACTCGATTCGGCGAAGGCCAATATAAAAAGAGCGGTTGCACCCCAACGGCTGTCGGCCCAGCTCAGGATCCAGTGGTAGAGTCGTTTCAGCATGCTCGTGCGGTTTGAGAACGCAAGTTTACCAAAAAAACGGCAGATTTCAGGTGCGTCCGGCGTTAAATTTAGATCAGGGCCGGTAATCTTCCAGAATACCTCCCCCCAATACCAGTTCGTTTTGGTAGAAAACTATCGGTTGCCCTTTGGCCGGAGCCCAGGCCGCATCCGTCAATTCGACGTGCAGCCGTTCGTGCCCGTCGGGCCGGATCGAGGCGAATCCTTCCGGGTTGCGGCCGATGCCGCGGATTTTCACCCGTATGTCCGGCGAATCGAACAGCCGGTGCGGGTCGGGCAAACGGCTCTCCCGAACGATCAGCGTCCGGTGGAGCAATTCGGAGTCGTTGCCGACGATTACCCGGTTGCGCCGAACGTCGATCGCTACGACGGCAACGTTTGGGAGCGATGTCTCCAGTCCGCGTTTTTGCCCGATCGTGTAGTAAGCGTATCCCCCGTGGCATCCTACCACGTGTCCCTCTCTGTCCACGATCTCGCCCGGTTCGAGTTGCGGGAGTTTTTCGCTAAGGAGCTGTCGGTAGCTGCGACCTTCCAGAAAACAGACGCCCATGCTTTCCCGTTGCAGGCCGCCATTGCAGTAACGGGTTTTGACCTCGCTCTTGAAACGGTCGCCCATCGGAGTCAGGGCCATACTCAGGCAAGCTTGCGGCACCCCCCACAAATAGTAGGACTGGTCTTTCGCCGGATCGGCTGCCATGCGGACGAAGCGGGTGTTCCCTTCCCGATGGATGCGGAAATAGTGTCCGGTTGCGATATGGTCATATCCGCAAGCTGTTGCCGTCCTGAACAGGGACTCCCATTTGATCAGCGGATTGCAGCGAGTGCAGGGGGCCGGGGTTTCGCCCCGGCGGTAACCGTCGATAAAATAGTCGATGATTTCGCTCCGGAAACGCTCGCGTACGTCCGAGCAATGCCATGGGAGTCCCAGTTTCCGGGCGGTCTCCCGTGCCCGTTGCAATAATTCCGGATCCCCGGTGGTGTCGAGCGTGTCGAGATGCACGTCGTATCCCTCTTCCCGCAAAATAGCAGCAGCGGCGGTACTGTCTATACCGCCGCTGAATCCCAGAAGGACGCTTTTGCTTTTTGCCATTGTATCCTTTTGTCTTTTCCGTCCTCTTTATCGCTCTTTGGTCTCAATCGGTCGTTTCCCGTTCTAAGGTTTTTGCGGAAGGACCGTACCTGTGTTGTCTCCGTATTGGTTCCAGTTCTTGAGCACTTCGAGCGCTTTGGCGAACACTTCGTCGTTTTCAGCGTTCATGATGACGAAATATTCGTTGAAACCCCACAGCTTCTGCGCCAGCAGGGCTTTGATTTGTGTTCCGATCTGGCGTGCCGAGCGGTCGAATCCCTCTTTGTCGAACGGAACTCCTTTTTGCTCTGCCATCTGGGTCAGCTCCGAAAGTACCTTCTCGTCTACCTTGAAATTGCGGCTGAACGCTTCGATGGTCGGATAGGTCTTACTGAGCCGATCGCGGTTTCGATCCATATAAGCCACGGCGAATTCGTTCAGCATGCCTTTCCGGATCAGGTTGCTCAGGTATTTGGAATATTCCGTCGTATCGTATTCGACGGTGATGTCGGGCGTGATTCCGCCGCCGCCGAAAACCGTACGTCCGCTGCGCAGCGTCCGGAACATTTCCGAAGAGTCGACCCGGGTCGTGTCGCCCGTTTTACCGAAGCGGTTGATGAAGTCCATCTCATACCCCTCGAGGTCCCCGTTTTTAAAGGGCCGTTGAATGACTCGGCCCGTAGGCGTATGGTAGCGTGCGACAGTCAGCCGGATCGCGGAACCGTCCACCAGCGGGAACTGGCGCTGTACGAGCCCTTTGCCGAAAGTGCGGCGTCCGAGAATCAATGCCCGGTCCCAGTCTTGCAATGCGCCTGCCACGATTTCGCTGCCCGATGCCGATGTCTCGTTCGTCAGCACGATCACTTTTCCCGTGGTAAACGGACCGTCTGCCGTGGCTCTCGCCTCTCCGGGCGGCACGCGCAGACCTTCGGTCGAAACGATCAGGCTCCCTGCGGGCAGGAAGAAGTTGCTCAGGTCGATCGCCTGGTCGAGCAGGCCGCCGCCGTTGCTGCGCAGGTCGAGGATCAGCGCATCGAGCGGGCCGAGTTTTTGGTAGGCTTCGAGGAACTCCTTGTAGGTGTTGTTCGCAAAGCGATTGACCCGGATATAGCCGGTCGAGGGATCGACTTTGTAAGCGGCGTCGATCGTGTTGATCGGAATGTTGTCGCGGATGATCGAAAATTCCAGCGGAGCCTTCTCCCCGTGCCGTACGACCTCCAGGTCGACGCGAGTGCCTTTCGGGCCGCGCAGGATTTTGGGCACGTCGAGCTGCTTCGTGCCGACGATATTCTTGCCGTCCGCCTTCACAATCCGGTCGTTCGGTAGCAGTCCGACTTTTTCGGACGGGCCGCCCGCGATGACATTCACCACGATAACGGTATCGCTCAAGACGTTGAATTCGATGCCGATACCGCTGAAACTGCCGTCGAACACCTCCTTGACGCCTTTCATCTCCTCGGCGGTCAGGTAGGTCGAGTGGGGGTCCAGTTGCAACAGCATTTCGCGGATCGCTTTTTCGACCAATGCGTCGTTGTGGACCGTATCTACGTATGTGCCGTTCAGGTAGCGGTAAAACTGGTTGAGCTTCTGCAATTGCAGCATCGGGTCATCCGGCGATGCCGTTTCCGCTGCCGGGACCGGCATCTGTGCCAGTGCCCCGAAGCAGACCGTTAAGCCCAGCACCAGGGCCAATGCCCCGCTTTTTATTTTTCTTGTCATTTCAACAGGTTTATCAATTCGGCTTGTGCGATGGATTGCTGCTCGCCGGAGCCCATGTTTTTTACCGTGACGGTACCGGCGGCCAACTCGTCGCTGCCGAGGATCGCCACGTAGGGTACGCCCCGGCGGTTCGCATACTCCATTTGCTTTTTCATCTTCGCATTTTCGGGGTAGATCTCGCAGGCGATATCCGCTTCACGCAGGCTTTTCGTCAGTTTGAGTGCGGCCCGTTCCTCTTCGCCGCCGAAATTCAACAGCAACACCTTGGTCGTGCCGCTCGCTTCGGGTGGGAAAAGGTCGAGCCCGGTCATCACGTCGTAAATGCGGTCCGCTCCGAACGAAATACCTACACCGGACATGTTCGGCATGCCGAAGATGCCCGTTAGGTCGTCGTACCGTCCGCCGCCGCAGATACTTCCGATCGCGAAATCTTTCGATTTCACCTCGAAGATCGCCCCGGTATAGTAATTCAATCCCCGTGCCAGCGACAGGTCGAGCTCGATTTCCAGCGAAGTGCCGAGCGCTTCGCTGTAGTCGAAGATCGTTTCCATCTCTTCGATTCCTTTGAGTCCGGTCTCGCTCGCGCCGATCACCCCGCGCAGCTGTTTCAGCTTGTCGCGGTTGCTGCCGCTCAGCGACAGGATCGGCTGCAGCGCCTGCACGGCCGCTTCCGAGATACCATTCTCGCGCAGCTGCGCATTGACCGCTTCGATCCCGATCTTTTCGAGTTTGTCGATTGCTATGGTGATATCCATCATCTTGTCGGCATGGCCGATCGTCTCGGCGATCCCGTAAAGAATTTTGCGGTTGTTCATCTTCAGCGTTACCGCGATTCCCAGTTTGGCAAAGACTTTTTCGACGATTTCGATCAATTCGACCTCGTTGATCAGGCTGCGGCTGCCGATCACATCGACGTCGCACTGGTAAAACTCCCGGTAGCGTCCTTTCTGCGGCCGGTCGGCGCGCCAAACCGGCTGAATCTGATAACGTTTGAATGGAAATGAAATTTCGTTCTGATGCTGCACCACATAGCGTGCGAAGGGTACGGTCAGGTCGTAGCGCAACCCTTTCTCGCAAATTTTGGTCGAAAGCGCGTTGCTATTCCCTTGGCCGGTCTCTTCGGACGGAATGCCACTGAGGAAGTCGCCAGAGTTGAGGATTTTGAACAGCAACTTGTCTCCTTCGTCGCCGTACTTGCCCAGCAGCGTGGAGAGGTTTTCCATCGCAGGGGTTTCGAGCGGCTGGAATCCGCAGGTGCGGAATACGCTTTTTATCGTGTCGAAAATGTAAGTGCGTTTGATCATCTCTTCGGGACCGAAGTCGCGTGTTCCTTTGGGAATGGATGGTTTCTGTGCCATGTGTCGGTGGGATTATGCTAAAAGTTTGCGGTATTTGACCCTGTGCGGCGTGTCGTCGCCCAGGCGTTTGCGCTTGTTCTCTTCGTATTCGCTGTAACTGCCCTCGAAGAAAACGACCTGCGAGTCGCCTTCGAAAGCGAGGATGTGCGTCGCGATGCGGTCGAGGAACCAACGGTCGTGCGAGATGACTACCGCACAACCTGCGAAATTGTTCAAACCTTCTTCCAACGCACGCAGCGTGTTTACGTCGATGTCGTTGGTCGGTTCGTCGAGCAGCAGTACGTTGCCCTCCTCCTTGAGTGCGAGGGCCAGGTGCAGGCGGTTGCGTTCCCCGCCCGACAGTACGCCGCACTTTTTCTCCTGGTCCGTACCGCTGAAGTTGAACCGCGATACGTAAGCGCGCGCATTGATGCTTCGGCCGCCGAGCTGGATCAGCTCGCTGTCCTGCGATATAACTTGGTAAACCGTCTTTTCGGGGTCGATCGACGAGTGTTGCTGGTCCACATAGGCCAGTTTTACCGTTTCTCCCACCTTGAACGATCCGCTGAGCGGCTTTTCAATTCCCATGATGAGTCGGAACAGGGTGGTTTTACCCACGCCGTTGGGGCCGATTACGCCGACGATACCGGCGGGCGGCAGCGAAAAGTTCAGGTGCTCGTACAGCAATCGGTCGCCGTAGCCCATCGATACGTCCTGTGCCTCGATCACCATGTCGCCGAGACGGGGACCGTTGGGGATGAAGATTTCGAGTTTTTCTTCTTTCTGTTTGGTGTCTTCGTTGAGCATTTTGTCGTAAGCGGCCAGGCGCGCTTTGCTTTTCGCGTGGCGGGCCGACGGGGCCATGCGCACCCATTCCAGTTCGCGCTCGAGCGTTTTGCGGCGTTTGCTCTCCTGCTTCTCCTCCTGCGCCAGCCGGTTCGATTTCTGTTCGAGCCAGCCGCTGTAATTACCCTTCCACGGAATCCCTTCGCCACGGTCCAGTTCCAGAATCCAACCCGCCACGTTGTCGAGGAAATAGCGGTCGTGGGTGACGGCGATCACCGTTCCCTTGTATTGTTGCAGGTGTTGTTCGAGCCAGTCGATGCTTTCGGCGTCGAGGTGGTTGGTCGGTTCGTCGAGCAACAGCACGTCGGGCTCCTGCAACAGCAGACGGCACAGTGCCACCCGGCGCCGTTCGCCGCCAGAAAGGTGCTTTACCGGTTCGTCGGGATCCGGACAGCGCAGTGCGTCCATCGCCCGTTCGAGCGTGGCGTCGAGCTCCCAGCCGTTCTTGTGGTCGATCGCTTCGGTCAGCTCCCCTTGCCGTTCGATCAGCTTCGCCATCTGGTCGTCGTCCATCGGTTCCATGAACTTCGCATTCACTTCTTCGTACTCTTTAAGCAGTGCCACTACTTCGGCGCATCCCTCTTCGACCACTTCCCGGACGGTTTTTGTGTCGTCCAGTTGCGGTTCCTGTTCGAGATAGCCGACTGTGTAGCCGGGAGAGAAGACCACTTCGCCCTGGAAATTCTTTTCCAGACCGGCGATGATTTTCATTAACGTCGATTTTCCGGAGCCGTTCAGGCCGATGATGCCGATCTTGGCGCCGTAGAAAAATGAGAGGTAGATGTTGTTCAGTACTTTTTTCTGGTTGGTGAAGGTCTTGCTGACGCCTACCATTGAGAAGATTATCTTTTCGTCTGCCACAGGTTTGGTTTCGATTTTAAGGGTTTGTCTATTTACCCCGCCGTCCGCATCGCGGAAGCGGTGCGGACGGTAAGGGGTTTATTGATTGTATGGCGCGTTGATTCGGGAATGGGGCCGCAACGTTGCGCATGCGGGCTACGGCACTATTTCAACAGCGATTTCGGGTTCAGGTTGGCTGATTCGATATCTTTGAAATATTTGTAGGTACCCACTTTCAGTTCGTCGGTAGCGTCTTCGTCGCAGACGATGATGCCGGCCGGGTGCGTTTGCAGCGCGCTGATCGTCCACTGGTGGTTGTAGGCGCCTTCGACACCTTCGGCCAGTGCCCGCGCCTTGTTGTGTCCCATCGTGAGGATCATCACTTCGCGGGCGCTCATCACGGTACCCACGCCGACGGTCAGCGCGGTTTTCGGCACGAGGTTCACATCCCCGCCGAAGAAACGCGAGTTGGCGATAATCGTGTCTTTGGTCAGGGTTTTGACCCGGGTGCGGGATTTGAGCGATGAGAACGGCTCGTTGAACGCGAGGTGCCCGTCGGCTCCTATACCGCCCATGAACAGGTCGATACCGCCGGCCGCCTCGATGCGTTCCTCGTAGGAGGCGCACTCTTCCGTCAGGTCGGGAGCGTTGCCGTTCAGGATATTGACGTTCTCAGGCTTGATGTCGATATGGCTGAAGAAGTTGTTCCACATGAACGAGTGGTAGCTTTCGGGGTGTTCCCGTGGAATGCCTACGTATTCGTCCATGTTGAAAGTGATGACATCGGCAAACGATACGGCGCCTTCCTGGCAGTAGCGGATCAGTGCCTTGTATGTCCCCAGCGGGGTGGATCCGGTCGGAAGTCCCAGCACGAACGGCCGGTTGCAGCACGCTTTGCGCTCACGGATCCGTTTTACGATATAGGCCGCGGCCCATTCCGATACGCCGTTGCTGTCCGGCTGAATGATAAGTCTCATGGATTAATCGATTTATGGTTTTCGGTATCTTTTATCTGTTAAAACCGGATACGAACGATTTTTCGATTACTACGAAGGGTTTTCGCAATCGCTCGCACCGCTCTTTTGTCTGTTTTGTATTCGGCTGGCTGTAATCGATCGGCCGTTGTATTTATTCATGGCAATGTTCAGCCCTGTATTTGTCCGGATCGTCAGAATAGCCTGACAAACACTTCGATGGCTTGATATTCGGCCATTCCGAGCTTGTCGTACAGCCTGGCGGTGTTCTGGTTCCGTTCCTCGGCCCGTTGCCAGAATTCGCGCTTGTCCTCGCCCGGGAACGGGACGATGTCCTTTTGCGAAAGGTGGCGGTAGATCGCATGGCGTTTTTGGATCACTTCGTCCGGGCTCAGCGGTACGGCCATGTCGACCATGTCGAGGTCCCACTCCTGCCATGCCCCGCGGTAGAGCCACAGGCGGCACTCCTTGACCCACTCCTCGTCCTGTACCACTTCCATGGCGGCCAGTACGGCTTCGATGCAGACGCGGTGCGTGCCGTGCGGATCGGAGAGGTCGCCGGCCGCATAAATCTGGTGCGGTTTGATTTCGCGCAGCAAGTCGACGACGATCTGGATGTCTTTGTCCGTGAGGAGGCCTTTCTTGACGCCCCCCGTTTCGTAAAACGGCAGGTTCAGGAAGTGTACGTGCGACGGATCGGTCAATCCCATTTGGCGGCAGGCGGCTTTCGCCTCGGCCCGGCGGATCGAACCTTTCAGGCGGCGCAATTCTATCGGTTCGGCTTCGCCTTTTTTCTTGTTGTTGATAATCTCCTGCACTTCGCTGTAACGGTCGACGAAACCGCATTCGCGGGCAGTATCGAGGGTCTGCAACACGATATCGTCCAGAACCGCGATGTTGCCCGAAGTCTGGTAAGCCACATGCACGTCGTGCCCCTGGGCAATCAGCCGGATGAACGTACCGCCCATCGAAATCACATCGTCGTCAGGGTGCGGACTGAAGATCAGCACCCGCTTGGGGTAGGGAGTCGCCCGTTCGGGACGGGTCGAATCGTCTGCGTTGGGTTTGCCGCCCGGCCAACCTGAAATCGTATGCTGCAGGTCATTGAATACCTGTATGTTGATCATGTCGTAGGTCTGGCCTGTCGCTTCGAGCAACTGACCGAGCCGGTTGTCGATGTAATCCTGGTAGGTCAGCTTCAGGATCGGTTTATCCACCTTCCGGCAAAGCCACAGCACCGCCGTGCGGATGAAACGCTCGGGCCACAGGCAGGTCCCGACCAGCCACGGCGTTTTGACGCGGGTCAGTTCCTGTGAGGCGCCTTCGTCTACGACTACTTCGATATTGGGGTGCTTTTGCAGGCAGGTCGCCGGCGTAGCCGAATTTTCCTCACCTTCGACGATATCCTTGATTACGGTGGCTTTCTCCTCGCCCCAGGCCATCAGGATGATCCGTTTGGCTTTGAGGATCGTTCCGAGGCCCATCGTGATCGCTTTGCGCGGCACGTTGTCGATCCCGTAAAAGATCGATGAAACGGCCTGCCGGCTTTCGTTGCCGAGCGCTACCAGCCGCGTGCGGGTGTTGGTGTACGAACCGGGTTCGTTGAATCCGAGCTGGCCCTGTACGCCGGTGCCGAGAAACAGCAGGTCGAGTCCGCCGTACTCTTCGATCTTCGCTTCGTAATCACGGCAGAAGGCAGCCACCTTGTCCTGCGGGAGGGTGCCGTCCGGGATATGAATGTTTTCAGGCAGGATGTCTACATGGTCGAGCAGGCTTTCATGGATCAGCCAGTTGCGGCTCTGCTGCTCTTTAGGAGAAATGGGGAAGAACTCGTCGAGGCTGAACACCACTACATTGCGAAAGCTCAGGTTCTCTTTCTTGTGTATTTCCACGAGCGCACGGAAAACACCGACCGGAGATTTTCCCGTAGTGATGCCCAAGATGCACAGTTCTCCGAACTTCTGTTTTTCGCGGATGCAATTCTCGATTTCGCGGGCTACATACATCGAACCGCTTGATTCGGATGCGAATATGTTGGTGTAGACTTTCTCGAATTTTCGGATGATGTCGGCGGGATCGGCGCCCGGTTTGAGGCCGCCCGGCTTGTTCAGTTTGTAATTTCTTGCTGCCATCTTTTATCGTGTTAGAAATAACCCTTAAAGGTAGGAATAAACTGCGGAAATGCAAAATTTCAGATGGCAACAATCCTGCCTGGTTACGGCGCCGCGACCCCTGTTTCCCTGTAAACGGCCTCACCGAGCAGATGCACGATCGCTTTATCCCGGTAGGGGGCAGCCTGTTCTGCCAGCCTGTATTTGGCGCAAAAATCGTCTGTCCCGCTGTAATCCCGCCGGATCAGGATCGGATAGGCGCTCCGTGCCGCTTCGGTCATGTAACGTACGGCGATCAGGTATTTTGAGGCTTCGGAGCATTCGATTCCTGCGAGCAGTTTTTTGTAGCGGACGGTGTCGCGGGCAAGCAGTGCGTCGTAGAGTTTGTGGATTTTCACACACTCTTTTTTGAATATGTCCTTTCGGGGCTGTGCTGCAACCGGCCCTGAAGCGGCGAGGAAAAAACTGCCGGCCAATGCGATCAGGTAGATCCGAAAGAGGCGGATGTGAGGTATAGGTGCCACGTTGTTCAAGGTTAATTGTATTACTACTACATTGATTATCAGTTATTTAAATGCAAATGTAGTGGAAAATCGCGAAATTCAAAATCTTCATTTAAATTTGAATAATACAATGCAGTATTGTATTTTTGTAAAAATATTCAGGCTTGCCAGTCATTCGGAATCCCGGTGACGGCCACTCCTGTCAAGATGAATGTGTGCTGTATGGTAATCGAAAAGTTACAAGGAACCTCGCCCCGTCTCTATACGTTGATCGCTCCTTTGGTCATGCGGCGCAGCGTACTTCGCCTGAACAACAATTATCCTTTCTGGACTTCCCGTTCACACACTTGGTTCGTTGCCGAGGAAGGGGAGTCCGTACTGGGATTCGTCCCGGTCGAAGTGAGGGACAACGGGGTCGTAAAGATCAACAATTATTATGTTTCGGGCGACGACAACAGATTACTTTCCCGGTTGATTCAGGAAATTGTGAATGATTATCGGGGGGATTACACGATCCAGTCCGTCACCCACACGCGTCATATCCCCGTTTTCCTTTCCGAAAAATTCCAGACCGTCAAAGAGTGGAAACTTTATGTCAAGATGCAATACGGTGAAAAACCGTGCGGGGAATCAGCAAATGGATAGCAGCTTGCCGAATGTATATGAACTGGCCCAACGGCGTCTGAAGTTCCTTTTCGAAGCGTTCGACAATATTTATGTCTCTTTTTCCGGCGGCAAGGATAGCAGCGTCCTGCTGAATTTATGCATCGATTACATCCGCAGGCACGGACTCGACCGGAAAATCGGCGTTTTCCATATGGATTATGAGATACAGTACCGCGATACGGTCGCCCACGTCGATCAGGTGCTGGCCTCGAATGCCGATATTCTCGAAGTATACCGCGTCTGCGTGCCGTTTAAAGTGCCGACCTGCACATCGATGTTCCAGCCCTATTGGCGGCCGTGGGAGGAGAGCAAACGGGAGTTGTGGGTGCGGGAGATGCCCGCCGGATCCTATACGGGCAAAGATTTTCCGTTTTTTTCGGCGAAGATGTGGGATTACGAATTCCAAAGCCGTTTTGCCCTGTGGCTGCATCGCCGCAAGCGGGCCGGGCGAACTTGTTGCCTGATCGGAATTCGCACCCAGGAGAGTTACAACCGTTGGCGGAGTATCTACAGCGACCGTAACAAGCATCGTTTCCGGGGGGAGAGGTGGATCCGGCAGTGTAAGGCGGATAATATTTGCAATGCCTATCCGATTTACGACTGGTTGACGACGGACGTTTGGACCGCGAACGGGAAGTTCGGCTGGGCGTATAACCGGCTGTACGATCTTTTTTACCAGGCCGGGGTGCCGCTCGAGAACCAGCGGGTCGCCAGTCCTTTTATCTCTCCGGCCATTCCGAGTCTCTCGTTGTACAGGGCCATCGATCCCGATACGTGGGGTAAAATGGTGAGCCGGGTGAACGGAGTCAATTTCGCGGCTCACTATGGTAAAAGCCCGGTCGCAGGGTGGCAATCCGTCAGTTTGCCGAAAGGACTGACGTGGGAGAAGTATATGAATTTCCTGCTCACCACATTGCCTGCAGAGACCCGGCGGAACTACCTGGAGAAACTCTCCGTGAGCATCCGTTTCTGGCGCGACAAGGGCGGCAGCCTCTCCGACCAAACCATCGCCAGGCTGCAAAAGGCGGGTATTCCGATCCGCATCGGTGAGAAAAGCGGGTACCGTACCGACAAAAAACCGGTCAGGATGGAGTATCTCGACGACATCGACGTTCCGGAGTTCAGCCAGCTGCCCACGTTTAAACGGATCTGCATTTGCATCCTGCGAAACGACCATGCCTGCAAGTATATGGGTTTCTCTCCCAACAAGAACGAAACGCTCCGCCGCAAGAAAATCATGGAAAAATATGAATCGTTGTTGCGATCCTAAACAGATGAAAGAGTTCTGCAGTCCTGTCTATAACATCCGGGCCGTTCCGGTGGAAAAGGTCGTGGCCAACAGCTACAATCCCAATATCGTCGCTCCGCCCGAAATGAAATTACTTGAACTTTCCATTTGGGAAGACGGCTACACGATGCCATGCGTTTGTTATTACGATGCCGAAGGGGACGTCTACGAACTGGTGGACGGCTACCATCGCTATCAGGTACTGAAAACCTCCCGTCGGATTTACGAACGGGAGAAGGGGTTGCTGCCGGTGTCGGTGATCGAGAAGGATATTTCCAACCGGATGGCGTCGACGATCCGGCACAACCGGGCGCGCGGGACGCATAACATCGAACTGATGAGTGAAATTATCGCCGAACTTTCCCGTGCGAATATGTCGGATCAGTGGATCATGCGCCATATCGGGATGGAACGGGATGAATTGTTGCGGCTCAAGCAGATTACCGGTCTGGCCGAACTGTTTGCGGACAAGGAGTTCAGCACCGGCGAAGCGCAGGACAGGGTATAGGCCGAAGTCGGAAGGCATACTAGTAAAAAAACAGCGCGACGATTCGTCGCGCTGCGGAGAAAAGATGATGCAGTAGTGTCGTGTTTTTCATTGTCTATGCCGAGGTCGGTATTTCCGGTCGGGATGAACCTTAGAATTCGATCCGTTTGGCTTGGCGGATATGTTCGAGGTTGATCGGTGCGTATTGGTCTCCATTTTTTTCCGCTTTGCGCAGGAATGTCTCAGCCTGATCGTAATCCCCCTTCATCATGAAGCAGACGCCGATGTAGTTCTGGGCCGCAGGGTTGTCCCGTTGGGTTTCCAACTCCTTCAGGGCGGTTTCGTAATCGCCGGCCGTCATATGTTTCATCGCTTTATTGATCAGCGTGACCCCGATGTTTTCGGGACTGTCGGGATCGATCCAGGTCGTGCGGCCGTTCTCGTCGGTGACCGCCGTCGCGATGGAAGCCGTCCGGTCGATATCGTAATATACCTGGAGGTATCCGGCATTGCGCAGGGACGGGTAGAAACTATCCAGCATGTAGGCGTAGGGCTTTCCTTCCGCGAGTTGTTTCAGCTTGGTTTTCCTCTCTTCCTGTTCGATCGTGTAGCTGTCGATGATATCGAGTACCTCCTGGCGGTATTCCATGTCCGATGCCGCGACCAGCCTGCGCAGGCCGTCCCAGTCTTCACGGCCGTTGTAAAGTTCGAACAGTTTGTCGTCTTGCGGCATGTCGAGGTTGTGCTGCAGGTAGTTTTTGAACGATTCGGCCCGTTTTTGTGCAAGGGTGGTGTTAAAGGCCAACGAACCTTCGGGAGAGGCGTAGCCTGCGATCACGATCTGTTTGAGCGATGCGTTTGGATCGTCGAGGATCAGCCTGAATGCTTTCCCTACGGCATTCAATAGCTCCTTGTTCCCGGGGATATTCATGTCGATCATGTGCGAACCGACCTTGAACTGAACGACCGAGGTGCCTTTGTCGCGTTCGTTGAACAGGATGTCGTAACGGTTCGGGTAATCTTCCACGGGGTGCAGGAACGGATTTTCGAGTGAGTACTTTTCAAGCTCGGTGAGCTGGTATTCCAGGGGTACCGTGCTGAAAGCCGGGTCGATCTCATAATAGAGCAGCTTGTCAGCGGCGAGGATCCGGTCGGCCCGTGTCTCTTCCGAGCAACAGCCGGTGACGGTCTGCCCGACGGCCAGTGAGACGGAACTCATCCAGTCGCGGTACGGAACGATCGCCCGGTAGCGGATCGTCGCGGGAAGTTCTTTTCGGGCGATGGCCGTACCTTTGTCCGCAGTCTCCCTGTTGCGGGTTTCGTACAGGCTGCGCCGTTTGCCGGTCACGACGGTTTCGTCGAGCGCTTGTCGGTTTGTCCCGTTATAGAGGACGGGAGATATCACGACTTTGTAGTTCGGTTTCAGCTTGTCGACCGTGACGTCGAACGAGACTTCCACATTCGGGTCTACTTTGCGTATTTTGGTGTTTTCCGGGGTCAGCTTTTCCGGCGCGGCAGCCCATAGCTGGGCCACTGAAAACAGCGACAGAATAGCGGTTAATGCTCTTTTCATCGGGCGTTCAGATTATATCAATTGATAACGAAGATCAGGTTAATGCCCACTTTGGTCGGGCCGAAATAGTTTTTGTTTCCGGATTCGAGCCGCTGGCCGCAGTCGTAACAGGGATACTTGTCGTAATTGAACCGTACGTATCCGACGCCTACGGTGGCTTCCAGGCTCCATTTGCGGGCGAGCATCCATTGGTAACCGTAACTCACGCCCCCGCCGACATAGGAGCCGTCGTAACGGTAATCCTTGCCGTCTTTGGCCAGCCCGAACGGGAGTTTGACTTTGGCGATGTTGTATTCTCCGCCGAGACCGTGTACGCCGAAGAAATGCCCGTTGAATCGTTCGCAGAGCCAATAACGGAATTCCGGCTGTACCAGCCAGTGTTTGAACATTTTGCCGCTCGATTTCTCGAACGGGTTGTAATTGCCGGATATGTCCAGGGTTGTCGCCCGGCCCAGTCCCAGTTCGATACCCAGGTTCGGTGTCGCCAGCGCATCGTAAACGACGTTGTTTTTCAGTACGACCCTTTGGGCTCCGGCCGAGAGTGCTATGGCGGCAAAAGCGAGCGAAAGGATAACTTTTTTCATCATGGAATATTATTCTTCTTTATGGACCGGCCGCTCTATCGGCGGCAGCCGGTCACCTTGGTTTGCAAATGTTACGGTCCGCTCCGGGAAAATTACTCGGCGCGTAGCGTAATGATATCGGAAGTTTCTTTCATAATCCGGCGCAGGGTCCGCGTGGCCCGGCGGTCGCTGCTCTCTTCGATCTCGAACAACATCAGGTGGTCGAGGCGCGTTTCTGGAATCATGTACCATTGTCTCCAGCCGTGTGCGAGGCCGCTGCCGATCTCTTCCGCTTCTATTCGGCCCGTTTTGCCGTGCGTGGCGGGATCGTGATTGTCGTGCCTCAGGGCATAGGCGCTCACGACGAACAGCGCTTTGCCGTTGCCCAGGTTGGTCGCATGGTTCGCCCGTTTGAACTTCCTGCGCAGGAATTGCGTATTGACTAGGTAATATTCGTAGGTCAGCGACGTGAATTCCTCCATGTTGTCGTGGTATAGTTTCACCGTCCGGGCTGCTTCGTCCTGGTCGAGGTCCGCCGAGGTCACTTTGAAGCTGACCGTTTGCGTTCCCGGCCCGGCAGGCGTGTAGTAATAATAACCGTTTCCGTCGTCGCTGAATCCGGTCATGTCCGACGGCGTCAGGTTCGGGGCGTGGAACAGTACCAGGGACTGGCGGGCGAATGCATCCTCCGACATGTAGAAGGTTACCAGCGCCTCTTGCCCGGCACCGTAACCCACGCAATTTTGCAGGTAGGTGGTGTGGTGCTTGTTGATGGCGACGAGCGTCAGTGCCGGTCCGACGTAGGCGGTTTTGAATATCGGGTGCGATATCGTCACCAGTTCTCCGCTGTGGTTCCTCGAATTCTGGAAGTAAACCGTTTGCGGTCCCGCCTGTGTGGCGGTATAGATATAGTCGATGCTGCCGTCCGCATTCGACTCGATCCGCAGGTTGTTCCGGCTGGCGTTGGTCGGTTCCAGGTTGCGGGCCGTAATCACGCACTCCAATGGAAAGTAGGCTGCCGGGATTTCATCCGGGATATTGAACGTAAGCGTTTTCGAGTCGCCTTTGTTGATCCCCGAAGGCATTCCTGCGGGTTCGAACGTGAATTTTTCGCAGGAGATAACCGTCACGATCCGCGAGAGCGCTCCGGCCGATATTCTGATTTCGGCCCGTTTGAAACCCTCGTCGACGACTTTCACGTCGGCATATACCTTGCCCGCAGTCTGGTCGATGGTGAGGTTGTCCAGGATGCCGTCGGGATCGGAAAGCACCTGCGGATTGCGCAGGTCGCCGTTCGTGATCACATTGCTTTTTTCGTACTTTACGTCCAGCTCGAGCCGCTGTGTCGTTACACCGGTTCCCGGGTTGGTCAGGATGTTGACGATTGGGTTTACCGTCAGGCGGTCCGATCCGTCCGAAATTTCCGGCGACTCCTTGATAATCTCCGCATAGAGGTCGTTGATCGGCGGCGAGTTCAGCGCATCTTCGACGCTTCCCGAGCCGATGTTTCCGGGCATGTAATCGATGATCCTGATCCTGAAGTGGGTGTTCCTTACGACCGGATAGAGGTTCAGCTCGCTGTCGATCAGCTGGATTTTGTAATATTTCTTGTATGCACCGCCGGCGTGCAGGATAACGACCGTCTGGTTGTTGTAGCTGTTGTCGCTTTCGAACATATATTTGGGCTCGGTGTCGAGTCCGGCAGGCTTGTCTGTGCACATCCCCGGATTACCCGGGATGGTGGGATGGTCCGCCGACCATTCGAACGGATCGGTTGCATTCGGCCGGAAGGAGGCGACGGTGCCCCGGGTCGCATAATTGTAGAGGGCGAACCCTTCGATGGTGAATTGCTCGCGCTGTCCTTGGGCCATCAGATCCAGCAGGTTCTGGTCGATTTCCACGGTCACTTTGGCCTGGTTGCGCAGCAGCTTTACCTGGGGCGGCGTATTGAAATTATCGATTTCCCTGCGGTCCCACAGTACCCAGCCGTCGGATTCGAATTCCGGAATGAGGGTTTGCTCATCTTTACCCAGCGAACCGCGTTCGTCGAACGTGCTCCAATCGTAATTGGCAATGAAATGGATAATGCGGGTGCTCCCCGAGATTTTGGCTTGAAAGGTTCCTGCCAGCATGTCAGTAGCGGTCGAACGGCCGAGGAACAGTCCGTTGGCGTCGAATTGCAGCAGGCTGATATCGCTGACCGTGTTTTCGCCGGACCGGGTACGGAGAACCGTGTAGTCGGGAACCGAATAGGCGAATTGAACCTCTCCGTCTCCGCTTCGGGATACAGGTTCCGTCCCGGGATCATATTTCTGGCACGCGGTCAGGATTGCGATCAGGGACAGCAACAGGATGTAACATATCTTTTTCATCATCGTATCTTATTAGTCGTATCTTTTCAAATGGCTATAAGGGGCGGTCTATGTCCCGCACGCAGCGCACTTCCGCATAGCTGGCGTTTTCTCCGTTCGTACCGCCGGACGGATTCAGGATGCGGAATGCCGAGTTGGACGCGGGGTCGGCGGTCCAGTAACGGTGCCGGTCGGTAATCTCCTTGATTTCGCTTTTGCTGACGTTCTGAAGAATGTCCAGCAGCAGCATTTCGGCATAGGTCGGCATGCGCCATCCGGTATAGGTCACGCCGTCCGTATCGGTCTCGGAGTAGTTTTTGCACCGGCTCACGGCGGCCCAGAAATCGACTTTGTCCGTCGAGGAGGAGACCCGCGAGGCGAACATGAAGTTCGGAGAGATCATCCACCGGTTTTCGGTCGAGGGATCGGTATAGCCGTTTTTATCCAGTACGGGGTAACCGATCTGGCAATATCCGTACTCCATCTCCTGCCTGCCGTCGTTGACGGGGTTGTAAGGGTGCGGTCCGGTGTAGAGTTGTCCGGTCAGTTCCTGGTAATAACCGCGTACATGGGCATCACCCCAACTTCCCCTGGTCGGCACGTCCGGCATCGGAATCGTCCGCAGGTCAGCCTGTTTGATGTTGACCGTGTACATGTTGCGGTTTTTAGTTCCGTCCACATCCTGCGACGTGATGTGTCCGATCCAGATGGGCGGATATTGCGTTATCTTGACACTCTGCACGATATGGTCACCGTTTTCCACGTCAAAAGTGATGGTTCTCGGCACGAAATTGTCCGGAATGGTGCTGTTGATCGTGATCGATCCGTTGTGCACGAAAGGTTCACGGGTGACCGACACGCCGGCAGTCGAAGTTTCGACTCCTTCGACGAATACCTTCAGGTTCTGAATCTCCACGTTGTCCGAGGAAGACTGAAACCCGGTCAGGTAGGTGCTGATGTTGTTCATTACGATCTCCTGTTCGTCGATGTAGAGGTACATGATGTTCTTGATCCATACGTCCACGTGGTTGGTCGTCCAGTCGACCACCTGGTAATTGACACTTTCCAATGTAACCGCTTCCGGTGCGCTCGATCCTCCGTCGCCGTTGATATGCGCAGTGATGTTGTAAATGTAGTTGCGCCGCAGTTTGTACAGGTGGGCCGGGGCATTCCCATCGGACGCGAGCCGGTAGTTTGCGGGAATTTTGTAATAATGGTTTTCGGTACCCGCTCCTTTTCGGATCGGTACGTTCAGGTAAATGAATGTCTCGTCGGCTACTGCGCTGTTCCAGTCGTTTGCGTATGAATAGAAGATGATTTGATCCGCATCTCCCGAAACGGCATCCGTATTCGTATAGGACGCAGTCGTGGCAAGGGCGGGCGAATAGGCGTCGCCGCTTTCCAGCACCCGGCTGTCGTACGCGTAGTTGACCAGTTTCTTCGTTACCTGGCCTGTGGGCTGGTAGTCCGTACCGTAGCTGAGGTTTACCCGGATTTTGGCAACACCCCTTTTGAGCGATACATCGATGTTTTTGTTTGTGTTCGTACCGTCGTTCAGCACCGTTACCGCCGATTTTCCGTCCATCAGCAGCGCAGACTGTACCGCATCGGGATCCAACGCTTCGGCGATGACGGCCGCTTTCAATTCGGCGAGGCTTTTCGCACTGCCGGTGGCCGTCCCTCCGTTCGCTACGACATATACCGTATACCCGGCGTTCAGGGCAAAATCTTTCTGCATTTTCGTCAGTCCGTACCGGACGAGGCCGGCCGCCGGAGTAATACGCTGGTAGTGGACGCAAGCCTCTTCGCCTTCCTGGTAGATAAAGACGTCCAGTGTCGACACCTTATTTTCGTTCAGTTCGTCCGCACCGGTTTCCGACGCTTTGGTGAATTGCTCCACCGGCAACATGACCTGGAGCATCAGGCTGCCGTCGTCAGCGATCGAGTAACCCCGGTCCTTTTGGCACGACGGGGCGAGAAACAGGACAGCCAGCGCGAAGATCGGTAATATCGTATGCTTTCGTATCATGGCACTCATTATTGTATTTGTTTGATCAGAATTTCGGTTTCGGTTCCCGGATATTTCCGTCCGTCGTCGAAGGGACCTTCCGCACCGTTTGGATTGATTGTCGCTTTTTGTCCGTCTACGGTGATATAGAACCGGCTTTGCCGGTCTGCGCCTGCGGAAAAGGTTTTAGTGGGCACGATCCGGATGTAGAACGGAGTGACCCTGGTAATGCCTTGTGAAACATAATCTCCTTCGGAGAGCAGTTTGAAATCGAGTCCGTTGGTGAGGCTGGCCGCCCAGACCGCTCCGGCAGGCGCCGTAAGGTTGAAGCTGAAAGTGGCTGGATCGGACGTGGATACCTCTCCGCGGTTGGCTCCGTTATCCGTTCCTGAAAACGTAAAAGCCCGGTCGTCGTAAGTAATTTCCGAAAGTTCCGTGTCCCATTTCAGAACCTCTATACGCAGATACAGTATCCCTTGGGGTTCCCCTACGACGGTCTTGATACGGTATACCTTGTTCCGTTCCAGGTCGTACAGTCCGGCCAGATTCTTCAGGTCTCCGCGATAGGTGACCGGAGCGCCGTTTACTTTCACATTTACCAGCAGGTACGGTGTCGAGGAGTCGTCCGGGGCGGCTCCCGACGGATCGATTGCCCCGGAAATATTCTGGTAGCTGTAGAACGACGTTTCGGCGTCGGACGGCGTGCGTGAAGCATAATAGGTATTGTCGGGCACCACTTCCAGCAAAGTCGCCGCCGAAGGCGTATGCGTTTCCGTCTGGCGGATATCGCCTGCGGGCATTGCGTTGCTCTGGTACTGGACGTTGCTTTTGGTCACCTGGTTGCAAAAGATTATAGAAACCAGCTCCACCGCATCGTCTGTCAGCTCTGCGGCTTTATAAACGTGCAAATCCAGCCGGCCTACCAGCCGTTCCATTTCTATCGACGCATTCACTGCCGTACCGGTCATCTCCACTACCTTTTTTCCTACCATGACGATATCGTTGCCCGCGAAAGTCGCGGAAGCGACTTGCAGTGCGTCGAGTACCGACCGGGGTGTCTGCTCGGTGATCGTTACCGGTTGTCCGGCTGCCGTAAAGCTTTGGCCTGCATAATTGGCGATCGCATAAACCGCCTTTTTGTCTTGCGTTACCCGGACCGATTTGGTGTAAAGGCTTGCCGACGATTCCGGCGTGAAGTCCGTGATCAGTTCGGAGAATTCCAGGTCGTCGTTGTCGTTGTTGAATATGTACACGGCCAGGCTGGTGAATCGGTCTTCACCGGTAATCGCCAGATCGCCGTTTCCGTTGCGGGTAATAAGGGCCAAGGCCAGGTTGGCATCCTGTCCCGGGGGGTCATCCCCGGCGGTTTTGCTGCACGATAACACCAACAAGGGGATGCAAAACAGCAATATCGTTTTGAATATCTTATCCTTTTGCATGGATTCCTATTTTTGTGTCGGGTCGATATCTTCTTCTTCCCAAGGGGTAACATCTACCGAAGTGTTGTTGAATCTGAAGCGTATGGCAATTTCCACTTCGTCTTTATCGTCTACCGAGATGGAATGTTCGTTCATGAAATCCACCAGATTGACGGTCTTGTAACGGACGGTGCCGCCGCTGGATGACAGTGTCAGTTGCACGTCGTTGTCGTTGAGAAAACGATAGGCATTGATACGGGAGGTATAATCACCCGTTTCTGCATCGTGTACGAGCTGGGCCCGGTAAACGCTTTTAAGCGAACTGGAAGCCGTGCCGTCGAATCCCATCTGGGGGTGGAGGTTGGCAATGTCCACCTCAACGGGGGCATCGGCCTTGGTAGGGGCCGCCGCTCCCGTAATGTAAATGTGGAGGGGAATGTGGGCCTGCGTGAATTGCATCTCTTCATCCCGGAATTCGCTCTGTACGACCGTGATTTTTTTAAAGGCATAATAAATCCTGTCGTTTTCCTGTTCGATGATCGGATTCCCGGCGTAATAATCCCGGCAACCGAGCACGGCGTCGGAAAGCTTGCCCGAATCGTGTATTTCGGTACAGTCGGTCAGGTTCGTCCAGGCGATCAGGTAATACTCACCGTTGGGCAGATTCAGGTTAATCCCCTTGTATCCCTGCAGGTCGCCGATACTTTTTGTCCGGGTCATCACGAGTTTCCCGTCGCTGTTGTAGACGAACAGGGTTACCTGGTCGGTTTTTTCCAGGAACCGACATCGTCCCGGAATGTCGCCGTAATAGGTGAACGAGATGCGGGTACGTTCGCAATCCAGTCCGGAGCCGTCATCGCGGATACATCCCGACAGTGCCAATGCCGACAATAGGATGGTAATGATATAGTTGAATCCTTTCATTTCGCTCAGTCAATTAGCTGTGTCTTTACAGTGAAAAGGGGGGAGAGCGCCCCTCCCCCCTGTGATTAAAGGATTACTACAACTGTTGGAACTCCGGGTCGATGTTTTCTTCCACCCAATCTGCGATAGTAATGGTAAGGGTAATGTTGTAAGCGACCGGGTTCAGGTCGGTGTGCATGAACTGCGGTTTGATCTCGACGTTGACGTTGTAGATTTTACCCGCTTCAAAGGTGACGTTCTGGCCTCCTGTCGTGAAGTTCACGATATTCGCATATTTCGAAAGCGGCAGCAGTCTGGGGTTGTACGCTTCCTCGTCGTCGCTGGTGATCGTCGTTGCAGATACGTTACCCAGGTTGAGGTGCAGGTACGGAGTCTGTCCGGGGAAGAAGTTGAATGCGAAACACTTTTTAGCGTCGGGATCGGCCGGGGTGTTGAACTCATCCAGGTCATACGGCGTGTATGCACTTGTATTCCATTGGTTGTAGCTGGCGAACGCCGCTTCGTTCGTTTCGCTCGCATCGGCGCCAAAAAGCCATTTTCCTTCGGTCGCCCGCTCGAAAGCGGTGGTATTGGTCATTAGCGATGCCGCCACGGCTGCGCCGTTATACTGCTTGTAGAAATTGTTGAGGTATACTCCCAGCAGTTCGCCGGTCAGGCCGGTCCATTCGACAAGGGCTGATTTCCCGTTCGAATTGTTGGTAACCGTCTCGCTTCCGTTTGCAACGAAAGACACCTGCTTTATTTGGAGACGGGCCATAACCGGTTTAATGGAGACATTTCCCGTGAGAGTATAGACGTTCTCGTCGTTTGCGTTTTCAACGCTTACGTCGAATGACGAGAGTGCGCCCGCCCCCGAGTAAAGCACTTTCGAGCCCTGCTGTTGGTTAAAGGTCGCCGCTACGGTCACTTTGTCGCCAACTGCACCGGTTACATAAGTTTCAGCACCTTTTTTGTAATTGCCGTAAACGGCGAGGTCCGTGGCTTCCGTCCCGACATTGGGAATCAGCAGACCTGCGGTGGTCAGTTTGTCCCAATCCGAGTCGGCCGTCAGGTTTTTGTCGACCTCCACTTTTTTCAGGATCGTACCTGCTGTGTTCGTAACAAAAATGGCGATGTTGTCTACGTCCGCGGTTGTGGAGAGCAAGCCTACCGGGTCGGAGGCTTTCGTTTGGACGCCTCCCATGGATATGACCACATGCTTTTCTCCGTTGGAGGGAGCGGGGCCCTGGTTCGCGTCTTTGGAACACGATGCCAGTATCCCTAAACTCAAACATGCTACAGATAAGTACTTGAATGTTTTCATAATAAAATAAATTAATTAAAGTTGAATACGTTTGTTTATATTCGGTTTTGAATCAAATAGTTGAAATAGGACCTTGCTCGTATTTCCGGCCATATTGTCCCTGTGTTTTTGTCCGGCTCTGCTTCCTGTTACACTTTCTAATACAAGCTTGGCCGGGGGATATATAGAAACGTTTATTCCTTTTTGTCAACTGATTATGCAACATCAGTAACATTGAAACTCTCATTTAGGGAAAAAAAACCGCCGCACCTTCTCTATTTTCGGAAAATGAAAATTGCGGCGAGAAATTTGTCAGTAATCGAAGTGGTCGGCAGCTGTCATCAGCGTTCTGTTCGTATCATTTTTGCAATTCGGAAAGGATTGGAATTGCAAAAAAAATCCGATTGGCGGTACGCCGGAGCGAAAGCCTGTTTGAGCGGGCAACCTCCCGGTTTGAGACGATCGATTGTGAAATATTATTGGCATATTTGTCCGGAATGAATAGAAACACCCTTGTCGCAACAAGTATGAGTAAAGATTTAGCTTCGGCTCTTCCCGATCAGGAGGAGCTGGAATTAAACAGCCGGGAACGGCCTCTTGAAAGTGAGGTCGTGACTCCCGAATTGCTGGAAGCTCTCCGAGACGGAAGTCATGAGGCTTTTCAAACCGTCTATGTGCACTACCGGGGACCCATCGAAAATTTCCTGTACAGGCTGTTGCGGTCCCGTGAAGAGGCAGAGGAGATCGTACAGAATGTTTTTATGGTTCTCTGGGAAAGGCGGGCCGAACTCGATCCCGCTAAAAATATCAAAACCCTGCTTTACACGATTGCCCGCAATGCGGTCATTAATTTGTTCAAGCGTCAAAAAGTTTTTGAGCGGTATCAGCAGCAGCGTGATCCCGACGACAAAGAGCATTTGACGGCCGAGGATATCCTGATTGCTCAAGAGAGGGAGCTGCTGATCGAGCTGACTGTAAAAAACATGTCGTCGATGCGTCGGAAAATTTTTGAGATGAGCCGGCAGCAAAACCTTTCCCACGAAGAGATCGCCCAGCATCTTGAAATATCCAAACACAATGTAGCGAACCACCTGTCCCAGGCCCTGAAAAAGATCAGACACGTCCTGAAAGCGATCATCGTATTCATCCATTGATTCCGGTGTTGGACAAAAGAGAGTTTAGATTGTATTATTATTAGATGCCAGATTAGCCGGCCTATTTGTACGACTACGTTTATGAGCAATGATTCTCAAAAAATAATTCAGGAGATAATCGATCTGTATCTTGCCCAGGAGCATGTCGACGGGCAGTCGGCGGAACGGTTTCGGGCTTGGTTTGCCAATGACCTTCACCGGGAGGAGAAGGATGCGGCGTTGGCAAAGGCGTTTGACAGGACAGTACGTTTCGATCCCGATCCGGATGATAAAGTCCGTGCATCGTACCGGGAATTGATGGGTGTTGTCGCGCATCGCCGGGTGCGTGATCCGGAACCGCGAAAACGGAGGAGACCGTTGTACAGGAGAATGGGTTTTCGTATTGCTGCCGTCGTGATCCCTGCACTTGTCGTTGCGGCTTCAGCGTTGTATCTGCGGAACCTGCGGGTTCACGACCGCTTTGAACTGACCCGTTTGTCCGATGTGATAGAATCGGTGGGCAGCGGGGAACAAAAGCACCTTATGCTGCCCGATGGCTCCCAGGTGTGGTTGAACAGCAACAGCAGCGTGGGCTATTGCGAGAACTTTATGTCGCAACGCATAGTATACCTGGACGGAGGAGCGTATTTCATCGTGAATGCTTCCCGGGAGCGTCCTTTTACGGTTAAAGCGAGGAATTTGACGGCCGTGGCGACAGGAACTCAATTTGACGTGCAGGATTACCGGGATAGTACCACCAGCGGAATCGTACTGACCGAGGGTTTGCTCGATGTCTCCTGCGGGAAAAGAGTTTACCATCTGGATCCGCATATGCAAATCCGGATAGACAACAAGTCGGAGCATGCGGTACTGCGGGATGTCGTGGAGGATCAGCTGCCCCGTTGGATGTCACAGTTAAGGTTTGAGGAGATACCGCTCGAATATGCCCTGCACGTTATATCCAAATATTTCGGGGTGACGATCGATATGTCCGGGGAGGCGCTGCCCGACGGAAAATTTACGGCTGTTTTCGAACAGGATCCCTCTCTGGATAAAGTATTGTTTACATTACAGAATACCACTCCGCAATTCAATTATGAAATAGACGGAAATACGGTCCGGATTACAAAAAAATAAGTCCGTCCGCCAATCCAGCCTATGCTTATGCTCAGACACCAGCTTCTATGTATCCGGATCATTGCCGTTTTTTTTGTCTATTTGCTTTCTTTTGCGACTCTCTCAGCACAGGAAGTCCGAATCGTGCTTTCGGGTACCGAATTGCCGGCCCGCGACCTCTTCATCCAGATCGAGCGGCAGACCGTATACAGGTTTGCCTATAACAGTGCCATATTCGATGCTTCGCAGGTGATCAATCTTCCCGCGGCGGAACTGTCCCTGCGGGAAATTCTCGACCGTGTCACGGAAATCTCCCGGGTTACCTGTCTCGTACATCAGGATATGGTTATCATCGGTCCGGGTAAAGAAGAGGTTCCGCCTCCGGTGATACCGCCGGGTATCGGTCGGCCACCAGCGGTTGAGGATCCGGAAACGGGAGACCGATATATAGCTACGGACATCCGTTCGTTAAGTGCCCTGTCCCGTCCCGACAGGTCGCTGCCTTTGGATAAATCCGAACCGGTACAAGTGATTCAAGTAGTCGTTGAGCCGGAATCCCGGGACAGCGTCGGAGACCTGATTGATGCCCGGCTGCCCGCTTCACACAGGATGCCGGTGGAATCTTACGTTGCATATAAAGGATTGCCTAAAGTCGCGGCCAAGACGAATCTGGTTCACTGGATTGCAACCGCTTCCCCAAATCTGAGCGTAGAGTTCGGATTGGGGCGCCGCACTTCGGTGGAAGTTTATGCGGCCAATAACCGGTGGAAAAGTTCGCAATCCCTCGAATGCAATAAAAAACTGGATCATTGGATGGTTCGTCCCGAGTTCCGGTATTGGTTGTGCGAACGGATGAACGGTCATTTTTTCGGTGCGAATGTCTCGTACTGGAATTACAATGTCAGCGGTTATAAAATCTTTTCATTGTTTGAGAAGGGGGCGCGCTATAAAGGGGATGCATTCGGGCTCGGGCTTACCTACGGATACCATATGGCCGTGTTGCCCCGCTGGGGGCTGGAGTTTTGTGCCGGGATCGGAGGTGCCGTATTGCAGTACGATAGGTTCGACTGCGACGGCAGCAACGAAGCGGCTGAACGTGCCACCCGGTTTTGTTTCGGGCCGGGCCGCGTCGGTATCAGCTTGGTGTTTGTGATTAAATGAGAATGCCGTTAAAATAAGACGATGCAAAAAAAAATACTATTCCTGTTGTTGTGTGGTTTTACCTGTATGCCGTCGTTTGCCGGGAACGGATCCGGTATCCCGGTTCGTGTATCGGACCTGAATTTCCGTATTCAGAAAGATAGTGTCAAGATGTCGTTCCGGATACGGGCGGATCGGAGGGCGGTACGCAGCGGACAATATGTAGTGATCGTCCCCCGGCTGATGAAGGATAGTTTTACGTGGTCGTTCCCGGCGATTATCGTACAGGGACGATTGGCCGGGATTTCCCGGGCCAGGCACATAGCTTTGTCGAAACAGACGGTACCTCCGGCTCTGTTTTACTTGAGAAACAACGATGCGCAGCGGTATTCCGTTACGGTACCTTACCAGCGATGGATGGAAGGTGCCGAATTGAGCCTGGAGGCGGTCAAGATAACCCCGTGTTCGGAGGGTGATCCTTCTGGGCAGACGATTGCTGAAAACCTGATTATTCTGCCGGTTGAGGTCCGAACTGCCCCGGTTCCGGTCGCAAAAAGATCGGAACCCGAAGTCCGGGATACGGTGCCTGACGCTGCCGGTCTTTTTGCGGAAGAGCTCATGCGGGAGTATCCGTATATGGCCTTTTACAACCGGCAGGAGTTTACGGAAATGACCGATGGTCGTATCCTTTATGCGGACGACATGCAGCGTGCCGCGGCCATCTATTTTCCACAGGCTTATCAGATAATGCCGGATTATCGGGATAACGGCAGAGTCCTTTCGGAAGTAGCCGCTGCTTTAGCGAAGTTGCGGGAATCGCGTGATTTTATGCTGAAGTCGATTGTTGTGGCAGGTTTTGCTTCGCCTGACGGCGATTTTGCCGCAAACGACCGTATGGCATGGCGGCGCGCGGTGTCAATCAAACGTTACCTGATGACCGAATTCGGTATTCCTGCGGAAAAAATATACCTGTACAACGGTTCTGAAGACTGGCCTGGATTACGTATGCTGATCGAAAAATCCGAATTGGAAGGAAAGCAGGCACTGCTCGGGATTTTCAACCATACACCTGTTGCGGACACAGTCGGGCACAAGCTTTTGCTTCATGAAATAAAAGGTGTGGCAAACGGAGTTCCGTATCGGTACATTAGCGATCACTATTTTCCGTTGCTTCGTCGCGGTGGGATTCTCAAAATATTTTTCGAAGAGAAACAATAATTGCTGAGGAAATAAATCTTAACCAGATACTTTCTTGGGTCGATTTTGCCTGTTTTTTGCTCGAAATTTACGGTTTGATGCTAGTGAAGGTGTTGATAGTTAATATATTGTTATGTATATTTCATGGTTCATGATTAGGAAGGTTCAACCTTAGTGTTTCATTAAAAACTTTTTTAATCATGAAAAATGCCCAAACTTTTTGTAACAAGATGATCGGTTTGACCTCTTTGCCGAACCAGGAACGAATTACGGCGGTTTTTAACCGGTTAATCTGCGATTATTACTCGCACGAACGGAATGCGATACAACAACTGCGCACCATCCGCCAGACGCGAATCAGGTTTTCTTTGGCGGTAGGTAATTACGAAATTACTTCCAGACAGGCCGACTATGTGCTGAAATTGTTGAAAGCGGAAGAGGAACTGTTGTTGATGGTTATTCCCAAAGGGATGGACCGGAATGTCGCACCGGCCGGGAACGTCGCTGCGCATTGGACCGGTACGGTCAGCGAACTGACCGAATTGATTTACGGGTTGTATCTGGCCGGTTGCATCGATGGAGGGCAATGCGATATTAAAGAGATTGTCCGGATTTTTGAACAGATGTTCCACATCAAACTTCCCCATATTTACAACCGGTTTATAGCGATCCGCAACCGTAAAAACGAGCGGGCTGTTTTTCTCAAAAAGCTGTATGATGCGCTGATCCGGAAAATGGATGAACTGGACCGCTAAGGGCCAATAACAAAGACAGGGCATCGGCCCTGTCTTTTTCATAATCTTGTATTGTTCAGCAATCGTAAACTCCCCGGCTAATTGAAGAAATACCGGATGCCGATCTGCAGTTGCCAGCAGTTGGTAGTGTCCAGTGCGCTTTCGAAGGTGTGGGTCGGGAGGTTGTGTTTCGCTTTGTCGTAGTACATCGAAACCGGGGAACGTTGTTGTCGTTGACGCCTTCATATTGAAGCAGCCTGCCTTCGTTGAAGGCGCTCGTGCTTTTTATTACTCTCCAGGAGCTGTTCAGCAGATTGTCCAGATTGAGAATGTCGACCATTGGCCTGGTCGGCGGCCGTAAATCCGTTCTTATCGATGAAAAGCAGCTCGTCTTTAGTGTTCGGAATGTAGATCAGGTCATTTTTCTGGCCGTCCTGATTCATATCTGCCGTATACGGGGACTCGCTGTTGAAATAGGGAGAAACTGAATCTTCGATTCGGCTTTTTAGATCGGTAAGCGCCATTGGTTAAATGCAGCGCTCCGTTATGCCACTTAATGCCCGGTGGCATAAAAAAGAAAGGCAAGGTCACTCCTTATTTCCCGGGACACAACTCCGATATCTTTTTTTTCAGGCTTTCTGCACTCACGGGTTTGGGTAGACAGCCGTTGAACCCGCTGGAAAGAATCCTTCGCATGTCCTCAGGATAGGCGAATGCGGTCACTGCGACGATAGGTATGTCGGACGACAGCTCGCGGATGGCGGCCGTAGCCTCGTAACCGTCCATTTCCGGCATCTTGATATCCATCAGGATCATGCAGGGACGGTTGGCCCTGAATATTTCTACGGCTTCCCTTCCGTTCCATGCGTGCAGGAGCGTGTAATGTTTTTTCAGCATGACTTCGAAAAGTTTGTAGTTGGCCGGATCGTCCTCGGCGATCAGCAGGGTTGGTTGCCCGGTATCCGGACAGGGAGACTCCGGGGGGCTCTCAATGGCTTCGGCTGCCGAACCGGATGTGGTGACGCATCCGGCGGGCAGCCGGAACCAGAACGTCGATCCTTCTCCATTCACGGAAGTGACGCCGATCTCGCCGCCCAACTTTTCGATGATGCTCTTGCTGATGGCAAGACCCAATCCGGTGCCTTTTGCTTTTGCGTCGAGCTTGACGAACCGCCCGAATATGTTGTCTATTTTGTCGGAAGGGATGCCGCAACCGGTATCTTCCACGTAAAAATACCAACGGTCGTCCGGCAGCTTGCGGTAGCCGAAATGGATATGGCCCTGCCCGGTAAATTTCGCTGCATTGTTGATGAAGTTGTGCATCACTTGCGACAAGCGCCCCCGGTCGGTGTGGATCGTGCAGCCCGGCATGCGTTCCTTACAGGCAACTTCTATGGCCGGATCGGATATTTTCATGCGGGCGGTACGTTCTAATTCCTCCATGATCTCGCTCAGGTCATGGTCGGCAAAGGAGAATTCCAGCGTTCCGGCCTCGATCTTTGAAAGGTCGAGGATGTCCCCGACAAGCTGCAACAGCAAAGCGTTACTGTTCTTAATGATGTTGAGATATTCTTTCTTCTCTTCTTCGTCTTGTGCATCGGCCAGCAGTTCCGAGAAACCGACGATAGCATTCAGCGGCGTGCGTATCTCATGGCTCATATTGGCAAGGAACGCGCTTTTAAGCGTGTTGCTGCGCTCGGCCTCTTCTTTGGCTATGCGCAGGGATTCCTCCATTTGTTTCTGGGCGGTTATGACCCGGGCTGAACCGATCAATTGCCGGAGATCGCCGTTAAATTCATATTTGGAGATGCTGCTTTGGATTTCCAGCCATTCGTATTCCCGGTCGTTGTACCAGTGGACGGGATAGATTTCGTGGAACTCGGATATGCGTTTTGCGATCAGGTTGTTGAACTGTTCGATAACATGCTCCCGGTAGTCCGGGTGGATACGGGAAAAAAAACGGTCGAATGTAAGCGCGTATTCTCCATTTGCATCCGGTTTTGTGGCTTCTTCATGGTGATAGTCGTTATAATCGTATGAAAATACACCTGTTTTTAAATCTCCGCTCCACGGAATTACATGGGCTATACCCAATACGGATGAAAGCGTGGCATTTTTGACATTCAACTCTTCTTTAGCCTTCAGTAACGCCAGTTCTGTTTCTTTCTGCTCGGTAATCCGTTGGGCAGAGCCGATCAGCGAAACAGGTTTCCCGTCCGCGTCTCTGCGGGCGACGCTGTATTGCACCTGCACCCATTCCCATTGCTGTTCGTTGAACCAGTGAACCATGTAGGTTTCGTTAAATTCGGTACGTTTGCCTTCTTTTAGCTCCGCGATCATCCGGATGGCTTCCTGTCGGTAATCGGGATGGACGCCTGCGAAATAGCGTTCCGTCGGAATCATGTAATGCCCATGTTTGTCGGGCCCCGGCGCATTATCGGGATGGTAGGCATCGTAATCGCAATAGAAAATATCCCTTTCTAAATCACAAACCCACGGAATCACTTTGGCCAGGCTCAAAGCCGAAGAGAGCGACATATTCTTGCGGGCCAGCTCATCTTTCGTATGCAGCAACGACGACTGGGTTTCTTTCAGTTCGGAGATATCGAGGGCGCTGTTAAGGATCAGTTTCTCCTCCCCAAAAGAAAACAGCGTCCGGGTAATAACGAATGTATGTTCCTTTCCGTCGCGTACCATGTATTTCTCGATGCCTTGATATTGCCGGTCTTTCCCCTGTACCAGTTCCCGGTCAATTTGCTGCGCTTGAAGCGCCTTGTCTTTCGGCATGAAAAGTTCTTCCGTTCCGTCGATCATCTCTTCTGCCGTACGGCCGAACTGTTCCGCTTTCTTGCTCCAATAGACGTACCGTTCGGTATCCATGTTTTTGACCGACACGGGAATAGCGAGGTTTTCCAATACTTCGGTAAAGAAATAGTGCAGGTGCTCGGATTCCATCAGCGCGACGGATTTTTCGTGTACCGTGCGGATATCGGCCAGCACGTAGCCGGCTTCCAGCCAGGAAAGATAGACTTCGTAATAAAGTATCTTGCCGCTCCGGTATCCTTTGTGCCGGAAAACGAACCGGCTGGGTTTTCGGGTACTTATGACGGCTTCGAGCTGATGATAGTTGGCACCGATGACCTGTTTCAGGCGTTCTTCCGTCATGGCTTTCCCGATAAAAGCCTCGGGCCGATCCGACATCAATTCGGGTTTGGAATGTACGATGTCCAGTATCGTACTGTCTTTGTCATAGAGGACGAACATATCGGGAATGGCATCGAACACAGGGCCGTGCAGATCGGATATTTTTTGAGAATGACAGGTATTACTCATAGACTATATTATTTCTGTTGTTTCATTGGAATTTTTACAGAGAACCGGGAACCTTTCCCCGGTTGGGAGGATACGGCAATCCGGCCTCCCATGCCCTCTATAATGGTTTTGCAGACCGACAGGCCCAGCCCTGCACCCTGCTTGAAAGAGTCGATTTTATAAAATCGGTCGAATACTTTCTCTGTCATGTCCGACGGGATGCCGCACCCGGTATCCGTGACGAAAATCCGAACTTCCTTTCCGTCGCCGGTAAGCGAATAACCGAGGTCTATATGGCCTTTTTTCGTGAACTTCACCGAGTTGCCGACCAGGTGTTCTATGACCTGCCGCAAGCGTGGGACGTCCGTGTCGATCCGGATATCGTTAGGAGGGACCAACAGGTTGAATTTAACTTCTTCCGGTATTCTGTCCGCATATTTTTCATGGATATCGGACAGTATTTGTCCGAGCGGTTGGTTTGTGAAGCAAAACTCCATGGAGCCAGCTTCGAAGCGCGATAGGTCGAGGATATCCGAAACGAGGGTGAGCAGATAGTCGCAGTTCTTGCTGATCAGGGCGGCATACTCTTCAGCTTCCTCTTTGCTGATGTCTGCGTCGCCGCGGGCAAGCAAATTAGAGAACCCTACGACAGCGTTCAGCGGCGTGCGAATCTCATGGCTCATGTTCGCCAGAAAAGCCGATTTGAGACGGTCGCTCTGTTCGGCCTTGTCTTTGGCAATGGTCAACGCTTTTTCTATATCCTTATGGGCCTGCGTACTCATACAAATACCTACTATGCGGTAAGGCATGTTTTTCAATTGCCCGAGGTACGCTGATTGTCCTTCGAACCATTCGTAGGTATCGTCGCCGCGACGTAGGCGGAACGGGACGGAATGAGGATAGTACACCCCGCTGAGTTGCAAGGCAAAGGCGTGGGCCATGGCGGCCCGGTCGTCCGGATGGAGCCTTTCGGCGAAGGCTTCGAGGGTCATCGTACAGTCCTTTGTCGGAATCCCGGTATAGTCGAAATACCGTTGGTCGATGATCATCGTCTGCTGCTCGAAATCATAGAACCAAGGGAATATTTTGGATACGCTCAGGGCTATATTGATCATGGATTCGTTGGTCATCTCGTCCACGGTATTGCGGTACGCGAACACGAAATGCCCCCGTTCCAGACGGGATATCCGGCCGGCGGCAAAAAAGGATACTTTGCCGTCTTTTGTGCAAAGGAGGGCGTCTTGCGTTAAGGGAACTTGTGTGACAGCCGGGTCTTGGAAACGGGAAAGCAGGTCGGCGAGGATGTTGCTGCCACGAAAGTCGATGGAGCACACGTCCCCGAGTTTGCATCCGGCGACGCTATCCGCGAGGTGGAGGTCTTTGCGTGCCGTCGTATTGGTACGGAAAATAATCCCTTCCGTGTCGAAGAAAATCAAACCGGACAGCATGGCGTCGAGCAGACTGTCGGGATAGCAGTCGGTACCTGGGTAACGGCATGATTCCTGCCGGTCGTCGTTATCGGGCATTTTTTCGTTCGGGCATTCAGCAGCGCACATATAGCAGATATTTGTCGTTCGATAATAAAAGGAGTGGCTCGGTGTATAAAGTCCTTATTATACGAAGTTAAGTTATAAGTTATATTTATGATGAAATCGGGCAACGATTGCCTGACAATAAGGAAAAACGATAAAAAATTATAGCGAAATAAATGCTTAGTTTTGTCATGAAATAAAGTATGTCGATGGACGAAGAACCACTAACGGATTTAACTGGACAAGAGGCGCCGGGAAAAGAGGAGTTCCATATTTGTACCGAGCTTTCCGATTTTCCCGTGTCGGATTGTCCCGCTTTTCTCAGGGAAGGAGTGGGAGGAGTTTGCATATCCGGACATATCACGATTCAGGTACTCGACAACAAATTCCGTATCGCGCCGAATATGGTTTTCACCTTGCTGCCCTGGCAGCTTGCGTTCATTAAGGAAGTCAGCGAAGATTTTCGCATGACCTTTTTCCGGATATCCCAGACGATGTTCATCGACACGTTGAGCGGACTGTGGAGGTTGCGTCCGGGATTCTTTTTCTACATGAGCCGTCATATCGTATCCCGTTCCGACGAAGATCATATCCGGAGATTCTTGAATTACTGCGACTTGATGGGATATTGGAACGAAAAATCGCCGGCGAATTGCCGGCGTGAAACGATCATGCAATTTCTGCGACTCTATTATTGGACCCTTTATGCGGCCTATATCAACGATCCCATGGCGGAAATAACCCGGTATACCCATAAGGAGGAACTGGCCTTCCGGTTTATGTACTATATTATCGAAGAGCATTCGCCCGATAAGGATGTAGCGTACTACGCCCAAAAGCTGGGATTAACGCCCAAATCCCTGACGAATCTGATCCGGAGTATCAGTGGCCAGTCCGCCCGCGATTGGATCGTTTTTTACACGATCTTCGAAATAAAAACCTTGCTCAGGGATTCGTCTCTGGATATCAAGGCTATTGCCGCGCGTACGCATTTTCCCGACCATGCGACGCTGAGCCGCTACTTTCGCCGCTATACCGGCATGACCCCTACGAAGTACCGCGAGAGTTTCTTTTTCTGATTTTCATTTTCTTCTGCTTTTCGACCGGTTTTCCTTATTGTCTGACAATTTTAGCCATTATTGCTCTAGTAATCAGTGTGTAACTTATATTTGCAAGAGGATTTGCAGGGCGTTTTGTCCTTTCCGGAATAAAGCGTTTGCAGAATATGAATATTTAATAAATACACGCTATTATGAAAGCGAAAGAAAGCCTGTTTTTGCTGTTGTCCGGCATTACGGCATTTACGGTACTGATGACGGGATGCGTCAAACAACCGGATTATTCTGGCCCCGACGACAACGGGCAGGGTGGCGGAAACGGATTCGATTACGCTACTGTGGCCGATGTCAAAATAAACGTCGATTACTCCATGAAGGGCAACAAAGCTGTTTTCGAAGTATTCGCAGAAAATCCCGTTATCGAAAAGGACGGCCTGTTGGTCCGGAAAGAAGGAGTCAAGTCGCTGCTTAAAGCCTACACCGACCGGGACAGCAGATACTCCGGAGTGGTCAACCTGCCCACGGCCACCGATAGAGTGTGGCTGTACAGCGAGTCCTACGGCCTGCCCACCTGTGTGGAAACGCAGGTAACCGCGTCGGGGATTTCGTTCAACCTCGATTCCTTCCTGGAGAATCTGGCTTCGCAGCGAAAGGACCGTACCGCGGCGGCCGCACAAGCTTCCCTGACACGCGGAGGATCGACCCCGGACAACATCCTGAATGTCCAGACGCCGCTGGGCGGTTATGATATCGACGGCAAGCCGGACTACCTCGAAAAAAACGCGGCCACGGTTCCCGACGGGTTGATGAATCGCGTGCAGAACGTGCTCCTTCCGGGAACGAACAACTCGCAGTATGCCCTTCCCGCCGAGAAGGTCAATATCGAGATAACGCAGGAGGCCTCCCTGAAGCTGGTGTTCCTCTCCGAACTTTCGCAGTGGGCCAACGCCATCGGCTACTATTACTACGAAACGGGGCATGCCCCTAAGACCTTGCAGGAATTCCTCGACTTGCCCAAGTACGTCGCGCTTCCCAACTGTTCGATGTACAACGGCAATTACGAGTATCCGGGTTATACACCTCCTTTGAAACCCGGCATGCAGGTGAGGCTGAAATATTTCGGCCAGGACGGCCAGCCTTCGGATAAATTCCCCACAGGCATCACGGTCGGATGGTTCATCATGCCCAGCGGTTTCAAAATTTCCTGGGGACAGCTGATACTCCCCACCAATTTCGGCACATTCAAAAGCTCGAACAGCGATTTCAACAATTACCAGGAAAAGGTCTGCGTGAGCCTTTACGACAAAGCCAGCGGAAAGACGGTAATCGGTTTCGAGGATGGAGCCGACAGCGATTATAAAGATGTGCTGTTCTATCTGGATGCCGATCCTAAAGGCGGCATCGACGATTCGGACAAACCGGTAATCGACCCCGGCGAGGAGTACCCCGACATAACGGGCGATCCGATTGAAGGGACGCTGGCTTTCGAGGATTTGTGGCCCAGCCAGGGCGACTATGACATGAACGACGTGGTGGTGGCTTACAGCACGACCTTTACGACGGATAAAGACAACAAGCTGATCGCCATGAAAGATGTTTTTACTCCGCTACACAGCGGAGGCTCGCTCAAAAGTGCTTTCGGCTACCAGCTCGACATGCCGACAACGGCGGTTAAAAACGTGACGATCGACCATTTCTCTTCCTCGGCGCAGACGGTCGGCGGACTGGAATCGAACCAAAGTAAAGCCGTCATCATGCTGTTCGACGATATCCATCAGGCCGTGGCACAGGGCCCGATCACTGTAGAGACTGAATTGGACGGAAGTGTTTCGATGGATAAAACGACGAGAAAATCCTTGTATAATCCCTTTGTTTGCGTGAGCAGCGAAGGGTTCGTACCCGGGGCAGTCCGCAAAGAAGTCCACCTGACCAATTATGCCCCGACCTTGCTGGCCGACCCGTATCCTTTCGGGCGGAACGACGACAAGAGTTCCGTGGATAAACAGGGAAATCCAACGGGCCCGTATTACTATGTGACGGCCGATCTTCATCCGTTCGCCATCGACCTGCCGGTTCCCGATTATCATATCCCGGACGAAAGCGTCAAGATCGACGATTTTTACCCTGATTTCGCCGGATGGGTGACCAGTAAGGGTGAGAAGAACAAGGAATGGTACCTCAAACCCGCAAAATAGAAGCAGGGAGATAGATATGTACGGAATATTTAGGAGGTAGAAGCCATTGGTTGCATGATACCCGTGCCGGAGAATGATAATTCTCCGGCTTTTTTATGTTGCAGTTTCCTGTTTTCGTTTTAGGTGGGGCTGTAAGCCGAGCACAAGAAAAGCTCTCATGCACCGGAGTCCATGCTCGGATTGCGGGGTGTTCTCTCAAACCACGTATTTACGAGCGTGGGCCTCATGTGCTTATATAATTCAAGGCTTACCTGAGCCGATACAAAGTGTGAGCGACAATGTCCGCGCTTTTTTAGTTATTCTGCCGACGGATAAACTTGTAATCCTGATTCAGTTATCCGGTTTTACACATAACTGTGTTTTTTCACGTTAACGAAGGGGCATGTGCAGCGGTATTCGCTTGTTCCGGTGAGGGGCCAAGCAGGGTTCGACCTTGCTGCTGCGCTCCCTTTCCGATTATTCGGACTGCCGGTTAATAGTTCTCCTCGAGCCAGATTCCGAAGAATCGGTCGTAAATGCGGTAGACGCCCTGTTCGTGCGTAATAAAGTCCTTCTCGAGCAATCCTTTGAGGGCGGCCTGTACCGAGCTCGGCGACGGGAGACTGTTTTTTTTGACAAATCCCCCGGAGGTAACCGCGCGGGCTTCGCCTTCTTTATTGATGGCGATGAGCAGTTGTTTCTGCCTTTCCGGCAGGCGGAACAGGATTTCCTGAAAGGTGTAATTATTAGAATCGAGAATATTCTGCAAGGCTTCGGGAATCATCTTTACCGTACACTGTCCCTTTTCGGGTGTTATACTATAAAGCGTGTTGAGCATTTTCTGCACATACCACGTAATGCCGTCGAATCGCTCGTAGATACTTTCTACCGTCCCCGGTTCGATTTGGCGGCCGCCTTTTTCGAAATGGGCCCGGGCAAAGGCTGCGTATTCGGCAAGGTCGATGCTTTCCAGATACATCATCGATACGCTTTGGTAGAATGGGCGCGATGCGCTGGTGAACATGCTCCCCATAACATGGCGCTGGCTGCCGGCAAAGATGAAACGGGCATTGCGGCAATGCTGGACATGGGTACGCAGCAATGCTTCCACGTTCTTTTCGGTATAGGACGCGACTTGCTGGAACTCGTCGATGGCGACGATGACCGGTTTGGCGGCACGTTCCAGGTATCGGAATATTTCGTCGAGCGTGGCTTCTGTGGAATGGATATCGCCCAACTGGAGGTTGAAGCTGGGATTGCCTACCGGATCGAAAGTGATGCCGCCCTGCAGGGATTTGACGCTGTTCCAGAATCCCTCGATCGCCTTTCTTCCGAAAGGTTTCAGACCGTCGACGATCACCCGGCTCAGGGAAAACACGAAATCACGCAGCGATTTGGTCGCATAGATATCTACAAAAAAGGTATAGTAGTTACCCTTTATTTCCGGATTGTGGAAACAGTGCTGGATCAGGCCGGTCTTTCCCATACGACGGGTGGAGATCAGGGCCAGGTTGTTTCCGTTGGTCACTTCCCGGATCAGGTTCCGGCTTTCCTGTTCGCGGTCGCAAAAGTATTCCGCGGACTCATAGCTGCTGGTTATGAAGGGATTTTTAAGCGTTCTCATAGCTGGTTTATTGTTTTACGTGAAGATAATTATTATAAAGCAATAATCAAACGCGGTTTGCATTTCAATGATTTTATCGATACGTCCGTGTAGTGCTTTGCGAAGGCTGGCACGATCCGGCGCGTAACGCTCATACCACGAATCGTACTGCTTTATGACGTAACCGTGCAGACTGTAGTTTTAGCAATCGTAATTGAATCAACATTATGCACTACATATTATAAACACTTTACCTTTTTACCTTCCTTATTAGGTGTTGTCCTGATTGTGAAGTTTCCAATAGGAAATCTCGGCTTAATTCTACCTGTAATTGTTTAAATATCAAATGGGTGAATGTGAATAATTTGTGGGGTTTTTGTGAGGTTTATTTTCAGATAGTGTGATATAAAGCGAAAAAAAGCGCGATCTTGAAATCGCGCTTTCTAACTATAAGAGTGTCATTCTAAGTCATTTTAAGACCTATTTGCACATCAATACTCTTCTTCGTTGAAAAAGAAATCGTCTTTACTGGGGTAATCGGGCCAGATATCCTCGATGCTTTCGTATATGTCGCCTTCGTCCTCGATTTCTTCAAGGTTCTCGATTACTTCCAGCGGTGCGCCCGACCGCGTGGCATAATCGATCAACTCCTCTTTGGTAGCGGGCCACGGCGCATCTTCCAGTTTGGAAGCCAACTCTAAAGTCCAGTACATAGCAGTTATATTTTAGTTGTTTTTATGATCTATACATCAACTTTGGCAAAGCTATGCCTCGTTAGCCTGCAAAAATAGGAAAAAAATCATTTATCGTATACCCATAGGATTTCTTTTATGTTAAATTCCATGGATATTTTACGGGCCAGTACGTAAAAGTAGTCCGACAGGCGGTTTAAATAGCGTAAAACAAATTCATTGACAGGATATTGTTCGCTCAGGGAAATGGCCCTGCGTTCGCTGCGGCGGCATACGGTACGGGCGATATGGCAGAGGGCGGCGATCGGATGGCCGCCGGGGAGCGTGAATTTGTCTATTGTGGGCAGCGTGCTCTGAATGCCGTCGATCCATTGTTCGAGCAGTGCCACCTGTGTGCCGTCGAATGCGGGAAGGTATTTCTTGGCTTCCTCTTCGGTGGCCAGGTACGATGAGAGGCGCATCAGGTGATCCAGCACCTGCAGTAATTCGTCTCGGTAGCGGGTAAGCTGCGGATGGTTTTCCATGTTGTCCCGCAAATAGGCCGTATGGGCCATCAATTCGTCGACGGTGCCGTAAGCTTCGAGCCGGGGATGGTCTTTCGCTACGCGGGTGCCTCCTACCAGCGAGGTGGTTCCTTTGTCTCCGGTTTTGGTATAGATTTTCATATCCGAAAGTTTTTATGTGTCGTCATGCTGTTTGCCCAGGCGAGCGGCAGCTTTATATCCGGTAGTGTTGCGGTTGCAGTTTCGGATCGGCAAAATACAGCATCATGACCCTCCGGTCCACGCTGACGCAGCGGTAATGTTGCCGGATCTGCTGTGCGACTTTCCATCTGCGCGACGAGCGGTGCGGTGCGAGCACTACCAGACAGCCCGACTGCGCCAAAATTTTGCGGGCCATAAAACCCAATGTTTCGGTCGGTGTGTTCGGCAGCAGAATGCAAAAAACGGGTCCGGGCGGCAGCGGTACATCCATGGCTCCGACCAGCACAAACCGCTCCATCTTGCAATGTGTGTAGAGGTTTTGCAGCAGGATCCCGTTTTTTCGTCCGATCCGGTGCCGGATCAGTGCGTTATACAGTGTCCGGTCGCGTCCGGTAATCCTGCTTTTCATGAACACGTTGCGCACGATCCCGTACATGAACGGCGAATGGATGCCGTGTCCCCGCCAGTGACGCACATGAATCACCGCCCCGATGCGGAAATACCCCCGGAACAATTGACGTTTGATGCGCGAAATGATTTTCATGCGGGTTAAGGTTTCAACTCTCCGGCCAGATGTCCGGTCGAATAGGCGATTTGAAGGTTATAACCGCCGGTGTCTGCATCGATATCGAGTACTTCGCCGGCGAAGTAAAGTCCTTTTACCAATTTTGATTGCATCGTGGACGGGTCGATCTCGTCGACGGAGACGCCACCCGCCGTGACGATCGCTTCGGTGAACGGAGCATAGTCCGCGATGCCGATCGTCCACTTTTTCAGTGCTCCGATCAGGGCTTTTTGCTGGATTGGAGTGAGCGCGGCCGCGTACTCTTCGGGGTGGATGCCAGCCCGTTTGAGCCATTCGCCGATCAAAACCGACGGCACCAGTTTTGCCGCCAGCGAACGGGCTGCGGCTTTGGGAGGAAGAGCGGCCGTTTCGCGGACAAGGCGGCCGGTCAGCTGTTCTGGGCTGAGTGCCGGCTTCAGGTCGAGCGAAAACTCCACCCGTTCCCCGTCGATCAGGGCGTCGACGGCCCGGCGGCTCAGGCGCAGGACAACGGGACCGCTCACTCCTTTAGGGAGAAATTCCATTTCGCCGAACTCTTCGGCTACGGATCGTCCGTTGATAAGCAGCAGCACCGAAATGTTGCGTAGCGTGAGGTCCGCCATCGGCCTGGGGGTAGGGCGCCCGGTGATCAGCGGAGTCAGCGATGGGCGAATCGGTACGATCGTGTGCCCGAGACGGTGCGCCAGGCGGTAGCCGTCGCCGGTCGAACCGGTAGCGGGGTAGGAAGCTCCTCCTGTGGCCAGAATGACATTTTCGCAGGTAATGGTTTCGGATTGCCCCGGAGCGGTTTCGAGGATGATGCCTGTTACCTGCCCGGTCCGGGCGGTAATCTCCGTTACCCGGGCATGGGTTTCGATCGTGACGCCTTGTGTGCGACACCAGCCCACATGTGCATCGGCTATATCCCATGCCTTTCCGCTGGAGGGGAAGACCCTCCGTCCGCGTTCGACCGTCAACGGGACCCCGATATGCTCGAAAAAACGCATAGTCGCTTCGCTATTGAATCTATGGAGGGCCGATGCGAAAAAATCGGCGCCGCATCGCACTTTAGCCAGAAACTCCTCTTCGCTGCATAAGTTTGTGAGGTTGCAGCGTCCTTTTCCGGTAATGCGCACTTTGCGCTGGGGCTTTTCCATCCGCTCGCACAGCAGTACGTTTCCTCTGCGCGAGGCTGCTACCCCTGCGGCCATGATGCCGGCTGCGCCGCCGCCGATGACTACCGTTGCGAAATGTCTCATTCCGGAAATTTTCAGACAAAGGTAAAAAATCGGGCGCTTTTCCTTTCCGTTTCGGCGAAAAATATATACATTTGCGCTCCTTTCAACCGTTTTATTCACAGTGGCGTGAATAAATAACAGATAGTCCTGACCAGATGTTAAGCAGAAGATTACTCCGCATTAAGGCCGTGAAGGCGCTTTACGCACACTTCAAATCGGATTCCGATTCGTTGATTTCGTCCGAGAAAAACCTGATGTTTAGCATCGACAAGACTTACGAGTTGTACCATCAACTGCTTTGGCTGATCGTCGATGTCGCCACGGTGGCCGAGAATAAGATCGAACTGGGCCGCAAGAAACACCTGCCGACCGAACAGGAGCGTAATCCGAACACAAAATTCATCGATAACCGCGTGATAGCCGCATTGCGTAACAGCGAGCGGCTGACCGACTACCTCACGTCGCACAAACTGGGGTGGGTGCGGTATCCCGAACTGGTCAAACATCTCTATAAGGCGATGACGGCGAGTGATTATTACCGCGAGTATATGGCTTCCCCGTCGCGTTCGTTCAAAGAGGATCAGAAATTGATCGAAGATTTTTATACTTATACGGTCGACAACTGCGAGGAGTTGGAGAACGTTGTCGAAGAGCAGTCGATCTTTTGGGCCGACGATGTCGATTTCGCCAATATCATGGTATTGCGTACCCTGGCCAATATGAAAGTTTCGCAGGACGAAGTCCCGTTGCTGCCCGAGTACAAGAATGAAGACGACAAAGCATTCGTCAAAGAGCTGTTCCGGCATACGTTAGTCCATTACAAGGAGTATTTCGATTATATCGGCCGTTTTACGAAGAACTGGGATGTCGAGCGCATCGCATTCATGGATAACCTGATCATGGCGGCTACGATGTCTGAATTGATAAATTTCCCGTCGATTCCGGTCAAGGTGACACTCGATGAGTTCATCGAAATCGCCAAGTATTACAGCACGCCGGGCAGCAGTACGTTCATCAACGGCATTCTCGACAAGGTCGTCGAAGCGCTTCGCGAAGAGGGGAAGATTGCAAAAAGCGGCCGCGGTCTGTTGGATAAATAGAATTTCTTGCAAATAGGTCTGAATGAAGATGGACTTCAAGCGAATCGTCATTTTATCAGCCGTAGTGGCGGCTGTGGCAGCCTGCGGTCGTTCGTCCAAGGCGCCCGATACCACTGGGGCCGAAGCGTCGTTCGCGCCTTCGATGACTATTGCACTTTCCGATTCATTGTTGCATGCCGGACAAACCACCGATACGATCGATATGGGACGTATCCGTGCCGGTGAGATCGTGAGGCGCGACCTGCTGATCCGCAATGCGGGTTCCAAGCCGTTTGTCATCCTGTCGGTCAGAACCAGCTGCGGCTGCACGACCGTCGATTTCGCCAAAGAGCCGGTTATGCCGGGCAAAGAGGTGCCGTTCTCTTTTGAGTTCGACAGTAAAGGCTTTAACGGTTATCAACTCAAGCACATTACCATCTCTACTTCGGCTGTAGCCCAGCCTTTTACGTTGGTTGCCGCAGGGGAAGTGATCCCGGCGCAATAACCCGGCAGGGACGTTTGTTCATTTGTGCCGCTTCGGTTGAAGTTTCTGGCAGGAGTGTTGCGGATATCGCGGAATGTCTTATATTTGCGAAGAGAAGTTACGAAAAGAGTGTAATTTATTGGAAATGAGCATTGGGTAATCGCTCATAATAGTAATAGGTTACGAATTAGTTAGTTATCTACTGCATTATTCTTCTGTGCGTTGCGTAACCTTCAAAGAACTCTTCGTATGCAAAAGTAACAATAAAACGGGAGATTTAGAAATGAATCTCCTGATTTTTTCTTCTCACACAAGTTTTTCCGTAAAAGCGATTTTATCCGTCAGCACACCATCGCCCAAAAAGATTTTGAACGAACGTGTGCCGACTGCCGCATAAGCGGAGAAAAGGGCTTTGCCTCACGCCTAAACAATAGTTTAGACTGATGAGACAAGGCCCCTTTCTTTTGTGCTTATGCCAAAGAGGTGCTTTTACGGGGTTTTGACGATTTTTCTTTTTTCGTTGTCCTTTTGAGCCGGAAGCGGAAAGCCGTGTATGACCGCACATTCCATAAATGGAACAAGCCGTCACTCACGGCAGACAAACCGGGAAGAATGATTTTATCCATCCGACCAAACACGTTTGGCCAAACAGATAAAAACATACTTCCTTGCCGATGGTTTGCTCGGTTTCACGCTACCGGCTATGTTCTTTTCTGTTGGGGATGTCTTTTTCACGGATTTCTCTTTTGAAGTTTTCCTGTCTAATCTGCCTCCACTTCCGTTTACCTCCATTTTCGCGCCTTTCAGTGAGCCGCATCAGGCAGTCATTTTCGTGCTGGGTGCAAAGGTAACTCCGGGATTGTACGGGAAAGCAAGGTCAAGCCTCCTGTTTTCTGGAAAAATCTCCAGCCTTTCGGGTAGTATTTTTCCGAAAAACCTTGCATTCCCTAATCCCTACCTTTTTAAGCACCCGAAACGAAAACGACCGATGCGACAGAAAGACGCATAAAAAAAATGTCGGATAAACGAGAGGCAGATAAGATAGTTTGAAACTCAACTCCCTCAGCTCTTGAATCCGCATTAAAAAACAAAAAATCAAAAACAAAACGGATATGAGAACGGCAATAGCAACAAAATTCGTGGCATGGGAAGTACCAAGTTTGGAGAACCTGCAAGGCAGCAAGGTGTACGGACTTCGCACCAAACTGAACAATGGTGAGAAATTGAGCCGAGAGGAAAAGGATTGGCTTACACGCAACGTGAACAGCAACACCTATTTCAAGAGCGCAGTACCCTTGCAAGGTTGGATGTTTGACTTTTCCGACATTCTCCGAACCTACATTGTAAAGCAGTATGGACATTGGGCGGAATACAAGGCTACCGACAAGACCGCACTCCGCAGTTTCCTATACGGCAGGATAGACAGCATCGTGGAACTTAACAAATGATACGGCTATGACAGCAACGGTAAATTTCAGACAAATGGCGCAATACATAGGGCTTGCGATATGCACCCTAATCATGCGCACCGCCTTTTGGGTGTCCGGCATCCTTTGGTACATCGTCAGAGAGATAATAAACGGAGTGTTCCGAGTGGCAATAGGGGTAATCGTGGCTATTCTTTCCGTTATCCTGTTCTTCGGCTTCATTCTTTGGTTATTCACCCTTTAATCCCTACCGACATGGCAAAGAGAAGAAGCAAGACAGTGGAGCAACAATGCAGATACTACGAGGTGGGCAACATCTTCGAGTACATGGTGGAAACATACCTCAACGGCAATATGTCCGTGTTCCGTGGACTCTACCACGAACTGAACAAGGACGCACGGAAGGACTTTATAGACTTCCTATTGAGCGAGGTTGAGCCGATTTATTGGAGGGAGATTTTGAAACATACTATTTGACAACTCATAAAAACGACAGCGATATGAAAGGAACAGACCATTTCAAGAGAACGATACAGATGTATTTGGAACAACGTGCGGAGGAAGACACGCTCTTTGCGAAGAACTACCGCAATCCAGCCAAGAACATTGACGATTGCGTAACCTACATTCTGAACTATGTGCAGAAAAGCGGTTGTAACGGCTTCACGGACGGAGAGATATACGGACAAGCAGTACACTACTATGACGAGAACGAGATTGAGGTGGGCAAGCCTATCCAATGCCAAGTGGCGGTGAACCACATTGTGGAACTCACGGCAGAGGAAAAAGCAGAAGCACGTCAGCAGGCAGTCCGCAGATACCAAGACGAGGAACTCCGCAAGTTGCAGAACCGCACCAAGCCGACAAAGGCGAAAACAGAAACCCAAGTTCAACCCTCATTATTTGATTTTGGCTTATGAAACCGAGAAACAAATTTGAAAAAGCAGTTCTTGCCCAAAGCAAGAAACTACGCCCGATAACCCCGATACAGATAAATTGGGCATTCCGTAATTGCGTGGAGCATTATGCACACCGCTTGCCGAAAGGTCGTACCACTTGTATGGATTGCGGTCATAGTTGGGTAATGACGGAGCAGACCGAGCATTGTACGTGTCCCGAATGTGGAGCAAGTTTGAAAGTCTGCCTCACCTATCAGCGCAAGGTAAGACAAAAGCAGTATTTCACAACCCTTACCACAAGCGGAGAATACCAAGTGCTACGAATGTTCTTGCTTGTCGTGGGTATGGAGAAAGGGGTTAATGCCAAGTCCTATGCCCTTGAAATCGGGCAGTATTGGTGGAATGAACAAGGGCGTAAGGCTGTTGTTGCCATTCCACGCACATTGGGATGCTACATCGACACGTTCTCATTCGCTTCTCCTTTTGCTATCCGCAATGACAATGAAGCGTACCGCCATATCTCATATTCCCCGATATATCCAAGATATAAGGTGTTGCCGACGCTCCGCAGAAACGGCTTTAACGGCAATTTCCACGACATTGTACCCACCAAACTAATACCGGCATTATTGTCGGACAGCCGTGCGGAAACGCTGTTGAAGGCAGGGCAATATCCCATGTTGCGCTACTATCTGTACCACTCTTTCAATATTGGAGAGTATTGGGCTTCAATCAAGATATGTATCCGCAACGGCTATACTATTGAGGACGGCTCAATGTGGCGTGACACCATAGACCTCCTGCGTCATTTCGGCAAGGACACAAACAGCCCGAAATACGTTTGCCCTGCCGACCTCAAAGTTGAACACGACAAGTTGGTGGCAAAGCGCAACCTGCAAAGGAAACATGAGCGGACTGAACAGCAACGCAGGAAAGCGATTGAGGACGAGAAACAATATCTGAAAGCTAAGGGCATATTCTTCGGACTTGCCTTTACCGACAGCCTTATTTGCGTCAAAGTCATAGAGAGCGTGGAAGAAATGGCAGAGGAAGGAAGGACGATGCACCATTGTGTGGGCGGTTACCACAAACGAAAAGACTCCCTTATCCTATCCGCCACCATTGACGGAAAACGAATTGAAACGATAGAGGTGTCACTAAAAACTTTTGAGGTGGTGCAGTGTCGTGGCGTATGCAACGAGAACTCCGAATACCACGACCGCATCATCGCCCTTGTGAACAAGAACGCCAACCTTATCCGCCAGCGGATGAAAGCGGCATAATATCGACATCTAACAACTAACATTATGGAAGTAAGATTTGAAAGCATGGTTTTCCTATGGGATGATAAAATCCCCACGATGTTCCTTGAATTTATGAACCTCCTCACTCTTTGTCAGAGTGAGGAGCAATTAAGGGCGAGCGTCAAGGACTTTGCCGAGAAACACGAACTTGACAAGTTCTTCCTTTACGGCTTCGGCTCTCATCATTTCTACCTGCACCAACGCTACACGAGCGACCCCGAAATGGTGATGCAACACAGAGTGCTGTCTGTACATTTCTAATCATCTAAATAACAACGACTATGGCAACAAAATGACAATTAACGGAGTAAGCACCTGCCAATCGGCAGGAACGGAGAACTACGAGAAATTCCAAACGGGTATCGACAGACGCAAACGCACCCTTGTGCAATACGACTACCGCCACACGGACGGGGAACTTTTCTCTTGTGTCAAACCCACATTAGACGAATGTCGAGCCGCACGGGACAAGTGGCTAACGGCAAAGGAAAGGAAGGAGGAGAAGCGATGAACGAAGCAGGCTACCAAACGCTGATAGTCAAATTCAGCGAACCCATTACGGCATTGGACGGCATCTTTGACGATGCCGAAGCGTGGGGAGTTGATACCCTAAAGGGGTGGATAGACAGCTATGAAAGCAGCCGTTTCACTGCCATTGACAGCCATACGGCAGTCATCACGAGCGAGTATAGCATGGAATGTCTGAAAGAGTGGCTGGAAAAATGCACACCCATAACCGAGAAAACAGAATTTTGAACATTGGGGCGGTGTCCGCACCGCCCGAACCATAAACCTAAAAGACAACGGATATGATAGCAAAGACAATTTTAGAGCAGATTGGCGGCAGACGCTTTGCCGCCATGACGGGAAGCAAAGACTTCACAGACATGGGCAACGGCTTGCGCATGAGCCTTGCGAGGAACAAGACCAGTGCCAACCGCCTTGACATCATCTATGACGGAGGGGCAGACCTATACAATATGCGTTTCTACCGCAAGACGTTCAGCAAAAAGACATTCGAGAGCAGGACGAAGGACATTGAAACGCACGAGGGGATATATTGCGATATGCTGGAGGAAATGTTCACGATGGTAACGGGACTTTACACCCGCTTTTGAGGGGTGGGCGGCAAAAGCCGCCTACTTTCTTTCATGAGCATGATGGCGGATAAGAAAGTAGGCAAAGAAACCTTTGTACCAATCTACGATAGTATTCACAAAAACAAGTTTTAATCATGGAAACAATCAGACAGAACGGAAAAACCATCTTGTACAGCAACGACGGCATAAGCATAAAGATGGTTTTCAAGAACCTTACGGGCAGGAATTTTCAAGGTCAGGAATATACAGACTATATCCGGCATATCGCAATCGGCAGCATGGGATTTTCACCCGGTATCATAGAGCATTGCAGGGACGGTGAGGTTGCAGGCAAAGGGACAATCCCGAATGTATGAAAACTGAAACTCCGATGAAGTTGGCGGCTTCATCGGAGTTTCTTTCGTCAGACACTTATTCTTTATGGTACATACAGCAGCGCAAACTCAGCCTTCCTTCGTTTGAGCAGCATGGCGTGGCGTTTCCCCTTATAGTTACAGAAAGCGATATACTCCCGGTAGATGTTCCTGTCACCCGCCTCCAGCTTTCGGATTAGCGTGCTTTTGGGTATCTTCCCACTCCCCAAAAGACGGTACGGACCGACATTGTAGGCGAGCGTGGCAAGCAGAAGCGAATCCTTCCCGAACTGCTGGAACATCGCGCAGAACTTCCGCAGGTCTTTTCGCAGAAGCGCGTCCGCCTGCCGCTTCGTCATGGTGCGTGCCGAATACCTTTCCCCCGGCTGCAACCGATGTCCATATCCTACATACGGGTTATCAAAAGCTTTTGATAACCCGTATTATCCAAAGCAAAACATTATCCAAAGTATAAACTGTAATGCCATTAAGAATAAAGACATTATACCTCTCAAAACTGATATACCTTATGATAATAATTGTTTGGTAAAAGAAAAGTTTGTAGGTAAGAATCAAGTCCCGTTTTACAAAATAGAAGTTTCGTTGCCTTTGAAACGCATTCATGTGTCATCGAAATTTGGAGTTAGGATAGATCCGTTCACAAAACGACAAAAGCACCACAATGGCATAGACCTGCAAGCCCGTATGGGAGAAAAGACATATGCTATGATTCCAGGTACAATTATTGCTGTTGGGAGAGATAAGTCTCGCGGTTGCCATGTGGTCATACAACATGATAACTATACGGTTATCTACTGCCATTTGTCAACAATATTGGTTAAGCAAGGACAGGCAATACATCCTGGTGAACCGGTCGGGTTTGTAGGCTCGACCGGTCGTTCAACAGGTCCACATTTACATTTGACGTTATACAAAGGGCATCATCCCCTTGACCCGCAGATAATGTTGGATTATATCATGGAGGTTTTAAACAAATAAATTCTGAGTCATCAATGTGTATGTGTTCCAAGGCTTTTGAGCCATTCTTTAAGAGACTTGTTAGATTCCCATGTTGGTTTGGGATACTCTTCAGACGGTATGACATCTTTATAGGCGGCTTCAAGTGCCTCTCTTTTTTGCTTTGAGTCTGCACGGGCATATATTTCAGTTGTCAGTATTGAAACATGACCTAATATATCCCTAATATAAACTAGATTAACTCCGGCTTGAAGCAAATGCATTGCCTTGCTATGCCGTAGGCAATGAGGAGAAATTCGCTTTGGCACTAAATCGGGATTTTTCATGTGGGCCAGTGTCACATATTTCATTAGCAAGTATGTGACACCTGCGCCTGTAAGTCTGCTTCCATTGCGATTTCTGAATAATGGCTCTGTCTGAAGCTCTGTCCTATATAATTTGTTGTCATTGATATATTTTCGAAGAATGGCAACCTGTTTTTCATGAAGGGGAACAGCTCGGTTCTTGTTTCCTTTTCCCTGCAAAATAAGATATGCCGGTGATTCCAGATGAAGATCACACGGTCGTAGCAAAATGAGTTCTTGAACACGGGCTCCCGTGTCATACAACAAAGCGAACATGGCAAGATTTCTCCTACCATAAATACTATCTGTCGGGATTTGTTTAAGGAGCAATCTAACTCCATCTACCGATAAGAATGTCATGGGTTTAAGCCGTGCTCTTTTAGATTTGATAGACAAAATCTCCTGCCAACGGTCTATATGTGTCACATCTGAATGTAACAGGTATCGAGATAAAGAGTGCATTGCGGCCAGCCTCTGATTGCGGGTCTGCACGGATACGCCTTTCTTATTTTCTATCCATGAAAGAAAATCAAGAACATTTTCTTTATTAAAAGATGTAGTCAATATGCGTTCTGTCGCAATACCTTTTACAGTTTCCATATAATCAAGATATGAAGCAATGGCATTGGCATATGAACGTATTGTATGTGGACTGGCTCCCCTTTCCGCTGATAAATATGAAGAGAAGAAAGTTCCGATATACTTCGCTAATGGTAATTCAGTCTGTTGTTTCATTATTATTGCATGATAGAGATGGTTGGGAAAATATATTCTGATATGTTTGATGTGACCTCTGATAAATCAGGATATACTTGACTTGTAATCCTAAGATAATATTCTGTGTCACTTACGCATTTATGCCCAATAGCTACAGAAAGAATCGGTAAGCTACAGTACATATCCAATCCTTCCTCTGCAAGTTTATTAAGTGCATGCACGGCAAAAGTATGGCGGAGGTCATGTATTCTGGGACCAATGCCCGGAGTATAGTTAATCTTGCATTTTTCAAGGATTAACAGAAACCAATGTGTCGCAGAATTTCTTTTAAAGGGTTTCCCGTCTAACGAAACCAAAAATGGAGAGTCAGGAGAATTTATATCAGATAATGGCAGTTTGTCACGCTTTACAAGATATTGTTCAAATACCTTGAACAGAGATTCGTTAATAGGAAGCAGGCGTTCTCTTCTATTTTTGCTATCCCGTATTATAATGGAACGTGAGACCATGTCAACATCACTGTTCTTTAGATTTGCGGCTTCTCCTATTCTCATGCCTGTGGAATACAGCAATCTTAACAATACCGGTATTGAGAATATTTTGACTCTAAAATCCCTCCGCGTAAGTTCCAATTCGTCTGCCGCATTGAATATGTCGTCTAGCTCCTCTTTGGAAAAGATGTATGGGGCATAGTGTTCTTTAGGCTTACGGGGATATACAGGAACATAACATGGGATGCCGAGCTTTACCAAATAACGGCAGAACTGCCCGATTATACAGAACTTCATGTATATTGTTGTTGCCTTTTTGCCATATATGTTGTTTCTCCACAAGGTTATGTCAGATTGTGTCATACATACAGATTCCAAACCGGAAGCTAAGACAAATCGGTCAAATTCACGCAATGTAGCCAATATATTGTCCAGTTTTGAACCGGACATTTCTTTCATCTCCAAAAAACGTAATATGTATGGAGAAAATATGCTCTTAAAATCATTCTTATAGGAAGAATGTACCGTTTTGTTGTTCATAAAAATCGTCTTTTACAGGTGGAACATCAAGCATACAGCGATTTATCGCATGTATATCAATCCGCAAATAATTCATGGTCACATCATGACCGCTGTGACCGAGCGATTCAGATATTGTAGGAAGGGTAGTACCTTGTTCAAGCATTCTGCTTGCAAGAGAAAACCGCATTGAATGCGGACCATGTTTGCGCCCAGCATTATCAACACCACTCTTCAATATGGCTTGAGATATTAGTCGGGCAGCTCCAGACCTATTCATCTTTGTTATAGGACATGTATGGGTCACAAACACTTCATCGCATTTGCATTGAGGACGCACTTTAAGATACGCTATGACGGCTTCTCCGACCTCCACCAGCAGAGGTAGTTCTATCGGATTTCCAGTCTTTGCCTGTTTCAGTCGTATAAAGGATTTATCCCAATCTATATTATAGAATTTCAACCCGACGATATCGGAAATGCGAAGACCAAGTCTTGAAGCCAATAGAAGCATGGCATATGTACGCTTTCCAGTAGCTCCGCTACGGCTTACCGAAGACTCAATAATTTTCACTTCTTCCCTTGTGTATATTATGGGCAATTTTTCACGAGGTTGATGATGGATGAACTCAAATAAATATGAATAATTGGGAGCATCTGGATGGAACTTGCCTATGAAGTCATAAAATTGGTGCATGGCAGTATATCTATAATAATGCGATTCTTTTACTCCTAAAAACTCCAGTACATCGCTTTCCGATATTTGAGTGATATTATCTTTCCCCTTAATATTTAGGGATGTGATAAAATACGATAATAATCTGCGATAATTTTCGATTGTCGTTAATTGCCGTCGTTGTTTCAATTTGTAATTGATAAAGTCTTGTGCGATAACTCCTATACCGCCAGTTAGTGGAAATGTAGGAGTATGCGGAGTATGTTTGGGTATATTTCCGGTCAAAACATATGATTCAAGAATACGTATGCTCCTTTTGAATCTCTTTCGGGATGCCGGTGATAAGGACGGAAGTTTTTCCATGAGAAATTTACGTCCCAAATCATGTGAATAAATATTTGTTCCGCTCTTACTGAGAAATGGCTTTACATGTAATTTCCATCTTACAGTATGGACACTGATGCAACTCTGAGAATATCCAGATTCTTTCATTTTCTCTGAGCATTTGACAATTAAATCGTCAATAGTGTAGTCATATACATCCATAATCTTACATTTAAAAATTATACCATGTATAAAAATAGACAACAAAAGCTCTAATTCTTAAATTATTCTCATAATATTATCAAAAGTATCCATTTCTATTTTATGCTATTATTCAGATAAGTAGCAGGATTCTTTGTTCATACTTTGGATAATGCTTTTAAGAGAGATTTCTGATTTGTGCATTTTGGGTATATTAACAAACGATAGAACTGATTTAAACACTAAATTACTAGCTGAGTTAAGAGCTTAAAAAAGTTGACTTAAAAATAATCATATTCATATATTGAATTAGAATTGATAATTGTATTTTTGTATCAAAAATGAAAAGAACAATCTATGTTTGAGAACTTTAAGAAGATAAAGATAAAAGGAGGTTACTTTGACGAAGATACGGAACTGGAACTTTTCAAAGGAGATGTGTCATTGAGTATCGTTTATGGACGTAACGGTAGCGGAAAAAGCACGATAGCACGTTGTCTGAAACAGTTGTCAGAGAGTGAAGAAGAACGGATTGAACGAGAGGAGAATGTGACACGGGGTGAGGAAACAAACTACACAGTGAACAGCGAGACTCCTATAGCAGATGAGCATAAATCTAGTATATTCGTGTTTGATGAAGATTTTCTACGAAACAACGTAAGGGTGGAAAATGACGGACTGAACGCAATAGTGATGTTAGGTGAACAAGTAGAATTAGACGAAAAGATAAATGCGAAAAACGAGGAGCTAAGCAGAAAAACAGAAGAATTCAACCAGCAAGAAGAACTGGTAAAGAGATACAGTAATATCGAAGAGAATATATCACCACGGTATTATTGGAATCAGATAAGAGAAGGGTTGCGTGAAAACGGTGGGTGGGCAGACATAGACCGAGACTTAAAAGGGAACACACTGAAAAGCCGTATTACAGATGATTTGGTGAATATACTTATGAAAATGGAAGAGCCTGCGGAGACCTATGAGCAACTACGGGAACGGGTGAAAGCTGATATGAGGTTATACTTGGGAGCGGAAGATTCGCAAGTAATAGAGTGGGCTATAGACAAATTGATGCTGCCAGAAAGTTTAGAAGACTTGACTGTACTATTAGAAAGTCCTTTGGACTCGCCACAGTTGACAGAAAGAGAACAGCGACTGATGGAACTATTAACAAAAATAAGTCAGGAACCACAACACTTTGAACAGTTCCATACCCTGCATATGTTAGAAGAGGGTTGGACATTCTGCCCATTGTGTTTAAGAGAAATCACAGAAAAAGACCGTTCTTCCATAGCTGAGGTATTAACTCATCTTCTAAATAAAGAAGCGAAAGAGTTTAATGCGAATTTAAACATTGCATACGATCTGTTTGCGGAAATAAAAATAGATATGCCTAAATTTCCTGATAATTTAAATAAAACAGAATTAGATGCCGCTGTAGCTACCAAAGAGGAATTAAACAAGGTGTTGGCTACCCTACGAGAGAAGATAGAGCAACGAAAACGTAACATTTATAAACCACTGAAAACACCATTGACTGATAAGATGGGTGAAGCATATTGTAACGCCCGTATGGCATGGAAGACGGCACTCGAACGTGTACTGAAATGCGTAGAAACCTTTAATGAGACAGTCAATAAGCGAAATAAGTTGTTTGAAAGGATACGCCACGAGAATAATATGCTGGCTCGAAAACAATTGGCGTCTGCACTAATGGGTTACAAAATGGCATTGACTAACGAGGATAAAGATAAAAGGAAACTGCAAGTATTAAAAGAACAAAAGAATGAGCTGATAGCTGCTATTAAAGAACTGAAAATGCAAAAGGAACGCACGGATATTGCGTTGGAATATATCAACAAAGAATTGCAGTACGTGTTCTATAGTAACCGCAAAGTGAAACTGATACCCGGTGAGGGTTGCTATAAACTGACGGTGAACGGCAAAGAGGTAAAGCCAAAGAAGATTAGTGTGGGTGAGCGAAATGTACTAGGGCTGTGTTACTTTTTTGCAATGTTGTTTAGCGGAAAAAGAAATGAGGACAAGTATACCTCAGAATATTTGATTGTGATAGACGATCCTATTTCAAGTTTTGACTATGGGAATAGGCTGGGAGTGATGTCTCTGTTGCGGTATCAGTTTAGTAACATAAAAAAAGGCAATGCAAATAGCCGATTGTTAGTTATGTCTCACGATCTACAGTCAGTGTTTGATTTAGTAAAAATAAGGAGTGACCTGCAAGGAGGACGTGGCGAGAAGAAGTTTTTGGAGTTAGAGAATAGGAAAATAAAGGAACAGTCAGTAAGAAATGAGTACCAAAAATTACTGACACATGTGTATGAATATGCAAGTTGCGACCGTCCAGAGGATCTAGATGAAATTTCAGAGATGGGTATTGGTAATATTATGCGACGAATGTTGGAGGCCTTCTCAAGTTTTTGCTATAATAAGCCTTTTGAAACTATGATGCGTACGGAAGGGGTAATCAGTAATATACCAGAAGATAAGAGAGTGTATTACGAGAATTTTATGTGCCGCTTGACACTAAACGGAGAGAGTCATGAAGAGGAGCGAGTATACACATTGAGCAACTTTACACCTTTCTTCACTAAGGAGGAGAAATTGCAGACTGCAAAGAGTGTGCTACTATTTCTATTGTATGTGAACGAGCCACACATAAAGGCTTACCTAAAGCCGGAAGTGGTAGCAAGGATAGAAAGTTGGAAACGTGAAGAAAATGGGTGGATATCAACGGAATCAACCATAGGAGAATCAGAGAGGGCTTCAAGCCTAGAACTGGAATCCTGAAGTTTTCCATTTATGTAGTCCCGTCTAAAATAATTTCCACAATAAGAAGAGTCATTTTTTACCTTAAAAATGACTCTTCTTATTGTGTTTTCTTATATTTTTGAAATTTGTCAATGTGAAATAACTATTTAGAACTAATGATAGATAATTGGAGGCATAAAGCTGCTAACCGAAATTTATCGTACCCATTGGTTTGATATTTTCTTCTAGAGAACTTTCTTTCAAATGAATGTTTTATCCCATGAAGTTACATTTGGCTTTTATTAGAGTTTTTCACCACTGCTATGTTATTTCTTATCGTAAGTAATATTTAATCTTACAAACGAAACGACTTAATTATTAATGCAATAGAAGCTGAGACTTTGGATAATGTTTTGCTTTGGATAATACGGGTGATGTTTTTCCGAATGCCAGCCCTCAAAATACTTCGTGCATCGCACCGCCCTCTCAAATGGTGGCAGCCGGTAGATAGCCGCCTGCCCGTCCGTTCCCTCATGGCGTCTGTTCCGTGCGGACACGGAACAGACCGCCAGAAGCGAACAGAGGATAGCCATGAATACACGCATCATCGTGTAAAGGGCTTGAAGTTCCCGATGGGGACAACAGTGATAACCCCGTCATCCTTCACGTTTCGGTTGTTGAAGTCAAATTCCAACTCATAGGAGTTGCCGAAATTGTCCTCCACTACCACGATGAAGTTGTGCGCCTCGTCACCTTGCGCCGTGTAGTACAGCCGGAACTTCTCGTTTTCGAGCAGGTAGCGGTCATTGGGCAGGAAAGTGATGCCGTTGTCCATTTTCAGTGTGCCCTCACCCTCGAACTGGAAATACCGGATGGTATAGAGGGTATTGGCGAAATCGCCCGTTTTCTTCAGCTCACAGCGGATTTCCACCGTCTGCCCCTTTGTGACCTTGTTCGGCACGGGCATGGTTTCCACCGTGAAGGGATAGGATTGCTGGATGTCCATATCGTCGTCGCACGATACGAATGTGAATGACACTGCGGCGAACAGGCAGAGTGCCAACGCCTTGAAGATTGATGTTCTCTTGTTCTTGTTGTTCAGTATGTTCATTATTCTTTGATTTTTAGATTGTTGTTCTTTTGTTGTTTTCTTGATACTTGTTGCAGGTACTCGTTCAAGTCCTTGCAGCCTTGATAGATGCCGGAACGGTCTGTCACCTTTCCTCCGTAGCGTGTCCGCAGGGCTTCCATTGCCCTGCGTCCGGCTTCGTCTCGGTCGAGGTAACAGTCGATGCGCTCGTACCCGTCCAGATGTTTCAAAGCCTTTTCCACGTTGGCGACGGAGTTCAGCACAAGGCAGTCACCCGTTGCCAAACCGAGCGTGACGGCGGACAGGAAGTCCATAAAGCCCTCGAACACGCTGCACACGTCCGCCGGGATGTCCCCCGCCTTGACCAGCGACACGTCCTTTGGTGGTACGCAACCCTTGAAACGGCGGCTTCGGGTTTCATAGCCGCCCGACACGTTCGGAAAGCCGACGGCAAAGTACCGCTTACCACGCACGCCGTAGTTCAGGCGGCAGCAGTGGCGGGATGCAACGGCATAAGGGATGCCTCTTTCCTTCAAATACTCCGTCAGCGGAGAGCGGAGCAGCGGGACGGCTTCCACTCCCTCAAAGGCAGGTTCGGACGGTTCCGGCAGGTACAACGGCTTTTCTGCTGCGGCAAGCGGCATACGGGCGGTTTCCGCTATGAATCTCGCCTGCGCCATGAAATCCCCGCTTCGGGTAAACTCCCCGACAAGCGTGAAGATGTCGCCGCCCTTGCCCAAGCCGAAGTCGTACCAGAGCTGTTTCGCCACGTTCACACGGAAGGAGGGCGTGCGTTCACTGCGGTATGGCGCACGATACCACAGCTCGTTTCCGCTCCTTCGGACAGGCTCATGTCCCAGCCGTGCGAGAAAGTCCGCAATGGGTATCTGCCTCATATTCTCAATGTCCGTCCGTTCCATGCGACGTGTCAGTTGATGATTATCTTGACGCCCGCCCCGAACTGCGTATGGAACTTCCGTGTGTCGCCACCCCACAGCAGGCGCTCCCGGAGGTTGGCGAGCAGGGCGATACGGTCAGCCACGTAAAACTCCACATCGAGCGTCAGCGCACCGCCGTAGATGAAGGCGTCCCGGTCATGGAGCGTGGAGCCGTCATGCAGCACTTTCTCGCCCCAATTCACCGACTCATATCCGGCGAGAGCCGAAGCCCCGGCATAGACGAACACGATTTTTCGAGCGTCCGACAGTATCT
>ERZ773185.80-NODE-80-length-92671-cov-5.923804_pt1 | contig 92671 bp, 115 predicted proteins | sample MGYA00580531_ERZ773185 | MGnify/ENA primary metagenome ERZ773185 (study PRJEB29015, sample SAMEA2737799) | human gut metagenome | biome: human gut; feature: human-associated habitat; material: faeces | place: China | collected 2012 ...
CTGTTCGCATTGCGCGACCTGCTCCGGCGTGCCTTCGGTGACGATGGTGCCGCCGCCGTCACCGCCTTCCGGCCCCAGATCGATGATCCAATCCGCGGATTTGACCACGTCGAGATTGTGCTCGATGACGATGACGGTGTTGCCCTTGTCCACCAATCCCTGCAATACGAGCAGCAGTTTGCGCACGTCCTCGAAATGCAGGCCGGTGGTCGGCTCGTCGAGGATGTACACGGTTTTGCCGGTGGAACGCCGTTGGAGTTCCGTCGCGAGTTTCACGCGCTGCGATTCGCCGCCGGACAGCGTCGGCGCCGGCTGGCCGAGCCGGATATAGCCGAGACCGACCTGCACCAGGGTGTCCAGGTAACGCGAGATGGACGGGTACGCCTTGAAGAACTGCGCGGCCTCCTCGATGGGCATGTTCAGCACGTCGGCGACCGATTTGCCGTTGTACTTCACTTCGAGAGTCTCGCGGTTGTAGCGCTGGCCGTGGCATTCCTCGCAGTCCACGTACACGTCCGGCAGGAAGTTCATTTCGATTTTCAACGTGCCGTCGCCGTGGCATGCCTCGCAGCGGCCTCCCTTGACGTTGAACGAGAACCGTCCGGGACCATAGCCGCGCACCTGCGCTTCGGGCGTCTTGGCGAACAGCGTGCGGATTTTGTCCCATACTCCCGTATAGGTGGCGGGATTGGAACGCGGAGTGCGGCCGATCGGATTCTGGTCGACGTGGATCACCTTGTCGCACTGGTCCACGCCTTCCACGCGCGTGTGCTTGCCGGGCACGATGCGCGCGCCGTTCAGCTTGTCCGCAAGCACCGGATAAAGGATCTGGTTGACCAGCGTGGATTTGCCGGAACCGGACACGCCCGTCACGCAGGTGAACACGCCCAGCGGGAAATTGACGTTCAGGTTCTTGAGGTTGTTCTCGCGGGCTCCGACCACGCGCAGCTGCTTGGTCTTATGCGTCTTGCGGCGTGCGGCGGGCACTTCGATCTTCCGTCGGCCGGCGATGTAGTCGCCGGTGATGGAGCGTGGCGCTTCGGTGATTTTTCTGGCGGGGCCGGAATACACGACCTCGCCGCCATGTTCGCCGGCGCCCGGACCGATGTCGATGACCCAGTCCGCGTTTCTGATGGTGTCCTCGTCATGTTCGACGACGATCAGCGTGTTGCCGAGGTCGCGCAAATGATGCAATGTGCCGATCAGCCGTTCGTTGTCACGCTGATGCAGGCCGATGGATGGTTCGTCCAGCACATACATGACGCCCACCAGGCCGGAGCCGATCTGGGTGGCCAGTCGGATGCGCTGCGCCTCGCCGCCCGACAGGGTCTTCGCCGCACGCGACAACGTCAGATAGTTCAGGCCGACATCGTTGAGGAAGCCGAGTCGTGCGCGAATCTCCTTGACGACTTCGCCGGCTATCTGCGCGGCCGAGCCTTCGAGTTCTAGGCCGTTGATCCATGCGAGGCTCCGTTCGGCGGACATGTCGCACACGTCCGCGATGGACTCGTCGCCCACGGTGACGGCAAGCACTTCCGGACGCAGACGCCGCCCATGGCACGCCTGGCATGGCACCTCGCGCATGTATGACTCGTAATACTGCTTCATCTGGTCGGAATCGGTTTCGTCATGCCGGCGCATCAACGTGCGCACCACGCCTTCGAAACCGGTGGAATACTCGCGCATGCGACCCCAACGGTTGCGGTACGAGACCTGCACCTTGAAATCGCGGCCATACATGATGGCGTCGCGCGCGTCCTTGGGCAGATCCTTCCAAGGCGTGTCCAGGTCGAAGCCCATCTCATCGCCGAGTCCCTCAAGCACATGGCGGTAGTATTCGCCGGTGCCTTTGGTCATGCCCCACGGTTCGATGGCGTTCTCGTTCAGCGTCTTGTCCGGATCGGGAATGACCAGTTCGGGGTCGATTTCCAGCTTGTATCCGATACCCGTGCATTCAGGGCAGGCGCCATACGGCGCGTTGAAGGAGAAGGTGCGCGGTTCGATCTCGTCGAGTTCCAGCTGATGGCCGTTCGGGCAGGCGCGTTTCTCGGAGAACGGCTTGCGGCGGTCCGGATCCTTCTCGTCCAAATCGACGAAATCGGCGACGACCACGCCTTTGGAAAGCTTCAACGCCGTTTCGATGGAATCGGTCAGACGCTGGCGGATACCGTCCTTGACCACCAGACGATCCACCACCACTTCGATGGTGTGCTTCTTCTGCTTGGCGAGCTTGATGTCATCGGACAATTGCCGCATCTCACCGTCGATCAGCGCACGCGCGTAACCATCGCCACGCAGCAGTTCGAGCAGATCCTCGAATTCGCCCTTGCGGCCGCGCACGACCGGCGCGAGAATCTGGAAACGCGTGCGTTCCGGATACTTCAGCAACGTGTCCACCATCTGCTGCGGTGTTTGCGCGCTTACCAGGGCGCCGCATTCCGGACAATGCGGAATGCCGGTGCGGGCGAACAGCAGTCGCAGATAATCATAGATCTCGGTGATTGTGCCGACCGTCGAACGCGGATTGCGGTTCGTGGTCTTCTGGTCGATCGAAACCGCGGGGCTCAGCCCCTCGATGAAGTCTACGTCCGGCTTGTCCATCTGCCCCAGAAACTGGCGCGCGTACGCCGACAGCGATTCGACATACCTGCGCTGGCCCTCGGCGAACAGCGTATCGAACGCCAACGAGGATTTGCCCGAACCCGACAGGCCGGTGAACACCACCATGCGGTTGCGAGGAAACTCCAAGTCCACGTTCTTGAGATTGTGCTCGCGAGCGCCTTGGATGGTGATTTTGAGGTCGTTGGGTAGGTGTGTGAGGTCTGCTATGAGTGAGTCGTTCGTTGTTTTCATGGGGGCTTTTTTGATTTCGCGTGTGAGGAATGCGTCGCCGGTGAGTACGCGTTCGACCACGACTTCGTTGTGTGTCGTGTTGTTGCGTTTGGTTGTCATGGTGTTCTTCCGCTTGGTGTTGCCTGTTCTGTTGTATAGGATAGCGTATTTTTGTTGTGGTTTCGAACAGGTGTTCTATTTGGTGTTGTTGTTTGGTATGTCGTTGCCGGGTATGTCGATTGGCCAGCGGTGTTGGTCGTGCAGGATGGTTGTGGCGTCGCGTATGGGGATGCGTTCCTGTTCGATGCGTAGGTATTGGATGTCTGTTCCTGTGCAGAGTGTTTCGTAGAGTTTGCGTTCTTCGGTGGTGAGTCCGGGTGTGGGTTGTGGGGTTTGTGTGGTGAGGGGTTTGTTTTTGGCGTCGAATTGGGTGCCGTATTGTTCGTATGTCCGGTATGCGGTGGTGTCCATCAGTATGGATGTGCATGGGATGCCGGTGGCGCGTAGTTTGGAGAGGATGTCGAGTCCGTTGGCGTCCATGTCGCCCCAGTAGATGATGTTGGGGATGGTGGTGAGCCATGGCAGGAGTGTTGTGATGTGTGATGTTGCGGCGTATCCGTTGCCGAGGATGCAGATGGCGTGTTCGACGGTGGGCATGGCCTGGTAGGTGTCTTTGTTTTCGATGATGATGGCGTGTTCGATGTCGGTTGGCTGGCTGCGGACCCATGGTTGGGTGACGATGAGGTCGGGTTGGTCGTGGTGTGCAGTCGTGGTTTGCGAAGTAGTGGGCGGCTTGGATGACGAGGTGGAAGTCGGTGTCGTCGTGGTCTTTGAGGGTTTTGGCGACGTTCATGGCGTTCTCCGGTTCGAGGCCGAATTCTTTGGCGAGCGCGCTCATGCGGTCGTGTTCGCGTAGGTAGCGTTCGCGGGTTTGTTTGGTGGCGATGCGGAGGGCGGTGTCGAGGTCGGGTATGGTCACGGAGTCGATGAGCGGGCTTTTTTGTTGGACGAGTCCGCTGGAGACGATTCTGGTTTTTTCGCTGGTTTCGCAGTGGTGTTGCCGCGCCCAGTCGCGGATGGTTTCGTTTTGGGCGCGGATTTGGTTGTAGTGCTGCTCTAGTTCGGCTTGTTTGGGCAGTCGGATGGTTTTGCGCAGCGGCCAGGATTCGTCGGTGTCGTACATGTGCCTGGTGAGGTGGGCGTCGACGTATTCGTCGAGTTTCCGGCGGATGTCCGTTTCGCCTGTGGTGTTTCTGGCCGCTGCCATATTATGCCTCCGTCGCGGGTTGCGTCTGCTCGACGGTGGCGTCTTGTGTTTCGGCTTGCGTTGCCGGCTCGCGGTCGAGCTCCTGCAGGTACGAGTTGCCGGTTGCGGGATCCTTGTATGCCACGTACGCCTTGTCTGCGATGCCGAGGATTTCGGCGGTTTTGCTTTCCGGCGCGGATACGATGATCTGGAAGCCGAGGCGCGGCAGCACGGTCAGCGCGCGTTTCGTGTAGCGTCCGTCGGCTTTGATGAGGGCTTCGTCCAGGAACAGCGTGGTGTAGGTGGGCTTGCCGGTCAGGTCGCCGCCGAGCAGGTAGATCAGGGCCGCGCCGTAGACGAACGAGGTGAGTTCCTGCAACGCGCCGCCGGACTTGCCGCCGGTGGAGCTGATGCGCTCGTCGGGCAGATTGTTATGGTGCACGATCGCGTAGAACGAGCTGCGCACGCGCGGATCGAGGTTGCGCGCACCGTATTCCTTGATGCCGTTCGTGTCGCGGATCTGGCCGAGTTCCGCCTGGAGCCTGCCGATGAACGTTTCGCAGCCTGCGAACGCCTTGCGCGTCTCCATGGGATTGCTGCGCGCGTTGCGTGTCCAATCGTCGAGCTTCGACATGATGCGGCCCAACGAGGATTTGAACTGCCGGTCGATCGGGTGGAAGTCCACGTGGAGCGAGAGCCTGCCGCCGCGGGGGCCGAACTGTTGGCCTTTGAGCATGCCGTTGATGCGGTCGAGCTGCTCCCTGACGTTCTCCTCGTCGGTGTTGAACGCGCGGTTGAGCTGTTGGAAGCTCATATACAGCTTTTCGACGCTGTTCGCATACTCCTCGTCGGTCGCGGCGCGGGTGACGAGCATGTTGAGGTTCTTGAGCTCGTCAAGGAAATACGGATAGTCCTCCACGCTCGCCATGACGGTGTCGCCCTCCGTGGAATGGTGCTTCAGATAGTCGCCCATGGCGCGTTCCGTGTCGGCGCGCAATTGGACGGCACGCTCGTCGATCTGCTGGAGTCTCGCACGCACGGTGTTGCCGATTCTGCGCAGCACGCGCACGTCGAACGGCGCCGTCCCCTCACGGTCGAAACCGCCGGCGATGCGCTGCGGCCGTTCCTGCGGACGCGACGTGTCGAAACAGGTCTCATACGTGTCGGCCAGCAGATTCGACACCATGTCGGGCAATGCGGCATCGTCGAAATCGGAGTCGCCATGCATGTCGAGCCATGCCTGTTCGGCCTGGACGGCATGCTGCGCGTTTTCCAATTCCGCTTCGGCACGGTACCTGGTCTTGCCCTCGTCGGCCTTCTGCCGTAGCAGCTGTTTCAACTCGTCCTGCAATTGTGCCAGTTCCGGATCGCTTTCGATCCGTTCGATCTGCAGACGGATCCGTTCCGCCTTCGTCTCGAGCCCGTCCACGTCGATCTTGCCCCATGGCAGATCCGCGACGGTCAATGCGAGCTCATGCTCGTCCTGCAGCAGAGTCATGGCGTTGGCCATCTGCCTGCCGCGGCGGTCGGCGTCCTCCAACGCCCGTTCCGCCCCGTCAAGCTGGCGTTCCAATTCGGCCAGATACCGTTCGTTCATGAAGCCGATGACCTGACGCAGGCCTTTGACGCCATGGAAGCCACGGTCGCCGGATTTGATCTGCCCGTCGACCTGCACCTGCCGTTCGGCCCGGTCCATGTCGTCGATCGCCTCCACGCAACGCGCGTCGAACCGTTGCGACGCGGTCTGCTCCTTCAACCATCCGACGAACGGCGAATCCTCCTTGTACCGCAGCTTCGACGACATCCACCCCTCGTTGCAGGCCGAATCGTATTGCGCGTCGGTATCGACGAAACGCCAGGCACGCCGTGTCATACGCGTCGGATCGATCGCGCTGACCTTCGCGGCGAACCCCTGCTCATGCCGCTTGTCCACGAGAATGGTCTGCGCGATGGGCGCGTACGTGACGTCCATCGCCAGACGCCATTGCTCGTCCCCCTCGTCCACGTCCATCAGTTCGGCCACGTACGGCAGTTCCGTCTCGTCCAAGCCCGTCGCCCGTGCGATGAGCGTGCGCGCATGGTCCATGTCGTCGCTGATGCGCGTCCTGTGTTCGATCTTGCGCCGGTAATCCTGCCTCAACAGGTCGCGTTCGCCCTGCCGGGCGTGACGTTCCACCACCATCCGCTGGTATTCGGATCGCGCGTCTTCCAAACGCTTGTCGTACGTGTCGAGCGACAAGGCGAGCGCGGCGCGTTTGGCGTTCCATGTCTGCTCGTCGGCGGGGAGTCTGCCTTCGACGCGTTCGAACCGTTCGGCGATGGCGTGCCGTTGTCTGCGCGCCTCGTCGGCGTCCTGGCGTGCGCGTTCGAAGTCCTTGCCGAGTTGCTGCAGGCTGCCGCCGTCGATGCCGTTCATGCGTTCTTTGACGGCTTCGATTTGCGTGTCGAGTTCGTCGATGCGCTGCTGAGACCGGTCGATGGCGTCCTGGGATTCCTTGGCTTTGCGTTGCGCCGATGGCAGTCCGGCGCGTACTTCGCTGGCCATGCGCGACCATGTCCATGCGGCGAGCGTCGTCTCGCCTTGCTCGCGGTCGGGGTCGATGGGCGTGTATTCGCGGCGTTCGCTGGCTTGTTTGGCGTATTCGCCGTAGCGGGCTTGTATGTCCTGCAGGATGGCGACGCGTTCCATTTTGTCTTCCATGCTGTGGAAGTTCTCGCTGAACCGGTTGTAGTCGTCGACGGTTTCGCGGGCGAGCCGGATGGATTCGGGCACGTCGAGCACGCCCTGTTTGAAGATGTCGTCGAGTTTGGAGGGCGCGTCGGCGGATTGGATCTTGTGCAGGAGCCTGCATGCTTCGGCGCTTAGGCCCATGTCCTGCCAGATGGAGGCGTGGAACGCCTGCGCGTTGACGTGCGTCGTGCATCCTGGGTAGGTCTGTTCCATCAGTCCTCGCGTGAATGACGTGTCGCGGTGCCGGTCCATGAGGCGCGGGTCGATGGTCTGGTTCCAGGTGACGTATTGGCGGCGCAGTCCGTCCGGCCCGTCGCCTGCGGTCAGGTAGAGGAATTTTGCGCAGGACAACAGTCCGCCGTCGCTGCGGTTCGCGTATGTGTCGACGATCGCGCCCCAGATGTTCTGCGGGGTGCCGTCCGCGTCCCTGCCGCGCAGGAAGATCGGGGTCTCACCGTTTTCGCCGTCGCTGATGCCGATCATGCCGCGCAGGTACGTGTAGTCGTTGCGTTCCGAACGTCCCGAATTCGACGCCTTATTGTAGGGGGTGCCGGATGGGTAAAGCAGCGAGATCTGCGCGTCGACGAGCGTGGATTTGCCCGATTCGCTCGCGCCGGCGAGCAGGGTCACCGGCATCGCATCGTCCATGGACGGGCGGAACACGTGGTAGCCGCCGTAGGAGCCCCAGTTGACGATCTGCCGGCTTTGCAGCATCCAACGGTCGGAAACGATTTTCATGCCGTCTTCCATCAGTGTTCCCCTCCATCAAAAGCGTCATCGGCCGAATCGAAATCGAACGCGTCCTGCTCGACGCCGGACGAAACCGTCCCGGTCGAATCGGAAGTATCGCCACCATCCGCGCCGATGGACGAATCGTCATAACCATCGCCATCCGCGTCTTTCATACCATCGCCGTCCGTATCATCGGAGCCGAGCCACCGGTCGGCGAGCTTCTGGTCGAGCACCATCGGCACCAATGGCGTGAGCACGTACATGTTCTCGTCCCCCGTTTCCGCGAGATACCCGTAGGTGCGCATGCGCGAGATGACGGACGTGATCTTCTTCGCCGTGCCCTCCTCGTCGTTGCTGGCCGTGAGGAAGCCCGCTCCCGTGGCGAGCAGCGCGCGGATGTCGTCGAAGCTGATGAGCCAGTCGCCCGGCTTCGTCTTCTGGTTCTCGTACTCCAGCACCTTGATGCGCAGGGCCGCGAGCGTGGCGGCCTCCTCGCGGGTGAGGCTCACACGCGTCTTCAACGAGCGGATGTTCGTCTCCGCGTCCGTGACCGGCGACGCGTACATGATCCGGTATTTCGTGTTGTCGACCAGTCTGAGCATGTCGTTGTTCAACGACCGTTCCACGGCCTCACGGTACTGGCACGCCCTGTCGTACAGGCTGCCGTCGATGTAGCGTTCGCGTTTCAGCGCGATCGCGGCCATACGCGCCTCAAGAGGCATGTCTCCCGTATCCCCGTCGAACAATGCCGGCCTGTCCCTCGTCATATCCGGCCCTTCGGACGGCATGCCGGATTCCGGGCCTGTCTCCTCTTCGATGCCGATGCCAGTGTCGAATCCGTCGGTGTTGTCCGTCATGCTCATCCCTCCTCGATGATCTCGTCAAGCGCCGCCCCGGTGATGAGGATCGGTCTGGTGCGCCACACGCGCTCGCCTCCGTCGATGGATACGCAATGCCATGCCACGGTTGCCGGTCCGTCCTGCGTGCGTAGGGCGCTTAGGAAGCCGATCAGCTCGCTTTCGCGCCGTTCCTCCCGGGGCAGCCGGTTGAAGCTCGCCGCGAAATCCACGAACCTGCCGTCCGCCGTTTTGACCGGATCGCGCCTGATGAGTCCGATCATGTGCGTCAGCCGCGGGCCGCACATCTCGACCATGGCCTTCAGGTCCGGCGCGTCGACGTTCGTCGAAGGCGCGTCGTCCAATCCGGCCGTGGCCGCGCGCGCCATCGATTTCGCGGGCCTGGACGGCAATGCCTGGAATTGCGCCGTGCCGGTGTCCGTACGGTATGGGCGTTCGTCCGAGCCGGGGTGCGTCTTCGCGTCGTCGCTGGCCCGCACGAACAGTCTGTGGAGCTTGTCGAGCATGGTGCGGTAATGCGTGTCGGTCTGCTGGCGCACCAGACGGCTCACCGCCTCGTCGGATATGCGGATCTGCCGGCGCACGTCCTCGATGCCCTCGTAGATGCGTTTGAGTTCGGCGCGTACCTGGGCGAGCAGGATGCCGGGCTCGCCCTCGAGATACGGGTTTTGGGCGATGTCTCGCACCGCCTCGTCGATTTCGCGGCGTCCCTCGTCGGTGACGATCACCTGGAACGCGTCCTCGAAACGCCGGCCGCTGTCGGATTCGTGGAACGACCTGTGGTATTCGTCATGGTAGGTGCCGAGCGCCTGCTCCACGCTGATGGAGCCCGACTGCATGCTTCGGCGCAGATTGTCGCCGTTGTCGCGTTCCTCGAGCGCCAGTTCGCGCAGGTCGATCGGCACGCCGCGCAGCGTGTTGTGGATGACGCCGATGATGTCGCCCACCTGTTGGGAGGTGAGCTTGTCCAACGTGTCGCTGTGCTTCAATTCGTCGATCTGCTTTTGCCGCTCCTCGATGTCGCGTTCGAGCAGGCGGATGCGTTCGCGGGGGTCGGCGGTCAGCTGCATGCGCGCATGCTCGATCTCCATGATGATGCTGTTGGCCTGCGCGCCGGACAGCGCTTTCGTGGTGTCCTCGAGCCGGTCGAGCGCCTCGATCGCACGGTGGGCGCGCGCCGTGAGACGGTACAGGTAGCGGTGCGAGGCGACGTCGAGCGAATTGGCGAGCCACGCGTAATCGCCTTCGCCTTCCTTCGTCAGCTGCTGCAGGATCGTGTGCGCGGCTTCCGCGGACGTCTGCCCTTCCTTGGGCGTGTAATCGCCCGTTTCCGCAAGTCGGGTCAGACTGCGGGAGAACCGTTCCTCGACGATCTCGCGTGGCAGCTCGCCGGTGAGCGGGTCGAACGTGGAGCGCAGCAGCGCGACGTACAGCATGGAATTGCCGCGCAGCAGCAATCGCAGCACCCCGGTCTCATACACGGGCCGGAGCCGTTCCATTTCCCGTCTTACATCCGCCAACGGCGTCCCGTCCTTCCCTTAGCCACAAGTTTCCCGATGCGCATCCATTGTAAGATAGCATGTCCGTTTTCCCGTGATCGCGGCGGGAAAACCGTCCGGCGCGAACGTCATTTGAAGATGACGTAGCGGCACAGCAGGAAGCCCCAGACCGCCTGCATGCCCATGGTGACGATCTTGACCGCCATGGTGGGCCAGCCGAGCAGTCCGGGGATCCAGGCCATCATCAGGTTGGAGAACAGCAGGTTCCAGCAGTACATGGCCACGAACATGGCTATCGAACGCGCGTAGTTCGACGAGGATTTGAATGTGACGTTGCGGTTCATGACGTAGTTGAATGAGCCGGAGCAGAAGACGGCCACGGCATTCGCCAGACGGAACGGCAGGCCGGCCAGCTGAAGCACGGCGAACACGCCGAATTCCACGAAGGTTTGCATGGCCGAAACGCCGCCATAGCTGAACAATTGTCTGACGATGCCGTTTTTCGGTTTTCCGTCCGTCGGCATGCGGTCTCCTCCCGGTCGTCTCAAACGCTACGGCTGGAAAGCATAGTCACACATGTGGCTACGGACGCGCCGGAGGCGTTTCGGCCCGGCGGAATGAAAAAACGGAAGGACGCCCCTTCCGGAGTTTCCGGAAGGGGCGTCCCCCACGTTTTCGGATCGTGTCCGCTCAGATGCTCATCGCCATGAGCTGGGCCGCATACTCCTCCACAAGCTCGCTGTCGCGCTCCGTCCAGGAATGGCTGGCGGAATCGTCCGGCACGAAAGTGGTGTCGATGTCGATGTTCTCGTTCATTTCCTTAATACCTCCGTTCGTCCCACTTACCCCCGGCGACATTGCCGACTTTCATGGAACAGGCAAAAGTCTGGACCATAAACGCGTTCGATGCAAGAGCGTGTTCACATCGTGGTCAAACGTTTTTCCTCCACGCGTACATGCCGTGTCTCCGGCGTGAAGACGATACGATGGAGGCATCCCTGCCACCAACCAAAGGAGGACCATGATGAGCGACGAACGCAATGAGGCCGAACCGATCGAACTGGGATACATCGAGGACCTCGGGGACATGATTTCCGTTCAGGAGGGGTCCACCGTGTCCCGCACCGTCATGCAGAAGGCCGGAGGCAACGTGGTGCTGTTCTCCTTCGACACGGGCGAGGAGCTCAGCGAGCATACGGCCGCGATGCCGGTGTTCGTGCAGACGCTGAAGGGACGGCTTAAGGTGACGGGCAACGGCAGGACCGTGGAGCTTGTTCCGGGAGGCCTGGCCTACTTTCCCACCCGCATCCCGCACGCGATATACGCCGAGGAGCCGTCCGTCATGATGCTGACGATGGTCACGCCGGCACGCGACAACATCGGCGACTGAAAAAACAAGACCGCCGGCATCGGATTCCATTGGATTCGCCGGTGCCGGCGACTGCCGGAAATACAAGAAAAGCTCCCTCCCGGGAGCTTTCGTTTTGTGGAGCGGACAACGGGACTCGGACCCGCGGTCTCAACCTTGGCAAGGTTGCGCTTTACCAACTAAGCTATGTCCGCATGTTTTCCACCTTGGTGGGCAACGAGTTGAAAATATACAGGAGCGTCCGCCATCGCGCAAGCCCGGCGTGTCGCGTTTTTGCGGCGCCGGACTCGCGGCAGCTCCGCACGACGGTCAGACATAGTCGTACGGCATGCGCTTTTTAACGCGCCAGAACACGATAAGCGCGATGTCGAAGAGCAGCGCGTAGAAGCCACGGTCCGTCCACAATCCGTAGACCGCGCAATACAACACCAACGCGCGTAACGTATAGAACACGATCCTGCGCATGCCGGAACGCTCCCTGGTCTCCACCGTCATGCGCGTGAAACCGCCGCCCAACGTGCGGCCGGCGCGCCTCCACGGAATGATCCCTTCGAACAGGACGAACATGACGATGGTGGCCACGGCGGAGACGGCCGCATTGACGTTGTTCGCGCGGTTCACATCGAACAGCACGCCAACCAGATAGATAAGCGCCGTGACGGACAGCGACGCCGTTTCGACAAGGAACAGGTCGATCGCGAGCGCCACGCAGCGGCGCACGAAGCCTGGCTCGGTGGTGATGGCGTCTTCGTCGATGCGCTGTTGGGGTAGGAAGTGGGTGACAATGCTTCCCATGGCGTAGCCGAGTATGCCGCCGAGGGTGTTGGTGATGAGGTCGTCGACGTCGAATAGGCGGTAGGCGCATGGATAGATGCCCCAGATGCCGGTCAGCTGGGTGGTTTCGATGAGCAGCGAGGTGAGGAACATGGCCGGCAACGCCGTGGCGAATTTCCAGCGGAAGACGCGTTTCATGAAGTAGCCGAGCGGTAGGAAGAACACGACGTTCATGGCCAGTTGCATGACGCCTGTGATGCCGTCGGTTCGGATGTCGTGGATGAATTCGAATGGGTTGAGTTGTGGCCTGAGATGGTGGGCGGCGCAGTAGGTGGCCGGGTTTTCTGGCATTGGGTACATGGTGAAGCATGCGAGCGCGATGAGGTAGAGCACCACGAGATATGCGGTCAGTGCGGAGGTGAAGCGTAGCCGGTTGTCGCGGTGGTAGAGCAGTGCGAGCACGGGCAGGGTGAGTAGGAGTGAGAGGAATGGCCAGATTGCGATGGCGAGCGCGAATGGCTTGCTGAAGTAGAGGACGTATGACATGGCCGGTTTCCTTTGCTGGGCGTGTGGGATGCGCGTGGTGTGTGCGTGGGTTTCGTTTCCGTTGTCGGTTCAACGGTAGTACGGCTGGTCGTGTCCGTGGCATCGTCCGTCGTATTCATTCCTTGGCGTAAATGTTGGGGTGACTCATCCTCTGGTATGAGATGGCCCGGCGTGTTTCTTCGTGTCTTTTTCCTCTTGCTTTTTCCGTTGGATTGCTTGGCGTCTGATCCGCGCGGAACCGATTTCGGACATCGTCTTCGCCGTCACCGCGGGAATCCTGTTCATGGCGTTCACGCCGAAACTGCTCAGCGAATAACGGAAGCTCCCGCCTTCCACGCGGAAGGCGGGAAAGGCGGGAGCTCTTATGGGAAGACTAAGGCGGATTTTAAATCCGAGGAATAGTCACCTTTCTGGCACCGGTCATGTAATGCCAGAAATCTTCCGTCCCCGGAATAAGGTCATGCAGAACGCCTGATGTTTTTTCGACCGCTACGCTCGGTGTGCCCGGCACCGGATGGTCATCTGTTGAAGACGCGAAATCGAGTCCGATGATCCACGCATCGGCACTCTCCGCGGCACCAATCGCCTTCATTCCAGGATATTCGGCGAGAACGAGATTGATGGCATCGGCCAATATCATCTGACCCTCCTTGCAGCATTCCAGTGCTGATTCGTCGGATTCGGCTTTATACGCTTTATACGCGTCAAAACGTCACCGTCCATATTCAAATACCATGAGTCGTTTGCCGATCTCGTTTGCGGAGCGGGGGAATCATTCCGCCTGTTTGGCGCGTTCCATCGTAGTATCCGTTGAAGGGCGTTCTTGTTGGTCTTGGTATCCATTCCTCTTATCACGTTTCCGCTGTATGCTTTAGGGAAAGCTGTTATATGGGAGGATCATGCGGACCACGAAAAGCAAGAAACCCATCACCGTCGTATCGGTATGCGTCGCCGCCGTGGCATGCGCTGTCGGCGCGTACCGGTTCGTCTACCTGCCACTCCGGCCTGCCGATGTCAGTCATGCTCGGATCAGCATCAACGCGACGGGCAAGTTCGACGAATCCCAGATCGACGGCGCGGTGAAGGCGGACCTTGCCAGGCTGAAATCCTGGAACGGTTGCCGTGTGGATGCCGTCCGATATGACGCAAAGCGTTCGGCCGCGCTGCTTGCAGCCGAACACGACGTCACGGCTTCCGGTGGCAGTTCTTCGATTTCCACGGCCATTGACGAATACGGGATGGACAATGTGATTTACCTCTCCAATGACATCTCTTGCCATGCCGGCTCGCAGAACTCGTCCCAAGATGGCTGGGGAAGCTGGTACGCGTGGAATCCCGGTTCCGCGCGGGCGGAACACGGATGGATCTTCATCGACGAGGGATATTAAAAAGTTCAACGGAATACCGTGCACCATGCCATGATGTCGAAACCATACGATGACGATTGGCTTTAGTACAGCATTGATAAAAAGCGGGCCTACGCGTCCTGATCACGCGGAACGCAAACCAGCTTTCGATGGCATAGGCATCGCTTGGCTTATCTGACTACTTGGTCAAGGAACCACTCATCATGACTGGCCACCACCAATGCTCCCGGATAGTCGGCAAGACATCTTGCCAGAGCCACCTTGGACTCTAAGTCAAGATAGTTCGTCGGCTCGTCCATGACAATCAACTGAAGCCGGTCAAGAATGCCCAAGCACAACATGAGCTTGCGCAGTTCGCCCGGAGACGGCGCTTCGTTAGAAAGCAGCTTATCCGGATCGGCGTTGAGCTGGGCGAAGGCGGCCAGCACCTGCGAGCGTTCCTTACCCTGCAATGCGGCGAGTCGTCTCATGGTTTGAGAAAGCGCGGCTTCTCCCGTTTGCTGCTGGACGATCAGATGCGGCAAGTCTTCCGGCATGCTGTCCGGCAATGCGTTCATCACGGTTGTTTTGCCGAGTCCGTTGGCACCGGTCAGTCCGATATGGTCTTGCTGTCCGATGCTGAGTTTTGGTATGGCGACGCCTGGCATCCGTGGTTTTTCACCACTCATCCCTGGATTATGCGCGACCTTCCATTGATGTCCGTCGGCATGCAGTATGGATTGTGTTGGCGTTCTCGCGGCATCGTTCGAGCTGGTCATCCTGCCGCTGCCGAATATGATAATACCTTCCGTGAGATGCAGGAGCTCCTTTCTGTTGCTTGGCCGTATGTCGATCCAGATGTCGCCGTCGTAGCGTTTGGCCGCTACGGTTAGTGAATCTAGTGTGCGCTGTGCTCGTTCAAGACGCTTGTTCATTTGTCGGTATGCGGCGCCCGAAGCGGTATCGGTCTGTTTTTCGATCCATTTGTGGTGATCGAGGGCGCTGTGATCTTTGCGGTCGATTTTCCACCCGTTGCGTTTGCGAGCATATGCGCTTTGCATGGCTTGATGTCGCTGTGCTTGTGCGGACCGCAGTCGTGTGACTTCCTGCCGTGCCGCACGGATTGACTCCTCGTCTCCACGCAGTCTGGACGTCATCAGCTCATGCGCTTGCGTATATCCGCCATCATATGTGCTGATGGCGGTGATGTTACGCCCACTGATGTGCCGTCGTTCGAATATGACGCATCGTGCGCATGTAGCGTCAACCAGTGCGACATCGTGGGATATTACGATGCCTATGCCCTGGTATTGGCGCATGACTTCGACTATGGCTTTCCGTGTTCCACCATCAACGTGGTTGGTGGGTTCGTCAAGCACGAGCACATCGGGACGCGCTGTGATTGCGCAAGCGACCTGCAATCGTTTCGTTTCGCCTCCGGAAAGCGTTTCATAACGGTAGGGCCAGTCATCGCCGATGTGTAACGCGTTGCGTACACGCATGGTTCCGGGCGACCAATCCGTGGCGAAGTCGTCGAGGTTCTTAGGCCTCACCATGTTGTCTTGCGGGCAGGTAGCGATAGTGAGTCCATGCGGGTCCGGGTTGATGCTGCCGGTATCGGCGGGCAACATTCCGATGGCGATGTTCAGTAGAGTCGTTTTGCCGAGTCCGTTGTCGCCGAGCACGGCGGTCCATCCTTGTTGGAAAGATGCGGACACGTGTTCGAACAGTGGTTCAGACATGGACGGGTATGTGTAAGAGATGCCAGTAAGCGTGAGCATCGTTGTCCGGGCCATGTATGGGGCTTCTTTCTCATACAGGCGCACTGCGAGGTCTTGATTGTGGAAAAACGAACGGATACGGAACCGTGAAATGTGCATACGAGCAAGCTACGCGGCAGTGCGCTTCAACGCGCACGGTTCTGCCGACGGTATCCGCCGCCCGTTAGATACGCAATGCCCGTTTCTCTTTCCCGAAAACCCTCTTGGCATATGGGAGGATTTAAATACACTCAACATATTCCATCATAGCATATGGTCATTCGACCCCAAGCATTATGAACAATGCCATGGCCGTCGGCGCCATTCGGATTGATATCTGCTGATTGGGGCCGATCAGTCGAGATCAGTCAAGGATGATGCCGGCTTCGCTCATCTGCCGACGGGCTGCGATACCGAGTTCCTCACTGACCGGTTCGGTCAGGTTCTCGATGACGTGCACTTCGAATCCCAGCTTTTTTGCGTCGAGAGCGGTCTCCTTGACGCAGTGCGATTCGGCCAGTCCGACCACATCGACCCGTGTGATGCCTGCGGTCTTCAACCCGTTGGCGAGTGTCCTGCCCGCGGCCATGGCGGTGGAGACTTCTTCGCGGGTGGGAATGCGGTCGGTGTTGTCCTCAAAGCCTTCGAAGCCGGAATATGAGGGCGAATACTGACCCTTTTCGAAATGATGCTCGATGTTCAATGCGGCGATGGCGGGATGCAGCTCGGCATTGGCGGTTCCGGCCTTGCCATGCACCGGCCAGGTGTCCACGAAATCAGGATGCTCGGACCAGTGGGTCCCCGGCTCGATATGCCAATCCTGCGTGGTTGCGATATATGCGTATTCGCTCCGGTGCTCGTTCACATAATCCGCGATACGTTCGGCGACCGCATTGCCTCCCTGCACGCCAAGTTCGCCTCCTTCACAGAACGTCGGCTGTACATCCACCACAATCAAAGCCCTTGCCATGCTTCTTCCCTCCCGAATGGTTCTGACACCACTGTAGCGAATCAATCACGAGAGTGGATATTCGTTTCATCCGCTGCGTCGGCGTAGCATATATGCATCCTTCCCACCGCCCGTCCTATAATCTGAAGTGGCATATGGCACACAGGACAATGTGAGACTGGTGGAGCCGTTGCGTACATCGAGCCATGCCACTGGTCTGTGGGTTGGCTCTGGCCGGATATGGAAGTATGGTTTCGTAAAAAAGTATGGATGATCTGATCGTGTCGGGACTGCGCATCGACTGGAATATGCTGACCGATTCGTACGTCAGTCGAATTCCCTCATTGCGTCCGATTGACGAACTTAGATTCCACAAGAATGTCACCTTTCTGGTAGGCGAGAACGGTAGCGGCAAATCAACCTTGCTGGAAGGCGTCGCCGTCGCCTGCGGCTTCAACGCGGAAGGCGGCACGCGCAACTACCGTTTCAGCACATACGATGACACGTCGGATCTCGCCAAGGCGATGACGATATACCGGCAGTATGCGATCGGCCCATCGAGCTTCTTCCTGCGTGCGGAAAGTTTTTTCACGCTGGCGACACAGGCTCGTGAATACAGTCGCGGATATGGCGACATGTCCCGTTTGCACGAGATGTCGCATGGCGAAGGTTTTCTGGAGATTCTCCTGTCCCACACGGGAAAGGGTCTCTATCTTATGGACGAACCCGAATCCGCGCTCTCGACACAGCGGCAATTGACTCTGCTGGAGCACATGTACCGAATGGCAAACGACGGATCACAATTCATCATCGCAACCCATTCGCCGATTCTGCTCGGTCTGCCGGATGCGGAAATCCTGTCATTCGACGAAAACGGCGTCCATCCCTGCGATTATGAGGATACGGACAGCTATCAAATCACCAGGGTCTTCATCAACCACCGCGAATCACTGCTCCGGCATCTGCTTGGAAATGAAACGTGAGATGAGGTGAAACGGTTGCGGGTGTTCGCTATGATGTTCGATTGGCGTTTGAAGGAACACGAAAGACTAGAGGTATCACGGCATGGCGATTGAGGCGCAGGGACTTGAGATTCAGATCGGTGCGCGCACGTTGCTGCATCCCACCAACTTCCACGTTGCCAAGGGGGACAAGATCGGTCTGGTCGGACGCAATGGAGCAGGCAAGACCACGCTGACCCGTGTGATCACCGGCGATATGCTGCCGACCGCCGGCAAGGTACGTGTCTCCGGCAAACTCGGCTATCTGCCACAGGACACGCATGCCGCCGACCCGGAGCAGACCGCACTGGACCGCATGATGAGCGCGCGAGACATCGCCAGCATCATCAAACGCATACGCAAGGCCGAAAAGGACATGACCGATCCGGATCCGGATGTCATGACCAAGGCGATGAACCGCTACGACAAGGCCATGCAGGATTTCGAAAAGGCCGGAGGCTATGCCGCACAGTCCGAAGCGACCGCGATGGCGGCCAGTCTCGGCCTGCCGCAGGACGTGATGGGCCAGCAGTTGGGTACGCTTTCCGGCGGTCAACGCCGCCGTATCGAACTGGCGCGCATCCTGTTCTCCGATGCGGATACGCTGATCCTTGACGAGCCGACCAACCATTTGGACGCGGATTCCATCGAATGGCTGCGCGGCTATCTGAAAAAATACGAGGGCGGTTTCCTGGTCATCTCCCACTCCACCGAACTGCTTGACGAAGTGGTGAACAAGGTGTGGCATCTGGACGCACAGCTCGGCCAGATCGACATGTACTCGCTCGGCTGGAAGGCCTACCTGCACCAACGCGTGGTCGACGAGGAACGTCGCCGCCGCGAACGTGAAGTCGCAGAGAAGAAGGCCGAACGTCTGATGCAGCAGGGCATCCGCCTGCACGCGAAAGCCACCAAGGCCGTGGCCGCGCAGAACATGATGCGCCGCGCGGAGAAACTGCTGGAGAACACGTCCGAAGCACAGAAGAAGGAGAAGGTGGCGGACATCCGCTTCCCCGAGCCGGCACCTTGCGGACGTACGCCGATCATGGCGAAGGACATCTCCAAAGCGTATGGTTCGAACATCGTGTTCGCAGGCGTGAATCTGGCGATCGACAAAGGTTCACGTGTGGTGATTCTGGGCTATAACGGCGCGGGCAAGACCACCACGCTGCGTCTGCTCGCCCATCTGGAGGATCCCGACACCGGATCCGTGGAATATGGACATGGCTGCAAAATCGGCTATTTCGCACAGGAACACGACACATTGGACCTTGACGCCACCGTGTTGCAGAATCTGATTCACGTGGCACCGGAACTTGACGACACACAGGCACGTTCCATCCTTGGGTCGTTCCTGTTCTCCGGCGATGACGCGCTGAAACCGGCACGAGTGCTTTCCGGCGGCGAGAAGACCCGTCTGGCGTTGGCCACGCTGGTGACGAGCCGCGCGAACGTGCTACTGCTTGATGAACCGACCAACAATCTGGATCCGGCGTCCCGCGACGAGATTCTGAAGGCCATCGCCAAATACGAGGGCGCGATTGTGCTGGTCACCCACGACGAGGGCGCGGTCGAGGCGTTGAATCCGGAACGCGTGCTGCTCATGCCCGACGGCGACGAGGACCTGTGGAACGACTCCTACCTGGATCTGGTGGCCGAGGAATAATCCCACTTCCACCATTTCCGACACGCATATGGGAAAGCCCGGACGAATCAGATCGTCCGGGCTTTCCCATATTGAACGGTTCCTGTTACGCGGGAACCGGTTACGCGTGCACGTGTTTGGCGCTGTAGATGTCCGGCTCGACGTAGATCTCGAAATTGTACCAGGGCAACGCGGTGCGCACGGCCTTCTCGATCTTGTCGACGGTCTCGACGTCGTAATCACGGTCGAGCTTGCTGGTCTGCACTTTGACGCACAGGAGGATGTCGTCCTCCGACATGTGCACGGTCTGCATGTTCAGCAATCGTTCGACGCCCGGCGTGGTGGTAACCGCCTCGACGATCTTCCCGCGCGTATCGGAATCCACGGCCTCGCCGATGAGCAGCGAACCGGATTTGAACGCGAGAAACAGCGAACCGACGATCAGCACCAGACCGACCATGAGACCACCCAACGCATCAAAAATCTCATCGTCGAGCAGAATCGCAAGACCAATGCCGAGACCTGCGAACGCCAAACCGATCAAAGCGAGCGTATCCTCCATAATCACCGAAGCCAATTCGGCGGACTTGGTGTGCCTCCAGAAACGGAACACGCCCATACGCGGCGTGTTCGTGCGTTCCATACGCTCGTTGGCCTCCTTGATGCTCTGATGCAGTCCATATCCTTCGAGGCATGCGCTGATGACGACCACGATGAACGCGACGAGCAGTTCCATTCGGTTCACGTCACGTAGCGTAGGGTCGCCGGCGATCGCAATAAGCTTCTTCACGGCCTCGGACGTCGAGAAGAATCCACCGACGAAGAACAGCAGCGTGGCCACGACGAACGAAGCAAGATATTTGGCGCGATACAGGCCGAACGGATGGTCGCCGTCCGTCTTGCGCTTGGAGAAACGTCCACCCACCATCAATACGATTTCGTTGGAGCAATCCGCGATGGAATGTACCGACTCGGAAAGCATGGCGGATGATCCGGTGAAGAACGCCGCGAGCAGCTTCGCGATGGCGACACCAATGTTCGCACCCAACGCCGCCTTGACGGCCGCGCCCTGATGTTCGGCTTCCCGCACCTCCCCCATGTTGTTCGTGGTCGTACTGTCGCCTGCGGGATCGCGCGATTCGCTCATTGCCTTCCATTCTCGAATGTGTAACGGATAACATCATCCATTCAAGCACGAATACTGGCCGAGAAGCCGTGTGCGCCCGTGTTTCGGGACGTGCGTGTAACCTTCACTAAGTATTTGTCGCTTTCCCAAAAAAAGGGGTATTCAATGGCATACTCGCATAACGCGCCGTTCCGCGCCGACGTGGTCGGCTCCTATCTCCGCCCGGCCGAGCTCAAGGCCGCGCGTGAGGATTTCGCCGCCGGCAAAATCGATGCCGCAGCGCTCAAGGCGGTCGAGGACAAGGCCATCACCGAACTCGTCGCCAAGCAGAAGGCCGCCGGCCTGCATGTGATCACCGACGGCGAATTCCGCCGCGGCTGGTGGCATTTCGACTTCATGTGGGGCTTCAACGGCGTGGACCATGCCGCCGCAGCCCACCGCGTCGCCTTCCACGACGAGGTGACCCCGGCCGACACCGCCACCGTGACCGGAAGGATCTCCGGCGAGAGCCATCCGTTCGTCGAACATTTCAAGTTCGTCAAGCAGTTCGAGGACGAGAACACCGTGGCCCGCCAGACCATGCCATCCCCCGCGCAGACCCGCTTCGTGCTCACCGGCAACGCGGCCGCCTACCCGTATGACGAGTTCTACAAGAACGACGACGAGCTGACCGCCGACATCGTCGCCGCCTACCGCCAGGTCATCGCCGACCTGTATGCCGCCGGCTGCCGCAACGTGCAGTTCGACGACTGCACCTGGACCCGCCTGTGCGATGCGAGCGTACGCGAACGTCTCGGCTGGAGCGACGAGGACGCGCTACGCCTGCAGCAGGAGAACCTCGACGTCATCAACGCCGTGATCGCCGACCAGCCGGACGACCTGGTCATCAACACCCACGTGTGCCGCGGCAACTTCCACTCCACCTGGCTTTCCTCCGGAGGCTACGCGCCGGTCGCGGCCAAACTGTTCGGCGAGGAGAACGTGGACGCCTACTACCTCGAGTTCGACGACGACCGTTCCGGCGATTTCGCGCCGCTCGCCGAAGTCTCCGGCGACAAGAAGGTCGTGCTCGGCCTGATCACCTCCAAGAAGCCCGACCTTGAGGATCCGGACACCATCAAGGCCCGCATCCAGGAAGCCGCCCAGTACATTCCGCTCGACCGCCTGTGCCTGTCCACCCAGTGCGGCTTCGCCTCCACCCAGGAAGGCAACAAGCTCACCGAAGACCAGCAGTGGGCCAAGATCGCACTCGTCCAATCCATCGCCAAGGACGTGTGGGGCGAGTAAACACAGCACGCCATCCACAATCAACTATAAGGAAGGGCTATCCGTCTTGTTCGGCGGATAGCCCTTTGTTTGTTTGCCGGCGTTTTTAACGGGCAGGTCAGCCCTTCACAGCCTCATCGATGCAACGAATCGCGTTCAACGTACGCGGATAGCCGATATACGGCATGCACTGCGAGACCACCGCGATTAGAAACGCCTTCTCATTGCCAACGACCATATTCGCCTTGGCATGCGCCGTAAGCTGCGGTTCGCAACCACCCTGCGCGGCCAGGAAACACAACGTGACCATTTCGCGCTCGCGGGTGTCGAGTCCGCCGCGAGTGTAGTAGTCGCCGAAGCAGTTGTCGGCCAGCCACTTGTTGATGTGCCGGGTCTCCTCCGGTCCGGATTGCGCGAATCCGCGCATGTTCTCGCCGAAGATCTCGACCTGCTTGTCCTCTCCGGCCTGCGCGCGGGTCTCCGACGTGGTCGTGCCCTGCGGCTCCAGCGGCAGATGCACGTTCGCGGCTCCAAGGAAAACGTTGAGCTTCTTCAGGAACGGCAGGGTTCTCCCGAATCCGCAGTATGCGGTGGCTTGGTAGATCATCTCCTTGATGGCCACGGACGTCAGTCCTGTCTCGTAGGCGACCGGCAGCATCATTTCGAACGCGTCGAGACCCTGGCAGCCGACCAGAGCCGCGAGGATCGCCAGGGAGCGGGTCTGGTCGTCCAGATCGGGATGGTTCGCGCCCGGCTCGTTCACCACTTCCCCGTAAGCGAAGTCGGAAAACAGCTTGACATATTCCGGATCGGTCTGCGACAGCGTCCTGTCGTTGTTCCAGAACGCGTTCATCTTCCTATGCAGTTCCTCGAACATGGCTTCCTTTCCATTCGATGTCTTCGCGCCGCATGCCGCGTTCATTCTATCGTCGGAAATGTTGCGTGCGGATAGCGGCCATCGTCGTCTGAATGTTCAGCGTGCGATCGCGCCCTTGCCGGGCTGTTTCTTGACGTTTTCGATGACGTCTTTGTTTTCCTCGAGAATTCGGTTGGCCTCATCCTCGTGTCCTTCGGCGATGGCGCGCCAATAGAGCGATTTGAGCGACACGTACGCCTGCTGGATGCGCAGGGCCTCGGCTTTCGCGGCCAGACGCAGCGATTGCGCGTCGAGCAGTTCGATCTGCCGTCGGGCGCCTTCCGGACCGTCGAAACGGTTCTTCAGGTATTCGCGCATCGATTCAAGCGGCATGCCCGTCGCCGCCAGGCATGCGATGGTGGTCAGCGATTCGATGTCCTTGTCCGAATAGACTCGGTGGCCTGAACTCGGATCGCGGGCGATCGGATCGATGATGCCGATCTGCTCGTAATAACGCAACGTCGATTCGGGCAGTCCGGAAATCATGGACGCCTCACGGATCGAATGCCAGGTGGTCGTCGTATTGCTCATACCCCGCACTCTAAAAACTTAAAGTGCTCGAAGTCCATATTCCGGCGTGTCGTATTGGTCCGACGTCAAACGGCATTGAGCGGGCAATGGAAGAGCCGGTATCCGAAAAGTGGATCTGTCGCACGACTCCATTTTCATGTCCTTTTCGGCAATCGTGCGGCTTTTTCGTCCGTCTGTATGGGAACCGACGGACGAAAAAGCCCACGCATGCTCAGGCGGCGGTGATCAGCTCCGAGGAATCCATGTCGAAATCGGCCATCGCGTAGGAGCGGATGGCGGGATCATCATACGTGTTCATGTAGTACGTGTTGGTCTTGGACGAATATCCGCTGGTGAACAGCGTGCGTTCGAACTGGCCGTTGCCCATCTTCGCCATGCCGTCAACCATCTGCACGGAACCAAGGGTGTGGAACAGGCGAGACACGTTGGCCGCCTCGCCTTCCTGCTGCGGATAATGCGTGTTGGCATAAGCCACACGCACGAAACGCGACGGGGAGCTCACATCGCCCGGAATGCCATGCATGCTCACACCCGCGCCCCAAGCGGACAGGGACGCCTTGCCCCACGTGGCCGGCTCGGCCATCTCGTTGCCGACGCACATGTAGTTGCGCAGATTCTCCATATGGAAGCCAAACGTCGGCTGGTTGGTCAGCACGTCTACGTCGTCATGGTGCACATGCATGCCGTCCGCCATCTGTTCGACGACGATGCTGCGCTCGCTGTCGCCGATGATCCAATGCAGCAGCGACTCCTGCTGGCCGGGCACGATCTGGGAGACGAGGGTCACGTTCTTCAACGCCTCCTCGACTTCGTCGACGGAATCGAAATTGCGTGCCACCCACAGCGGGAATTCGAAGGTCGCGACGTTGTCGGTGCCTTCGACCGGCTCATGCACGAACTCCGCGTAGCCGGGGAAATTCAATCCCGCGATGGCCAGACCATGCTCGTTGGCGCAGTCGAAATACATCGGACGGTCGGCCATGACCACGCCCACGCCGATCACCGCGTTCGGCGTGGCTTTGCCGCTCGCGCCGAACACGTTGTCGTAGTGGTAGCCGCGTGGAGTGGCCAGGATGCTTTCGCCGTATGAGAAGCTCCAGTCGAGGTTGCGGCCGAAATACATGTTTCCCTCTTCGTCGGAGAAACGAACGCCAGTGCACATGATGGACTTCCTTCCTTTGTTTGATTGAACCGGTGCGTTCATCATACGCATAGACGGCTGGACGAACCACGGCTTCCGCCGACGGATAAACATGAAGGGTGGCCAAAAATGCCAAGAGTCGTTGAAAAACGAAAAAATCCCCTTGTTTCCAAGGGGATTTTTCGAATGGCTCCTGCGACTGGGCTTGAACCAGTGACCGTCCGATTAACAGTTAGAAAGTCTGATAGAATATCCCTTGGAACGATTGAGCAAAACGGCTTCATTCCAACGGTTTAACCTCACTTGAGGGTCACTTGACCCGTAAGTGAAGGTCAAATGGAAGTCTGAGAATGTCTGAGAATATGGAAGCAAGGAGGTAATCATGGCACGCAAAGCAAGAAACGGCATCGTCTACCCATACAAAGTCGAACGGAAAAAGAAACTTGCCGATGGCACAATCAAGGCTTACCCCAGCTTCGAGTTCAAGATCGACGGGAAGACCTACAGCTGCAAGAAGTACGCCGACGCGAACCGGCGTCTGACCGAACTGCTCCAAGAGCGAGCCAAATTCGGCAGCACCAGCAACACGTCAGTCACGTTGGGCGCATATGCGGAACAATGGTTGGAACGACGGCAGAGGGATGCAGACCCGAAGACTTTCGCCAACTATCGAACCATCGTCCGCAAGCATCTGCGCCCGTACCATTCGCAGAAAATGTCGAACCTGAACGCCGCAGTCTGCGACCGCATCGTAAATGGTCTTACCGTCGCGAAGACCATCGATGGTAAGAAAATGCACGTGAAGGCCAGTCTCAGTCTCCGCCGCCAGACGCACACCACGTTGAACCAGATTTGCAATGCCGCCGTAGCGGATAGGATTCTTCCCACGAATCCGATGGGTGGCGTCCCCACTCCGAAGGACAAGGACATCAGTCTTGCCGACGAACGCAAGAACGAAGCGCACGAGCGTACCGCATTCACCGATGACGAGGCGAAGCGTATCCTCCAAGCCGCCAACGAGTTGGGCATCCGCAAGGGTGCGAGGGAATGGTTCAGACTATGCACCGGTATGCGCCCTGGCGAAATCTTGGGGGCTTCACTCCAAGACCTCGAACTGACCACCACGGCAAACGGCATCCCCTACGGCGAATACACCGTCAACTGGAAACTGGAGGAGTTGAAGAAGGAGCACGGTTGCGGCGAACCAGACCGTAAAGGCGTGTACCCGTGCGGATACAAGCGTGGTGCCGCATGTCCGCAATGGAGGTGGCGTATTCCAGACGGCTTCGACATGATCGAGTTGCAAGGCCGCTGGTGTCTCACCCCGCCGAAATCGAAGCGTGGCAGGAAAGTGCCAATCATTCCCGCATTGGCGCAGACGCTCGAAGCATACTTGGTGGATACCGCTGAAATATCGAACCCGCATGGACTCCTGTTCCGTCATGATGACGGCTCCCCTATCGAGCCGGAAGAGGATATCGAACAGTTCCGCAGACTGTTGGAAGCGGCGGGAGTACCCAATGCGGAGCATAGGAGCCGTCATGAAACCCGTCATACGGTAGTCACCATCCTCATGTCGATGGGCGTGGATGTCGGACTGGTGGAGGAAATCGTGGGCCATTCAAGCAGACTCATGGTGGAACATTACCGTCATGCCGGGTTGAAGGAACGGTTGGCCGCGATGGAAACGATGAACAAGCCATTGCAACTCGACTCGTATAAGGTAGGCGACAATGAAGGCTGAAATAACCGAAGACCAGTTCTGCGAATACATCGTGGCCCAGCTGAAAAAATATGCGTGGCGTTTAGCGCGGGAAGGCAAACTTTCGTGGATTGACATGTCCGACAACAGCAACTTCGCAGTGGTGAAAAACCATGCCACTTGTGACATGTCGCTCACCTACCACGGCAAAACAATCTATCGGACATCCGTATACACGAAAGAGCTAGCCGACAAATGGGGTGAATTACTGGTTAGGTGCATTACGCTTAACAACATCGATACACTAATCCAATAACAAGAAAAAGCCCCTCCCCCAGCAATGCTGAGAGAGGGGCAATTCAGACTCGCGGTAGCATGTCATACAGTTTTTGAGTGTCCAATGTCACGCCATGCATTCGGCTGAAATCAGCCTCACCGCCGTGCATCCTGTCGGCCTTCACATCCTTCGTGAGCTCGCGCTTCCACTTCGTCCAAAAATCATCATGCTCTTTCTTGGTCATGATGATGATTCTACCGTGCGAAACACAAAAAGCCCCTCCCCCGGCACAAGGTCGGGAGAGGAGCGAGGTGTAACAATTGACTGTAAAAACTGTCGAACGAGTCGGAAAACGTCGTTTTTACGGGAAAACCGCACGAGGACAGTTTGAGTTTCGGACGCGAGTTTGAGTCTCACGCCAGAAAAATCAATCACGGCGCAGCGGATTGTAGGCCACTCCGAGACCGCTGGCGATGAAGCCGGCCACGGTGCTGATGTATCCGCCGATGGCCGCGTCGCCAAAGGTCATGAAGCCAAGGCCGACGCACGAAGCGATCAGCCCGAGCACGTAGACCACGGTCCTCACCTGCTTAGAGAAGACCGGAGTGTATACGTCCGGCGGCTGGTTGTCCTGACCATCCTCACGCTCGTTGGTCAGATTATTGACGGTGGTCTCCAAAGTGGACGGTGCTGCATGCTGAGCCATTTAAACCTCCTTAGAATCGGTTTTGATTAAGCGCGGTCTGCAAGGCTCGTGCGGTTGCGGGGCCGAAGCTCGCGTCCTGAGCCAACCCGTAATGCGCTTGGATGGCGCGAATGGTGGCCGGGCCGAGCAGTCCGTCCACTCCGCAGCCGAGTCGGCGTTGGACGGCGCGGATCAGATCACTGCCGCCAGCACCGTAGCGGACCACGCTCGAATCGATGGCCGGACGAGCATAGGTGCGCCCGTCGGGCACCTGCTGGCCGCTGATGATGCCATCCACCGCAGTGCCCATCACCTGCTGCCAACGGCGGACAGTGGCCGGACCAACATTGCCGTCAACCGCGAGAGCGCCGGTGGATGCGGTGCCGGTGTTGCCGCCGCTGTATCTCAGATAGCAATTCCACGGGTAGCTGTAATAGCCCCTGATATTGGTCTCGCGGCCGGTCTGGTCTCCGGCCTTCCCGTATGCGGTGCCGCGCTCCGAGATGCTTGCCTGTGCGAGCTTGCCGCCGCCCAGATACACGGCCACGTGGCGCGCGTCGTTAAGCAGGATGTCGCCCGGCTGCGGATTGCCATTCGCGGGCAGACGCCTCCATCCGCGCTTGGTCAGATTGTCGGACAGGTTGCCGGTGTATGTCGCATTGCCGGTGTCGAATCCAGCCTCCTTGAGACAGTGGATCACCAGACTGGAGCAATCACAATTACCGCCCGATGGATTGAAGTTCCAGCGGTCCGCCTGCGAGTAGCCCATGTTGGCCACGGCGCACCAGTAGCGCATGCGGTTGATCAAAGCGCCGACGCTCGCCATGCTCAGTCCTCCAATCCTTCCACGGCCTTGGCCGCATCCTCCTCGGACACGATCGGAATGCTCTCGGGCGGCAGACTGTCGCCCTGCGGTGTCATTTCCGGCGTCATGGTCACATCGATCACGACCGCCTCCTTTCCGCCTCTTTCAAGGCAAACGAAAAGGCCACCACTGAAGTGATGGCCCTGAAAATCGGTGTCAGCGCATGTGAGCGCCGTGATTAAAAATGAGAATGAGCGCGAGGAGAATCAGGTAGGCTCCTCCCGCGATGGCGAGGTGTGTCATTGCCGTTCCTCCAAGTATTTTTCGGCGGCGTTGACTATCCAGCATTGCGCGTCGAGTTTTTCGAGCTTAGCCAGCTCGTATCGGACGGCCTCACTGTGGTCGTGCGCTTGGTCGCCGTAGATCAGGCTGATGATCGTGTTTTTGATCGTGTCACGGCATAATTCGTCCATACGTTCGTCGATCTTCGCCGTCCGCTCTCCCAAGGTCCGTGTTTTTGCGAAATGCTGGGAAAGCGGACTGTCGTATGGCAACCGTTCCGGTCGCACGTGAGCGTACAATCCGGTGGCCAGCGCGTCCAACGCGCCAGGCCAGACTTTAAGGCTGAGGGTGATGAGGGCGCACGCGCCGCCCACGCCACCGAAACCGGCTAGAAACGTCTGAAACACATTGCATCTCCTTAAAAAAATCAGTTTGGACGTGGCATGAGGTCGCCGTACAGTGCTCCCATGCCTGGGACGAACTTCTTGTATTCCCTCCAATCCGCTTGTGTCATCAGATTGATTGCCGAGAATTGCAGCGGATGATTCAACGGACACTTCAACTGGATGAATTGCATGTCGTCCACATGAAAATCAAAACCAAGGAATGTGGCCCCGCCTGTATTGTTATGAGGAAGCAGAACTCCCCCGGTCTCTGCTGCGTTGGATACGTAGGTGATACCATTCTCATACCATCTGCTACCTTCCGGCACTTGGAAAATCCAGAAGTTCAGATGGAAATCACCGGAGACCGGTTCGCACAGTCGGATCTTGGCGAGAGGATTGACAGCGCCGCTGCTTGGCGTAATGATCAGGCGATCAGGGTTGACATGCTGCACGGTCGCATCGGATGTCACGATGGTACTGTCCGGGAGCATGAAGAGTGGATTTGGAATCAGATTCGTTACCAGACTCATGCCATCACCCCCAAGAGGGTCAGGCGCGCGGCATCGTATCCCCGGTGAAATATCCGATGCCGTCGAGCAGGGTCTTGTTCGCCTGATAATCGGCCTGCGTGCAGATGAGTATATTTGTCACGGTGACGGTCGGACTGCCTGACTTGACGGAATAATTCGCTGATAGCGGAGCGGAATTGTTGAGGTACGTCATGTAGCTGACACGTTGGCGTGCGCTGAATTCGCCCTGTGTTCCGATAATCGAGACAGTGCCGCCTGTGACGTTCACATCGAAACTGACCCAATATGACATCCCATTCACGCTCGGAACGGTCGTGAGATGCACCCACTTGTCTGCTTGCAAGGTGATGGTCGAGGATGGGATCGTGCATAGGTTCGTGACCATCATCGGACATCACCCGCCCGACGGACGCTCCTATGCGCGCGGCATCGTGTCGCCCGTGAAGAAGCCCGGAAGCCCCCCCCAACGGAGGCGGCGTAAGTGTCGGCGCGTTCGATGAGGATATCGCTCATCATGCCTATCGCACCGACCGCTTGGCCGTTAGGAGCGATGCGGAAGATCAGCTGAGAGCAGCCGGCCGGAATGGTGATGGTCTGGTCCACCATGACGGTATAGTCTTTGCCGACCGGCATGTTGAGCAGTTGTTGATATGAGCCGTTAACCCTGACGAAGACAATGAAACGGGCTTCGGCCTCCTGCGCGTAGACATTGGTGTGTACATGGTACGAGCCGGCCGGTGGAAGCTGCGAGTCGGACAGGGCATACTCAGCGTGGACGTCTCCCGTGCCTGTGCGGATCGCACGCATCCATTTGCGGCCGTTAACGAGTGGGTAGTCAACCTTCACATTGGCCACTCCGATGGGCGCGGTGCCGGTGATGTTCGGGTCCGGGAACCAGTTAATCCTCAATGTCATCATCCACCCCCTTGGCTGCGTCGAGCACATCCTGCGGAATCAATTTCATGGCCGCCGCGAGTTGGCTGTTAAGGATTGCGATTTGCTTGTTGAGTGCGCCGATCTGTTGTGCGAGCTGGTCGATGACCTGATTCGCGTCGGCTGGAATCTGAGTCAAAATGTCTCCTTAAATACGAAACCCCCGCAATCCGTGTGGATTGCAGGGGTTGAAAAAAATGGTGAAAAGCGGGGTCAGTCTGCGGCGGTCATCGTGTCGATGCGCGTAACGGCCTTAAGCCCGTCGAGCGTCAAAGTGCGTCCGAGATTCGTCTTCACGTCCGTCAAAGTGACGGACGTGCCGGAATCGTCGAACGTGGCGAGCACGCCACGCTGGTAGTCGCGCCACGATTCGGTGGTGCCGTCCGTGCTGGAAAACTCCAATCCCAATCGGCACAATTCCGCTCGCACCGACTCCTTCGGCGGACGCAAATCAAGCACGCCAGACGGCTCGGCGGGCGTCACGGTAGGCGCGGTATCGGTAGTGGTCTCAGTGGTCACATCGGCCATAATCAATCTCCTTATTGTTGGTTGTTTTGAGGTCGTGGCATGAGGGATTGGTAAAATCTCTCCTCGCACTCGTCCAGATTTGATTGACTGGACTCGTCATTGAGGAAATCGTCCAATCCCTCAATGTCCTTGGTCACGGTCACGTCAATGCCACTCGACGGCTCCTCATCGGAGTCATCAACGGACAGTACGGCAATGAGATTCGCGTCCGTCTCATTCGACATGACCGGCAGATTCATGCCCTCACGCGCCTTATTGCGCGCGGCGGTCAGCGGGTCATTCAACACTTCCCCATCGTCCGCAAGCATGCTCACCCCGGTGGCGGAATCCGCCAAAGCCGCCTCCAACGCCTCGAACGCTCCAGTCCACACGCCCCTTCCGGTCTTCGAATCGTATCGGCTCGTGTCCTCCCTGCCCTGCATGATCGCCGCTATCGCTTCACGGGTCGAAGCCAATCCGAGCAGTGCCTTCCACGATGCGATCACATCAGGCTGGAACACGAAACTGTCCGACCCGTTCACCGGCGGATCGCAGCGGATGATACACAATCCGTTATCATCCATTTCAAAAGTCGATGACAACATGTCCTCCAATCATTTGACCAGATAGGCGAGGTATTCGGCGTACACGTCGACCGGACACGGCTGATCGGCGTTGTAAAGCTTCAATTGGAAGCCGCTCTGGCCGCCCGTGTTGCATGGATGCGCGATGATGCCCGCCCATTGCGAATCCGCGTTCGCAACCACGTAATAGTGGCCGTATTTCGTCGGACTGAACGTGCAGTTGACTTGCATTGCCGCGCCGGTCGATATGCTCTGGCCGGGATTCGGATACCACGCCTTCCACGCAGCCTGGGCATGGAACGTAAAACGGTTCGTGATGCCGCCGAGATAGCCGCCGAGATGCAGGTATCCGGTGCCGATGTTCGCGCCGACTCCGACCTCGCCGTTCGCGTCTTGCGCTCCGAGCCAGCACTTCGAACCGTTCGCGCTATCGCCGGACAGAGTGAGGTAAGCGCTGCTTTTCTTGCTCTCGTCCGGCTCGTCGTAATCCGTGTTCGCCACGGCATGCACTCTGGATGTGACGCCGCCGCTGCCGGTACCGCCTTTCTTGCGCGGCTTCGATCTGAGAGACATGAACGCGGCGGGATCGTTCTTGCTCACGTGTCCGCTCCACAAGTCCAGTTCGCCCATCGAGCCGACCTGGTTCGACTGGATGACCGATGCGATGGCTGGATGACTGTAGTAGGCGGTGGAACCGTTGTATGCGGGGAATTCCAATCCGTCACCAACGAACGTCTCCGAACCTCCGATGATGTACGACTGGTAGTCGGGGCTGATGCGCACGCGATGCCCGCTCATACGGGTTTGGAACGTGCCGGTCAGCACATTATTTTTGCCCTCGCCGTCCAGATAGACGGTTCGATTATGGTTGGAATCCCACATTTGCAATGCGGTCGAATTGAGCTTCATGCCGGTGTTCGCCGCATCGGAGCTTTGGAAGACGGCGCCCGTGAACACGTAGCCTCGGAATTGGCCTGCGGCCACCTTGTCGGACGTGATGGTGCCCGCCGCGATCTTGACGGCCGTCACACTGTTTGCCGCCAGCTTGTCGGCTGTGATGGCACCAGTCACAATCTTGGACGCATTGACCGAATTAGCAGCCAATTTGCCGGCATTCACGACACCAGCCGCCAAGGCAGCAGTGGTCACGGCATTAGCCGCAATCTCTCCGGCCTGAATCTTGTGGACGTTGAGCAAGGCCACGGTCATATCCTCCGTGACCTTGAGCTTGCCCGTGGTCACGGAATTGGCTGCAATCTTGTCGGACGTGATGGCCAGTGCGACGATGTTCCGCGCCTGCACCGAATCAGCCGCCAATTTGCCAGCGGTGATCGCGTCGGCCACTATCTTGTCGGCGGTCACGCTGTTCGCGGCCAGCTTGTCTACCGTGATGGCATTGGCCTTGACCTTCTCGGCGGTCACTGAGTCGGCGGCGAGATGCTTCGCGGCCACGGTTCCAGACGCGAGAATGTTGTTCGCCACGAGGTCAAAAGGTTCGAAGCGCGTGCCATCCCACGTCAGGACTTCGATAACGCGGTCTGTGAGCGGCACCAGCACGGACGGGCTGGCGTTCGGCGCGCCGGTCCAGTACGTGTAGAAGTCCGCGAGCATGGACGGAGAATTATTCTTCTCCCCCTGCCAGCGCGTCCAATACTTTTGCGTGCGCCACCACATGTCACCCGGCTTCAAACCGTCATGGGACGGCTCGTCGGGGCCACGGTAGATGAGATTCTTGCCGTCCGCAGTGGTCTGTGCCTTCTGCGCCGCCGCCTGAGCCTGATTAGCCTGAGAAGCCGCATTGGCCGCAGCCGTCTGCGCCTTGTCAGCGGTGGATTGAGCGGTCTTGGCCGCATCATTCGCCTTGACAGCCGCATTCGCGGCGTCAGTAGCGGCCTTGTCGGTCACAGCCACCCAAGCACTGCCATTCCAACGCTTCGGCGTGTTCGCGCCTCCAGTCGTGTCAATCCACAAGGTCGAAGCCTTGCGCATCGACGTGGCCGGTGCCGTGCTCTGGATGAGCACGTCGGCCTTGCCGTTAGCCACGCCAGCCGCCGCCGCAGCCGCCGTATTCGCCTTCTGCGCAGCGTTGGCCGCGTCCGTGGCGGACTGGGCCGCACTGTCTGCGGTGGCCTTCGCCTGCGTCGCCACGCTCGAAGCGTTCGAAGCGGTGGCCTTCGCATTGGCCGCATCGGTCTTCGCGGTGGAAGCGTCCGACTTGGCGGAAGCCGCGTCGGACTTGGCCGCATTGGCCGAAGCATTGGCCGTGTTCGCCAAAGTCTCCGCATTGCCGGCGGTCTTCTTCGCGCTCTCGGCGGCGGTCTGGGCGGCATTGGCGGCATCCTTGGCCTGACCTGCGGTGGCGGTCGCGCTCTTCGCGGCAGCGTTGGCCGCGTTGGCGGTATCCTGCGCTGTCTTCGCCGCACCATTTGCCGTATCTGCCGTGCCCTGCGCGTTTTTCGCTGCGGCAGCGGCATTCTCAGCAGCCTTCTTCGCGTCGGTGGTCTTAGCCGCATTGTCCGCGATATCCGACTTAGCCTTGGAAATCTCGTCCGCGTTCTTCTCGACATCGGCATAGCCGAGATGGTTCCAATTCGAGCCATCCCAGACAAGCGTATCGATTACGCGGTCGGAGAGCGGCACCAAAACGCTAGGCGAAGCGTTCGGAGTCCCCTGCCAGTACGTGTAAAAGTCGGCCATGAGGCTGGGAGAATTATTCTTCTCGCCTTTCCACCTCGTCCAATACTTCTGCGTCTTGAGCCACAGGTCGCCGACGATCAGCCCCTTTGAGGCGTCCGGTTCGTCCGGCCCACGAAACGTATGGTTCTTCGAGTGGGCTTCGGCATACGCCTGCGCCGCCGACTCCTTCGCCTTCGAGATTTCGCCGTTCGCCGTGGTCAGGTCGGATTTCGTCTGTGCGATGTCCTTCCGCGCCTGCGACAGATCGGCCTTGGCCTGCGTAAGCGTCTGATTCGCCGCATCAAGACCAGTCTTATTCGCCTGAATGTCCTTCCGCGCCTGATCGAGCTTGGCCGTATTGTCCTTCAACGCCGTCTTGTTGTCAGCCAAATCCTGCTGGATTTGTTTGACCTCTTCCGGCGAGACAGCGGAAGCCACGGTCACAGTGGCAATCGCAGACCAGTCAGACTTATTGCCCGCATGATCGACAGCACGAAACGCATAAGTATGAGACGTGCCAGCCGTCAAACCAGTAATCACATAATCGCCAATACCAGTCGAAACAGCTGCAATCTCTTTGAAACTACCATTAGTCAAACGTTCGCCAAGAATGTTCCTGTCCCAATCAATAGGCATGGAACCACCATCAGCGGTTTTCCCATCCCAAGCAACCGAAACCACGCCCAACTCGGAAGAAAGAATCGGCTTGGATGGGACCGGAGGCGGCGTCGTATCCTTGGCGACGGTCAACGCGAATACACTGGACCATTCGCCCATCTGATCGGAATACGATGGAATGGCACGCACTCTGATAAGAATCTGAACACCGCAATCCAGATTCGACCAAGACAACGTATGCTCAGTGGTCGTGCCAGCGGAATGCCACTCATACCCAGTCTTGTTCACACGATATTCGACCGCATACGACGTGATGTCCATGGCGGTGCCATCAGTCGCCAACGTCACATCATCCCAACGGGCCGTAACCATGCCACGCGCATACCCGTTCACATTGATGTACGCATCGGAATTGGCCGACAGATTCTGCGGAGCCTTCGGCACGCGATGGTCCTTTTCAGGAGCCGGAATCGCACCGGACGCCCCACCAAGATGAGCGCCACCGGTAATACCGTTCATACGCTTCGTCAAACGAACCGAGGAATCATAATTCTTGTCGTTCAGAATCAGCGAAGCCTTGAACCCAGTCGAGTCGAGTTGCAACGTGACCTGTTGGACACGGACCTTCTCACGGTTCGCCACTGTAGGCGCGGTAATCCAATCGCCTATCGTGTAATCGATGAGCGGCAGACAAGACGCTTTGACAACGTTCACGGATCGCGTGTACTGTCCGCGAACCCTAGCCGCGTTAGCCAACGTCGGTTTGATGAGATGTTCGGCGGTCTCCTTCTTGTTCACACCCTGTTGGCTTGAATACAATTCCCAACCGCCCCAAGGCTTCGGGGCGTTCGGATTATCCTGGCGGAAATTAATATTGTCGCCACGTACAAGGATCGAGGAAGCCAACCCGTCGATACTCTCGTCATCGGGAGCCTCCGACACATCCTGAGCAAGCGTCACCACACACGATTTGGACAAGTCACGGCAGACGGCGACGCTATCGGCGTTCCATAACAGCAGTTGCCGGGCATTGGTACGCCAATCGCATAAGCCGTTGTTCACCAGCGAATCCAACACGTCCTGTATGGAAATGCCAAGATCGTAATATATGCTCGGCAGCATGTAGCCCCACTGTTTGCCAGCGGAATCGGCACCGGAAGTGAACCGGCTGCAATCGACTTTCACGCCGCCACGATTCCAATTCTCATCCATGAACGTGCGCATGATCGTGCCAGCGTTCGCGTTCGCGAATTTACGGGTGCCTTTCTCGTCGCCTTTGGTTTCCAATCTGGACGTGTCCAGATTCAAAGCCTTCTTCAACAGCCACCCGTAGGAAACGCCGGTCAACGACACCGTGTCGGATACGTCCAAAGCGTTCCTTGAACGTGAGGCGATGACGAACCGGCCATTATACGGTTCAATCCAGCGTCCACCATCAGACACTTCCACGGCGATTTCCAAGCCGGTTTCAAGACGCCGGTCAAGAATCTCACCACGCAAAGCTTTACGCGAATAGCTGACGGTCAAAGCACCTACAGCATCATGAGTGAACGACACAGTATAGGAAGTCGGCTCAGGCAGCAATCCAAGCTTGCTTCCATTGGCCTGATATGCGACAAGACGAGATTTTAGAGTCTTACCCATAAGCATCCCTCAACTTAAAAAGAAAGAAGCCAGTGGAAATCACCACCAGCTTCTCTTAAACCTGCACGCCACATTCCCGGAACCAGTGGCCTTAACTGCAATCCTGTAGTCACCAGAAACATCAGGATTGACTTGCAACCTACCGGAAGGCAGATAATCCAATCCGACTGTCTCGTTCTGAGAACCGCCAGACCATGCGGAATCACTATCGGAACTCCATGCAGTCAACGATCCCGCATCCAAATACAAGTAAGGCCGAGCATCCACGCGCGTGCCAGACCATGTGATACCGGTACCGGATACCGTATCCTTCACCGTTATGCCCGTCACACCTTTCGGGAAACGAAACACCATGTCTGTTATGGGAGCGTCACCGCAACTATACGGAAGTTGAGTGGAAAGCACACTCGGACTAGCGTTCGGAACGCCCTGCCAGAACGTGTAGTATCCGGCGGACGGCATCACCGAACCGCCGGACATGACCTTCCCGCCATTCAAAGGCAAAGAAACAGTCTCATAGGCTACAGAACGCCACCACACGTCAGGCATGGCAAAAACGGCAGTGAACGGAACAAACCTGTTCGGATGACTCTTTGAATCATCAGGACTCAAAGAGGTCAACTCGACACGGGTACGCTGCTCGACACCATCGACAATCCGACTCATGACAAGATTCGGCATCGTGCACAACCGCATCAGCCTGGATGATTCACCAAGCACATCAGGCTCCCAAGCGCATACCTGCAACGACAATTGACGTTCCGAAAACCTAGGCGTCATGCCGGAAGGGATAGAACCATGCCGTTGCGGAACCGTCGAAACGGTACGGTCAACACTGATGGCGCTCAACAATGTCGAACCAACAGTGACGATGCAGTTCTCCGAATCAAGAGGAACATTATTCAACCTGTAGAAACACGTGGAAAAAGCCACGATACTCCCCTCTCACATGCCGATCATCGCAGCCTTGTCCAACTTCTGATTCGTCTGAACCGAGATTGGCGTGATAGTCGGATATTGGAAGTTCTGCGTAATGTTGTACGTAGGGCCGCTTTCAAACTTGACATCGTCGGAAGAGCCTGCGGAATAGTCCGAAACCATGGAAGGCATCGAAACACGAGTCATACGACGCGCGTTCTTCAAATACTGACTTGGAATGTCGCCACTCGCATTGATGGCGCTCATCACTCCCTTGCCGTACAGGGCCTCCATGCTATGCACTGCGGCGGCACGAACAACATATTCACCAGTGGACACGTCAGTGGAATCGTTCAAAGCGATGGAATCGCTCGTATTCGTTCCACGTCCGACGATCCTGCCGGTTCGTGTCACATTATCGCCCTCGACCTCACCGCCTGTCGCACGTCCTCTCTTGGTTCCGAAAATAGCGTTGAACGTCCTGCTCGCCCAACTTCTGCCCTCGTTCCACAAAGTGCCGAGCATTCCCCAGAAGCTACCGGAAATATTTCCACCGAACTGTGCGTTATACGTGCTGCCATTCCACTGGTTCGCGGTGCTCTCAGCACTGCGTTTCGCCGGTTGGGTGTTGTCCCTCGCGCCGAGTGACGCGGTGGGTCTCAACGAACCGTAGGCGTTGGCGTCGCCTTTCAAATAGTCAATGGTCATCGAAGCAAGATCGGAAGCCTTCAGATTGGTCGTATAGCCATTGCCATCGGTGCCTTTCTTGAACAGGTCGGCATGTTTCCTGACCTCATCGGTAGCGACAACGGCCTGATTGCCGTCTGCGTCCAACACGATGGTGTATTTGCCTGAACCGTCTGTGCTCGCATTGTTCATGAGATTGTTCACGGTTGATTGAACCTCATCCGCGCTGGACAATGCTCCGCTGTTGATGCCGTCAAGGACCGTGGTGAAGATGGCCGTATTGCCCTCGCCGGGGAACAATGCCCGCAAATCAGACAAGTAGGATGTCAGATTCTGCTTCGATTGTTCCGTTTCGGTCTTGAACAATGTCTTGACCTCTTCAGGAGTCAACCCATACAGTTGTTGCAGTTTCTGAATCTCCGACTCCGGGACGCCCATCGCCTTCGCCGTCTCGTAGAACTGTGTTGACAATTCCTGCTGTTTCGCATTCACCTCATCGGTTGACGCGCCGGAAGCAACCAACTGTTCAAGCCAATCATGGCCTGTCGTAGCGAGATTCTGCAAACTGGTCTGAGCCAACTGTCCAGCCTCGGTCATGTTATTGAACGAGTCTGCGGCACTGTCCCAAACGTTCTGTACGCCCAATTCCTTGATGCGCTGGATGGAATCACCCAAACCGTTGTAAATCTGACCATATTCCGTTGCGACACTCAAAGCGTTCTGCTGCGCGGTACGCTGATTGTTGACGATATCGTTGTACTTCTGAGTGGCACTGTTCAACATCTGCTGACGTTGAGACTGTGTTGCGATGGCGATAGACACCGAATCAGAATCCTCGCCCATCTCTATCAGTTTTTTCGCATAGCCCTCAGCATGACCATTCGCGACGGAAGTCGCTTCCGCATTATCGATGTACTGCTGACGTGCCTTTTCCATTACTGCTATAAGCTTCTTTGCGGCACCAGCCTCATTACCGTAATTCTGCGTCGCGGTAGCCGAATAAGTGCTGTGAGCATCATATGTGGCCTTCAACTGATTCATCATCGAGTTGTAAGCCTTCGTACTGCCGCTCGCAGCCTTGCTCAGGTCAGTGGTCGAAACACCAAGCTTGTCGGCGGCTTCGGCAGTATTCTTGAATCCAGTTGTCCAATCATCCAACCAGTTCCAATCAGTCTCAGCATAATTACCGTCCTTGAACGCATCCCGAATCGCGGAAGCGACATTGGATAACGCGCCGGAAGCTTCGGCGGCCGAATCAGGAATCTTACCCAACGCCGTCGCAATATTCTCGGAAGCACGCTCAGTCGCCTGGGCTTTCGCATTGTAATCGGAATACGCTGCGATTGCTGCCGTAATGGCAGCCACGCCCCAAGTCACCGGATTGGAAAGCGTAGACACAAGCATCCCACTCAAGCCAGACGCCACGGCCTTCACCTTGCCCATCGCGCCCTCAGCAGAGCCGACATTCGACACGAACTTAGAAACAGCGGGATTAGATGCCACCCACCCCTGAGCGACATTCTTCAACGTCACACCAGTACCGGCGGAAGTCACGCCCAACTCCATCAAAGCCTTCTGCCATTGCAACGACTTCATCGTGTTCTCAACCACGGCAAGCTTCACCGTGTCCAAAGCGGTCTTGCCAGCTTTGCCGAACGTGGCGAACACGCCCAATGCGGCCTGAATCGGTTCCGGCAACGCGCTGAAAGCCTTAGCCACAGCCTCGGCGGCGGTAGCGATAGCCTGAATCAGCGGAGCAGAAGCACGAAGAGAAGCAGCCAATGTGCCGCCGAACGTCTTAGACAGTTGCCCGACAGTCGAAAGCAACTGGCTGAACATCGGACTCACATCGCCAACAGCGTTGAACACCTTCTGAAATCCGTTGGAAACGCCAGACGAAAAATCGGAAATACCACCGCTACTGTTCTTCAACAGGCGGCTCACATTCTTCGTGAACGAAGCAATCGTCCTACCGGCATCACCGAAAACATTTCCCACGGTATGCCGCAGAGAATAGCCAGCGTCACCAATCTCGGAGAATGAATCACGCATCGCGGACTGCGCCACTTTAGCGCCAACAGCCCACGACTTCAACGTGTCTTGGAACTTTGCCGAATTGACAGCCTTATCCGCCTTCTGCAACTCCTTGGAGAAGCTTTGGATGCCATTCTGGTCCTCAGCCAAAGCGGAATACAAGCCGGAAGCAATACCCATGAGCGCTTTCACGGAATTCTTCAAATATCCAGCCTGTTCAATGACACGCTGCATCGACTTCTCAATCTCACCGGACGCGCGAGCATTATCAACCCAACGTGCGAACTGATCCGCAAGCTCACTCACATACCGTGTGGCACGAGGAAGATACTGGCTAGTTGAATCGCCAAGATTCAGAAAAGCCTTGACAAGGCTCTCAACACCCGGTTCCAAATAAGTCAACGACTTATTCACATCGTTGAAAATGCTGGATACGACGCTTGTCTTATCGGCTTCCTTGACCATCTTGGTCATGCCGACGACGATTCGTCCCTCATGGTCGGCAAGAGTTGACATTTGGGGAATCAACGTGTCGGCAATGGAATCAGCCAACCCGCGAATTGCTGGACGCGCCTGACCGTAGAAAGCGTTCACCACACTGTCGGACAGCTTGCCCAGCTTCGTGGATGCAATGTCGATCTGGTCGCTCCAAGTAGCACCCTTTTCGCCCCAAATCATCTTCACGGACGCATAGGCGGCGCCCAATCCGACGAGAGCGGCCGGGGCTGCCAAAGCGGCCTTCGACATGGAAACAATCGAAGAGCCGACACCAAGCACGCTACGCGACATATTGATAGCGCCAGCGGAAACACCGGCGAAAACAGTTCCCAATGCGGAAAAGAACGGAACCTTCTCATCCAACGAGTCCATGAAATTCACGAACTTCTGGAATTGATTGTTTACAGCACGCAAGCCTGTCGCGCCATACGTCATGCCATCCAGCATCTTGCCGAAATCAGTGGCATGGAGTTTCGCGTAAATCTCAACGGACCGAGGACGGGTGAGCATGGCAAGATGAGCACGAGCACCAGCCGTTTTAAGGTCGATGTCCATTTCAAGCTTCTTATAATCCTCTTGAAGCTTCTTGGCCTTCTCACGCGCACGGGTCACATCCAAATCAAGATTGACCTCATAGTGGTAGTTCTTATCCTTGCCAGCATGGAACGCAGCAAGATTCAGCTTGTCGATGGCTGACTTGTAATCCGTTTCGATGTCGTTCGGAAGACTGCGGAACTTTCGCCTCAACGCCTCCAGTTCGCGTTCCATGCTTTTCGCGCCGTCGAGATAGACCTTCGCGTGGGCGTCCATCCCATCGACCTGCTTCAGACGCTTGGACACGTTCTCAAGAACGTTGACGACCTCGGAAACATCGTTGACGTCAACACGGATGTTCGCCTTGCTGTTGCGCTTCAACTGCTGCATCGCATTGTCAAGCTGTTCGACGAGACGGTTGGCGCGAGCCATCGAGACATTGTTGGAACTGCCCAGAGGCTTGACCTTCTCGATAGCATCCTGCATACTGCGAATGTGCTTCTTGACGTTATCCAAAACGTCGATCTGCTTGTTCGCGTATGCCGTGGTCAATCGCGTGTTGCGTTTCACCGCGTCCTGATACGATTTGCTTTTCAGCGTGACCTTGCGCCAAGCATCGCCACCATTGGCGATACGCTTGTTCATCGCGGAAACGGCCTTGTCGGAAGACTGAACTTGCTTGCGCAGCGTTCGCAGATCACGCAAAGCGTCGGTCAGCTCGACCTTCGGGGATACTTTACGTTTATCAATGTCCCGAAGAACACGTTTCAGATCGGAGTCATCGCCACGAATCTCAACATTCTGGACGATGCCATCATCCTCGATACGCCTTTTCGCCGCACGCCAACGAGACATGTCAACGTCAGGCGTCACACGAACATCGAAATCGTCATCGGCGTACCTGGCGAGCTTACGGCGGAGTTCTTCGCCAAACCCTTTGGTGTTCGGATAAATATCAATTCCAACGGAACCGGCGAGATACTCCACCATAAGAACCCCTGTTTTTCAATCACATGCCCAGAAACGCCTTCATCGACTCGAAGTTGGCGGAAACACGCCTATCAACGCCATCGGCGGCGTGAGGGGGCATAATCGGTTTGAACTCAGGATGCTTGCCGTCCTTGAACTGCAATGTGCCGGAAACCAGCAAGCCGACCTGATTGTAAATACCCAACAGCAGACTCGTATCCTGAGTGAACCCGTGAAAACTCAAACCGGAATCACTCTCGGATTCAGCGCGGGCACGCTCATCAGGATGGTTCAGCAACCATTCCCGATACAACGACTCGTCATAGCCAGCAAGACCGCCGATAAGGGTCAAAAGAAAACCGCCGTCATACTCATGCATGGCGGCGGGAAGATTCAAATTGTAAAACCTACGGAAATCACACGTAAGCTCTACTTTGCATTTCCGGTAGGCGTCCTTGACGCTTCGGATTTTCCCAAGGACGCACCATAAAATGCGTTAAGCAGAGTGAACACCTGCACCAGGACAGTCGGAGTCCTGCCAGTGACCCACTTGTGGTAGGCGTCAACGTCCTTGGCGATCTTCTCGAAGAAACTATCGCTGGCAGCCACCATCCTGGCTATAGCCAGACTTGAATCGACATCATCGGAAGTCTTCTTGCGGAACACGCCGTAACTGTCGGACGCCACGGCATCGACGACCATGAAATCGCATGTCTGCGCCACGGAGAACTCATGAGCCGGAACGAACTCAGGGCATCCGGCCAGTTCCTCGTGCTGTTCGACAAACTCAGCCAGCGTGTCAGGAATATCCGGAACGGTCTTAACAGTGTTCTTATCAGTTTTGGAAGCCATAATCTGTAATCCCCATCAAAAACCCATCTGCCAATCGTTGGAAAGAATTGCCCCCACACGGATGGGTACATGCGGGGGCAATAGGAAATCTCAGTCCTTCGAGGTCAAACCCGATACGGTCTGGGAGGAATCACCCGGATTCTTACCGCTGGAATCCGGGCTGGTTATTTTGACACGAACGTCTCCGGGGCGAAAATCTGGTACGCGCCAACCTCACCATTGGCACCGGCCTTCAGCACGCTAGTGGATTTCACGACAGCGTTGAAGCTGAACTCCGCGAAATCCTCATCGGCGAGGCTGACGTTATCGAACGTGAAATCGGTCTCCGGCAGATACAATCCGAAGCTCAGCTTGTCGGAATCATCGTAGGCGAGAACGAACAACGCCAGATGCTGCACCACGGGCTGCAACGGCACGACGATGCCGCCCTGGTCGCCGGTCCAGCCGCCAGTGACCTTCGTGATCGTGGCCGAATCACCCTGCACGGACGCGCCGGACACGGTGATGGTCGGAGCCTCGGTAGAACTCTTCGCACCGGCGACAAGCCACGTGTCCTTCGTGGTGGTGTCCCCGCCATCCTTGCTGAAGCTGATCTTGTTGTTGTTGGAGGTATGGCCGATATTCTCCCAATTCACGACGGAACCGCTGCCAGCGGCGGCAACAGTGCCACTATTCAACAAGAACGAGGAAACTTTGGTCGGAAGAGCGGTCTTCGCGGGAGCCGTGAACAACGTACCACGAGACGCCTGAATCAAACCATCGGCATTAATAGCCATAATGGTGCCTTTCTACTTGAAATTGATAAAAGAAAAGGCCTGACCGATACCGGTCAAGCCTTGAACGAATCGCGGGCAGTCACAACAGCCGACAGCCCATACTCCTTGACGTTCTTACCTTGATTCTCTTTCGCATCAGACTGCCGCTTCTGCGCCGTCACAGACACGGTGCCAACCGTTCCAGCTGTCGTGGACTCCTCGAACGGCCAACCCTGCACCGTCTTATACAAGTGACGTGCAAAACCGTGAGGATCATTACAGTCAGCGGCCAAAACCGTGAACGTCACGCCGAAACGCCACAATCCACGGTCAAACTGTTCGGGAGCGGAAACATAATAGAGAAGAACCTGCCCACGTTCACCGTAAGCGTTCAAAGGCAAGTCAAGCTCGCTACAGACCTTCACATCAGGCCACTCCTCGCACGGATACGCCCGATTCAACAGTTCATAAACCAACTGTTCCGCATCAATCGACTCACGAACATCAATGGCAAGACGCTGAAAAATGTTATCCGTCACAATCTCACCCGACTCAACGAATCAAACATGATATGTTTACCCGGAATACGCGCTCTCGGATCACGAGGCCCATACTTGTGCTCAAGCCACCGGTTGAAATAGCCGAACTCCAAATGCGGAGCGACCTGCGTGCCATCACGGCCCATGACGGACATGACAATCTGATGATGCCAGCCGACTTTGCGAACGGAAACCTCGATCCTATCCGCAACGCTTGAATGCGTAGCGGCCTCATTCGCCTTCGCGCGGACGGCAGACACGCTATGCATGGCGGCGCGGCGTGTAAGTTCCGGCCCATACATCTTCGCAATATCGGTAGCGACGCTACGCCGAATCGTGACCCTTCCCAACGCCACCCACCTCCTTCACCCATTCAGGCTCGGAAATGCCGCCATCAAGATAATCGCCAATAACAACACGACGTGCACGAACCTCCCAATGCCGGGAGAAACGAGAACCACTCCCACGCCACGTAGGAGCGCCGTCAGCATCGTAATAATCGCCCTTATACCAGATCCGGGAATAAATGTCACCGGGCCATTCCCTCGCAATAATCTGCAAAGGAGTGACCTCTTCCAAACCGCCGGGGTTATCCGAAGATGGCGTCTTATCCTCAGCTCCAGAAATGGAGAACATGCCAGCCTGTTGCGCACGACCCTCAACACAGCAGATGACCTTCACCGGATCGCCAGTCTGCACATACTGGCCGCCGTGCGCGTCCTGAACATGCTTGCGAGGAATCACAACAACATAATCCGTGTCAAACAGCTGTTTCTGACCGCCGTAATCGGTTTGGTCATCCTCGTAGAGGTAATGGCGTTCGGTCGTATCATCGTCAAACAGAAACGCCATCATCAACCTCCATAACCGGGGTCGAAACCAAGACTGATGTGTGACATCGTGCCAGCGGATTCAGCGAAACCATTCAGAATCGACTTCTCAGCTTTCGACAAGAACAGCCGGGGACTTGGATCATAGCCAGGCTGATTCTGCTGCGGATCATGCTCCGTGTACGAGTAAGAACCGTTCGCTTCGGTTTTGAACCGGTTGAAACGTACTACGCGCAACACCATTTCGCATACGACCGACGCGAAATCACTTTCAGAGAGACGCCCCTTCTTCAAGCGTGTCCGGACAATCGGGCATTCGCTCAAACAGATAAGAGCGGCCTTTCGGCATTGAGCGGAAATCCAATCAGTGTCGAAATGCTCCTCAAATGAATCCGCGTCGGCGGAACCGTAGACGCGCATATACTTCAACCAGTCGATGTTGTCGATGATTGACGTGCTCATACGCGCCTCCTAAATCATGCGGTCAGAACAGTTGCCTTCAAAGTGCTGTTGGACTGCACGAGAACCGGCAGTGCGGTGCCGTTCACGTAAGCCTCATAGCTCGGAGTGGCGGATGGGGTGTTCAACACGACTCCAATAGGGCCGGCGTTCTTCTCACGGCTGATGCCGTATGCGGGAGTCTGAGCCTCAGCGGTCGGCCCCAACGCGGTATAACCCATGTTCACATCACCGAAAGCCGGAATCAGCAGGATGGTGTTCTCAGGGAAGAAACTCTTCACACCACCCGGAAGAGTGATCTTGGACTGGCGGGCGAAATCACGGTAACGTTCATCGACCACATAAATGTCCTGAATACCGGTGTACAGGCTCAGAACGCTCTTCACGTCATTCTCGGAAACGAGAGCCGGAAGAGTGGAACCCTGCCCTCGGAACAGGTAATTGATGATGGCCGCATTGGACGTCAAAGCGTTCACAACCTTGCGAGTCGTGACCATAATGGTAGGACGGTCGCCCTGCTTATCGTCAATAAGATCGGACCAAGTACGCAGATCCTTGACTGGATCACCAGACTTGTCCCAAGTCTTAGTTGCGGTAAGAGAAGTGGTCAAAGCACTGTCACGCGCGTAATCCCAGTTGGCTTCCTCGTTGGATTCCTTGATTCCAAGCTTCGCGTCAACTGCGACGGCTACACGCGCCTTCTCCAAACGGTAGGCCAATTCCTTGCCCAACTGGACAAAATAATCACTCAGAGTGGTCTTCAAATCACCATTGGTCATGGAAATGGTGCCATTCGCAATGTCTTTTTCAGACACGCGCATACGCTTACGCAACGGCAACATGGAGGTGTAGGACAGCTTCTCGCCGCTAACGGTGCGACCGTATGGCGCTTCAGCATCCCAAGTGGAGTACTTAATCTCGTCAACCTCGGGATCATCCTCATTCGGTGTCCACTCGACGGACAATCCAGTGAACTTGTCCGGCAGAATGGAAGCGAACGGCAAAGCCGCCGTAGTGGTCTGATAGGCTCCCAACACGATGGCGGACGCCTCATCGGGAGTAATGATGTCCTTATTAAGCAGACTCATTATAAAACCTTCCTAATATGCGAAAACCCGCCACTGTGGGCGGGTTTGAAACGGTTAGAAAACTAGACTCAGGCCGTATGATCGGCGGCACTTGCAGACGCCGGATTCAACACGGTCACATGCGGGGTTGCGGAATCCTTGTCATAGTCAAGGAACAATCCCTCTAACTTCGCTTTGCTGAAATCAACGGTGTACGGCAGATTGTTCTTATCGATGACACCCATGTAGCGGACGCCAACCGTCGGATACTGGTCCTCGAAGCCAGTGCGAGTGAACTGCACATGCACCGGAGACTCCAAGAAACCGATGATCGTACCATTGCGGCCATCGGTGGCCGTAGAATCATACGGGCCATAATTGTTGGTTCCGGTGATCTGCGCCAGCGGGATGCCGGACTTCACCCAAGCTTCGTAATCGTCATCGGAGATGGACGCGAAGTAATCATTCTCATGCGACTTTTCCTTGGTGAACGTAGCCAAGTCAAGCTGCGCTTCACGCACGCCATCGGTGATACGGTTGATAAGCCAAGACTGGTCATCCTTCGGAGCGGTCTTGGCGATAGTATGAACCATTTGATTGGCCATATTTTTCTCCTTAAACTATTTTTTCTCGATTTTGGAATGCTCGGCACCGTAGTTGTATGCGTCAGTGACGCTTGACTTCGGTTTGCATACGTGCATGTTTCTGCTCTGCAATTCCTTCGCTAACTCCGGTGAAGGCTCGCATGGAACATCATCGGAATTATCTTTCTGCTCCGCTTCAACCGTTTCAGTCTTGCTTGGCATGAATTTCACGAAGGCATCAGCCCATTCCGAAATCTTCTCCGGATCGGTTTCCTTACACAACGTGTCGAAAGCCTCGTCGGTAATTTCAGGATGCTGCTTCTGCGCCTTCAAACGGGCTATCTGCACGTTCGCTTCGGCGAGAGCGCCCTCAGTATCGGCAAGCTTCGCTTCGGCGGCATTGGCACGGTCACGGTTCTCATGCATCTTCTGTTCGTTCTCACGAGCCTGATGCTTCCACATGCCCAACTTCTCGGAAAGGTCATCATTGGCACCATTCTCCTGCGTCGCAATACTGGCTACAGCAGAGGCAGTGTCCTTCGGCTGTGTGGTCACGCCCGTTTCAGGCGTGTTCTGAGATGCCGCCGTTTCGGCGGTATTGGTGTTTTCATCAGCCATTAGGCTTGAATCCTTTCAATAGTGTTATGCGGCCTCGCCAAGCATCGACCGCATCTGGTTGAGCATGGTTTTCTGCCATGCCATAGCCTGTTTCAAATTTTCGGAGGGTTTGAACGTGAACGTCCTACCCTCATACCTGAATGTCACCGGTTTGCCGGTCTTCCACACTTCCTTGTAACGCCGGTTGAACTCGATGGCGCGATTCTCCATACGACGGCATTGAGCCAACGTAGACCTACGGTCAGGAGTGGTCCAAGCGTTGGAAGACTTCGACGGAATCGGATTAGGCGTATCCTCCGCATCCTCGGCAAGAAGCACGGGGCCAAGCTCTCCATGAGTGATCGTCTTGACTTTCACCTGCTTCAACGCGGACGCGGTAGTGCCACCGGCCTCGTCGTACAGTCGTTTCAAATCCTTTTGATTCAACTGGAATCCGGGATCATAGTCGCTGCCAGCCGGTGCGACACCGCAATGGCAGTTAGCGTGCAACGGCAGCAGGTCGGCAGTCGAATACCAGCGGTCAGCGGCCACGACGCACAAGCCGCACGAGCCGGTCTTGGACAGTTCAGGATGCAACACCCTGCGGTATTCCAAAACCTTGCTACGCCGATACTTGTCAAGCGTGGCGCTCGTCTGCGCTCTGGACACGTCCTCGTCAACACTGGTCTGCAACCGGTTGAACGCCTGTCCAAGCCACTTGTCAACCTCACTGAACAATTCATCGGTCTTATCAGGCCAAGACTGCGGGCGAATCGTAGGAGACTTGATAGCGGCTGAACGATACGAGTCAGCCGGACGTTGGGCCACAAGCCACGGGTCGGTATTGTCACGCGGAAACACGAGATCCGGCACATCACCCTTCGGATTGACGCCGACAAGCCTCAACGTCTCATCCGCATAGGAAACACCCAACCGGCGCACCTGCTGAATCAACGCCATCTCCAATAACGCCATACGAGACGCGACGGCAAACGTCATGCCATCATTCCACCAGTCGGCGGGAGTCAACATATCCCACATCCTGTGCGCCTGACCCACATACTGGTTCACCAAAGCGGCACGGGCCTGTTCAAGCGTGTCGGACAACGATTCAAGCGTTTTCCCAGACATCAGGACTCAATCTCACCTTCATCGGCAAGCTCGGCATCAACATTAGGCAGACCATCCACAGCGGACTGGGTTTCATCATCCCAACCCGTAGCCGGTTCCACTGCGGCAACAAGCTTCGCAGTACCCTTATCCGACTGGCCGGAAACATTGAACTGGTCGGCAAGACGGTTCATATCATCCTCGGCAACATCCTGAGCCGTAAAACCCATCTTGTGCGTGAGAATCGTCCTACGCGCCAACAAGCCACTCTGATACAACAGTTGGCAAGCCTGAGCCTGTTCCAGCGAACTGGTCGTATCCATCGGCTTCCACACCATCTCGAACTCGGACGCCGAAGCCTCCGCCGTTCTCGACGCGGCCAAAGCCATACGAATCATCCGCACGATAGGCTCAGAATCCAATTCGTTCATCGTCTGAACCTTGAACTTCAACGTCTCACGCTTCAGTTCCGCACCGTTGGCGGAACCCTGCACATCAGGCGAAAGAATATCCAATGGAATACCAGCGGCGGAAGCCAACTGCTTCACGTCAGACATGATATTGTTCTGCAAAGAACCAGTATCAGTGGTCTGCGACTCCCAAATATCAACACCATCAGGAAGTTTCCACAACGCCGCAGGGCCAACCGCGAACGTGGACGCCAAATCAATCGGATCACCGGCCTGTTTCTCACCGTCGATGACTTCCTGATCCTCCTCGGTATACGTGGTCGGAACAGTACCCTTGATCGCACGCTGACGGAACGCCTGCATCATCGTAATGCACAAACGGTCAAACGTTTCACGGTCGATCCTCTTCAACATCGGCAGATACGGCTCAAACAGGCCTTGCCCGTCAACAGTGCTCAACCTGACTATCGGCAACGAATCGCACTTCTCCGCATAGGAAAAATCCGATTGCTGCGAATCCTCCACCCACTCCCAATCACTGCCAGGCTCCCAAGCTTTCGCATCAGACGCCAACTTGGCGACAGCTGAAATATCGTTGGGAACGACAATGGAACGGTCATGCTCACGTTGAGCCGTCTTGGAATACACCCTAGTCGTGGTCTTGGAATCGTCAACGACAAGACGGTACAGGCGGATGACTTCCTTGTTCTCATGATCCATATACGTGTATTGGATGGCGGAAGTCTCACCAACATCCATCCAACATTCCCAAGGGCTAAGCGGAGTGATGAACCGTCCACGCCCGGCATTGGAAACCAAACCGAACGAACACCCGTAATCGCCTTTATCCGGCAGCATGTTACGGCGAAGAATGAAATTAAGACCGCACTGCTTCGCCATCCTATCGGCGTCAGTGTCCTTCAACGAAGAATCCTCAACCTTACGGAAACCGTTGGGCTGCTGCCGGTCGGTCACGCTCTCGCTGATACGACGAGCGAGATTCACCACACCCAACTGGCGCATCAGCCTATACACGGGCGCAGCATTCGGATCAGTGCCTTGAGGAACACTGTTCGCGTCCACCATCTCCCTGCCGTCCTTGAAGAGTTTCAATTCGGCAAGATACGGCAGACGCTCACCCCACTCACGTGCCAGATTGGTGATGATATAAGCATCATCGTCATCATCGGAAGCGTTCTTAATCATCAACGAGTCAGACACTCGAAATCACCACCTAGTAGATTCTCATAGGAGCGGAACGACGTTTGATCTCAGCCAATTCCAAATACTTTCCACGAGCCGTATAAGCCAACAGGCCAGCCATGCACGCATCGATCTTGTCCGGCGAATTAGGAGACTCCTTGTAAATCGCATAACCAGTACGAGTCTCCCGCCTACGCGCATTACGGAAATGATTCACCAATCGCGGATCGGCAAGCAACGCGATATCATCCTTGATGGGCTTCGACTTACGTTCAGGCTCCGTATACGGGTACCGGAACGCGGTATGAGCGTTATCCAACGCAACCTGCATGTCCTTATACCAGTTGTTAGTCCAGAACTTGATCTTGTCGCCACCCTTACGCGGGCCGACCTTCAACTTCTGCCCGTAATCCTTCTCCCAGCCGCCAATCATCTGCTCGAAATAGGCGACATCAGCGAAGAATCCGACAACGTTGTAATTGTCCATCATCCAACGAACCATGCCGTCGAACGCATCACGGTTCACACGCCAAGTGGCCTTCTCGGGACCATCGGGCGCGGATTCAAGCTTTATCAGGAACAACATGCCATCGGACACGCGGGATCCAACAAGAGCCGTCGAATCATCCGACACGGAACCATCGAAGCCAAGCGTTATAGGCTCACGTTTCGTCACGAACCGTTGCCACGCGCCATCCAAACGAATCGAATTGAACGCCGTATGCATTTCATCCCGATACAGCATGTGGGACTGAATATCCGACTCGGTAAGCCAAGCGTCATGCACACTCGACAAAGTGTTGAAAAAATAGCGCATCGAATCAGCAGGATCGGAGTCAGGCTGGTAAATCTGATCCATCTGACCATTCAGGTCAATCCACCCATCCTTCGACGGGCCAAGCTCGCCATCCCAATACGAATGGCCTTCCGCGTCCACACCATCGGCGTTCAACACGGTCATACGACCATCGGGCAATATCAGATGATCCTTGCCATCAGAACTCTTCGCACTCGCACCATACGCGACCTGCAAGGCGCGGAGAACCTTCTTCTCGTCAGCGAAATCATCCAAGTCGATATTCGCATACACATGGTCGAAGTAGATGCCGCTACGATGCTTGATTTTGCCCGAAGCGGTATCCCACGCATACTTGTACGATGTTTCAGCGATGGACTCTTCGCCCGGCTTGTACATGGTGGACGTTTCAAGAATCCACGGGTCTGCATCACCTTTACGTTTGCCGAGGTTACGTTGAACGGTCTTGTACATGTTGCGAAGCTTGTTCGTGTTGTACAAGTGGGTTTCGTCACAGGCGGCGAATGTTTCCAAACCACCGTCCTTGGACGCGGCACCGCTCGTGGTCGGAATAATCTCCCCACCCTCCGGCAATCCGATACGGGTACGGCCAACATCAAGGCCGACACCCTTCAACTGGCTCAAGGGGCCTTGATCGCAGTTGTAGTAAATCGAATCGAAGATATTGCCCGTCTGCCCCTCGGCGGTAGCCAAGCAGAGAATCTGCGGCATCTGCACCATACGGCCGACAGGCTCGCCCTTCGCATACGGGTAGACCTCGCCCAGAAACTCGTAAGTCTCCCCCTCTTCAGCCCAATGATCGAACCTGCAAGGGGCAAAACCCTCGAACGCGCAAATGCCAGCGGCCTTACCGGACTTGTTCTTACCCTTCGCACGCGAATAAAACACACGATTGAACCGGCGGGTACCCCACTCGGTCAACGCATAAGCGTGCAGCATGAACACGTACTCGTCCATGTCGAACGTCTCAGGCAAGCCAACACCGCCACCACGACCAACACGGAAGAAAGTCTCAATCCACCAGACCGCGAACATTCCCATCGAACGAGTCAAATCCTCGCCATGCAATTCGGGAATCCGCGTATGCATCAGGCACCACCATCAATGACACGCAAACCCAATGCGGAAGCACGCTGCCTGTTCCGTTGAACGTTACGAGCACCCTCAGTATCGCCCTCATACGCGGACGCCTTCATATCGTCAGGCTGCGGAGCATCGAACTTCAACCTCACACGAGCCTCGGGCGTAATGCCCAACGTGGCCTCACGCTGACGAATCTCGGAAGCCAACATCCAACGGCCCTTAGTCTTCGGACGCCAGAAATCATCCTTCAACAACGCCAAATCCTGAACCGCGTACCAGTCGGCCTCAACACCCATACGCTGAGCCAACGGACTGACACGAAGCGACTCATACCACTTCTTCGTCCGTTCAAGCCACTCCTGCCCATCAGGACGAACAGCAGGAAACTCCAAACCCATCGGACTATCAGGCGCACGAAGAATCGGATTCTTCGACTTCTGCGCACCACGACCATTACCAGCCACAGCCAGCCTCACAATCCGCCCGTTTCAGGCAATACGCGAAGCTAGGACGTTCCACCCTCGCAACGCTTGTGAACCAGCAGACGATTCGCCAAAGTCGCACTATGCGACTTCTCCAACGGAACCTTCCACACGAAAGCGGCACCATCGGCACCACTCGAACCAACATCAACCGGCTCATGGCATTTCGCGCACAAGCCGCCACACTTCTCAACCACCTGAGAATCAGTAAAAGACTCAACAACAAGCTCGGACTCAAGCTCGGACACGTCAACCGGACGCACATACATAGTCGTTTCAGGCTTCACCGGCAACGACTTATCATCATCACGAGCACGCTTATACGCCACACGGCAACGCCCAGAACAAAACAACTGGTCGGAACGCTTCGGATCAAACCACGTATGGCATTGGGGACACATGCGCTGGCGCAACGGCTTCAACGGAGACCCCGAATAGCGGTCACGGTCGTAATGCGAACGACACAATCCCTTCGCGCACACCGGATTAGCGCAACCGGCAACCGCGCACATGAACTCATTCACTTGAAAGCCGGGTGAGAATACCAACGCTTCTCCCTCCGACTCCTACCCTTCGCACGACGAACCTCAGCAGACTCACCCTCGGTCTTCCGCTGATGATGCCAACGACACAACACCCACAAATTCTCAGGACGATCATCATCATGGACGGGATTACGAACCTTATGGTCAACCTCATTCCCATACCGGCCACACAGGCGAACATTCCCGTAATCATCCTTGACCGGCCACTGGCACCTATGCCCATCCCGTTCAAGAATCATCGCACGGACACGCGGCCAATCAGGATTGAACCGTTCATCACGATGGGAACTAGACCACGCCACAATGCCTCCACAAAAACAGGGTTGGCCGGTGCTGAGCAGGAAAACACGCCAAAGGGGAAACATCCCAGCAGGAAAAGTTCTCAGATCAACCAACCCAAGTGCTCCGGGAGGGATTCGAACCCTCACACCCTACAGGTAGCGCATTTTGAGTGCGCCGCGTCTACCATTCCGCCACCAAAGCAAAAGAACAAGCGTCTCACACTCCACCCACAACAGGAGCATGGGACGCTCGTTCAACCCCCAGAGAGCCATAAGGAACCAATGGCATCATCACAATGGCTTTTTACCGCCAGCCACGGCGTGCGGATGCTGAGGGAGTCGAACCCCCGGACCGTTCCCGGTCGCCACCTTAGCAAGGTGGTGCAATAAGCCACTCTGCCAAGCATCCAAAATGCAAGAGCCGCCGCAGCGACTCAGGAGACTGTTCCCGCAGACTAGGCGGGTCAGCTAAAACTAGAGCCGCCACAAGACGACTCCGAAGACCTTTCCCACAACCTGTGGGTAGGCTGAGCACAGCATGTTGGACTCGAACCAACATCGACGGTTTTGGAGACCGTAATGCTACCGGTTGCACCAATGCCATATACCCGACTTAGTTAACGTCCAAGTCGGAAAGACGTTCGGCATGGTGGAATGGGCTTTACCACCAACGGCAAGGAACGTGAAACATCTATGCACCCGTTTGGCCGTGCCTCCCCTTCGGTCATCAACCACCTGATTAAGGCAGGGAGCCTCTTATCCCCCACATGTTCCAGCGGAGATATTCGAGCAATGCCATCGATCTCATAGGCAGCTACCCCATGAAACCTAGAGCAAACCCCGGGAATCGAACCCGGCAACCAAAAGGCTGTGCCAACAGGATTGCAGACCAGCCCAAAATAATAGGTACGAGTCCATATAGGCCACGCCCGGGATAGACCGGTCGGACTGCTGACCGTACCGCATCTAGAATCCTCACACTCCCCTTGTGAGTGGACGGTCAGACGTTGATGTGGCTTAAGCTAGCTTCACCGCCATCAACATCAATCCAAGGAACATTATACACAATATGTAGGGTGCAGAAACGGTTGCAACCACTAAATATGTGAATACTTCGTAAGTAACGGGTAATCCAAAAATGTTCCAGCGAGCATTCAGCGTCAGCACTAGAGAGCCAGCGGCCTTGCTTTTTGTGTCCGGGGGAGGCTCCCCCACGGGGGTGTTTGTTGCATGGTGCAACGTTGGAACGTTTGTGCGATTGTGTTTTGGCGTGTCGTGTGGTATCGCGCGGGCACGTTCCTCTTATGCGATCATGTCCGTGCCCGTCGTGGCCGTCGTGGCCATGGCGTGGCTGTGGTCGTGCCGTGGCGTGGCCGTCGTGCCCTGGATGTCGTGGCGTCCCTGGACATGGCCGTCGTGACGTGGCCGTGACGTCCCTGGGTGTGGCCGTGGCTGTGGTGTCCGCTGTCTTTGTGTCGCCGTCGTGTGGTTGCGACACGCCGACGAATACTAGTGTTTGCAATGGTTTTGGTGGTGTCTGTGTTGTCTTGGTTTGCTATCTGACTGGATAGCGTGTATAGTGAGAGCCAACAAGCAAACGACAACGAAAGGAACAGAGATGAACGAGAGGCCACCACCACGGAGACCACCACCGCAAGGCCGGTGACACGAAGCCCCCTAACAGGCGCGGCATGGATGATTGAAAACTGAAGAGTGGACGCGACGAAGACGCGACGGACTGCGACTAGGCATGATGCACCCTCACAGCATGCAAGGCTGAACCGTCGTCGAGTCGCCAACGTGGCGCGGTGTCCGGCATGGAATTGCCCCGCGCTGTATGAGTGGTCTACGATGGCCTTAATCCAAGTTAGGAGTAAGGGCCATGAGTTTGAAAGAATTAAGGATGAAGCGCGGTCTAACGCAACGTGAGTTAGCGCAACGTAGTGGCGTGCATCATGTCGAGATTGCGCAGATTGAGACAGGTAAACGCAATGTTCGGGCGGTGTCGCTTGATACTGCACTGCGATTGTGCGATGCTCTCAAGATCGCTAATCCGCGCAAATTGCTTGATTCTGATTCTAAGTCTTCGGCGGATTGATTTGTAATCCGCCAGGGCTAGCGTAGTCTTTATGGCACGTCTAGCCCACGAATGAGTAGAGCCGGATAGTTGCAGCTATCCGGCTCAATTGCTCAGTAATCATTAACCAACTAACTAACTAAGCCCTCTTATTCTAGCAAGGGGGCTGGAATGGAGTGTCAAAATGTATACCGTTGATGAGACCTACAAGAATATCGAAGCCGAGTTCAAGCCCCGCAGCAAGTGGGACCAGGGCGTGAAGGAAACCGCACTGGCATTGCTTGATTCGCTCGACATGCCAGAAACCGTTCTTCCCGACCACTTCGGATCGCGTCGCGCGCTGTTGCTGAACGGCGCGGACAATTGGCGTGCCTACAGTTACGGCGGGTGCGCTCTCGTGTACAACGTGGATATCGCCGCCCGGTTCTTCACCCCGTCCGAAATGCGCCGGTACATGGCTGATGGTCATGATGCAAGCATGGCGTTCCGTGGCGAACCTCTGCTTGACTTGCAGGCGCGTGCCCTCAGCCAGGCGGAGCGTGTTATCAGCCGGTACGCGCGGGAACGCTGAGGGGCAAGTCATGTGTGAGAAGTGCCCCATCGATCAACGTTACCCGTACTACGGTTTTCCCGTGACGCCAGATTCCCGCAAGCTGCGGGATGGGGCCGAGCGTTACCGTGAGATCGCTATCCGCTGTTTCGTTGCCGAGAGCGATTGTGCCGACGTGAAGCGGGCGGATGCGCTGTGGCGTGAGATGTGCCGTGCCGGTGATGAGGCGCGGTTTCTGTGCAGCAATGCGCGTCGTTTGGAGATGGAAGAAGCCCTACAGTGTCGGGCTATCGAATATCCCAATTGTCCTAACCGCAAGCGTATGCGCTGACTTATTCCAAGGTTTTCGGGCGTGAGCCTATCAATCACGCCCATCTAGTCCGTTCGGGCATCATATTCCAACACAATCGAGGTGCTTTAAAATGTGCAGCAGTAACCAATTTTTTATCAGCGACTACAAGGACGTTGACAAGATTCCCGATAATAAACCCTTCAAACCTCTCACTTTCGTGACCGAGGTCAAATGGAACGACGGTAAGACTTACTACGTGTTCGCCCCTCATGCCGACGCCCCTGGACGCAACGGCTTGTTCTTCATACGCGAACCGTACATTGAGGATGTTTTCAAGCGGATCAACGCGACTGTAGACGTGTACGTGCTTGATAACAAGCTCACGTTTTCGCCCGACTGTCTGACCATTAACGACGGGCGGCGTGTTCCGTTCCGTTGGGATGGGGAGTACACGTACCGTCTGCGCAAAACGTATTTCGCGGGGCGTTCGCCTTATGCATTTATCAGGCTGCTTGTTCAGCCGTGGTGGAATGCGAGGACTCATGCGGCGCTTACCGGTATCGGCTATATCAAGGCGGGTGTTGCAAATGCGTGAGAAGGTTACTCTGCTTGTTGCCGTCCTGTTTGGCCTGTTGGCTTTCGGCGTGGCCTGTTCCCCGGCGTTGAGTGATCAGCCTGTTGCCGATCCGCATGGCACGCCTGAACAGCAGTGGACGTGGTGGCTTGAAACGTATGCCACGAAGGATTACAGCCAAGCCGACCTAGCGAGCTACCGTGAGCTATCCAACATTCCGCAGTGCGGCATGGAGGACGGTAGCACTTCGGACGGTTACGAGCGTATTTGCGAGTGGCGTGGAAGCGTTGACGGCAATCAATCCGGCACGTCATACGTTTTGGTTGACGGTAGCAAGGTCTTGGAATGGTGAAACCGCTCAGGGCCGTGCGGTGAACGGCCCATCAAATAATCAAGTTTTTTATACAAGGGAGTTTTAAAATGTCGAACAAGGTTAACGGCCTGTGGGCAGTCAATTCGTCCAGTGTCTTCATGTTCTTTGATTCCGTCAACACGCCTAGCGTGTGGCGTTTCGAGATGAAGGATGGCGTTGAATCATGGCGGATGATTCCAGGCGTCCGCAATGCTCAGGCGGTGCGTGGCGTGGCCGCCGCATATCGTGCTGACGGTGGCACGTGGCTTGACCCTAACGGCTCCGATTACGCTCAGGCCGTGAGTGAGATTGGTGATGTGCCGTTGATCGTGGAACGTGGCGATTGCATGGTTTCCCCTGATTGTGGGGATTATACGGCGCATGGCGTGAGCCTGTCCGACGCCGACCGTGAGCATGGTTGGGAATTGTCTTACAGTGATGGCGGCATGGTTGTGTCACGTGACATTTCATTCCTCACACCGGCCGAGCGCGATCATCCTGAGATGTGCGAGACTTACGATGATTTGCCGGTTGTCACCCAGCAGTCGGTTGAGCCTGAACCTGATACGGTTGAGATTCCTGAAGTGCCGCCGATTCCGTCCAAGGATACGCCGAAGGTGATTGTTCAGCATGGCGTCAAGGCGCGCGTGGTCACGATTCCAGGTGGCAAGTCGGTCAAGGAGTTGGCTGACGTGTTTGGTGGATATGCGCATAAGCCGCGTGGCTTCCGTGATTCCAAGGGCCGTCGCGTCGCGTATATCGCGTTCGACGGTAAGAGTGGCGTGGTTGCGTACCGCGACTACTACCAGCGTGGCAGTGACCAAACGTTGGAAGAGTCCGTGGCCGCGTACCTCACTCAGCATGAGATTGTCGAGGTGGCATGAAATGTCACATGTCGTCATCACAGCACAGCAGGTCAAGGCCGCTTTGGATGCTACCGGCTATTCGTCCATCGAGTCGAACATTCAAGCCGTATTACAGGAGATCGGCAAGCGTCCCGCATTGATAACCGCGTATCTCAGCACGGTTATCAACGCCGCTGCCGACAATCTGCCTGATCCGCGTCATATGGATTGCCTGTTCTGAAAAGTTTGGCCGGACGGTATGCCTAGTACCGTCCGGCCATTGCAAACAGTAATTAACTCAACCAAACCATTTGCAAGGAGATTCTATCATGTCCCGTCATTTTTACGCTGTTTATTGGCCTTACGGTGTCAACACTTTCAATTTCGACCATGAGCCGATTGGTACTGTCGTCCCGTTCGATACGGCTAAAGCGCGTAACGCTTACGTTGCTGCTGACCGGTTCGACGGTAATTTTCATAGGAGCGTGCCGGATTATCGATTGACGCGCAAGATGATGCTTGAGGCGCTGAGAGAGTTCCGTTCGTTGGATTCCAAGGGATGTGAAGGTTGGCGTGTGGATGGCGTCTTCTATGAGTCTCTTGGTGATGCGTACAAGGCGATGTTCGATGCTGATGCGCAGTTGCGTTATGAACTGTTCGGTGACGTTGATTCGAGGGAGGCGTGAGTGTCATGGAAGCGTTGAAATTGTGGGCTGATTTTCACGTTGGTCAGCAAATGTATGCATATGACCATTTTGATGTGGTCGAGCGTAAGCGTTATTGGCGTCCCGTGTCGAAAACGTATCTTGTGTACGCGTGGCTGCGTGACCTGATTCGTGGGATGCGTGATGCGCGCTTGGGTGGATTCCAGGGTTGGTTGTACTGCGTTGTCAAGGATGGCGGGTTCACCACTCAGGAGTTCATGGGTCTTAATGACGAAATCGAGGTGTTGTGATGATTGACGTGAATATGCTGCCGCGTGAGCTTACCGGCTATGTCGGTCATGTCTGCGGCCTGTGGTTCGGCAGTTATTTTGTTGATTTTGAGCCTGTGTTCGTCCATTCCACGGCGGGCATCATCGGTGAACTGTACGAATACCTGGTGGATACGGTTCAGGACAATTCGATGAATGGCGGCTTGGATTATGAGGATGCGGAAGAGTACGCGAAGTTGGCGGCTACCGTTCCGTGGTCTATGGAAGAGATTGACCGCGTGGCGGAACAGTCTTTCCGCTACGTGTCTGACCGAACGTTGCAGGTGGCTTACGCCTTGTGTGTCCTCACTTTTGATGCGATGTTCCCGCAGAAAATCGAGGTTGTCAAACCGGACGTGCGGGAGACGTTGTTGAGCGTGGCGTTCCCGCATGATTGGCAGCGCCGCATGGCGGAGTCTGACCATGATCGCGTGAGCGCGTATCGCATGGGTTTGGAATGCGTGACGAAAGCGTATGACAAGGTTTTCGACCGTCTTGGGGAGGCTGACTGACATGACGCGCAGTAGGAACAGACGGCTTCGCCTCATCCCATCGCACCTTCCGCTGATCCGCGACAAACTCGCGGAATACGAGCGGGTCGCATTAAAGGAGGAGATGGCTGCGCACTCGCAATACGAGCGGAGCATGGAAGCGGCTTGGAATTTCGCTGATAATCTCGCCGTCGCGCAGCTTTGGTGGATCAGCCGGGACATGACGGCGCTGGCGGAAGATACCGTCCGGGCAGGTGATTTCCCGAAATCGGAAGCGCCGGCGCAAAGCGGGCTTATCTTCTTCGACGGGGATGTCCAAATGGTCAGATTCCCCGTGACCGACGACGCGACGGGAAGGAAGGTCGGAGACGCCCATGTGTCGGCGCTCTTCTGGCAATGCGACGGCAACGGCGATATCGAATTGATGGGATTCACGGACCATCCATGCGCTCTGAAGGAATGCGACGCGAAATCATTCTCACTGCCGGTCATCAGATTCGCCAACGGCATTTTCAATGAGCATGTCGGCGGTTTCCGATGGTTCGGCGATCTGCTGCGCGCGGTGTGGGCGTTGAGCGCGGAACCGCATATCTGCGAGACGAAACCGGCGAAACCCGATATGGCGCATCCGCTGCCGCAGCGTTTCGACCCGGAAATCCGCAAGGTCAAGATGCTGGTGCTGCGTGAGAACCTGCATCGTCCGGGCGGAAGCGCCGATGATGACGAGCGGGTGCGACGTGAGTATTCGCATCGTTTCATCGTGCGCGGCTTCTGGAGGGATCAGGCGTATGGGCCGAATCATTCGTTGAGGCGTAGGCAGTGGATTCCGCCATTCGTCAAGGGTCCAGCCGATAAGCCTTTGATCTGCAAGGAGACGGTGCGCATATGGAAACGGTGAGCGACATGATCGCCGGTTTTCTCGCCGGCCTGACGCCGGGCACAAGGGCGGGGTATCGGAGCATCGTATCGCGATGGCTCCGCTGGTGTTCGGATAACGGCATCGACATGCTGCGGGCGACGCGCACCCATATCGAGGTGTTCGCCGCCTATGACGGCGGCATGCGGCCAGCAGCAAAAAACACGATGTACAAGAATCTGAGCATCATATGCGGCCTCTACCGATACCTCTGCGAGGAGGGATATATCGACCGCAATCCGGGCGAGCATGTGCGTAGGCCGAAAATGTACGGTCATTCGGATGGCACGTACCTCACCCGCGATCAGGCTAGGCTTTTTCTGGCCGAAGCGCGCGGTATGGACGCGCGGACGGATGCCCTGTGCAGTCTGCTGCTGTTGACCGGTGCGAGGGTCGGTGAGGCGCTTGGGTTGGATGTCGAAGACTGTCATCTGAATGACGGGCGTCCGTGGGTGCGGTTCGACCGCAAGGGCGACTGGTCTCAGCGTGTGGCCATTCCCTCCGAGGCGTCCAAGGCTCTCGCACGACTCATCGGCGGACGTAAGCATGGTGCGGTATTCCGTGAGGATTCCGGCGCGCGTCTGAGACAGCAGACCGCCGTGGGCATCGTATCGTCCGTGGCATTGCGGGTCGGCGTGCCTGGAATCTCGCCGCATTCGCTGCGGAGGACGTTCTGCACGCTCTCCCGCGACGCTGGAGTGCCGGACAGGGACATCATGGCCGCAGGCGGGTGGAACAGTCCGCAGATGCTCGACTATTACGATATGTCCCGTCGCGGGCTGAATGGCAAGGCTGGCGACGGATTGCAGAGATTCTTGAATAATGGTTGATTTGGAATCCAAAGGAGCCGTTGACCGAGAAAAATAGTGGGGGCGGTTTTTGAATCCGCCCCCACTATTCGTGTGCCATTGTAGATCACTCAGTTACGCTTAACGCAGTGTGTAGCCAATTGTCCACCAATTCGGCTTCGTTGACCGGCTCGAAACACCATGCGTCCAATCCGACGTTGATCTCATTGTGATGCCTGCCGAATTCTAGCGGGTCATACGCGTGCGTATGTCCGTGCAGGAGCAGCGTGTTTTCCATGCGTGGTAGCGCGTATTCTGCTAGGTTTGGGTCGTTCCAGCTGGTTGAGAATTGATATTTTGGTTTCGCTTCTTTGAAGTCCTCACGCCATTGGTAGTGGCTTAGCAATACTGGATATGTTCTGGTTTCGTCTCCGCTTGTGATGTCGGTTAATCCGACTTGTCCGACTTCCCAGAACACGCTTGCCAACTTTTCCAGCGTGCGGCTGGAACTGTGTATTTCGTGGTTGCCGAGGATCAAGTGTCTGCGGTTGCGTGGAACCTGTAGATTCTGGATGCGCATTATCGCCTGATCTACGCTCCATGTGCTGCCGGAACTGATGTCTCCGAGGATGTAGAGTTCGTCTTCCTCTCCAACATACGTGTTGATCGCGCGCACAATGTCGGCATCATGTCTCCGCCAGTCAACACAGTTCTTGAGCGGCTTATGCTCATGTTCGGCCTGTTGTTTGATCGATGCATCCTTAGCGTATCCGGGTAGCGCGTATCCGCGTAGTGCGGCCACGAACGGATGCGCGAAATGCAAGTCACTAGTGAACCACTTCATCCTTAACACCGCCCTAATATGGTACGTAGTCTGCCTATGGCGCGATTTGCTTCATCTATGGCAGTCTGTTCCGATTCTTCTGGATACAATCTTGCAATCCTGCCATTATGCGCGACATCCGGCTTGATTCTCACCTTGAGATGCAGCAGCTTATCCGTTTCTGAACATGAGTCATCAGGTTCGATGAAACACTGATAGTAGACTGTTGGCACGTATCCCATACTGGTTTTGCTTATGGTAAAGAAATCGCGGCTGGATATGATGTGGCGAATATCGTCAACGTGTTTCAAAAATCCGGTGATCGAGGTTTCCAAGGTTGAGATAGTTACCGACGTGTCGGTGAGTTCTCTAATGTTATCTTCCGGTAGTTTCATTATCCATCCCATACTGCTTATCCCATTTACCCAATGCTTCCAAAATGTTCGGCAGTCCGAAATAGTCGTAGTATTGGCTGTAACGTTCACCGTTTTTCGTCTCGAATCCGATGGTCAGCATTTCGGGGTCATCGCCACAGGTTTCGCAGACTGCTTTGCAGAATGGTGAATACTCGTAGCCGACTACTCGTACCGGCTGATAGTCGCTTCCGTCGAACAGTTCCGGTGATTCGACTTGCAACACGCGCATGAGCAGTTCTTTGGTGGTTGGTGACGTCATTGTGTCTCCTTTTCGAGTCTGACCATTTTGCCGAAGACGTTAACAAAATGGTCTACCTGTTCGTCTTCTACCTGTAGTTCCGTGTCCTCGCGTACGGTTGCTTTGATATCGTCGTTGACTTGATTCGACAAGTGCAGGATGATGTGAACGCCCTTACTGTACTCCAATGTTTTGTTTTCTTAGTCCTCCGTGTAGAAAGTGAGCGTGTGGAGCTTTTTCTTCGCGTTCAATTGCTCTCCGAACATGCCGTACTGTTTGACTGGTTCGATCACGTCGCGCATGTGATGCGCGTGATAGGTGATGGTGGTGGTCATTGCCGGTTGTCCTTTCCGACAAGTCCCCAAATATCGTCCACTGGAGTGGTTTGCTGCATCAGCATGTACACGTCCGCGATGCAATAGATTGGGTGTCTGCCTTCCTTGCGTACCGGGGTGAGCTTGCCCCTATGCGCCCATGATTTCAACGTGTTCGCGGATACGAGGTATCCAGCCTGTTGGAGTTTGCTTCTAATGTCCGAAGCAGTCCCCGTGTAAGTGCTGTGTTTAATCTTGTCTTGCATGAGTGTCCTCAAAAAGTTGATGTTCCAAACGTTCCTGCATCCACGGCATTTGACTTGTTTTGCCGTCTCGTCAGCGCTTAACGGCATGTTGCAGTCAGTGTTGGGGCAGTTGCCCAAGCTAACCGTGTGGCCTTGATTCAACAGGCGCTGGCATTTGTCGCGGGCGATGCGGATTTCAAGCGCGTACACGGGTGTTGCCGTTGAGCATAGACACGCGGGTTCGCCTTGCTTGGTTTTCTTCACGGCTATCCGCTGCGCCAACACGTTCAACGGATCGTGATTCAGGTATTCGACGCCTAAGCATTTAGCGAACGCGGATAGTGTGCCCCACACGCTATCATCCCGTTCGTCTCCCTCATACAGCAGGTCGAACACTTGCTCTCGCAATGGCGGATTATCAGAGTATCCTCCCCCGCCGCCATCAGCGTCATGATTCTTGTTGATGCGGTTCATCTTGTCGGTTTCCAAAAATCCGATGTTCTTCGTGAACCATTCCAAGTCGGCTAGGAGCCGCTGTTCACATTCAGGGCAGAGTTGCCTGGTATCGTCTCGTTCACGCCCGCAACGCAACAGTTTGCAGTCAGCCAATCGCACGCCTTCCAAAATCATGGTATGTTGATTCCGCACCGGTGCCCGAAGGCGTGCGATTAATGCCGGAACATGTCTAGTATACCGGTTGCACCCAACCTTGCAACCGGTATTGGATTAACGTCTCAAACAGTCTCCCGCTTCCGTTTTCTCTTCTCGGGATGAAGCAGGTAGTAGTTGCGTTCATAGGCCGCCTGTTCCTCACGGCTGAAATGGTGGAATGTCGGACGATGCGCAAGCTTGTATCGGCGGTTGTATTCCAAGACTTGCTCACGGTGGGCCATCCGCCACTGTCGCGTGTGCTCACGTTTCCGTGCGAGCTGTTCCGCAGTAAGCTTGACCGGCTTTTTCGACGCTTTCGCCTTCTTCTTTCCGACTGGCGGCTTCTCAGACGGCTTGCGCCTACCACGACGAAGAACTGCTATGTCAACCGCGAACATTTTCATGATCTCGTCGGCGGTAGGCTCATTCATTCCGTTTGCTCCAATGATGCAGTAGTCTTCTCGATCACGTACAACACGACGGCCTCATTGTCCAATGCCAGTGGGTTCGCTGCCGTGACGTTGATGATTTTCCACCCATCGTCCAGATAGTCGATGAGTTTTGAATCATTCTGCACACGCACGCCGTTACCGTTGAACTTCGTGTATACGGGGATTAGTTCATGTTCCATTATTTCGTTTCCCCGTCCTTGCCGCTAGCATTGTCCCAATCGCAGGAAAGACCGCCTCCCCCCTTGTAGGTGTCGAAGTTGATGCATGTCACGGTTCTGCCGTCGTGCAACTTGATTCTGCACTCATCGGCCGTGAAGTCGCCTCGCACATCAATGCAGTCACTACCGTTTTCAGCATCGTCAGCATCCGCTTCATTCACACATCCGGCCAGTGGGAAAACCATTGCCACAGCCATAAGCACGGCCATTAGTCCTCGTCGAATATTCCTGTTTCCTATCATTTCTTCCTCCTGAAGTACTTGTATTCATCGCGATGGAACAGGAACAGGTGAAGTCTCCACACCTTGACTGCCAACAGGCCCTTGAGTGTGATCGCATACCCGCCATGGACACGCTTCATGAGCTTCCTATCGGCCAATGATTCAAGTATTCGGGAAAGCTCTTGGTTCCCTTTTTGTTGCCAGATGTAGCTCATCCCCTCAGCGATATACAGGCAACACATGTCCTTGTCGTATTGACTAATCATCATTAGCCTCCCTCTCAAGGATGTAGACGTTCGTCGCTGCGACGGCGTTATCACGCAATTCCGTTGGTGGCATGGTATCCACCCGCAGAATCTGCCAACCCTCGTTCAGCAACTCTTCAAACACACCCATATTCATCAAGGTGCGCTCATCGCCGTAATCACTCCAAAAAAGTGGGCAAACCTTGTACCGTTTATTCATTTCGCGTCCTCCTTCATGAAGACAATCCAGTGTGTTCCCGTGCGGTTCGGCTGCTTGTTGCCGAAGAGCGGCTTGTGCGCTGTGAGCTTGAGAATCTGCGATACGGGTATCTGCGTCTCATTCCATTTGAAAATCAACACTCCGTGCTCTTTCAGGACGCGGAAGCACTCGCTGAACATGGTCTTGAGGTCAGCTTTCCACGTCTCTTGGTCGAGGCAACCGTATTTCTGCGCCATGTAGCTCGTTTCCCCCGCATTGCGCAGGTGGGGCGGGTCGAGCACCACCATGCGGAACGTCCCGTCGGGGAACGGCAGGTCGCGGTAGTCCATCAGCATGTCCGGCTTGACATCGAATCTACGCCCGTCACACAATTCCCAGCTTTCATCACGCACATCACCGAAAAGCACTCGATCATCCGACTTGTCGAACCAGAACATTCGGCCGCCGCAGGCGGGGTCAAGAACAGGCTGATACGCGCTCATTTCGTGTCCTTCCTCTTGTATTCGTCCACTACGTGTTTCCACTGGATGCTTGCATCCATAGGGTCGCTGTACCAGTTTGTAGAGAGGTGCTTTCGGGGGCATTGAAGCCGGTATATCGACTTGATGTAATCCCCATCCTGTGTATGGCTCTTAACGATTTTGGGTAGTCTGCCGCACATTGGACACCCGAATTCGTTGCGTCTGCGTTTGAACCACATGATTATTCCTCCGTGTCCTCGATTGGCTTGCAGTCGTATGGGGTCGGGCTTATGTCGCTGCGACGGATGCTGACCGCGTATTCGTTGTTCACTGCTTCACCTCGTTGAGTATGAGTATCGAATCGTATGCTCTGCATAGTTGGTTCTCACCACCGTTGAGACTGATGATGACCGGCTGGAACACTCCCCCGAAGTTCAGTTGCACCATGCTGCCGCTGCCGTTACTGAACTTCGTGGTCATCGATTGGAGGAAACCGTCGATAGTGGTTCCCTCAACGGTGGTGGCTATCGCACGCTTGCCAGCGAGGAATGACGATGGCAGGTGCTGCCAGTCGGTGATATGGTCATGCACAGTCATGGTCGAACACCCCGTTTTCCAATCGTGCAAGCAGGTCTTTGCCGAAGTTGATTCCCGTCCAGCAGACGGCATTCTCGATGTCTTTCGTATGCTTGTCGGAAGATGGGTTGTCCCGCACTGTCTCACACTCATGAATGAGCGTGTGCAAAAAGTTGGTGAGGTTGGTCAACCGACGCTCCGCACGAGATGTATCGTTAAGATTCACTGGTATCAGCGGGAAAGCGTCAGCATCGAACGTGCGTTTGACCACACTCCAGTCCATCGTTTCCAAATCCCCGTCAACGAACAATTGCGCATCACAGTCGATATTGTGAATGTGCCAAGCGTCACCGTCATAGCTCAACAGGTCTTCACCATCCCGAGTCACATACCAGCCCGGTTCGGTGGGCATGTCATCAGACGAATGCGCCTGATCGTACATGGCCTTCACCTGCTTGTAGATGTCATCCAGTTCCCTCCCGTCGAACTCCACGGTCAGACAAGTGCCAGCCTTGTCGGTAAACAGGTAAGGCATGGTTTCGAAATCAATGCTTCTCAACATTTCGCTCTCCTTCTTCGTTGAACGATGCCTGTAGAGTGTCCGCGAACACCTGCAATGCGTCTTTGACCTTCTCGTTGAAACCGTCCGGCACGTCCGCCGTGACATATCCCTGCTGCATGTTGTCGAGCTTGTTGTCCGCCTTCGTGTACATCGGCACATCCACTTCGACGGATGCGAGATCGATCTGCGGATAGTCGAACGCGCGCACACGGAACGTGACCTTGCTCGTGCCGACTTTCACTCTGTCGCTCATTGGTGTCTCCTTGGGTTGATTGTTCTGATGGTTCTTGCCGGACTCTCATAAGCGGTACGCACCTCATACGGCCTGTGGTGGAAGTCGGCGCTCTCCTGTGCCGTATCCGATGCCTCTTGGAGCGTCTTGTACACTCGGCATGTATGCAGTCTCATGTCACCTTTCGGCCAGATGATGTAGCCGGTCAAGATGCTTGTGTCCAACATGCCCACGTCGTTCATTGGTATTTCTCCACGGTGTCGCAGCCGATGTATTCGCCGTTATGCTTCAAACAAGCCCACGTCACATCACCGGTCTTGACCATTTCCATTTGAAAACCCGCATTGGTCTTCTTGTCGATATTGGGTGACATTCCACAAATGAATAAAATCAAGACCACCGTGATGCAGCTGATCGCCGTGAGAGCCACACGCGTCTTATCCATCATTCACCGTCCTTTTCGATGGCGTCTCCCATGGCTTCCCGATACTTCTTCGTCCGTTGGAACCGGTCGGCGAGCATGTTCGCGGCCTTGTCGATGATCTCGTCCTTGCGTTCTTCGAGGAAGCTTTGCAAAGCGTCCTCCATCAAGGTCTTCCACATGGTTTCCCGCGAATACGCGTTGGTGTGCGCGAAAATACTGTCCACGGCGTTTTTGGCGAGCTTGTCGAGCACGTCCCTGTAGGCGTATTCCTCGATGCGGTTCTGGATGGCCTTGTCGTCAATGCCGATGGCGAACTGCACGATATGTTCCATGATTACTTTCCTTCCTTTTCGATTTCATTGATCTTTTCGGTGAGGGCTTCGAGCACGTCCACACGGTCTCCCCACTTGAGGTTCCGCCAGAACTGTTCGAGATCAGCCCAGTTCTCGGCCTGTAGGATGCCAAGAAGCCTGATTGCCTGAGCTTCGAGAATGTCGGCGTTCCGTTTGCAGCACGCGGCGAAGAACGGCACATTATGCGTGATTGCGTCATTGATGAACCAGATCGCCTTCTTGAGGTCTTCGACACCGTTCTTGTGCTGCCAGCGGAAGCAATACTGCACGGCTTGGCCCCAGTCGCTTGAGAGCAGTCGGCTGAGTTCGATGCATTCGAACGGGCCATCCTTGTAATGCGATGGATTGATATTGTCAGTCATTTGATTGTTCCTTTGTCGATGAATATTTGCCGTCAGCAGTCAAGTAGACGAGTCCATGCCAAGTCCGTACCGGCACTTCCAACTGGTCTTGAAACGATTTCACGCACCAGCCGTTCTCATAAGCGATAGTCGGATGCGCGTGGACGAAACCATGACAGCCCGTCGTACCCGAACCGCAAAGCAGAATCAGATTCTGCACTTGATGCTTCTCAACCCTCGTGCATTGGCTACGGAGTTTCCGATGATGCCGTGAACCATTCACCGCATACAAGCTTCGGCCACAACGCACGCAACGTCTCCCATCACGATCATCAACCATGCGGCACGTCTCCTTGGATGGATTGTCACTGCTCACTGGGGTTCTCCTGGAACAATCCCTTGTTGTCTTCAACCAATTGGATGCCCTCACCTATCCATCTCATGACAGGAACCGCCATCGAATTACCGAGCGCCTTGTAGCGTGGACTATCCGGCGCGTGCTTCTTCCCCTTCCACGGAATATCCGTCCATCCGTCCGGGAAACCTTGAAGCCTTTCGCATTCCAACGGCGTCAACCTGCGAACCGTCAAACCATTCATCGAATCCTCCGTATGTAGAAACTGGTCATTGTGCGTGCTGAGTGTGGCAGAAAGCTCGTCCTGCCCAAGGAATCCCTTACCACCCCCCGCTCCGCCACCGCGAATCTTGAAAGTGAAAACCACTAGTCTCTCCTATTAGTTGTCGGATAGATGAATGGGGCATCCTTTCCGGCGTGAGCCATCAATGTCGGAGAAAGATCGAATCCTTGTGCGGCATTCGCCTGAGTGTCCGCGCGACACATCACTCTCTCTCTCTCAATTTGGTAGACGGCTGGATTATGGTCAGTGCTCAAAGTGGGACTCACTTCGCCAATCGCCAGACTCCGGCTCTTCTCACCCTGGCTCCATTTGAACGCCTTAATCAGGGGAACATTGTTGCCACCGGTACCCATGTGCGAGGTGAGCGTATTCGACACGTCGGGATGATCGCTGACCTTGAACCGCCCATCCTGCTGATGGAAGTCCAACATCAATCCCCCAGCGTCCGAATCTGCGTCTCCAACGCCTCCCGCAGTTCCCTGGGTAAGGCTTTGCCTCTTCTCTCGGCTCGACGTATGATCCCAGCACAGGCTCTCGCGCTCAAAAAGTACCGGCGCGGCACGCCGCCAGTCTCTAGTATTGACGACAAGGAACACACGCTCGCGCCGCTGGGCCACACCGAAGAACTGAGCGTCCAACACTCTCCATGCCGCCCCCCCCATCAGGCCAGAGTTCGGCCACGGCCTCAAGGAGCGACTGGAAGGCCCGTCCGTGTTCAGCCGACAGAACTCCGGGCACGTTCTCCCATACGATCCATTCCGGATCAATTTCTGCGCAAGCTCGGAGATACTCGAGCATGAGCTGGCCGCGAGGATCGTCCAGAGCCTTCCTGAGTCCGGCGATGCTGAATGCCTGGCAGGGGCTTCCTCCCACAACGACATCTGCTGCATGGTGGTATTCCTTCCAATTAACTTTCGTCATGTCCCCTAAGTCTGGGACGTTCGGATAGTGGTGTTTGAGTACTGCTTTGGGGAATGGTTCGATTTCGGCGTATGCGACTGGTTCCCATCCGAGTGTTTGCCATGCGACAGTTGCTGATTCAATGCCGCTGAACAGGCTGATGTATTTCACTGGGGTTCTTCCTTCTGGTTTAGCTCATTGGCTTTTTTGACGGCTGACGCCATGTCGGTCACGTCATCCTGCGATTGGAGATGCAAGGCTTTCAACGTGTGTTCGCAAGCCCAAGTGTGGACGTGTGGCTTCGACGGTGGGATACCACCCATTTGCGCCCTGTTCTCACACCAGCCACGCCATAGGCGTATCCAATCCCCCACGGTGCGGATGCCGTCATAGTGTCTGACGGAGAAAGCGTTCCAAGCATCCTGTAAATCCAAGTTCGGGTAAGCGGTTCGCATCATGCTGTACGCCGCCGTCAACTCCGTGGAGTCTTGGAACATGGCAAGTGTCATTTCTTTGGAAGAAGAATAATATTCTTCTTCTTTCTTATCGGGTACGGGTACGGGTACGGGGCATACGTTTGCCATCGGTTTGCCATCGTCTTGCCATGCGTTTGCCATCGGTTTGCCATCGGTTTGCCATGCGTTTGCCATAGCATTTGCCATCGGTTTGCCATTTTTGCCATTCTCAGGCTTCTTCCAACGACGGCTCGCACCCTTCTTGCCCGCTTCACTCCGCTTCCTGCGCTTGGCATCCACTTCGTCACCGTCCGGCTGATAGTCAGCCCAATCATGGAACACGTATTCGTCCTTGTCGGCGTCATACTCCCACAAGCCCGCATCGCAGAGTTCCTGAACCGAATCATCGGAGCAGCGGAACATGGGAATCATGTTCGCTGGGACACGTCCTTTTGTCAGCTGTTGCGCGGCCCACGTGCCTGAACGAAGCCATAATGCGGTGGCGTCATTGGACAGCATCGCCGTCTTCGGATTCATGCAGAACCCATCATCGACCTTGAACCACATCAGCCCAATTCTCCATTCCCGTAGATTTTCCAGATTGCTTCCTGCCTTGGTGTGGTGCAGGGCAGGTCGGTGTAGTTGACGTTCGCCCAACCGCTTCCCACGTGTGGTTTCGCCATCGCGTCCAGGGCTTCAGCGATTTCAACCAAGTCCGGTTCCGGGTCAAGTTTCATCACAGTTCCTTTTGCAAATAATTTCCAAACCGGGCTGATACCGGTAGGTTGACTGGTTGCTGTAGTAGGCGTCCCAGTAGGCTCCGTAGTGTGGATTGTCGGCAGTGCTTTGATACCGGTATGGGAATGCTTTCCTGTCCTGTAGGAGTTGGACGATATGGCGTCCCTTGTCGGTCAGTCTGAGCGCATTGCCGGATACCAAGCCGCGCCGTCTGAGCGCTTGAATCCACAGCCACGGTTTCTGACCTGCGTGGGGTTCCGGCATTCGACCGGTACGCCATATGCTGACAAGCGCCTCATGCTGTTGGCTGCTCAAATGGATGCCGTTGACGCTGACTGCTGGAAGAATCATCGTCCACCTCCGAGCGGCAACCCACTGTTCAACATGCCCGCCAATTCACCCAACGTGAATCGGATGAACATTCGAGTGCCTGAGTCAACGCATTCCATAGACGGTTTGGCCGGTAGTAATGTCTCGAACTTGTCCCACACACTCAGACTCGTGTACGCGGGTTGAGACGCGATCCACTCACGCTCGTCCATCACGTCAGCATCGAACATGCCATCGGCTTGTATGACGAACGGATATTCAGAATCAATGTCACCAGCCAACAGTTCAGCCTTATTGAAGCATTTCACCATCGGCACGTTCGGATTGGCGAACGTCGAAACACTGATCGGTTGTCCCTTGTAGTACAGGTTCTCAACATGGTCGAGACGCTTATCGTCCAACGCCCAAGCCAAGTAATCCCAGACGCGCAGTTGGAACAGCATCTCACCGGTATTCAGGCTGGTTTCCGACATCGCTTATCATCTCCTTCGTGTTTCTGACGAGACTTTCCAACCCGCCGTGAATGTCATGCAAGGGTTCTATATGGATTTCCGTATGCGGCTCATAAGGATTGCCGCCGTATGTCAACGGCATTCCCTGCCGACGTTTGACAAGCCGTTTCGCCCGTTGTCCCCATGCCATACGGTCGGGTTCCAGCATGGCGCACAACGTGAGTTTCACCTGCTGGTCATCCACGTAGGCCAAACCGTTCAACGCGTCCTTGACGAGCTTTTCCAGATTGTCCAAATCCGGTTTCCCATGACGCCCCTTATAAAACATGAGAATCATCAGCACGTCCCCGTCCAATGGTTCGGCATGAGGGTAGAACATGTGGAATTGGTTCCGCACCAGTTCCTCAGCATCCCTCGTATGCTGAGGGGTCACAGCCCGATACCCGTAGAATCGTGGACGGCCCTTCGCGACGGGTTCGCCTGGAATGTCGAAATCATAGGTCATAAATCCCATATGCTCGCGTCTCCAATATCCTCCCAATAGTCTTCGGCTTCCGACTCGCATTCAGGACAAGCGGGGCCGTAATATTCGACCCCATGCTTGTCACACCAGGCGGGTTCGGTCATCCCAGAGAGCGGAACCATCAGAACAGTGTCGCCTCTCCAAGCTTCTCTTCAAGATCGCGCATCAGATTCACCGACGCATCCCAATAGGAAGGCTTCAATTCAATGCTCATGCCCTTGCGGCCAAGTTTGATTGCCTCGTACACTGTCGAGCCGATGCCACCAAACGGGTCGAACACAAGCTCGCCCTTATTGCTCCACAAGCGGATGCACCGTTCGATGAAATCCAATTGCAGCGGGCAGATGTGGCGTTCATCGGTATCCTCACGGCCAAGACGCTCATTCAGCGTGTTGATCTCTCGAATGTTCCACCAGACCGGCTGCGCCCAATCAATCCATTCCTCGTTGCTCACATCATTCTTGATCGGCACCTGATTGTCACCGGGCTTGCGGAACATCAGCAGATAGTCAGCCAACGCTGGACGGCTCATACTGGAATCCTTGTTCTTCGTGACGAACATGAGGGCTTGGGCTTTCGTGCGAATCGCCTGAGCCTGTGGATTCTTGTTCACGGTGACTTCGCCGTGGAAAATCCAACCGTTCTCCACGTAAGCGCGGATTACATCACCACGGAAGTCGGTCAATCCAACCACGCCGTCAGCGGTCTTCGTGGTCACAACCTGCTGCACATGCACGCAAGCGATACGGCCCGGTTTCGTGACCCTCAACAGTTCGCGGATGATGTACCCGTAATTCTCGATGAACTCTTCACGGGAACTGTTGTTGCCCAAGTCGCGGGTTGAATCGGAGTACACGTACAGGCTTGCGAACGGCGGACTGCTCACACTCAGATCAACACTGTTGTCAGCCATTTCCGCCATGCGTTCGCACGAGTCGCCAAGCCATAGCGTCCAATCCTTACCTTTGGCTTCATCGGTCATATACATTTCATCGACCATCATGCGGCCTTTCCGAAAGAGTTTGATTCATTCATCGTCTTTACCAGTTCGTCACTCAAATGAGTGGCCTGCTGTTCCTTGCGGGTGATGTTCTCCGCTATCTCGCGTTCCAAATCGGACACCACCACATGCACGTCAACCACGCGCTTCTGTCCGAACCGATAGCAGCGGCGTATCGACTGGTAGTAGGATTCCCACGAATCGTTCAAACCACAGAACGCCATTCGAGCGCAGTTCTGCCAGTTCAAACCGAACGATGCCATGGAACCCTTCGTAATCAGCACCGGAATGTTCCCATCAGCGAAGTCAAGGAACGCCTTGGCCTTGTCTTCCGGCGACATGGAGCCTTTCACATTCACACTGCCGGGGATAAGCCTGTTCAGCATGTCCGCCTCGTCGTTCAATCCAGCCCAGATAATCCACTGTTCGCCCGGCTCGTTATTGACAAGATCGACGCAACGGTTCACACGGTCAACAAGCGTTTCCTTACGGACTCTCGCACGCCCGCCGACGCCACCAAGGTCAGCTGCGAACAATTGGCCTTCCGGGATGCTGCCGTGATAGGCGACAACATCAACGGTCTGATTCAATCCGGGCAACTCATATCCCGCATCATCACCGCCAATATCGGACGGCTTGCGCAATGCGATGGCCCATTGCGACATCCACCGCATCATCGGCTTAACCGCGTGACCTTTCAAACGCCAAATATTCCCGTCATGCACGAAATACGTGGCAAGCATCTTCACACGGGTGGCGTATCCAAGGAACTCGGCCTGATTGCATAGTTCCTCCGGGTCGTTCGGCGCCGGTGTGGCGGTACAGGCGAGACGGTATTTCGTATCCCTGAACGTGTCGATCAGCATTTTGCGGGTCTTGCCGTCCGACTGTTTCAGAATCGAAGCCTCGTCCAATACGACCGCATTGAATTTGGACACGTCGAGTTTTGGCACACGCTCATAGTTCGTGATGTTGAATCCGTCAGAGACTTCCGACTGGTCATGCACATAACGCACTTCCATGCCGATTGCGGCGCCTTCGCGGATGGTTTGCTGGCATACGGCCAACGGCGCTAGAATAAGCCCCGTCCCATGTCCGGCGCAGACTTGCCGTAACCATTCGAGTTGCATTCTGGTCTTACCAAGACCCGTATCGGCCCATATGGCTGCACGTCCTACTTTGCAAGCCCATGTGACGATACGCTTCTGCCAGTCGAACAGGGATGGGTGGAGCTGTTGCGAGCTAACGGTGATGCCAGTCTCCTGCTCGCGCAGCTCCTTTCTTTTCAGAAACTCCCTGTATGGAATGATGTTTGCCATGTTGGTTCCTTTTAGTCTGGATTAGAACTCGTCCGTGTTGCCGCCGAAACTGCCGAAGTCGGAAGGCTGATTATTGTTCGACGCCCAAGGGTCTCCACCCAACTGTTGAGACTGTGCGGGCTGCTGACCGGCCTGTTGCGGCTGTTGGAATCCACTGGCCGGAGGATTATTGAAACCATTCTGCGAAGCGCCCTGATAGCCGCCACGTTGAATCTTCTGCACTTGCGCGGTCGCATTCCGCAATGAGGGGCCGATTTCGTCCACTTGCATTTCAACCACGGTGCGGTTCGTGCCGTCCTGCGCCTGATAGGAACGCTGCTGCAAACGGCCTTGCGCGATGACCCTCATGCCCTTGTGCAGGGATTGTGCGCAATGCTGGGCCATGTCACGCCAAATCGTGCCGCGCATGTAAAGCGTGTCCCCATCCTCCCACTGTCCCGACTGGCTGTTGTATTGTCTGGTGTTTGACGCGATATTGACATTGCAGACGGCATCACCATTGCGGGTCGTGCGCAATTCCGGCTCGGCGGTCAGATTGCCAATGATCGTGATAACGGTCTCTCCGGCCATCAGAAGTTCTCCTTTTCCTCGATGAACGGCGTGATGAACTTCAGCGGGAACATGGGCGCATTGTCCTTTTTTGTGACAAGGTCCTCCCAATTCCATAGGATCAGATGGCAGCATCTGTCCCCGGCTTCGATCAGCTCCCACAGGTGGTTTGTGAACTCATGAATCCAAAGGCGTCCGATCGCATCACGGTAGACGCCGTATTCCTCCGGTTCCGCGTCAATGAGCTTCTTCCGATAGTCGCCCACAAGCTCCCTCGCCATCATCAGATGATCGAGCAGAACATTGATATCGTCGTTTTCAACGGCTGCCATCACACGGCCTCCTTGACTTCTTCATTCTTTTTGAAACTGTTGATGAACAATTGGGCTTGCCAGTCGGTCAACCTCGCATAGTTCACAGGCATTTTGATACGATTGCCGATGGCTTCGGACTCACGTCCGGCTGGAACATTCCCCTGAGCCAACAAGGCGGCAACCTGCCTGCGCAAGTCCTCGTTCATCGGATTACCACGCTGATAGCCAGCCAACTGGCCGTCATCATCACTGGTAGCAAGACAGAACAGGGTGAGCAGACTGTACCTTCTCGCATAGGTTTCCGCACTCCCATACCGTTGCATGAACGGCTGTTCACGTTTACCTGCGGAATCACCCACGATGATCGGGACGGGAGCTTCAAACACGCTCCAAGACTTGCTGTCATCCTTCCAGTAGCGGGTTACGACGAATCCATACCCGTTCGGATATTGGGGTAGATTATCGTATTGGATGCTCTGCTGCACCTTGACCTTCAACGTTTCGGTCACATAGTTGACCACACTGCCCAAGTCGGCGTAATCATAACCGTAGGCTTTACGGTTCTTCGCTATCACATTTCCCATTGGTCATCATCTCCAATCAGATGGTTCATCTGCCAGTCAGTGAATCTGATAGGCATAGGCGTCTTCGATAATCCTTGGTTGAGCATGTCTTCCAACGGAATATGGTTATTCCAGTAGAAGCTGAGCCTGTCCAACGCTTCACGAATCTGCTTCACCGCGACAAGTGAGATTTCAGGATCGTTTTCGGATAGTTCCCAAATCATCCAGTCGTATGGTTCCTGCTTCTCCTGCACGACGAATCTGAATCCCATCGCACCCTGGTATCCGGTTACGAGCCGATACAGCATCATGTAGAAGGCGGCTTGAATGTGGTAGCCGAACTTGTATGCCGAACCAGTGAAGTCCTGCACGTCATGGCCGGTGGTCTTGTAGTCGTACAGCCACATGACGCCGTCCATGTCGGGATGGTCGGGCATCCAGTCGGCCTTGCCTTTCAACTGCAATCCAGTGGTCGGGTCAATGGCGAACAAGGCGATTTCCGGTTTGCCTTCCACGAGACTGTTCATGTCCGGCGCGTAATCCACCATGTTTTGAAGCTTCTCATAGTCGGAACCGGAAAGGATTACCAGATCGTCCGATTTGGCTTGTTCGGCTTGTGCTTTACCGGCTTTGGTGCGCCCGTCGAGTTTCCTTTCGACCTTCGGGCCACTACCGAGAATGAGACTGTGCGCGGCCTTGCCGAACGCCAATGTACTGTTGTCGAGAGGGTTCAGCTTGTGCCATGCGTACGCTCTTGGAGACTCCATGAACTTCTTCAAACCAGTCTGGTCGATTGCCGGATGTGCGAAATACTCCTTGTCCGGCATGTCAACCATGCTGGGAAATTTCACTTCCGTCATGCTTCCGCCACACTCCGTTCCATAATGTGGGCATTATTCCGGTAACGCCACTTCCTGTAGCCCTGTTCGACAAGCGGGAACAACGAGTGGGCGTAAATGATGGCACCATTGCTGTTCTCTTCCAACAAGTCTCCCTTACCGGCATTCAGAACCACGTTCTTCACGACTTGGCCCAGTCCGGTGAGGTTACGCTTGGCGTCTTCTGGATGCTGTTGGGTCATGTATTCCCTGAGCGTGATACGGTAATCCGGTTCGATTGGATGCCAGTCCGACACGTCCAATGGTTCCGGGATGGTGTCGTCCGCCAGCAGGTAGGTTCGTCCGAACAAGCTGATCTCGTCCGGTACTTTCGTGTAGGTTTCGCCATTCACGTTGATGGTGTCCATGAGAGTTTTCCTTTCTGTGATTGCGTGCTGGTGGATGGAGTCGAACCATCTGACCGCCGATGAATCGAACGGCTGAGATAGCAGCGGCCACGTTCCTTGCACCAGCAGTGGTTGACGGGAGAGAGTGTGTATGTAAGCGCCTAGAGAAATCGACTTTGGAATATGATTTTTTAGGCTCCCCCGTCAACCGGGTTTTCAATTATGATGGGCCGTCTCTCGACGGCTTCGGACGTGGGCGGGAGTCGAACCCGCGACCCGTAGGGGAAGAAGAACCAGAGACCCCGAGTCATCCAATCCACGTCAAATCCCCAGTCCGGCAATCGCACTAACCGGTGGGGACAGTGGCCGCAACAGGAGTCGAACCTGTTAGGATTCACGCCAATGAATGATGCAAAACCGTTGGAACCCGACCTGAACGGGTTCACGGCCAACATCACGGCAACAGGAAATGTCAAAACCTGAATGCGAGATGGATAAGGTGATTCATGAGTTGTCAAACTTAAGGAGTCCGGCATGAATCCCACAACCATGTGCGGCCAATGCGCCTACGTGATTTGCTGCGCGGTATTGAGTTCGTAGGCGCGTGGATAATATCTGTTTTCAGTTATGGTCCCCACTGGCCGACGAATGAGTGAACGTGGGTATCCTGCGGAACAACCCGATTTTTGGTTGTTTGTTTGGACTGTCAGCCAGCGGGAAGTCTTTAGTCGCGTGGCGCGAATCTGACGATCAGCCACAATGCGGTGGCGATGTACACGCCTTCCACCATGAGCGCGGCGGTGGTGCTGCCGCCATGCCAGGTGAGCATGAGTGTGGATGTGACGATGAGGGCGACCACCGCGAGGGCGAATTTGATGCGGCGGCGCGGGTAGTTCGGCTTCTGCCGCTTCTTCATTGCTTGCATGTCTTCAAGCCAGTAATCATGGTCAGTCATCGTTACCGTCTCCCGTGTTCACTCGCTTTAACGGGAAAGCTTCAGGCGGGAGCGTTTCGCAGACAGTCAGCCACTTCACATACGGTCTATTGCCATTCCAGATGGGATTAGCCGAGTCATCCCATGTGCGCGCCGACCAGTCATCATCGATGTCCTTATGCAGGAGCAGACCATCATTCGCGGTGACATAGAAGCCCCGCTCCTTCGGCTCTTCGGGCAGTGGCTTTTCATACACTTTGACGAGTGATGCGACCTGTGCGACCAGACCGCGCACGGTATTCCAATCGTCTCCGTCGCTTGCGGTCTTCAACTTATCGAAAAGCTGGTCAAGCTTCACCAAAACACTGTCATTCATTCCAATCAAATCCTTTCGTCGGTTCCAAGCCTGTCGGCCTGAAACAATTCCTCCCATGCGTCAGAAACGTTTCCGCAAGCCCACAGGAAACAAGCTTGCGCAAACTTCTGTAGACAACGCTCTGAGCCAATTGCAGGTCTTCCGCGATCTTGTACGAACTGGTACTGAAACCGGTCTCATACTTCATGCGAAGCGACTCGTACACTCGCTGCAATACCGGCTTATCCCGCTGATAGTCACGTTTGGTCTTATGTCTGACCCGTTCAATCCAACCCGCGTTGGCGGCGAGCATGGCATCCAAGTCGATGCCCGTCTGGACGCTCCACGCGACATCAGGCTGAGCGCCGGTCATTCCGAAACCTCCCGTGAACTCTCGCACACCTGGTCGTAACGGTCGAGAAGCTTCGACTTCTTGTACGTGACGGTCTTGCCGCCCTGATAGTCGGCGCACACCCTGTACAGTTTGTCGAACTTGTCCGCTCCAAGCTTGAGATACCTGGCAGCTTCCTGCCTGTCGAAAATCTCCTCTTCGACAACAACCTTCCTGTCTGTCAAAACCTGCTCCTATCTTGATTGGCCGTGAACGTCAGCGGCCCATTGGATGAACGCGCCTAGTTTCGATTCGGGAACCTCATACAACGTGCTCGTCTTGAGTCCATCTTTTTCGACGATTGACCCGCCTTTCCGATCGTTGATACGGAAGACGCAGTGCCCACCCTCGTCAAGAACGAACTCATGCGGCGGCGCCGGAGGATTCAACAACGTCATGCCGCCACCTCCGCGTCAAGCACTCGCTCGAAACTTTGTTCGGACAACCGCTGGTGGATAAGCGCCAATCCCTTGCGCGTCAGCTTCGGGGTCGGCGGATAGGCGAATGGCGTGCCATCCTTGTGGATTCCGTGGGAACGGGAGGACACCATGACCATATGGCCTTGCCTCACGCGACTTGACGCCGCGCACCACGACTGGTTAGGCTGCCGGTAAATCCAACCGTTATCCACAAGCCATTGGCGCAGCTCATGCTCACCGATCTGAATGTTGGAATTGTTGCTTAGGAGTTTCGCTGCGTCACGGACAAGCAGAGCATCGGGAATGTTCGTGAAGTCATCCAACGCCTTGGCTTTCGGTTCCAGTTCCTTGACCTTCTCCTGCTCCTCCTTCAGCTTGGTGGCGAGCTGGATCAGGAAGTCCGGGCTGGTGAGCGCTTTGTCCAACGTCTGCTGGGTCATGTATGCGCCATGCTTGCGAATGGACGGCAGCACCTCATGCGTCACCCAACGCTGGAACTCCTTCGCTTCCGGCTTCCGCGAGCGCATGACCAGACGATACAGGCCTGGCTCAGAGATGATGAGAGGCGCACGACCTGGCTGATTCCAAACCTCCGAATTGCGGAGGTTTGTGATTTCGTCATCATCAAGAGCTTCACGGAGATGATTTGTGTCAATGCCGAGGATGTCGCAAACGTCCTTGGCGACGAACCATGGTTCGCCATTCTCGTCGGTCAGAGTGCGCAGCGCCGCGCCCTTGAAGTCGAATCGTTGAATACTGTTGTTCATATCGTTCCTTATTGAAAGGGGGTGAATTGATGAAAAACGAATACCGTCTGGTCACTTTCTGCGTGGAGAGTCAGCAACTGTTCTCCGGTGAGGTGGGGATGGCCCGGAGCGCTACCCTTGATTTCCTTGAGTCAGTGCCGGAACTAGCCAAGCAGATGGATGGTTGGGAGCCGGTGGGCTTTCAGCTTCTGCCGCAGGGCGAAACGACCTATATCGCGGTGATGCTGAAACAGTCGCTCACTGTTCCCGATTCCCTGTAGCCAGTTGCCTTGCGTGTACGGCCTGCTCGTGAAGCAAGTCCGCCAGACTGTCAAGCTCATTGGCGGTGAGTTTCGCGCTCGGGTCGTGCACGTTCAGTCGTGACAGTCCGTCGATGTACATGGTCAGGCTGAGGAATGTTTTCCTGACCGTCCTGCTGACGTTGCAGGTTCCCTCGATGATGTCGGCTTGAAGCGCGGAGGTGGGGTTGCCGTGCTGTGTTTCGAGGATGATATTGTCTTCCGTTCCTTGTCCGTCACCAGGTAATGGTGCGCCTTTGAAGTCGAATCGTTGTATTTCATTGCTCATTTGGGGTCTCCTAGTATTCGACTGCTTCGATGCGGGTGATGAAGAAGTGGATGCCGGTGGCGCATTCGTTCCACCGGTTGGTGTCGAAGTCTTCGACGTGTACGGTTTCGCCTTTTTTGTACGTGAAGTCTGTGTCGTGTGTGCTGTACGCCGTGGTATCCGGTGGAAGGCTGTTGCCTTGCTTGTCTTGCAGGTCAAGCACTCGTGCTTTGCTGGCGCGGCATTTGCGCCCCGTGGCGTTGGAGCGTTGCGCGTCGGACGGAATGAGGAGTTTTACGATAACTGGTTTTGGTAGCATTGTGCCGTCTACGTATGCTTTTTTCCAGCCGATGATGTCGCATTCGTCCGGGAGGATGCTGACTTTGGCAATGCTGAGTTTTACATGGTTGGCACCGCTCAGGTCTGCACCGTTTAGGTCGGCACCACTCAAGTTGGCATCGCGCAGGTCTGCACCGTGCAGGTTGACACCATACAGGTTGGCATCGCACAGGTTGGCACTGTTTAGGTCTGCATGACTCAGGTTGGCATCGCGCAGGTCTGCACCGTTTAGGTCTGCGTAGCACAGGTTGGCACCGCGCAGGTCTGCACCGTGCAGGTCGGCACGGTATAGGCAGTCGCGCCCGTATTGTTTGAGGATGGCTTCGATGCTGTCGCCTTCGAGGATGCCTTTTGGCGTGGTGATTTTCATTGTGGTTCCTTGACGTGTGTGGTGTGGTTAGGCGGTTTGTTTGATTTGGGCGATTTCTCCGGGTTGGAAGCCGAATGCTTTGTAGAGTCCTATGAGCATGAGTGGTGTGCATTCGTTGGTTTTTTTGGCTCTGGCTAGGACGCTTTCGCTGACTCCTATTGCTCCGGCGAAGGCTTCGTCTGTTTTGAGTCCGCTCATTTGTTTGGTTCGGTCTAGGAAGCCGTCTCGGAACTGCATTTTGTATTCAGCCATCAGCACTGTTCCTTTCATTGTGAAGCATTTTGTTTTTCAACCTGAAAAGTAATATACCACGGTGAAAAGAGATTTTTCAAGTCGAAACACCTTTTCGGCGTGTTGACATGAAAGAGTTTTTATTTCATAATGAAATACATGGATAAGAAAACATATTTCGCACAGCTAACGCATGATGCGGCGATCAATGAAATCAGCAACAAGACCGGACTCAGCGTCTCAACCCTCTGGCGTCAATACAACAAAGGATGCGAGTTCAGCGCCGAGTCGGTAATCATCATCGCTAGAGCATATGGCGAAAATCCTGTAGAGGCTCTGGTTGAGTTCGGATATATAAGAGCCGACGAGATGGCAAACGGAAAGACCGTCGCAAGGCTGCATGACGCTTCGAATGACGAGCTGCTTCAGGAACTCGCACGCCGTCTCAAGGAAAACGCTGACGCCGACTGGGTGAACAGTCCGATCATCTACCGTGAAGAGTTCGACATGGCCGCGAACGACGATCCGAACGCGAGACTTGAAGCCGAAACACCGGAAGACTGACGACAGCAACGAATATGGCGGCGGCATTCACCCATGATGCCGCCGCCTAATAATACGAAGGGAACAATGTCACGAATCACCATCGACGTTTTGGAACAGCAGGCCGAAGCCATGGGCTTGAAGGTCTTGGAATCCGATATTCCCGGCACTACCTGCGGATTGTATTGCGACCAGCTGCGGACGATTTGGCTTGCCGACTGGTTGAACGACCGGCAGAGGCTCTGCACCCTATGCCACGAGCTTGTGCACGCGAAGTACCGTGATCTCGGCTGCGGCACGCGGTTCGGCGTGAAATGCGAGCGTAGGGCGCGGCGCGAGACGGCGTTGATGCTGATAAGCCCGTCCGAGTTCGCCATGGCCGAACGGACGTGGGACGGCGACACCTGGCATATGGCGGCGGAGCTGGACGTGACCATGCAGGTTCTCACGGATTACAGACAGATTCTCAAGGATGGCTTGTTTGCAAAACGCCCATGATTCATCAGCCGGTCGATTGGGGGGATAATCCTTGTTGAGACATATTGCAGGAGAGCAAGGAGGACATCATGGAAATTATATGCGTTATCGCCGGTATCGCCATCGGTATGGCCGCGTTCGTTCTGCTGATCCAGACGGCGGTGCGGAACGGCATTCGCATGTCCGGGTTGATTGACTGGCGTACCCAGTATGAGTTGGAACGCATCGACGATGTGGACGGCGGCAAGCCGACGTTGCATGAATTGTATGAGATTACGGCCAAGACCGATTCCGCACCAGATGCCATCGAGCGGAATGTGAGGGCGAAGGCTCTGGACTATATCGAGTCGCGTAATTCCATTCATGTGCGAAATTGCTGGATTGTGATTGGAGTTGCTGTCGGCGTATGCTTCCTGACTATGATTATCACTCTCGCCAGCAATCCTATGTGAGTCTGTTTTTCTCATGCCCGTCTGTTTTGTTGCAGGCGGGTTTTTCATACCCTCTTTCTGACCGTTTGTGCTTTTTAATTGGCAAAATCATGGCAAACGCACAATGTAAGAAGAATGTATAACCATGTACATACTTATATACATGTAACTGGAGCTACACCGACAAACTATCAGTATCTACTACCCGACAGTAGTTGTAATTATATCCATGTGTAGAGTTAGAGTTATAGGCGAAAGTAGCAAAAAGCCCTTGCCGCTCTCGAACAGCGACAAGGGCAATCGGAAAACCAGTTTGCATAGATTCTCCGTGCATCAGCATAGCGCTAGGCATGGAGGGAAAGACACGTGGAAAATATGGGCTACAAGAACATGCAAGCCGTATACGACGTCAACCGTGCCGGACGCATGGCGATACGACGCGGCGACAACATGACCCTCAACAAGAACGCCGAACTCGTCCTCATGTTCATGGCTTCGCAAACATACGATTGGGATAGCGAGAACAATTGTCCTCCAAAGAAACTCATGGATAAGAAAGTGCCATGCCGCTATTACACGCTTGGATGGCGTGCTATTTCGGATGCGCTTGGAATGGTGATGCTCACTCCCGAACAGGCGATGGGCGGTAATGCGGAAGCGAAGATGAAGACCCGTGAGAACAGCATACAGAAAAGCATCAGCGACGCTTGGGTGTTCCTGCGTGATCGCGGCATCATTAAGACCATCGAACCTGCTTCGCTTGGTAAGAACGCTGGGTTTCTACTCCTACTGGGCGACGATGCGGAGAATGCCGCAGTGGAACGATGGGCCAGGAAGTGCCTTGGCATCTGATTCGGCCATGATGACGGTTGTGCCATTCGACCTTTTTTGACCGTTTTATGACCGCGTTTTCGACCACGATGGTCGAATGTCCTCGTGTTCGGTCAACATGATGATGCAATCCAAATAAAGAAGATTATTAGGGTTGTACCTGCTTGATTGGGTTTTCCTGAGATTGCTGATTGCGGTTATGTCTATGAAGGCCGCCACATGGTTCCCTATGCCGTGTGGCGGCCTTCGTGGTTCCGGACGGCTCATGCATCGTGTTCTCTCCCTATTTTGGAGAGAACGGCATGGGCGTGTCGGATTTGGATGGTTTCGCATGATACCGGCTGTTATGCTCTGTGAGACGTTTGGATGGCGTTCTCTCAGGGTTTCATGAACCTTCCCACCTGACGTGCGAATTTGCTGTTACGGCGTGTCGCGACCCTTTTTCGTGTGTTTTTTGGGCTGGTTTTTCGAGTTTGTCTGAGAATCGGAGAGAATGACCATTTCGGACGCTTCCGCAACCGTTCCCGCAACTGCGGCTGAACCCTACTCGCGTAAGGGTTTCCACCTTGGCTCCTGCGACTGGGCTTGAACCAGTGACCGTCCGATTAACAGTCGGATGCTCTGCCAACTGAGCTACGCAGGAATGCGCTGTGCACAAGACATGAATCATACGCGGTAAAACGCAAAATGCAAATCCCGCGCGTGTCTCCCCTGCTGCGGCGGGACTACCGTCACATGCTGATCTTCGTCAACGGCATGGCGGAATCGATTGCGAAATCCGGTTCGGACGGTTTCACGCCGCTCTCCACCAGGTTCACGCCCAGCATGGCCACCATAGCGCCATTATCGGTGCACAGTTTGATTTGCGGGATACGCACTTCGACGCCATGCTTGGCTCCGACCTCCAACAGTTTGGCGCGCAGTTGGGAGTTCGCGGAGAAGCCGCCGCCAACGATCAGGGTCTTCGAACCGTACTGCTCGCAACCGCGCATCGCCTTCTTGGCGAGCACCGTCGCGACGGAATCGGCCAGCGACGCGCACACGTCGTCGATGGGAATCTCATTGCCTTCCGCCTGCTGCTGTTCGATCCAACGCGCCACGGCCGTCTTCACGCCGGAGAAACTGAAATCGTACGGATGCTGCTGCCCCGCCTTGCCTTGTGTAAGGCCCTGAGGCACTTTGATGGCATGTGGGTTGCCCAGCTGCGCGTGACGGTCGATGTGCGGGCCGCCGGGATACGGGAAACCAAGCAGACGCGCCACCTTGTCGAAGCATTCGCCGGCAGCGTCGTCGAGCGTGGTGCCGACCACGTCGATATGCCGCGCCACGTCTTCGACATGCAGCAGCGAAGTGTGCCCGCCCGACACAATCAACGCAAGCGTGTCCTTGGGGAACGGTCCGAACTGCAGCTGCGTCACCGCGATATGTCCGATAACGTGGTTGATGCCGTAGATCGGCTTGTTCGCGGCCCATGCCAACGATTTCGCGCCGGACACGCCGACCGCGAGACAGCCGGCGAGGCCGGGTCCCGCGGATACGGCGATCGCGTCGACGTCGGACAGCGTCATGTTCGCGTCGGCCAGAGCTTTGGAGACGCATGGCACGAACGCTTCGGCGTGCGCGCGAGAGGCGATTTCGGGAATCACGCCGCCGTAGCGGGCGTGCTCGTCCATGGAGGACGCGACCACGTTGGAAATGAGGGTGCGTCCCTGCACCACGGCCGCCGCCGTTTCGTCACAGGTCGATTCGATGCCGAGTACGATTGGTTCGCTCATTGCTGCTCCGTTGTGTGTGTGTTGCTGAAGTGTGCTCTGTATCCGCTGTTGCGCTGAAGCCGACGACGCGCGGCTCCAAGTCGAGGCTCATGGTGTACGCGTCGATGCCTTCTGGCTGGTAGTAGCGTTTGCGCAATCCCATCCGCGTGAAGCCGAACCTTTCGTACAACGCCAATGCCGGCACGTTGTCGACGCGGACTTCCAGAAGCATACGTTTGGCGCCCTGCCGACGCGCCGAGACGATCAGTGTTTCGAGAAGCGCCGCCGCTATCCCCTGCCGTTGGTATGGTCTGCCGACGCCGATCGTCATGATCTCCGCGTCGTCGCCGTCGTACCAGTAGCCTGCGTAGCCTCGGACGACGGGATCCGCCGTCTGTACGGCATCGCCTTCAATGTCGAGCAGATACGTGCGTGCCGGAGCGTGGAATTCCTGCCGTACGGACTGTTCGCTCCACGCGCCGCGGCCGAACAGGTCCTTTTCCAATGTGGCGATCTGTCCGACGGCGGTGTCTTCCGGAATTTGGGAATGGTCGACAATCATGGGCGTGCCGTCACTCCGTTCGTTCGGCGCCGGCATGGTTGAGCACATGCTTGAGCGGGTTGGGCACTGACACGTCCGGACGACGCAGATATAACGGTTCGACGGGGGTCGGTTCTGCCAACGCCTGTTCGCTGGTGGTGAAGGCCGCGAATCGCGCCAATCCTTCCGCGCCTTCGTCGAGCAGAGCATGGTCGTCGACTTCGCCGAGGGAGGCAATCGCATTCCACGACTGCGCGTATTTGACCGCACCATGGCCGATGACGTCGACGACGTACGGCTTGCCCGTGTCGGCGAGCTTCGTAAGAACGTCATTGACGCGCATCGTGATGGAATCCGGATAGTCGATGTCCATGTCGATCAACGTTATGGGCGATTGTCCGACGCCGTCCGCAACGGTGCCGCCGTCATACAGCGCGAAATACAGTTGCCGGCGACGCGCGTCGTTGACGGCAAGCGTCAGATGGCGGCGATCGTCCATAGCTTGAGTATGTGCCAGGCATTGCGGCGCGAGCACGTCCTGTCCGACCAGTTGCGCGCCTGTGGCGAAGGCCAATGCCTTGGCCGCGACGATGCCGGCGCGCAGGCCGGTGAATGGCGCCGGTCCGACGCCGACGACGATGCGGGTGATGTCCGACGCCTGCAGTCCGGCCTGTTCGACGGCTTGCGCGATGTTCACCTGCAGTTTCTCGACATGGGTGCGCGAATCCGTTTCGACGATGGGTTCATGTCCGACCACGCCTACGGTCGAACCATATGAGGTGTCAATCACCAGTGTCTGCATATGCTTGAAAACTCCTTGTGCCAAACTGCCAACCACTGTACAACCGGCGCTGGAAGCCACGGCATGCGGTGCGGTCGGCCACGTCGGATGCGTCTTAGACAGGGTCAGCGTTTTCCCGCGGTGAAATCGAACGAATCCCAGGCAGCGCCCACCGGCACCAACGTCACCGTGCGTGCGCCCGCGCTGGTCAGCTCGCCGTCCGCGGTCACGGCGGGCGCGTCAAGCGGACGGTCGATGTGGATTTCAAGCCGTTCCGGAGCCAATGCGGCGGCCATCTGCTCGCCCCATTCCATCAGGATGACGGTATGCTCGCCCGGATCCTCCAATTCCTCGTCCAAGCCGAGCGATTCCAATTCGTCCAATAGCCGTCCGACCGTGTCCTGTCCGGGCGCGTAGGCGTTGCCGCCGAGCCTGTAGGCGTCGACGTGCACCAGATGCGCCGGCGAACCGTCCGCGAACCGTCCCTCAAGCTCGCGTGCGATGGTGAAGGTCGGCGAGACGATGGGCTCTCCGATGCCAAGTCCCGCGCCGAACCCTTGCGCGAACGTGGTCTTGCCGGCGCCAAGCGGACCGGACAGCAACAGCACGTCGCCTCCACGGGCAAGCTTCGCCAAACGCTCCCCCAACGCCTGCATGTCCTCGCCGGTGGCGGCTGTGATGGTAATGGTGTTGCTCATGCGGCACGTCCTTTGCGGCTGATCAGTTCGATGGACCGTTCCAAAGCATAGACCGGGTCCGAGCCATTGGTTTTGCTTTGCTCGTCGGCCCATGCGAGCATCTGGATGCATGCGCTCATGCCGCTTGACGTCCATCCGGACAGTTGCCGGGTCGCGTTCTTCAACACCCAGGGGTTCGTTTTCGCCTCGGCCGTGGAAATGGTGCCCGCACGCACCGCCGACGCCTTCGCCATCGTCCGCAGCTTCATGGCCAGCGCGCCGATAAGCGCGATCGGAGCGGTGCCCTGTTCCACGGACGATCGCATGGCGATGATCGCGTCCGCCGTACGTCCCGACAACGCGAGGTCGGCGACACGGAAGCCATCCACCTGCGGATTGGAGGTGAGATATTGGTTGACGCGGTCGAGCGTCATGGGATTGTCGTCGAAATCAAAGCATAACTGGCCGACCATGGCCGCAAGCTCGCCGGTCCTATCCCCCAACACGGCCACGAGTTGCTGCGCGGCCATCGGCTCGACGCGGCGTTTGCGCCGTTCGAAGCATTGCATGACGAAGTTGAGTTTGGCCTCGGGCTTCTTCAGGTCGGCGACAGCGTCCTTGTACGCTCCGGCCTTGGTGAGCTGCTCCACCAGACGTTTGCCCTTCACACCGCCCTCATGCTGGCAGATGACGATGCACGCGTCCGCCGGCTCCTTGCACGCCTGTCTGCAGTAAGAGACCATGGCGTCGCCCAGTTTTTCGTCCGCGTTCTGCAGGTTGGTGACGATGACGATGGCGCGATCCGCAAGCAATGATGGGCTTACCGCCTCGTCGAAGGCGTAATGGTCGGCGTTTGCCGCGTCGAGTTCGATGGTTTCCGCGTCGGGATACCGGCGTTGCGCCTCGTGTTTGAGGTCGCGCACCGTCTGGTCGTTCAGGTACGAGTCGCCTCCGTACACGAGGTGGAAGGGCGTGGTGGCTGCGGATGGTTTCGGCATACCATTCAATCTCGCTGTATCGGTGGACAAAACCGGCATGGCCTATTCCTCCCATTGCAGTTCGCGCAATGCCTTCCGAGTACGTTCCATCCACATGCGCAGCCGTTCCACAGGGTTGGCTATCAGACGTTTTCCGGGCAGATCGGGTTCCTGGACCATCATTTGTCCAAACAGCCGGTGCGTCATGATCGCGGCGGCCGCGCAGGCGGCTTCCACCACGCAGACGAGGACCGCTCCCCCGACGCCTCTGGCCCACGGTATCGTGGCCTGGCTGCCGGAACCCAGTTCAAGGGCGGTCAGTTCCATGACCGCGGTGCCCCAGGAGGCCGCACGGGCCAGTTGCAGGCCGAGCCACGGAATCAGCCATGAGACGGCAAGACTGGCCAGGCCGGCCAATGTGGCGAAACCCACGAACGGCGCCACCATCAGATTCGCCGGTATGGAGAACACCGGCAGTTCCGGTTCGATGAGCACCTGGATCGGCAGGGTGAACACTTGCGCCGCTATGGTCATGGACAGAGCCTCGGCCACGAACCGTGGCAGGACCGGTTCCATCCATGCGTTGAGGGTGTCGGCGAACAGCACGATGCCGAGCACCGCGGCGCAGGACAGGGCGAATCCGAAGCTTTGCGACATGTGCGGGCATGCCATCAGCATAGCCAATGTGGTCCAGCTCAACGACGCCATCGCCTGGCCTCGTCTGCCGATGAACAGGCATGCCGCGCCGGACAATCCCATCAAAAGCGCGCGGGATACCGAATCCGACGGAAACACGCATGCCGACAGCATGATGTACGACATGGCGACCAGCAGTGCGGTGAATCGTCGCGGCAGAAGGAAGAACGAGCAGACGGAACGCACCAATGCGGCGGTCACGGCCAGATGGCCGCCGCTGACCGCCATGAGATGCACGATTCCGGACCTTTGGAACGCGTCCTCCACCTGTGCGGCGTATGTGGAATCGATGTCGGTGCCATCGCCTTCGGCCGGCACGTAGTCCTGTCCGAGAACACCCAATGTCAGTCCGGGGACGAGCACTTTCCCTTGGTCGGAAAGACGTGCGGTTTGGACGAAGAACGCCTCCTGCATCATGCCGATGGCGCGCATCGGCAGGTTTGGCGGCCTGACGTGTTCGACTGTCGTGACGTCGGTCAGCCACAACGGCATGGCACCGTATCGCGCTTCGGAGATGCGACCCGCGATCTTGTAGGTGCCGTCCTGTTTGAGTTTGCCGCATTCAGGCCGGTCCGCGTATATACGCGCTCGTGCCGAACTGGTTTGCCGTACGCCGTCGATGGTGACCGATGTGATGCGCGCGTCGGCACGGCAGTCGTTCGACCGTCTGTCGGAGATGACGGTCGGCGAGGTGGCGCGCGCCGTGACGACGACGGAAGCGTCGCCTTCCGCGGCCGCCCGAGAAGCCGGGTCGCGCCATTGCAGCAAATCATAGGTCAACGCGCTTGCCGCGCAAACCATCGCAGCGATCGCGCAGACCGTGACGCTCGCATGCCAGAGCGTTATCCGTCGTCGAACGGACGCCGGCAATCGTGGGAAGGGCAGTCCCGCCAGGACCGCCAGCGGTATCATGCAGGCGAGAACGGCCGGCAAAGCGCCGAGCATGCCGTCATGCGACATGCAATATGCGAAGCCGGCGTGCGCGGCCAGACTGGCCGCCCAACCGCATATTGCGGCCGGCAGCAGTCTCCAGTCTCGGCTCCCGCGCTCCCTGGTCAGCCAATCGCGTGTGCCCGTCATCTCACGCACACTTGGTCACGGAACTTCGCCAGAGTCTTCGAACCGATGCCCTTGACTTCCAGAAGCTGGTCGACGTTGTCGAACCGTCCTATCTGCGTTCGATAGTCGAGGATGCGCTGCGCGGTGACCGGTCCGACGCCTTTGAGGGTCTGCAATTCGCCTAGGTCTGCGGTGTTGAGGTCAAGCTGGTTCGATTGCTGCGCTCCGTCTTGCCCGTCATGGCTGTCCGGTGTGGACGCGTCCTGCGTCGGCCCGTTTTCTTGCGGTGCCGGCGTTTGTTCCGTTTGCGGGGCCTGTTGCGGCTGCTGTTGGGCCTGTGAGCGTATCTGCGACCGCGAATGCTGCAGTTCGCTGTAGTGGATCGTCTGTTGGACGAGCATGGTCAGGCTCGCGCACAGCGCGCACGACAAAGTGAGGATCGCCATGAGCGCGTGGAACGGGCGGAACGCCAATCGTGGCCTGTCGCGTTTCGGCCGCTCCCCCTCGTCGGGTTTGTCCGTCGGCCGGACGCCGGCGAGCTCCGCCAATGTCGGTTTCGCGTCATGCGTCTTCCGCTGCGGCATCGGTCGTGCGGGTTCGTGTGATGCGGACGGTTCGTCCGATTGCGCCTCCATGGCCGTAAGGCTGTTGGGTCGGGACGGTTTTTCGGGCATGCCCAATCCCCGCAGCCGCTTCGTGGCGGCCGGCATGCCAGTGCCGCCGTCCGCCGTGTGGATGGCACGGATGGGGTGAGTGCCGCGAAATGCAAATATGCCCATGCATCCAACATTGGAGGATGCATGGGCATACTGTCCAGCCGAAACGGCTCCTGTGGTCGGAGAACGCGGGTTATCCACATTCCTGGCGTGTCGCCATGGTGCGGAAGAACCCGCGTCCTCTTATGCGGGCCGTCTCGTCAGAAGATCATTCCGCGGGAACGATGGAGACGATCTTCGGAGCCTTGACGATGACCTTGCGTGGCTCCTTGCCGCCCAGTCGGTCGGCGACGGCTTCGAGCGCCATCTTCTCCAGCTCCTTCGGATCGATGTCCGGGGAGACCTCGAGCTTGGCGCGCACCTTGCCCTTGATCTGCACGACCGCGGTGACGGAATCCTGTCCGACGTAACGTTCGTCGGCCTTCGGCCAGTCGGCGTGCGCCAGGGATTCGGTGTGGCCGAGCTTGCTCCACAGTTCCTCGCAGATGTGCGGGGCGATCGGAGAGAGCATCAGGATCAGCGGTTCGACGGCGGCGCGCGGCACGGCGTCGAGGCTGGTCAGATGGTTGTTGAGCACGATGAGCTTGGCGATGGCCGTGTTCGGACGCATGGCCTCCATCTCGACGGTCACGTCGGCGATCGTGTTGTTAAGCAGCTTCAGCGTCTTCGTGTCAAGCTCGCCGTCGGTGACGCGCACCTCGCCGGTGGTCTCGTCGATGACGTTACGCCACAGGCGCTGCAGGAAACGCATGGAGCCGACCACGTTGCGGGTGTTCCATGGACGGGATTCGGCCAGCGGGCCCATGCCCATCTCGTACAGGCGGAAGGTGTCCGCGCCGTAGTTCTCATACATGTCGTCAGGCGTGATGATGTTCTTCAGGCTCTTGCCCATCTTGCCGAACTCGCGGTTGGCATGCTGGCCGTTCCATGTGAACGTCGGCTCGCCGTTGGCGTCGGCGGGACCTTCCACCACTTCGGCGGCCGGCACGTACTGGCCGCGGTCGTCGGTGTAGGCGTATGCCTGGATCATGCCCTGGTTGAACAGCTTGTGGAACGGTTCCATGGAGTCGACGTAGCCGAGGTCGAACAGCACCTTGTGCCAGAAGCGGGAGTACAGCAGGTGCAGCACGGCGTGTTCGACGCCGCCGATGTACAGGTCCACGCCGCCGGACTTGCCGGCGGTCTTGTTGTGGTCCGGACCCATCCAGTAGTCGAACTCGTCCTTCTCCACCATGTGCTTGGTGTCGGTCGGGTCGATGTAACGCATGTAGTACCAGCAGGAGCCGGCCCAGTTCGGCATGGTGTTGGTGTCGCGGTAGTAGGTCTTCTTGCCGTCGCCCAGGTCGAGCTCGACCTTGACCCAGTCCTCGTTGCGGCTCAGCGGAGCCTCCGGGTTGGATTCGGCGTCCTCCGGGTCGAAGGTCTTCGGACTGTAGTCCGGCACGTCCGGCAGGTTGATCGGCAGCTGCTCGTCGGGAAGCAGGTGCGGGGTGCCGTCCTCGCCGTAGACGATCGGGAACGGCTCGCCCCAGTAGCGCTGGCGGCTGAACAGCCAGTCGCGCAGACGGTAGCTGACGGTGCCCTTGCCGACGCCGGCGGATTCGAGCCAGGCGTTGACCTTGTCGATGGCCTCGTCCACGCGCAGGCCGTCGAGGCTTAGGGAATCGCCCTTGGCCTTGGTCGCGTCGATGGAGGAGTTGATGACGATGCCGTCATGGGAGACGAACGGCGCCTTGCCCTCATAGTTGGCGAGGTCGTCGCCGGATTCCGGCAGCGGCTTGACGGTGTAGATGACCGGCAGACCGAACTTGACGGCGAAATCGTAATCGC
>ERZ773185.87-NODE-87-length-86625-cov-27.751750_pt1 | contig 86625 bp, 91 predicted proteins | sample MGYA00580531_ERZ773185 | MGnify/ENA primary metagenome ERZ773185 (study PRJEB29015, sample SAMEA2737799) | human gut metagenome | biome: human gut; feature: human-associated habitat; material: faeces | place: China | collected 2012 ...
AATATGGATAGTCTTATAAAGGACAAACGCTTTTAGGGACTTTTTCAGTGGCCTCCCCACGTGGCGCCCCCTACAGAAAAAGCGCTGTCTTCATATGACAGCGCTTTTTTTACGCCTGCCATATTTAAACAAACTTTAAATTTTCTCAAAATTAACAAATAATGGCAAATAGCTATAGATTTAGCCTTTATTTTGAGAATAGAAAGTGATAAAATAATAGTTGATTTATTGATAGTGATTATTCTTGAGAATGTGTCGTGATAGCTATGGAGAAACGATGGCAGTTCGGCAGTCCCGACGAGGGGCTCATGGAGGCCTTGTCCGCACAATTACATATATCCCCGGTCTTGGCACAGGTACTGGCCAACCGCGGCATCGCCGATGTCCGGGCAGGGGACCATTTTCTTCACGATACTTTGGCCGATATGGCCGATCCTTTCCTGATGAAAGGCATGGAGAATGCCGTCATCAGGCTGGAGCAGGCGATAACTGAAAAGCAGCGCATCGTCATCTACGGTGACTATGACGTCGACGGCATTACGTCGACGTCTCTTGTTTATTCCGTCCTTCGCGACCTCGGCGCATCGCCGCAGTTCTACATTCCCGAACGGGAGAGCGAAGGCTATGGCCTCAACGAAGGGGCCCTGGAGCAGCTGAGCCGGCAGGCCGACCTGCTCATCACCGTCGACTGCGGCATTTCGTCACACGACCTGGTCCAGCAGTTCTCGCCGGTCCTGGATATGATCATTACGGATCATCACGAACCGCCGGAACAGATTCCGCCAGCCCTGGCCGTCCTCAATCCCAAGCAGACCGGCTGCCCCTATCCCTTTAAGGAGCTGGCCGGCGCCGGCGTGGCCTACGTCCTCTGCCGGGCCCTGTGGCAGCATCACTGCCATGAAGACCTGCCGGGCTATACGGACCTGGCGGCCTTGGGGACCATTGCCGACCTGGTCCCCCTGACCGGCGAGAACCGTATCCTCGTCCGCCATGGCCTGGCGGCCATGAAAGAAGGGAAGCGGACGGGCATCAAGGCCCTCCTCGATGCGTCCAATCTCAGCGGCAAGGATATCACGGCCGGCCGTATCGCCTTTACGGCGGCGCCGCGCCTCAATGCGGCCGGGCGCATCAGCCATGCGACGAAGGGTGTCGAACTGCTCCTGGAAACCGATGCGGCCAAGGCGGCTGCCGATGCAGCCGAACTGAGCCGCCTCAATACGGAGCGCCAGGACATCGAGCACACCATTGCTCAGGAAGCCATCGCCCAGATCGAAGGGCAGGCGAGGGGCCGCGACGGCGTCCTCATCGCCTATCATGAGGGCTGGCACGTCGGCGTCATCGGCATCGCCGCATCGCGCCTGGTAGAGACGTATTACCGGCCGTCCCTGGTCATCACCGTCCGCGACGGCATCGGCAAGGGCTCGTGCCGTAGTATCAGCGGTTTCAACATGTACGAAGCCCTGCAATACGCCCAGGATTTGCTCATCCAGTTCGGCGGCCACACCATGGCGGCGGGCTTTTCCGTCAGGGCCGAGAACATCGAAGCCCTGCGCCGGCGCCTGCTGGACTATGCGGCAGCGCATATGACGGCCGCCGACTACGTCCCCTTGGTCCACATCGACAAGGAATTGGAACCGGCCGATGTGACCTTGGACCTCATTGCTGAGCTGTCCCGCTTGGAGCCCTATGGCATGGGCAACAGCCGGCCCGTCTTTTCCCTGAGCGGGGCTACGGTAGAGGAAATCCGTCCCATCGGCCGGGAAAAGCAGCACGTCCGCCTCGTCGCCCGCGGCGCCGACAGGACACGCCTTTCCGGTGTCGCCTGGTCCCAGGCGGGCCTGTGCGACGCCATCGTCGAAGGCGACGTCATCGACGTGGCCTTCCAGCTCGAACGGAACGACTTCAATGGCATGTCGTCGCCGCAGCTGGTCATCCAGGACGTCCACCTGCCAGGCCGCCACATCGTCCTCAACCGGGCGGTCATGGTCGATATTTACATGGCCCTTAAGAAATGCATCCCCGACTGGGGCATGCCGGTCTGGCAGGTCCGCCGCCGTCTGGCTGCGGACCAAGGGGACTGTTACGACGTCCACACCATTTACGCTGCCATCGTCGTCCTCCGGGAAATCGGCGTCCTCAAAATACGCCATGATGACGATGGCCCAGCTTATTATTTTCCTATCCTTGCGGGGAAAATGGATCTTCATGCGTCGCCGACGTATGAATTGTACTGCAAGGAGTGAGGAGGTTTCATATTATGGAATTTAAAGATAAAGATGTCGAATTCAAACACCTCATCGACACGATACATACGTATCTGCCCCAGGCCAAATGCGATGACGTGACCAAAGCCTATAACCTGGCCGAAGAGGCCCACAAGGACCAGCGCCGCGTCAGCGGGGAACCGTATATCCTGCATCCCCTGGCCGTCGCCCAGATACTGGCAGATATGAAAATAGATACGACGACCATTACGGCGTCGCTCCTCCACGATGTCGTCGAAGATACGTCGTACACCCTGGAAGATATCAAGAAGATGTTCGGCAAGGAAGTAGCCTTCCTCGTCGACGGCGTCACCAAGTTGAGCCGCCTCAATTACCGCACCAAAGAAGACCAGCAGCTCAACAGCATGCGCAAGATGTTCCTGGCCATGGCCAAGGACGTGCGCGTCGTCGTCATCAAACTCGCCGACCGCCTGCACAACATGCGTACCCTGCGCTACATGCGCAGCGACAAGCAGAAGCGCATTGCCCAGGAAACGCTGGAAATCTTTGCCCCCCTGGCACACCGCTTAGGGATTTTCAATATCAAGTGGGAACTGGAAGATTTGTCCTTCCGTTACCTCGAACCGGACAAGTACTACGACCTCGTCGATCAGATGAAACAGAAGCGCCACGTCCGCGAAGAAATCGTCAACGAAGCCATCGACGTCCTCAAGAAGGCCCTCGACGATGCCCACATCCACTGCGAAATCAACGGCCGGCCCAAGCATTTTTACAGCATTTATAAAAAGATGAAGAAAGATAACCGCGACTTGAGCCAGGTCTATGACCTCTTCGCCATCCGCGTCATCGTCGACGACGTCAAGGACTGCTACGGCGTCCTGGGCATCGTCCACAGCCTGTGGAAGCCGCTGCCGTACCGCTTCAAGGACTACATCGCCATGCCCAAGCCAAATAACTACCAGTCCCTGCATACGACAGTCATCGGGACGAGAGGGCAGCCTGTAGAAATCCAGATCCGCACTTGGGAAATGCACCGCATCGCCGAATACGGCGTCGCCGCCCATTGGCGTTATAAAGAAGGCAACCAGACGGCCAACAAGGACGCTTTCGATGAAAAGATGGGCTGGCTGCGCAACCTCCTGGAATGGCAGGACACGAGCAATCCGAAAGAATTCGTCAACGCCCTGAAGCTCGACGCCTTTTCCGACGAAGTCTTCGTCTTTTCGCCGCGGGGCGACGTCATCGACCTGCCCCAGGGCTCTATCCCCATCGACTTTGCCTACCGCATCCACACCGACGTCGGCCACCGCTGCGTTGGCGCCAAGATCAACGGCAAGATCGTACCTTTGGACTATAAATTGAAGAACGGCGACATCGTCGAAATCATTACGTCCAAAGTCGGCAAGCCCAGCCTGGACTGGCTGAACATCGTCGGCAGCTCGGAAAGCCGCTCGAAGATACGCAGCTGGTTCAAGAAGGAAAACCGCGAAGAAAACATCGCCAAAGGCCTGGATGCGCTGGAACGGGAATGTAAGCGCCTGGGCCACGACTGGAAAGCCCTCAACGTCGGCGGCCGCCTGGGCCGCGTGGCCAAGCAGATGAACGCCGGCTCCGAAGACGACCTGGTCGCCGCTGTCGGCTACGGCGGCTTTGCCGTCAATACGGTCCTCATCAAGCTCCTGGAACTGCACAAGAAAGACCTGCAGAAGCAGGAAGAAAAGACCAACAGCCTGGCTGCCCTGGAAAAACTCAAGACCAAGAAACCCGTCAAGCACAACGGCACGGGCATCCTGGTCAAAGGCGAACCGGGCCTGCTGGTCCGCCTGGCCAAATGCTGCAGCCCTGTACCGGGCGACCCCATCATCGGCTTCATCACCCGCGGCCGCGGCGTCTCGGTCCACCGCGCCGACTGCCCGAACGTCACGCACGGCCAGAACGACGTGGACCGCCTCATCGACGTCGAATGGGATTACGACGGCAACGAACGCTTTGAAGTGAACATGGAAATCGTCGCCTACGACCGCACGGGCATCATGGCCGAAATCATGGCCACCCTGGCGGAAATGAAGATTTCCATCCTCAGCGTCAACGCCAAGACCAGCGACACCAAGAACGTCACCATCCACATGGGCATCAGCATCAAGGACCTGGCCCAGTTTGAATTCGTGGCCACCAAGATACGCCGCCTGAAGGATGTCTACGCCGTCGAACGCTATACGGGAGGGAGCCAGACATGAGAGCTGTCGTACAAAAGACCCTGACGTCTTCCGTGACCTCGGACGGCGTCCTCACCGGCCAGGCAGGCAGCGGCCTGACGGTCCTCCTCGGCGTTTCCGTCAAGGATACGGAAGCCGACGTCCGCTACCTGGCCGACAAGATCGTCCACTTGCGTATCTTTGAAGATGACCAGGGCAAACTCAATCACTCCCTCCTCGACGAGGGAGGGGAGATGCTGGTCATTTCCCAGTTCACCCTGTACGGCGATGCCCGTCACGGCCGCCGTCCCAGCTATATCGAAGCGGCCAAGCCCGAACAGGCCGAAGCATTATATGAGCAGTTCGTCGCCGCCGTCCGCGCCTTCGGCGTCACCGTGGCGACAGGCCGTTTCCGGACCCATATGGTCGTATCCCTGGAAAACGACGGGCCTGTGACCATCCTCTTGGACAGCCAGAAAACCTTTTAAGGGGGAAGTATACTTATGAGCATGAAATATATCAGTATGGAACTCGGTCCCATCATGACCAATTGTTATATCGTCTACGACACGGATACGAAAGAAGCCATGGTCGTCGATCCGGCCTGGGATTATCCCGCCATCGACAAGGCATTGACCAGCCACGGCCTGACGCTGAAATTCATCTTCCTGACCCACGGCCATGCCGACCACATCGGCGCCCTGCAGGAACTGCGCCAGCGCAAGAACGTACCGGTCTACGTCGGCGCCGGCGATGCCGACCTCATTTCCAATTCGCACAATAACCTGTCCCTGTTCATGGGCCAGGCCATCGAATGTACGTCGGCAGACCACCTGGTCAAGGACGGCGATGAACTGACATTGGGCCATCTGCACTTCACGGTCCTGGAAACGCCGGGCCATACGCCGGGCGGCCTCAGCCTGTACGGTGAAGGCGTCGCCTTTTCCGGCGACACGCTGTTCCGCTATTCCGTCGGCCGTACCGACCTCTACGGCGGCTCGTCGAAGACGCTGCTCCACAGCCTGGAAACGAAACTCATGACCCTGCCTGACAATACGCTGGTCCTGCCTGGCCACGGCCCGGCTACGTCCATCGGCGACGAACGGCGGGGCAATCCTTTCCTGGACGGAGGCTGGTAAACCATGGTTGCCTATAAGGGTGCGGAGTTCTGGATGCGCGTCACCCTGGCCATCCTGGCCGGAGCCTTGTTCCTCACGGTCCATGCCGTCTACTGGCCCGTCGTCATTTCCCTGATCCTGACGTTCATCCTCATGCCTATCCGCGATGGCGTCATCAAAGGGCTGCGGCGCCTGACCGGCCGTCATGTACCCATCGACCTTGCCATCCTCATCTCCTTTGTCATCCTCATCGTCATCGTGACGATTATTACCAATATCATCGTCAAGCCGCTGGTCATCCAGGTCAATCTGCTGGCAGCCAACTTCAACGATTTGGTCAGCCAGACGGCGGCCCTGGTGACGCAGCTTGAAAATGAGCAGACCCAGTTCTATATCCCGGACCAGGTCAAGAAAATCGTCAACGATGCCTTCGTCAAGATCGGCAATTACGGCATCGAGGGCATCACCAACCTCATCCAGTCCGTCTTTGCCATTGCCGGGACGGTCGTCGAATTCTTCGTCGTACCGATCATTACTTTCTACTTCATGAAAGACGGCGGCCACATGGTCAAGATCTTCGTCGATATCTTTCCCGAAAGCTATCGCAGCCATCTGGCCGGCCTCTTCCAGGAAATACAGCACGTCCTGAGCCGCTACATCCGCGGCCAGATCCTCATGAGCTGTATCATTGCCACCCTGACTTTCCTCGGCATGTGGGCCATGGGCGTACCGTATCCCATGGTCATCGGCCTCTTGGCGGCCATTACCGAATGGATACCCATCGTCGGGCCTATCGTCGGCGCCGTGCCGGCTATCCTGCTCAGCGCGACGGTCAGCCTGTCCCTGCCGCTGAAAGTCATCATCTTCTATATCGTCATCCAGCAGATCGACAGCCACCTCATCATGCCTCAGGTCATGGGGGCCGTCATCAGCCTGCATCCGGTCGTCATCGTCATCGCCCTGCTCATCGGCGGGACCCTCTTTGGCGTAGCCGGCATGATCCTTACCGTCCCGGTGACGGCAGTCTTACAGATTTTATGTAAACATTTATGGTTTTACAATACATATAAAGAAAAGGCGATGAAGTACAATGGAAACAACGAGAACAGAAACGAATAAGAAAGAAATCATGGATACCATGATGAAACGCATGAAAGAAAAGATCAAGTTCAAGAAATGCAAGATGACGTCCCAGCGGCAGATCATCCTGCGGGCCTTCGTCGAAAGCCCCATCCGCCATATGAGCGCCGAAGAAGTCTTCGAGCTGGTCAAGAAGACGGCGCCTGACATCGGCCTGGCTACGGTCTACCGGACGCTGGACCTCTTCACCCAGATGGACCTCTTGAAGAAACTCGATTTCGACGACGGCTGCAGCCGCTATGAATTGAATGACCGCGATAATGAAGGCCATTTCCATCATCATCTCATTTGCCTGGGCTGCGGCAAGGTCTGGGAATGTGAAGACGACCTCCTGGAAACGCTGGAAACGATCCTGGAAAAGCGCCTCCACTTCCACACCGTCGACCATCAGCTGAAGGTCTATGGCTACTGCGAAGAATGCCAGAAGAAGCGGGCTGAAGAAGCGGCCAAGGAAGCCGAAGCTGCGAAAGAAGCCGAATAAGATGGCCCTCCAGACCTATACCTATGACGGGCCGGAACGCTTCCATTCCCTCGTCGGTCAGGTCATGGCCTCCCTGGGCTATGTCGGCGGCCGGGAAATCCGCGACGTCGGAGCGGCTGTCGTTGTCCGCGATGACGGCGGTCATCTCTACGTGGGCTGTACCTTTCAGGACGGCGGGGCGCCCTGGTCTTCGGAGGCCCGCCTCGTCGGGACGGACCGGGAACGGGCATCCCTCAAGGACTGCCTCATCCACTGGCACAACCGCTTTTCCGGCCACGGCCCCAGCCCGTGGGGGACGCTCATCGGCGTGCGGCCGACGAAACTGGTCCATCACCTCTTCGACCAGGGCTTCACAACCGACCAGGCCGAAAAAAACTTGCAGACGTCGTACTGCGTGGCTCCGGCCGTCGCCCGGGACTTGGTGGCCATGGCCCGGCTCCAGCGGCCTTACGTCACCGACAGGGGCCGGAAAGTGGCTCTCTACGTAGGGATTCCCTATTGTCCCAGCCACTGCCTGTACTGCTCCTTCCCGTCGCGCCTCATCGGCAGGGAAGGGGAGGCGGAACTCACGGCTTTTCGCGATGCCGTCCTGGCCGACCTCGACGACCTGGCCGACCTGTGCCGGACCTATGACCTGGAAGTCACGTCGCTCTACGTCGGCGGCGGTACGCCGACGTGCCTGCCCCTGCCGGTCCTGGAAGCGATGATGACGCGGCTGGCCCGGAATTTCCCGGCAGCCCGCGAATGGACCGTCGAAGCGGGCCGGCCCGATACGGCGACGCCGGACATGCTGGCCATGCTCCGCCAGGCCGGTGTCAATCGCATCAGCGTCAATCCCCAGACGTTGCAGCAGCATCTCCTCGATGCCCTGGGCCGGCGCCACCGGGTCGAAGATATTTACACCATGTATGAGAACTGCCGGAAACTGGGTTTTTCCGTCATCAACATGGACTTCATCGCCGGCCTTCCCGGGCAAACCATGGCAGATATGCAGGAAAATATGGAAATTGTTTGCAAACTGCACCCGGAAAATGTTACAATTCATACGTTAGCATTAAAAAAACGGGCACCCTTATTCCATCATGAATTGCGGGCCGCCATTCCGCCAGCCGAAGAAACGGGCCATATGGTCCGCCTCTGTCAGTCCATCCTGACAGCCGGCGGCTATGTGCCGTACTATATGTACCGCCAGAAGTACATGGCAGCCAGCTTCGCCAACATTGGCTATGCCCTGCCGGGCAGCGTCAGTGCCTATAATATCGAGATGATGGAAGAACGGCAGTCCGTCCTGGCAGCCGGACCGGGCGGGGCGACGAAGTTCCTCTGCCGTGACGGCCACACCTTGGAAAAGGTGTATATGCCGAAAGACGTCGATGCATATGTGCAGGCGCTGGCCGAAAGAATAGCCCAGCGCCGCCGTTTGTGTGCTATCATATACGGAAAAGAGGATGTTTAAATGGCTATTACTGCACCGAGAGGCACGCAGGATTTCCTGCCGGAACAGACGGCAGAGTGGCAGCTGCTGGAAGCAAAGATCCGCCAGATCTGCTCGCTCTACGGCTTCGGCGAAATCCGCACGCCTATGTTTGAAAGTACTGAATTGTTTTTACGCGGCATCGGGGAAACGACAGACGTCGTCACCAAGGAAATGTATACCTTTGAAGACCGCGGCGGCCGCAGCATGACATTGCGCCCGGAAAATACGGCTTCTGTCGTCCGGGCCTTCCTGGAACACAAGCTCTACGGCGACCCGCAGGTCCACAAGTTCTACTACATGGGCCCCATGTTCCGTCATGACCGCCCCCAGGCTGGCCGTTACCGCCAGTTCACCCAGTTCGGCGTCGAAGAAATCGGCTCCAAGGACCCGGCTGTCGATGCGGAAATCATTGCCATGGCCTTCCAGCTCTTTCGGGAACTGGGCCTCAATGATCTGGTCCTGCACCTCAACTCCGTCGGCTGCCCGAAGTGCCGTCCCGTCTATCGCCAGAAGCTCCTCGATTTCTTTGCCGACAAACGGGACCAGCTCTGCGACGACTGCAACGAACGCCTGGAAAAGAACCCTCTCCGCGTCCTCGACTGCAAGGAAGACGGCGAAAAGATGATGCAGATGGGCGTACCTTTGATCACGGATAATCTCTGCGACGACTGCAAGGAACATTTCCACAAAGTCCAGGAATATCTGACGGCCATCGGTATTCCCTTTACCCTCGACCCGCGCCTGGTCCGCGGCCTCGATTATTATACCAATACGGCCTTTGAAATCATGTACGCTCCTTTGGGCGCACAGAGCACGGTTTGCGGCGGCGGCCGTTACGACGGCCTCATCGAAGAAGTCGGCGGTCCGTCGACACCGGGCATCGGCTTTGCCATCGGCATGGAACGGCTGCTCCTGACCTTGAAGGAACAGGGCCTCCTGCCGCCGGTTGAAAAGAAGCAGCCCGTCTTCATCGTCGCCCTCGGCGATGCGGCCAAGACCAAGGCCTTCGAACTGCAGCAGCAGCTCCGCGAAAAGGGCCTCTATGCTGAAATCGACCTCCTGGGCCGCAGCATGAAGGGCCAGATGAAATCGGCCAACAAGCTCAACGCCGATTACACGGTCATCATCGGCGAAGACGAATTAGCCGCCGGTGAAGCCCAGGTCCGCAATATGGCCAGCAAAGAACAAGTCAGCGTTCCCCTTGATGGGATTGTTGCATATATGGAAACACACAAGAAGGGATGATTTACGAATGGATACAATGGAAGGTTTACACCGCTCCCAATACTGCGCTGAAGTAAGTGAAGCGGACAACGGCAAAGAAGTCGTCTTGACTGGCTGGGTCGAACGCCGCCGCGACCACGGCGGACTGATTTTTATCGACCTCCGCGACCGTACGGGCATCGTACAGGTCGTCGCTTCGCCGGACTATGAAAAGGTTTCTTTCGATAAAGCTGAACAGGTACGTACGGAATACGTCCTGGCTGTACGCGGCATCGTCCGCATGCGCGATAAAGATACGATCAACCCCAAGATGAAGACCGGGACCATCGAAATCCGCTGCGAAGAACTGCGTATCCTCAATTCGTCCAAGACGCCGCCGTTCTACATTGAAGACAACATCGACGTCGACGAAAAGATCCGCCTCAAATACCGCTACCTCGACCTGCGCCGTCCGGAAATGCAGAAGAACCTCATCATGCGCCATAAAGTAAAACATGCCATGCGCACGTTCCTCAACGAACACGGCTTCATCGACATCGAAACGCCGGAACTGTGCAAGAGCACGCCGGAAGGCGCCCGTGACTACCTCGTACCGAGCCGTGTCAACGAAGGCAAATTCTACGCCCTGCCGCAGTCGCCGCAGATTTTCAAACAGCTGCTCATGATTTCCGGCATGGACCGTTACTACCAGATCGCCCGCTGCTTCCGCGATGAAGATTTGCGCGCCGACCGCCAGCCGGAATTCACCCAGCTCGACATGGAAATGTCCTTCATGGACCAGGAAGAAATCCTTACCCTCGTCGAACAGATGGTACATTACATCTTCAAAGAAACCCTGGGCCACGACGTCAAGCTCCCGATTCACCGCATGACCTGGGACTACGCTATGGAAAACTACGGCTCCGATAAGCCGGACCTGCGCTTCGACATGAAGTTCACGGACGTCACGGAACTCGTCAAGGATACGGACTTCAAAGTCTTCCGCAGCGTCATCGACAACGGCGGTCAGGTCAAAGCCATCAACGTCAAAGGCGACGCCGACATTCCCCGTCGTGAACTGGACGGCCTCGTCGAATACGTCAGCCACTACGGCGCCAAAGGCCTGGCTTGGATCGGCTTCCTCGAAGACGGCACGCTCAAATCGCAGATCAAGAAGTTCTTTGGCGAAGACAAGCTCCGTGAAATCGGTAAAGCCTGCGGTGCTGAAAAGGGCGACCTGGTCCTCATGATTGCCGACAAACCGAAAGTCGTCGCAGCCGCTCTCGGCGAACTGCGTAAAGAAATGGCCCGCCGCATGAACCTCATCGACGAAGACGAATTCGCCTTCACCTGGGTCGTCGACTTCCCCATGTTCGAATACAGCGAAGAAGAACACCGCTACGTCGCTATGCACCATCCGTTCACGGCCATGCGCGACGAAGACCTGGACAAACTGGAAACCGACCCGGCTCACGTCTATGCCAAGGCCTATGACCTGGTCCTCAACGGCATCGAACTCGGCGGCGGCTCCCTCCGTATCTACCAGCCTGACGTACAGCAGCGCGTCTTCAAGGCCATCGGCCTGACACCGGAAGAAGCAGAACAGAAATTCGGCTTCCTCCTCCGCGCCTTCGAATACGGTGCACCGCCCCACGGAGGCCTGGCCTTCGGCTTGGACCGCATGATCATGCTCATGCTCAAACGCAAGTCCATCCGCGACGTCATCGCTTTCCCGAAGACCCAGAACGCTATCGACCCCATGAGCGAAGCTCCGTCGACAGTCACCAAAAAACAGCTGCATGAACTCCACATCCAGGTAGAAGAAGACTTGGTAAGCAAATAGAGAGATGAAAAAAGCTTGTCGTATAACGGCAAGCTTTTTTTCGTGGCTCGTGGCTCGTGGTTCGTAGGGGCCGTCCTAAGCCTTTTTGGCCCGTCAGGTGTCGACCAACGAGAGGCGCAGGACGGTTGCCAAAACGGACAGCTGTGGCTAGGCGGCCCGTTTGTGTGAATCCTGTGAATGGCTTTCCAAAACGAACGCGATTGGTTTACGAGCCACGAGCTACTAACCACGAGCCACTGGCAGACACATTGACAAACGTCAATGTGTCTGCTATACTCTAACCATAGATTGATAAACTTCGATATGAAAGGAGGCGCCGTGATGGAGGAAAGGGAAGCGGTCCGCGTATTCAAGGCTTTGGGTGATGAAAAGCGGCTGCGCATCTTGTCGCTCTTGCGGCAGGGGGAACGCTGCGCCTGCGTGCTCCTGGAACACTTGAACCTGTCCCAGCCGACGCTGTCCCACCACATGAAGATCCTCTGCGATGCCCAGCTGGTCACAGGCCGCAAGGAAGGGAAGTGGGTCTATTATTCCCTCAACCGCGCCCAGGCCCAGGTCCTGGAACAGGCCGTTCACGACTTATTCCAGCCCAGTGCCGTGCCGGCAGAGGACGAAGCCTGCCGCTGCCAGTGAGGCAGGCCCTTTTTTCAGCTTATACATTGATAAATGTAAATGTATAAATTTCTATTTAGGAGGTCTTTCATCATGAAACATATGGAAATCTTTGAACAAGCAATGTGCTGCCCGACCGGTCTCTGCGGTCCGTCTATCGATCCGGAACTCTTGCGCGTATCGACGGTCCTGGACACACTGAAACAGCACGGCATCGACGTCGGCCGCTATAACCTGACCAGTGCGCCCTTGAAATTCGTCCAGACGAAGGCCGTGACGGACTTCCTCCAGCACCACGGTCCTGAAGACCTGCCCCTCATCCTCGTCGACGGCGCCGTCCAGTTTGCCGGCCGCTATCCGACGAATGATGAATTTGCCAGCCTCATCGGCTTCGACCCGGCCATCATCGAAGCCGCTCAGGCCGCTGGGGACAGCTGCTGCTGCGGCGACATCGCCGAAGAAACAGCTTCCTGCTGCTGTGGCGATACACCGGCTGAAAGCGACGCCTCGTCGTGCTGCTGCGGTGATACGCCGGCGGAACCGGAAAGCCCGTCGTGCTGTTGCGGAGGTGACTGTAAATGATCCTCTACGATCCCTTTCACGTCGTCCAGACGAAATACCTCTTCCTGACCGGCAAGGGCGGCGTCGGCAAGACGTCCGTCGCCTGTGCCACGGCCGTCGCCCTGGCCGATGCCGGTAAGAAAGTCCTGCTCATCAGTACCGACCCGGCGTCGAATCTGCAAGACGTCTTTTCCATGGAACTGACCAATAAGGCCACGCCCATCGCCGCCGTGCCCAACCTGGCCGTGGCCAACCTCGACCCGGTCCAGGCCGCGGCCGAATACCGGGAAAGCGTCATCGGGCCCTATCGCGGCCTCCTGCCGGAAGCGGCCCTGCGCAACATGGAAGAACAGCTGTCCGGCTCGTGTACCGTAGAAATCGCCGCCTTCAACGAGTTCACCAATTTCCTCACCGATGAAGCCGTTGCCTGTGGCTACGACCACATCATCTTCGATACGGCGCCGACAGGCCACACCCTGCGCATGCTGCAGCTGCCGTCGGCGTGGAGCCAGTTCATCCAGAAGAGCAAACACGGCGCGTCCTGTCTGGGCCAGCTGTCGGGCCTGGAATCGCGGAAAGAACTGTATAAACAGGCCGTCCAGACCCTGGCCGATGGGGAGAAGACGACGATGCTCCTCGTCGCCCGTCCCGATGCCCTGCCGCTGAAAGAAGCGGCCCGGGCGTCGAAGGAACTGGCCGCCCTGGGCATTGCCAACCAGCAGCTCATCGTCAACGGCCTGTTAGCCTCGTGGGATGACGATGCGACCAAGACGTTATACGAAAAACAGCAGGCCGCCCTGAAGGCCATGCCCGAAGCCATCGCCGATCTGCCGCGCTTCCAGATTCCCTTGCGGACGTACAACATCACCGGCCTGGACCACGTCCGGGCCCTGCTCAAAGGGGAAGTGAAGGAAGCGGCGACGGAACTGACGCTGGAACGGGTCCAGCCCCTGCAGGCCGTCATCGACGACCTGGAAGCCCATCAGCGCAAGGTCATCTTCACTATGGGCAAGGGCGGCGTCGGCAAGACGACCGTCGCTGCCGCCATCGCCTTGGGCCTGGCCCGTCGCGGTCATCGCGTCCACTTGACGACGACCGATCCGGCTGCTCACTTGCAGTACGTCGTCAGCCAGACGGACAACCTGACCTTGAGCCATATCGACCAAGGGGAAGAGCTGAAGAAATACCAGGATGAAGTCCTGTGCCAGGCCAAAGCCAACGGCCTGGGCCCGTCGGACCTGGCCTACATTGAAGAAGACCTGCGCTCGCCGTGCACCCAGGAAATCGCCGTCTTCCACGCCTTTGCCGACATCGTCGAAGCTGCCGATGACCAGATCGTCGTCATCGACACGGCGCCGACAGGCCACACGCTGCTGCTCCTGGAATCGACGGAAAGCTACGACCGGGAAATCCGCCGGACCCACGGTTCGACGCCGCCGTCAGTACAGCACCTGCTGCCGCGCCTGAAAGGGGACGAAACAGAAGTCGTCATCGTCACCCTGCCCGAAGCGACGCCGGTCTATGAAGCCCTGCGCCTGGAAGCGGACCTGAAGCGGACAAAACTGCGCTCGAAATGGTGGGTCATCAACAAATCCTTCTATCAGGCCCGGACGACGAGCCCCCTGCTAAAAGCCAAAGCGTCCCACGAAGTCGCCTGGATCAACAAAGTCGACGACCACACCCAGGGCCACACGGCCCTCATCGCCTGGCGCCCCGACGAAGTCCGCGGGGAAGTCCTGGGAAAATTATAGTCTGTAGTTCAGCGTTTGTAGTTTGTAGTAAAAGGGCTTGTCATCGTGTAGCAAGCCCTTTTTCAGATATTAAACATTCATATATTTCAATTTATCTATTTATAGGAGGCGCGTTATCATGGAACATGAATCACACGCAGGCATCAGTTTTTTTCAGCGATATCTGACCCTTTGGGTCTTGTTATGTATGGTCGTCGGCGTAGCCATCGGTTATGCCCTTCCGGCTGTGCCAGCTTTTTTAGATACCTTACAGGTCATGGGAATTTCTATTCCCATTGCCATTTTGATTTGGATCATGATTTACCCGATGATGATGAAAGTCGATTTTCAGAGCATCAAAGCCGTAGGACGCCAGCCTAAAGGCTTGTTTGTCACGTGGATTGCCAACTGGCTCATCAAGCCTTTTACCATGTATGCTATTGCCTGGTTCTTCCTTTTCGTCCTCTTTGGTTCGTGGATCCCTGCGGACCTGGGCCGGCAATACTTGGCTGGCGCCGTATTGCTCGGTGCGGCTCCCTGTACGGCCATGGTTTTCGTCTGGAGTACACTGGTCAAAGGGAATCCGGCCTATACCGTCGTCCAAGTCGCGACGAATGATTTAATCATTCTCATCGCTTTCGTACCTATCGTCAAGTTCCTTTTAGGAGTTTCACAAGTTGCGGTTCCTTATAGTGTCCTCTTTGTCAGTATCTTCCTGTTCGTCGTCATTCCTCTGGCAGGCGGTATCCTGACCCGGATGACTGTCGTCAAACGAAAAGGTCTCGATTATTTTGAACAGCACTTTGTACACAAATTCGATTCGGCAACGACGTGGGGACTGTTGCTGACGCTGGTCATCATTTTCAGTTCCCAAGCCCAGGTCATCTTATCGAATCCGCTCCACATCGTCCTCATCGCCATTCCCCTTACCTTGCAGACCTTCTTTATCTTCTTCCTTGCCTATGGAGCCTGCCGGCTGCTGAAACTGCCCTTCGACATTGCCGCACCGGCCGGGTTCATCGGCGCTTCTAACTTCTTTGAATTGGCCGTTGCCGTAGCCATTGCCCTCTTTGGCGTCACCAGCCCGGCAGCCTTGGCGACGACCGTCGGTGTCCTGACCGAAGTCCCGATTATGCTGACCCTGGTCCGCATTGCCTTAGCAACTAAAAACTAGCTCCGCTAGTCCCTGGAATGGTAGGGGCTTGCTGCAGCAAGCCCGCTTCAGAATATGTGTGCTTTCCCAATCAGTTTTCTGGAGAAATCGTCCCCATATCCAACGGGCGCCCCCTCTACTGCGGTCCGTTTCAGCAACCGTCCTGCCATTCCTTACAGTCATGACCTGACGGGCTGAAAAGGCACGTGGTCGCCCCTACAAATAAAACCCCATCCGCTAATCACGGACCACGAGTCACGGAATTCCCACAAGCGGGCCGCCTTTACAGGACGGCCCCTACGAAAGCGGTCCACGGGATTCCCACAAGCGGGCCGCCTAGCCACAGCTGTCCGTTTTGGCAACCGTCCTGCGCCTCTCGTTGGTCGGCACCTGACGGGCCAAAAAGGCTTAGGACGGCCCCTACGAGCCACTAGCCCCTAGCCCCTAGCCACTAAAAAGCGGCTGTCTTCAAAGGACAGCCGCTTTTTCCTACTTCCCTTCATAATAATAACGCGTCCACATGACGACTTCCGACAGGGACGGGTGGGGCGTCATGGTTTCGCTGAAGGTGTAGACCGATTTGGGATTGAGGGTCCGCGTCAGCGGTTTGGCCCGCAGGGCCTGGACCGTCGGCGACGCGATGTCTTCGTGGATGGGATGGACGACGTGGGTGCCGCTCATGAGGTTGTTGATGAAGGGCTGGATGAGGATGGACGCTTCAGGGCCGACGATGTGGGCGCCGAGGATGAATTTCGTCTTCTTGTCGATGACCAGCTTGACGAAGCCGTCGTCTTCATCGCCCGGTTCATAACCCATGGCATAACCCTTGGCCGATGCGGAATAATGGTTGATGGCCGTTTCGACGTCATAGCCTTTCTTCACGGCCTGGTCTTCCGTCAGGCCGACGTGGGCCGCTTCGGGATAGGTGTAGGTGACGGCCGGCACGGCGTCGTAATCGGCCCAGCGCCACGTTTCCGGTCCGTTTCCGGAAAAGAGGTTGTGCGCCAGGATTTCCGCTTCGTAATTGGCCTTGTGGCGGAAGGGGGCCAGACCGTTGACGTCACCTAAGGCCCAGATATTCTCAGCCGTCGTTTCCAGGAATTCGTTCGTTTCGATGTAGCCGCGCTTGTCCAGGCGGACGTCGGTATTTTCCAGATGCAGCAGTTCCGTCATGGGCCGGATGCCCGGAGCGACCAGGATTTCTTCGGCTGCTACTTCGCCTTCTTCGCCTGTCGTGCGGTCGCGGAAGGACAGGACCTTCAAGCCATCGCGCTGGCTGACGGAAACCGTGTCTTTATTGAGGCGGATGTCCATGCCGTAACGCTGGAATTGCTTGAGGATGAATGCCGATACGGCCGGATCTTCCTTGGGCAGGAGGCGGACATTGTGCTGGACCATCGTGACCTGGGTGCCGGCGGCGTCGAAGACGTGGGCGAATTCACAGCCGATAGGGCCGCCGCCGATGATGATCAGGCTCTGGTAGGGCTTTTTCGGATACGACGGGCCAAAGAACGATTCCGACGTCAAATAGCCCGCTTCTTCCAGGCCAGGAAGGGTGGGGATATTCGTCCGGCCGCCAGTGGCGACGAAAATCTTATCGCCCGTCAAAGTGACGTTACTGCCGTCATTCAGGGCGATGGCGACAGTGTGGTTGTCGACGAAAGACGCCGTGCCGTTAAAGGTGTCGACATTGGGGAACTGGTCGTAATAACTTTGAATAGCCGGACTTTCATCGACCTTTTCCCACAGCCGCTTGGACAAGATATCCCAATCCAGGCGGACGTTGTCGGCAAAGACGCCGATACGGCTCCCTTCGCGGATTTCGCGGATGCGGTTGGCCGCCGTGACCATGACCTTCGTCGGGATACAGCCGCGGTTCAGACAAGTCCCGCCGAACCGGCCGCGTTCAATGACAGCCACCTGCAAGCCCTGGGCCAGGGCCGCATCGGTCACAATATTGGCTGCCCCCGTACCGATGACAATGACATCATATTTCTTCATAAATAGCGCTCCTTTATATGTAACAGAATATTAAATACAACCTTTTTAGTATAGTATAAGCGAAAGCAGCCTTTTTGACAAGGCCATATGAACTGCTAGCCACTAGTCACTAGTCACGAGCTGCCAGCCGTCAGCAGTTAGCCGTTAGCAGTTAGCCGTCAGTAGCCAGCCGCTAGCCGCTGACTGCTAGCCCATAGCCACGAACCACGAAAATCCCCTTTACACAACCGCCCGGGTATAGTATAATAGCTATGTCGTACGGGTGCTCGGTGTCTCGATGACTCCGACGATCACTTAGCACTTTGCGAATAGATTCAATTTTTTTACATATGGAGGAAAGATACAATGTTAAGCGTAGAAGAAAAAAAAGCAATCGTAGCTAAATTTGGTGCCAATGAAAACGATACGGGTTCTCCGGAAGTACAGATCGCGCTCCTCACGAGCCGCATCATCTATTTGACGGAACATCTCCGCAGCCATAAAAAGGACCATGCATCCCGCCGCGGCCTGTTGAAACTCGTCGGCCAGCGTCGTAACTTGCTCGGTTACTTGCAGAAACACGATCTCGACCGTTATCGTGCAATTCTCGAAAAATTGAACTTGCGTAAATAATCTCGCATACTGTGAGGCTGATGCTGATGTGACTGCATCAGCCTCTTTTTTCAGGACACAGGGTGGTAGGTTGTAGCCTGGGTATATCGCCGATGTTCCCGGACTAGTGCCTATCACCTGTGAATTCAAGGAGGTAACAATGGAAGAACAGAAATTCCAAATGGATTTCGCCGGCCGCCCGCTGGTGATTGAAGTCGGCAAACTGGCTAAACAGGCCAGCGGTGCCGCATTGGTCCGTTATGGCGACACGGCCGTTTTCGTCACGGCTACGGGCTCGAAGGAAGCGCGTGAAGACTCTGACTTTTTCCCGCTCACTGTCGATTACGAAGAAAAGATGTACTCCGTCGGCAAGATTCCCGGCGGCTTCATCAAACGCGAAGGCAAACCGCCTGAATCGGCAACCCTTTTTGCCCGCCTCATCGACCGTCCGATCCGCCCGCTCTTCCCGAAGACATACCGTCATGACGTCCACGTCGTGGCTTATGATTTCTGCGTAGACCATGACAACGCACCGGAAATCGCCGCTATGATCGGCGCATCCGTATCGCTGTGCATGTCCCATATCCCCTTTGCCGGCCCGATTGCCGGTGTCCGCGTCGGCCGCGTCGATGGCCAGTTCATCATCAACCCGACCGTCGCCCAGAGCGAACAGAGCGACATGGATATCGTCGTCGCCGGTACGAAAGACGCCATCCTCATGGTTGAAGGCGGCGCTCACGAAGTCCCGGAAGAACAGGTCCTGGACGCCATCATGTTCGCCCATGAAGAAATCAAGAAAGTCGTCGAATTCCAGCTCGGCTTCCTCGACAAGATTTCCGTACCGAAACAGGAATTCGTCGAAAAAGAACCGCCGGCAGATATCGTCGAAGCCGTCCACGCTTATGGCGAAGAAGCCATGAAGACGGCTATCTTCACGGCTGACAAAGTCGAACGCGAAGAAAAGATGGACGCTGTCGAAGCCGACATTTATGAACACTTTGCCGACATCTATCCGGACAACGCCGATGATGTCGCTGAAGTCACGCAGAAGATGATCAAGGAAATCGTCCGCCACATGATCGCCGTCGACAAGATCCGTCCCGACGGCCGCCGTGTCGACGAAGTCCGTCCGGTCAGCTGCGAAGTCGGCCTCTTTGCCCGTACTCACGGCACAGGCCTGTTCACCCGCGGCCAGACGCAGATCATGAGCTTCTGCACCCTGGCTCCGCTGTCGGAATGCCAGCACATCGACGGCGTCGGCCTGGAAACAGACCGCCGCTACATGCACCACTACAATTTCCCGTCCTTCTGCGTCGGCGAAACGAAATCGTCCCGCGGTCCCGGCCGTCGTGAAATCGGCCACGGCAAACTGGCAGAACGCGCATTGACCCAGGTCATGCCCAGTGAAGAAGAATTCCCATACGCCATCCGTGTCGTATCGGAAGTCCTCGAATCGAACGGCTCCAGCTCCATGGGCAGCGTCTGCGGCAGCACCCTGGCCCTGATGGATGCCGGCGTGCCCATCAAAGCACCCGTTGCCGGTGTCGCTATGGGCCTGGTCACCAAAGGCGATGACTTCACTATCCTGACCGATATCCAGGGCATGGAAGACGCCTTGGGCGACATGGACTTCAAAGTCGCCGGTACCATGAAAGGCGTCACGGCGATCCAGATGGATATCAAGATCAAAGGCCTCAGCCGTGAAATCCTGGCCCAGGCTTTGAAACAGGCCCACGAAGGTCGTATGCACATCATGGGCAAGATGATGCAGGTCATCAGTGAACCGCGAAAGGAGCTCTCTCCCTACGCTCCGCGCATCATCTCCATGCACATCAAGCCGGATAAGATCCGCGACGTCATCGGGCCGGGCGGCAAGATGATCAAGCAGATCACCGAAGAAACAGGCGCCAAGATCGACATCGACGATTCGGGCCTGGTATACATCGCTGCCGTTGATGGCGAAAGCGGCCAGAAGGCCAAAGAATGGATCGAAAAACTGACCGAAGACGTCGAAGTCGGCAAGACCTACGTCGGCAAAGTCACGCGCATCATGAACTTCGGCGCTTTCGTCGAAGTCCTGCCGGGCAAAGAAGGCCTGGTCCATATTTCCCAGCTGGCTAAAGAACGGGTTGAAAAAGTCGAAGACGTCGTCCACGTCGGCGATGAAATCATGGTCAAATGCGTCGAAATCGACAACCAGGGCCGTGTCAACCTGTCCCGCAAAGCTCTCCTGGGCGGCGGCGACGAAGGCCCGTCCCATCGCAGCCGGGGTCCCCGCGGCGGTCACAGCCACGACCGTCAGAAACGGTAGGGCTTATGGCAGGCAGAGGATTTGAAATCGTCACGGCCTATGAAGGCTGTGGCATCCATCTTCCCGTCCGCAAGACGGCCAAGAGTGCCGGCTATGACTTGGAAGCCGCAGAAACGACGGTCCTGGCACCGCATGCCGTCACCGTCGTCCCGACTGGGCTGAAGGCTTTCATGGAAGACGATGAATACCTTTCCATCTTCATCCGCTCCAGCCTGGCCTTCAAGAAGGGCCTCATGCTGGCCAACAGCACGGGCATCGTCGACAGCGATTACTACAACAATGCCGACAATGAAGGGCATATCATGATTGCCTATTACAATACCAACGATCAGGCCTATACCTTGGAAAAGGGCGAACGCATCGGTCAGGGCATCTTCATGAAGTACCTGACCGTCAACGACGACGCTGCCAGCGGTATCCGCACTGGCGGCATCGGCAGCACGGGAAAGTAAAAAAGTGAAAATGAGATAATATACCTATCTGGAGGGTTTTGCCTCCCCTGATAGGGGAGGTGGCCCAACGGGCCGGAAGGGTTGCACTGAAAAAACAACCTCTCAGCCAGCCTGCGGCTGCCAGCTCCCCTATTAGGGGAGCCTTTTTTTGAAAGGATGATGAATCAAGTGAGTATCAGCAAAGAAACACTCGTTTCTCGTAAAGAAATCATGAAGGGCCGGGTCCTGCACGTCACGGTCGATACGGTTTCCATCGACGACGGCCAGGGCGGCGAAAAGAAGACGGCCACGCGCGAAGCGGTCTGGCATTTCGGCGCCTGCGCCATCCTGCCGCTGACCAATGACGGCAAGATCATCCTCGTCCGCCAGTATCGTTATGCCGCCGCCCAGGCCATGCTGGAAGTGCCGGCCGGCAAAATCGAACACGACGGCGAATCGCCCGATTACTGCGCTGCCCGGGAACTGGAAGAAGAAGCCGGCGTCACGGCTTCGGAAATCCTGCCCCTAGGTTATACCTATACGTCGCCGGGATTCTGCAGTGAACGGATTTACCTCTATCTGGCCCGGGGCCTTCAGAAAGGGAAGCAGCACCTCGACGACGACGAATTCATGAACGTCGAATACTACACGCCCAAGGAAATGGAAGACCTCATCGATAAGAACGAAATCACCGATGCCAAGACTATCGCAGCTTTTGAAAAAGCCCGCAAATATCTGCCGGGATTATAAGGAGGGAGCCCTATGAAATTCAATCGCATCATCGTCATCGTCACGGACAGCGTCGGCGCCGGCGATGCGCCGGATGCCGAAAAATTCGGCGACAAAGGAGCCGACACATATGGCCACATCGACGCCAATGTACCCTTGAAGGTGCCCAATCTGCGCCGCCTGGGTCTGGGCCGCGTCGCCCATATCCATGCGGAACCGGTCGATGTCGTCGGCTCGTATGGCCTCATGCAGGAAATCTCGGCCGGCAAGGATACGACCAGCGGCCATTGGGAATTCATGGGCAATCCCGTGGAAAATCCCTTCCCGACCTTCCCCGATGCCTTCCCGCCGGACCTGTTGAAAGCCTTTACGGAAAAGACGGGTTACGGCTACATCGGCAATGAAATCGCGTCGGGCACGGAAATCATCGAACGCCTGGGGCCGGAACACTTCCGCACGGGCCTGCCCATCGTCTATACGTCGGCAGACAGCGTCTTCCAGATTGCCGCCCACAACGACGTCATCCCCCTGGAAGAGTTGTACCGCATCTGCGACATTACGCGCCGCGAAGTCTGCGTCGGCCCTTATGAAGTAGGGCGCATCATCGCCCGGCCGTTCATCGGGACCCAGGGCCATTTCGTCCGCACTGGTGACCGCCGCGACTACAGCCGTCTGCCCAAGCGGAAAATGGTCTTCTCCTATTTGTCCGAAGCGGGTTATGCTGTTGTCGGCGTCGGTAAGATCGGCGACATCTACGCCCACATCGGCCTGACCGAATCGTACCACACGGCCAACAACCACGAAGACATGGAAGACCTGCGGACCCAGCTGGCAGCCCATCGCCAGGATAAGGGCCTGCTCATGGCCAACTTCGTCGACTTCGACAGCATGTACGGCCACCGCCGCAACGTTCAGGGCTATGCCGACTGCCTGGAAGCCTTCGACCAGGAACTGGGCCAGCTCCTGACGGAAATCCACGACGACGAACTGCTGGTCATCACGTCGGACCACGGCAACGACCCGACCTGGCACAGCACGGACCATACGCGCGAACGGGTACCGCTCCTGCTCTACAGCCCGGCCCTGAAGGAATCCGTCGACCTGGGCATCCGCCAGACCTATGCCGACCTGGGCATGAGCATCATGGATAATTTCGGCCTGACAGGCCTTGAATTCGGTACCAGCTTTTTATCGGAACTGAGGTGATCCTATGTGGCCCATCGACTGCATCGAACACAAACGGGACGGCAAGGTCCTGACGAAAGAAGAAATCTCGCGCTTCATCACTGACTATACGGCAGGGCGCGTCGCCGACTACCAGGCGGCGGCCTGGCTCATGGCCGTCTATTTCCAGGGCATGACCTATGAAGAAACGAAGGAACTGACCCTGGCGATGGCTCATTCCGGCGATATGGTCGACTTGTCGTCCATTCCGGGAATCAAAGTCGACAAACACAGTACCGGCGGCATTGCCGATACGACGACGCTCATCGTCGCGCCCTTAGTGGCGGCAGCCGGCGTCCCCGTCGCCAAGATGAGCGGCCGCGGCCTGGGCTTCACAGGCGGCACGGCAGATAAACTGGAATCCATCCCAGGCTTCCACGTCGTCCTGCCGGAAGCACAGTTCCTGGAACAAGTGCGCCGCATCGGCCTGTCCCTCATCACCCAGTCCGGCGAAATCGCACCGGCTGATAAGCTGCTCTACGCCCTGCGCGACGCGACGGCGACGGTAGAGAGCATCCCTCTCATCGCCAGCTCGATTATGAGCAAGAAAATCGCCTCTGGTGCCGATGCCATCGTCCTCGACGTCAAATACGGCGACGGCGCCTTCATGAAGACCCAAGAACGGGCGCGGGAACTGGCCCGGACCATGGTCGGCATCGGCAACCTGGCCGGCCGGCCGACACGGGCCGTCGTCACGTCCATGGAAGCGCCTCTGGGCACGGCTATCGGCAACTGCCTGGAAGTCGATGAAGCCGTCGAAGCCCTGTCGGGCAAAGGCGGCCGGCGGCTCATGGAAGTCGTCGAAGCCATCGGCGCCCAGATGCTCATCGTCGGCGGCAAGGCCCAGGACGAAGGGCAGGGGAGAGCCATGATCCGCGACCTCGTCGCTTCCGGCAAGGGCCTGGCCAAGTTCCGGGAATTCGTCAAGGCCCAGGGCGGCAGTACGTCGTGGATCGGCAAGCGGCCCCTCACCAAGGCGCCCCAGGTCTTTACGGCCGTCTGCACCGATGAAGGCTACATCACCCGCATCGACGGCCGGGCCCTCGGCGAAATCGCCATGGCTATGGGCGCCGGCCGGGCCCGCAAGGAAGATGCCATCGACCCCATGGTCGGCATCCGCCTGTTCAAAGAGCTCTATGACCCGGTCCGTCCCGGCGAAGCCCTGTTCACCTTATACGGCAAGGAAGGCGCCGATATGATGGACCTGGCCCGGCAGGTCGCCGACCACATTATCGTCACGCCCGACCAGGCAGACATCATCGAACCCGTCGTCAGTGAAGTGATAGTATAAAGTTTGTAGTTTGTAGTTTACAGTGTAGGGGCGCCCACGCGGGGCGCCCGCCTGAAAGGATGTCCATGAAAGAATTACGCCATATCCCCGTCCAGAAGGGGAAAACCTATGATATATCCATCGTCCGCCTGGGCAGCAGCGGTGAAGGCGTCGGACGCTATGAAGGCTTTACGGTCTTCGTGCCCTTCGCCCTGCCCGGTGAAACCGTACGGGCCCGCATTACCCTGGTCAAAAAGACCTATGCCACGGCTTCCCTGGTCGAAGTCCTGAAGCCCTCGCCGGACCGGATCCAGCCCCAGTGTCCCGTCTACGACCGCTGCGGCGGCTGCCAGCTCCAGCACCTCAGCTATGAAGGGGAATTGAAGGAAAAGCGCCAGCAGGTCCGGGATGCGCTGGAACGCATCGGTCATCTGCAGGGCCTCGACGTCCTGCCGACCCTGGGCGCCCATACGCCCTGGCATTACCGCAATAAGATGCAGTTCCCCGTCGCCGCTGCCGGCAAGGGCAAAGTCGCTATCGGCTGTTTCGCTGCCGCCACGCACGAAGTCATCGACGTGACGGACTGCGCCATCCAGAAAGAAGGGAACAACGCCATCGTCGCCGTCGTCCGCCAGTGGATGAAGGACTTCAAGATCCCCGCCTATGACGAAGACGCCCGGACGGGTATCGTCCGCCACATCATGGGCCGCGTCGGCGTCCATACGGGCGAAATCATGGTCTGCCTGGTCACGGCCTGCGACATGGTGCCGCACATGAAAGACCTGGTCCAGCGCCTGCGCCGCGACATCCCGGGCCTGACCAGCGTCGTCCAGAACGTCAACAAGCGCCACACCAACGTCATCTTGGGACCCAAGACCAAGACCGTCTACGGCAAAGGGACCATCCACGACTCCATCGGCCCCCTGACCTTCCACATTTCCGCCCAGTCCTTCTTCCAGGTCAACAGCGAACAGGCCCAGCGCCTCTATGAAACGGCCCTCGACTTTGCCGACCTCAAAGGCGGTGAAACCGTGGCCGACGTCTACTGCGGCACCGGGACCATCACCCTGTTCCTGGCCCAGAAAGCCAAGCAGGTCTACGGCATCGAAATCGTCGCCCCGGCCATCCGCGACGCCGTCCGCAACGCCAAAGACAACCACGTCGGCAACGCCCAGTTCATCTTAGGCGACGCCATCTATAAATTGCCGGAACTCATCAAAAACGGCGTCCGTCCCGACGTCATCGTCCTCGACCCGCCTCGGGCCGGCTGCGGCGAACCGGTCCTCAAAGCCATCGCCCAGAGCAAACCCAAACGCGTCGTCTACGTCTCCTGTAATCCGGCCACCCTGGCCCGCGACCTGGCCTACCTGGACCAGCACGGCTACCACACCGCCAAAGTACAGCCCGTAGACATGTTCCCGCGGACCCACCACGTGGAGTGCGTAGCTTTGATATCACACAAGATATAGTACTATATAAGCTTTCACTATACTGTATATTGCGAAGCCTTGAATTAACACCACTAGATAGGTTGAGGCTGTGGCAAAATTATTTCATCGAACGCCTGGGGGAAACGTACCACATCCGGGAAATCGCCTACGACCGCTGGAACGCCACTCAGATGGTGCAGAACTTGGAAGATATGGGCTTTACCATGGTACCTTTCGGCCAGGGGTTCAAGGATATGTCGCCGCCTTCGGAGGAGCTGTTCAAGCTCCTGATGGAAGGGAACATCATCCATGGCGGCAATCCCGTCCTCAGATGGATGGCCGGCAACGTGGTCATGCGGCAGGACCCGGCGGGGAACATCAAGCCGGACAAAGAAAAATCCGTCGAAAAGATCGACGGAATCGTGGCGTCCATCATGGCACTGGACCGCTGCATCCGCAACGGGACTGGCAGCGGCAGCGTCTATGATGAACGGGGCGTTATTGCATTTTGATTAACGTAAATAATCTATGCAGATTTTAAGGATATAGGCTCCCCAGCTATTAGGATATACACGATTGGTATGACCGGATGAATTGGGCTTTTGCATTGTAGAGGTTTGATATCGCCATTCATCAGATAGCCTGTCAAAATTCCAGAACACTACTTTTTGGACAGAACCATCTTTTACTTGTTTTACAGCAGTTTACAGCTTTTTGAAGCACAATAAAATCGCATAGCCTCCTGATGGTGTATAATGAAATCGCTAAACCACACTAACACCGAGAACTCCGTGATTGGTAGACTCCTGACGATTTTTTCTTCTTTGTTCCCAGCTGCGACGAGGCCGACGCGCCATCTGTTGGCGTGGCTCCTCATCGCTCAGCTGGCTCTGGAGTCGGCTCCGTCGGTGCGCTGCCTGTTCGGGCAGTTCCTGTCGAAGCAGACGGACGCATCGCTTAACAGCTATTACCGTGCTCTTGGCAACGGCCTCGTCACGGATACATCCATTCGTCAGGCCTTGGCGTAGCGGGCGCTTGCCATAGTGCCGGAGGCGCTGCGGCAGGAGCCAATCCTGCTCAGTGTGGATGACACGACCATTGCTAAGTGGGGCAAGCATTTCGACGGCGTGGGCATTCTGTACGACCACGCCAAGCACGATGGCAAGTCCTATTTCAATGGCCATGCCTTTGTCAGCCTGACGATGAGCGTGCCGGTTCTCCACGAGAGCGCGGGTAAGCAGCAGATCCGGTATATCGCGGTGCCGATTGGCTACGTCATGAGCAACGGCGAGGCCTCAAAGCTGACGCTTGCCTGCCAGCTCCTCGATGAAGTCATGCCAATCCTTGAAAGACGACAAGTCATCCTGCTCTTCGACAGTTGGTACGCCAAGCGCGAGTTGCTCGCGCATGCACTCAGCTACCCGAATCTCAATGTGATCTGCAATGCACGCCGTGATACGGCCATATTTGAGCTGCCAGATTCGAGCTGCCAGATTCGACGGCAGGCCACCGCGGCCGTCCGCCAAAGTACGGCAAGCGCCTGAAGCTGGACGAGATTCCAGTTGACCTTAGGCACTATCCGTTCAAGATAGATAGCTATCTCGTCACGCACCGGCTCGTGAAGACACGCATCTTTGGCGACCGCACCGTCCATGCCTATATGACGCTGAGCAAGAGCGGTTCACGCCGTCTCTTTTTCAGCACCGCGGACCACCCGATGGCCCTGCACATGAGCATTGCCTGGAAGGAGAGCAAGGCACTCCGTGACACCAGCTCCAAGTTCATGGCGTTTTACCCGCTCAAGCTATACAAGCTCCGCTGGGGCATTGAGACGAACTACTACGAGCAGAAGATGTTCTGGGAGCTCGGCAGCTACAAAGTTCGCACAAAGACCGCGATTGAGCATCTGCTGAACCTGACGAATGCGGGGCACGCTCTCATGAAAATCCAGCCGTACGAGGATGAGCGGCTGAGCGCCTACCGTGACAAGAGCCCGCAAGAGCTGTGGCACGCGCTGAGCCAGCAGATCTACAAGGAAGTATTTTTCGCCACTTTGGTGTCCAAAGCCCAAAGTAGCATAAATTCAAGCACATTGCTCAAGGCCTTGCAAGCATTGGCTCGGGGCGATGAGCAAGCGGCTTAAAAGCTGTAAACTGCTGTCAACTATAAAGAAATAATAATTTGAAGACACTTGATGATGGTATCACTGTCGGCCTGGGTGTTTGGGAAAGCCTGACGGAAACCACACAAAATCTTATGTCTGCAGATAGTGAGTGTGTCTGTTACAGAAAAAAATCATTCATCACCTTCAGAGAGTAAGATGTCCCTTAATACCAATTCGATTTCATAATCCCCCCATTTTTGGATTGTGTCAATAAATTCCTGCAATTCGGCCTCGTCCGTAAAATAACTGTCGATGGATAGTGTTTGAGCACCAGTTATCTGATAACAGTGGTTGATATGGCTGTGGCACTGAGTAAGATAATCCAACAGGGACTTCATAAAACCGCTGTGTGGGGTTATTTTTATAAGGGCATGTGTTTTATAACCATATATGGGGCAGTTGACATTCACGGTATAGTGATGGACAACGCCCAAATCAGTCAGGCGGTCAAGACGATTCTTGACCGCCTGACTGGTTAAATGAACGCGTTTTCCCAGTTCAGTCATGGAAATTCTGGCCTCTTTATGCAGAATGCTGAGGATTTCATGGTCAGTTTTGTCAATTTTTTTGTTGTTGGCAGGTAAAAAATTCATGGCAATGCTCCTAACTTGAAAACTTGAAAAATTCAAGTGATTTGTCTGCATCTCTTGAAATTCTGTATTGTAAATAAAATTCTAGCAAAGTATAATCACAATGTAAATTAAATTATGCTTCAGAGGAGGAAATGAAATGAAGTGGAGAAAAACTTTAATGGCTGCATTCTTGGGAATGACGATGATGGCGGGCAATGCCTTTGCACAGGTTTCTTACCAGCATGTACGCAATGCTACGGGCAAATTGGCGTACAACGATACGGTATTTTTGATAGACCCCATGCTGGCAGAAAAAGGCCGTTATGAAGGCTTTGCTGGTTCTTTTAACAGTGAGGTGCGCAATCCCAAGGTGGACTTGCCCGAATCAAAGGAGGATGTATTAAAGGATGTTGATGCGTTAATTGTCACGCATACCCATCTTGACCATTGGGATGAAGTAGCTCAGCAGTTCATCAACAAAGATATTCCTGTATTTGTGCAGGATGATAAAGACGCTACTGAAATTCGCAAGGAAGGTTTCCGCAATGTTCAGGTGCTGAATCGGGATATCGAGTTCCAAGGGGTGCGCCTGACCAGAGTAGAAGGCACGCATGGTACGGAAGAGATGTATGCCAATCCCGCTTATAGCGTACTGCTCGGAGAAAGTATGGGCGTGGTCTTTGCTGCTCCCGGTGAAAAAACTACTTACCTGATGGGCGATACGGTCTGGACGGCCCGGGTTGATAAAACGCTACAAAATCGTCAACCCGATATTCTAATTATAAATACTGGTTATGCTAAGTCCATCTGCTACAATGATTCCATTATTATGGGTACAGAAGATGTAGGCAGAGCGGCAACGAGAATGCCAAAGGCCCAAATTGTAGCGGTGCATATGGATGCCATTAACCATTGCACAGTATCACGCAAAAATATGCGCGACTTTGTCCATAGCAGAAAGTTAGACAAACAGGTAGCTGTACCGGATGATGGACAGATAATAAATTTTGATAAATAAGAACCAGCAGTTTACAGCTCTTGAGACATAATAAAATCACGTAGTCCCTGCTGGTGTATAATAGATTCACCACAAACCAAACACGAGAGGTGCTACGTGATGTCTCAATTATACACCAGTCAGCCGACAGTTAACAGACTCCTGACGATTTTTTCTTCTTTGTTCCACTCTGCGACGAGGCCGACGCGCCATCTGTTGGCGTGGCTCCTCATCGCTCAGCTGGCTCTGGAGTCAGCTTCGTCGGTGCGTTGCCTGTTCCGGCAGTTCCTGTCGAAGCAGACGGATGCGTCGCTGAACAGTTATTACCGCGCTCTTGGCAATGGGCTCGTCACGGATGCATCCATTCGCCGGGCCTTGACGCTGCGAGCGCTTGCCATGTGCCGGAGGCGCTACGGCAGGAGCCTATCCTGCTCAGCGTGGATGACACGACCATTGCCAAGTGGGGCAAGCATTTCGACGGTGTGGGCATTCTGTACGACCATGCCAAGCACGATGGCAAGTTCTATTTCAATGGCCATGCCTTTGTTAGTCTGACGATGAGCGTGCCGGTTCTCTACGAGAACGCGGGCAAGCAGCAGATCCTGTATATTGCGGTACCGATTGGCTACGTCATGAGCAACGGAGAAACTTCAAAGCTGAAGCTTGCCTGCCAGCTCCTCGATGAAGTCATGTCAATCCTTGAAAAACGCCAGGTAATCCTGCTCTTCGATAGCTGGTACGCCAAGCGCGAGTTGCTCGCACATGCTCTCAGCTATCCGAATCTCAACGTGATCTGCAATGCACGCCACGATACGGCCATGTTCGAGTTGCCGGATTCGACGGCAGGCCGTCGCGGCCGTCCACCAAAGTACGGTAAACGCTTGATGCTGGACGAGATTGCCAATGATCTCACGAATTACCTTTGCCGGATGGACAACTATTTTGTTGATCACCGTCTGGTGAAAACGCGCATCTTTGGCGACCATACCGTCCATGCCTATGTAACGCTGAGCAAGAGCGGCTCGTACCGTCTCTTTTTCAGCACCGTAGATCCGATGGCCCTGCACATGAGCATTGCTTGGCAGGAGAACAAAGGGCTCCGCAACACCAGCTCCAAGCATATGGCGATTTACCCGTTCAAGCTCTACAAGCTCCGCTGGGGAATTGAGACGAACTACTACGAGCAGAAGATGTTCTGGGAGCTCGACAGCTACAAAGTTCGCACAAAGACCGCGATTGAGCATCTGCTGAACCTGACGAATGCGGGGCACGCTCTCATGAAAATCCAGCCGTACGAGGATGAGCGGCTGAGCGCCTACCGTGACAAGAGCCCGCAAGAGCTGTGGCACGCGCTGAGCCAGCAGATCTACAAGGAAGTATTTTTCGCCACTTTGGTGTCCAAAGCCCAAAGTAGCATAAATTCAAGCACATTGCTCAAGGCCTTGCAAGCATTGGCTCGGGGCGATGAGCAAGCGGCTTAAAAGCTGTAAACTGCTACTTGTTTTATAGCACAAGTTATTTTTGAATAGTCGTTGTTCCATTGAATTGATTCACTGACAACATAGGCTTGGTAGTTACCATCCTGAGGAGCGGCAGTATATGCCCAGATGTCAGTGGCTTCGGCAGATTGTGGGAAAAGCCAAAGTGAAAAGCAAAAGATAAAAAATACGGCAAGATAAGATAGATATTTTTTCATTGGGCATCATTCCTTTTGTAATTTGAAAATATCATAAATTTGTCGATAGAGCAATAGGAGGTTTCCATGCACATCCCTTTTTTATCCAGCCTGTTCCGTACCCGGGACAAGCCTCAGAACTATTATATCGGCACGGATTTCCGTTATCTGTTCGGCCCCTCTGCCAGTGGCAAGACGGTGAACGAGTTCACGGCCATGCAGACAACGGCGGTGTATGCCTGCGTCCGCATCCTGGCGGAAACTCTGGCTGCCTTGCCGCTCCAGCTGTACCGTTATACGCCCGGCGGCAAGGAACGGGTCTATGACCATCCGCTGTACCATCTGCTTCATGATGAGCCGAACCCGGAGGAAACTGGGATACGGTGAACGGCAGGTGTTGTATGCCCTTCATCCGCTATGAGATGGAAAAAAGGGAAAAGAAAAAAAGCAGGCCACAAAATAGTGTAGGCTGCTTTTCTTTTTAGCGCTTGCGGATGTATGCTGTGGCCGGACCAGAGCCGACTTTGATGATATAGCCCTCTTTTACCAGACTGGACAAAGTGCGTTCTATAGTTCCCTGGCTGATATCCGGGCAGCGTTCCATAAGATCCTTTTTGCTGATTTTCCCTAGTGTTTGGGAGATGATGGCTTTGATACGGTCTGGCTTGGAAATCTTTTTGGTTACCAAGTATTGAATCCGGTCTTCAAATTCATCATATGCTTTTATGATGATGCCCAAATAATATTTCACAAAAGGAGCATAGGTGTTTTGATTTTCGTGCCAGCCGAAAGAACTTGCCTGAAGAGCTTCATAGTAAGTTTTCTTAGTTTTTTCAATCAGCATTTCCAGGCTGATGTATTTCCCAACGATGTAGCCGGCACGATATAAAAGAAGGAGTGTCAGAAGTCGGCTCATCCGTCCATTTCCGTCATTGAATGGATGAATGCAGAGAAAATCCAGGATGAACATGGGAGTCAACAGCAATTTATCTATTATGTTTTCCTGCCAGGCATTCTGGAACGATTGACATAAAGAATCCATAGCGTCAGCTGTCTGAAAAGCAGGAACGGGAATAAACCTGGCCTTTTGATGCCCTTGTGCATCTGTTTCCGCAATGACGTTATCTGCGTTTTTATAATCTCCGCCAATGGCTCCTGTTGAGTAAGAGTACAGATCTCGGTGGAGCTGCCTGATGACATTAGGGGCAGGGGAAATATAGTCGTGATTTTCATGGATCAAGGCGAGTACTTCACGATATCCGGCAATTTCCTGTTCAGACCGATTGTGCGGTTCAGCTTTTTGGCTGACCAGTGCTTCTAATCGTTTGTCACTGGTGAGGATTCCCTCAATACGGTTGGAAGCCCCTGTACTCTGGATCATGGCAACATCTACCAGTGTTTTCAGTTCGTCTGTATTCGCCTCCAGAAATAAATCCTGCCGTCCCTTGTGTTCATGGATACAGGTGAGAAGCTGGACGATTTCAAGTGTCAGTAAATTTTGTATTTCCTGCGAGTAGTTAAATGTCCGCATAAAAATCTCCCTCATCTTTTTATTATCTGCCACATTTTAGCATGAAATGAGGCAGATAGCAAGAGAATGAGGCAGATAAATAAGACAGATGATGGAAAGAGAGGTGAAACAGCATGGCCAATAACGTCATCGATGCCGCTATCCGGTTGCGAGATTTATTCACGCCGACCGTGCGTAGCGTCAATGCCAGCTTGGGGACCCTGAAGACCCAGATGGTAGCGGCGAAACAATCGGTCAGCAGCTTGTCGGACAAGATGGCCCTGCTGTCAGCCCCCATCCTGACAGCTGCGACGGCAGGCTTCAAGCTGCACAGCGACTTTGCGGGTGGCATCGCCAAGATTTCGACCCTGGTGGATACGACGGTCGTTTCCATGCAGAAGGTCAGTGATGAAATCCGTACAAATATGGCAGGAGAAATAAGGTCTACCCTGCCATCCCGGTTTCAAGCCTTCGCCATGATCTTATGAATCGGGCAAGGTGAATGACAAGGGCAAATAACGAGCACCATCCGTGGGTTGATATGACGGATGAAGAGATGCTAAGAAGCTGTGGTCTCATACTTGAAGATCCGGAAACGAACAAAGAAGGCATCACACTTGCGGCAATCTTACTCTTTGGTACGGATAACCGCATTATGTCTGTGTTACCTCAGCATAAGACAGATGCTATTTTCAGAGTGTTTAATATGGATCGTTATGATGATAGGGATGTGGTGGTTACTAATCTGATTGAAAGCTACGATCGTCTGATGGAATTTGGAAAGAAACATCTGAATGATGTGTTTACATTGGATGGCATCCAAAGGGTAAGCGCCAGAGATAAAATCCTGCGTGAGATTATTTCTAACCTGCTTATGCACCGTGACTTTTCCAGCGGATATATACCGAAACTCGTCATTGAGCGGGACAGGATTACAACAGAAAATGCCAACCTTGCACATGGGCACGGAAACTTGAATCTGAAAACATTCAGGCCATTCGCAAAAAATCCGCCGATAGCAAAGGTTTTCCGGGAAATTGGACTTGCTGATGAGCTTGGAAGTGGCATGCGCAACAGCTATAAATATACGAAGATGTATTCTGGCGGAGAGCCTGTCTTTACAGAGGCAGATGTTTTTACGATAGTGATTCCCCTTTCCGAGGCGGCAACGGCTACAGTTGGACCGGCTACAGCACTTGCTTCAAGGGAACAAGATAAGGAGCAAGTCACAATACAAGATCTTATTCAATTTTGTTCCATACCTCGTAGCCGGAAAGAAATGCAAAAATTTATGGGGCTGACCGGTAGAAGAAACTTTTCGGAAAAATATATAAAGCCTTTGCTTAATGCAGGAAAGATTGAAATGACGATACCTGATAAGCCAAACAGTAAGAATCAGAAATATAAAAAAGTGAACATTAAAGATTGAAAAGCGGAAACCGGACATTCAATATACAATTTTGATTGTAACAATAGGTATGTCAATCAAAAGGCGCTGTCTTTATGCGACAGCACCTTTTTCAAATTCAGATGCGACTTCGCCGCGACAAACTCAAGATTTGATTACGACCGAGTGTCATTCGTCATAAACTTTGGCTATTCACAGGATTCTCGGCGGGACGCCTTGTTCAGGACGTCCCCTACGAAATCGCATACAGGCGATGAGAGGGTTACTAATTTTCAAATCCGATTTTGCATAGAGTGTACAAGATGAATAAAATGGCCTGAACCCGCTTTTTTTGCTATAATAAAGATATTATGCAGAAGGGAAGGGCTAGTGTATGGAATTAGAAGAATGTCGCCGGGAAATCGACGTATTGGACCGGGATTTGACGAAAATACTGGAACGGCGCATGCAGGTCGTCGCCGAAGTCGCCGCCTATAAGAAGGAGCATCATATGGAAATCTATGACCCCCGCCGGGAACGGCAGGTTCTGGATAAGATCGCCAATCTGACCGTCCAGAAAGAATTGTCGCCGTATCTGCGGCGTATTTATCAGTGCATCATGGATGAGAGCAAGAAATACGAACGGGAGCATATGGGGCTGTGAAGATGGAACAAATCGTAGTACGAGGCATTGCGGAACGCCTCTTATTTGAAGCGCCCGATTCGGATTACCGCGTCTTCCGCCTGCACGATGAAGACGATGATGCGACGTATACCGTCACCGGCCACGGGACGAAACCCCTCGTCGGCGACCGCCTGGAAGTGAAGGGCCACTGGGTCCAGCATAAGCGCTATGGCCGCCAGTTCGCCGCTGACGGCTGGAGCCGCATCATCCCCGAATCGGTCGACGGCATCGAACGCTTCCTGGGCAGCGGCGCCGTCAAGGGCATGGGACCGGCCCTGGCTCACCGCGTCGTTGCAGCCTTTGGCAAGGATACCATGGCCGTACTGGAAAAAGACCCGCAGCGGCTCCTGGAAGTCGAAGGCATCGGCCCTAAGAAGCTGGCTGTCATTACGGAATCCTTCTATGAAGAGAAACAGGTCAACGACATCGCCTATGACCTGGAACAGCACGGCGTCGCCGGCCGTTATGCCAGCCGGCTCTTGCAGAAATACGGCGACGACGTCCACTACGTCCTGACGGAAGAACCGTACCGCATGATCGCCGAAATCGACGGCATCGGCTTCAAGACGGCCGACCAGATCGCCCTGGCCTACGGCATGGACCGGCAGGACCCGCAGCGCCTCAGCGCTGGCCTGACCTATGTCCTGCGGACGATGACCCAGAATGGCCACGTCTGTATCCCAGATACGGAACTGGTCCGGCGGGCGGCTTTCATCCTCCAGGCTGATGCCTTGGGGCTGCACGACATCCTCCGGGAAGCCATCGAAGTGGGCCAGCTCTGTACGGCCGATTTTGAAGGGACTTTGTACGTCTACACGCCGGAAGCCTATGAAGAAGAGGAATATATTGCCGGGCGCATCGGCGAAATGGGGAATATGAAGCCCCTGCCCATGAAGACCCACGTCCAGCTCTTCCTCGACCGCTGGCAGGATGCGCGCCATTTCGAGCTGGCCGACAAGCAGCGCGAAGCCGTAGAGAAATCCCTGCAGTCCGGCATGACCGTCATCACCGGCGGTCCTGGGACGGGCAAGACGACTGTCGTCCAGACCATCATCCGCCTGGCCGAACAGGAAGGCCTGCGCATCCTGCTCTGCGCACCGACGGGACGGGCGGCCAAGCGCCTGGCCGAAACGACGCAGCGCAAGGCCAAGACCATCCACCGCCTGCTCGTTCCCGACGGCCACGTCGGGGCCATGCAGGTCTTTGAATACAACGAGACGAAGATGCTGCCGGCCGACCTGGTCATCGTCGATGAAGTATCCATGCTCGACATGGAAATGATGTACCATCTTCTCAGCGCTCTGAAGCCGCAGTGCCGCTGCATCCTCGTCGGCGACGCCGACCAGCTGCCGTCGGTCGGGGCCGGCGCCGTCCTGCACGACATCATCGCGTCCGGTCAGGTCCCGGTCGTCCGTCTGGATACAATTTTCCGCCAGAAAGAAGGGGGCCGCATCGTCACCAATGCCCATCTCATCAACAGCGGCCGCCTGCCCGTCGTCAATGAAGACACGGAATTCCGCTTCGTCGAAATCGAAAACGAAGCCGACGGCGCCGAAAAGATAAGCGCCCTTTATAATAGCGAATTATTGGAAACAGGGGATAAGTTCGCCGTCCAGGTCTTGTCGCCGATGTATAAGAACCCTTGCGGCGTCGATAACCTCAATCAGCTCATCCAGGACCGGTTCAATCCGCCGGCTGAAGGCAAGGCCGAACTGAAAGGGAAGAACGTCGTCTTCCGCGTCGGCGATAAGGTCATGCAGAAGCACAATGACTATGAAAAAGGCGTCTTCAACGGCGATATGGGTGAAATCTTTGCCATCCAGAAGGATATGGTCTATGTCCGCTATCCCGAACAGGATGTCAAATACGAAGGCCAGGAAGTCGATGAAATCACCCTGGCCTATGCCATTACCGTCCACAAGAGCCAGGGCAGTGAATACCACACGGTCATCATGGTCCTGGTCAACAGCCACGCCATCATGCTCCAACGCAACCTCTTCTATACGGCCGTCACCCGGGCCAAGCGCAAAGTCATCCTCGTCGGCACCAAGCGGGCCGTCCAGACAGCCGTCCAGAACCAGCGCACGAGCCGCCGCTTCACGCTGCTCATCCCGCGCCTGCAAGGAGAACTCATCGTCTAGGGAGGGAAGACCATGTCCCTGATCACGCAGCTTTTCAACCTCTTATATCCGCCGCGCTGTCCGTCCTGCGGCGCCAGGGTGGCCCATGATGGCGACTGGTGCCCGGCCTGCCTGGCCGCCATCTGGCATCCCCGGCGCATCAACAAGCCGACGGCTGTGAGGCACCTCAGCGCCTGTTACTGCCTGGCCGATTACCGCGGTGCCATGCGCCATGTCCTGCACGACATCAAATATAACGGCAAGCCAGGGAAGTGCCGGGCCTGCCGGACCCTGCTCGACCGCTTCCCCTGGCCGGAACGGTTCGCCCGCATCGACGTCGTCGTCCCCGTGCCGCTGGCACCGGAAAAATTACAGCGCCGCGGCTTCAACCAGGCCGAAGCCCTCTTTCGCGACTGGGCCTCGGCCCGCTGGAACTGGTGCGACGCCTTGCAGCGCCTGCGGCCGACGAAAATCCAATGGCAGCTCCGGCGGGACGAGCGGACCGAGAATGTCCACGATGCCTTTGCCGTCAAAGAAACCATCGACGTCGGTAAAAAACACATCCTCCTCGTTGAGCAAAGATGCTTGGGATTGATACAATATTGGGAACGGTGTGCATAGCGGAAATGTCCATATATAGCGAGGTCTTGGCAAACGTCGGCAGATGGCCGGCATTTTTTATGCTTTGAAATGCGGGTGGAATCAGAAGGAATCGTATAAGTTCTTAACAGCACTATGAATATGCTATTAACGATAGTAATGGCATCGTTAATGACATAGAAAAATAGTTATCGCGTTATCTGACTAGTTTTCTATTGTTCGGTAGTATTACTATGGATAGGATAAAAAATGTAGTACAATATTATTATCAATGAAAAGTGCGTTATCGTCTGGACGAGGTGATAATTCATGCGGGTTTACAATTATGCATCTTTTGCTGAGGTGTTTTCGAAAGGCATTATCAAACCTAATATGACTAAAGTTGCCAAAATCTTATTTGAGCCAATCATTAGTCTTGGAGACTGTGTCAATAGACGTGGGGAGCCATATACCATCGATAATAAGTCGGCAAGCCTTTGGTATAAACAAGAAGCAGACATTCCAGGCAATTTGAAAAAAGCAGCGAATGATGGTCGTGTATATAAGGGAATAGGGAAATATTTTACTGATGAAGTTTTGGACAAAGTCCTTAGTGGGGTTAAGGCCGATGATATGATGAATGACTTGCTAAATCTCATCAAGGAATCAGATTTGTCTGAAATGGAAAAAGGTGATTTAAATAAACTGTATGAGAATGGTGATTTGGGAGGATTTTTAGGTAGAGCGCTCTTGTATGCCATATTGCAAAACAATATGAAAAAGGATGCATCTTATGAGGACTATTCGAAAACAGCCCAGGCAACAGCCGCAGATATTAACCATGAAATAGAAGCTTTCAGGCAGTTTGTTGGGCAATTCAAAAAGCCTGCTCCACTGTCTCCACCTTTAACTATTGCAACAGAAGAAATGAAATATGTAACAGAGCTATTCCGCGTTTATCAGGAAAAAACAGGAGTGGAATGTAATTGTGTAAAGGATCTCGATTCATGTCCTAATATGAAAAAGAATTTTAATAGACAGAGAAAAGATTACTATTTAGCAGAAACTATTAGGAGGGGACTTCGAGATACCGTAGCACCACAGGAGGAGGAAAATTTTGAGGCAGTAAAAGAAGAAATGTATGAAGGTGTCGTAACGACGGAAGAAAAAGATTATGCTTGTGGCTATGACAGAATGAACGCTGTAATGGAGCATGCGACATTGGTTGAGCTTTCTTCTAATTTACAAACAGTGACTCTGAATTGGATTGGACCAGGGGAAAAGAAGGGAATTTGTCATATGTTGGTCAATGATGAGAAACTCAGTTGGATAGAGGGTGATTAAGCTGCAAAAGGATATTTTCAATACATTCAGTATCTGTAACCAGGGTGAAACAGTAAGGAAAAACAAAGAAGTATTCAATACAGTTTTCGAAATGGAATTAAGAATTATGCTACTGATGAGTTCTGTACCAGAACTGTTTTTTTCGAGTACTCGTATATTGGCATTTGACTTCATCAATTGTTATGCAAAGGTTTTTGGTATAGCTCTTGAGAATCTGCATGGCAATAATGATTTTATGTATGCTGAAATGGCGGGAAGACGTTCGTTGATTACCGAAGCAATCAAGAAGTTAGTACGGCATGGAATATTGAAAGTCAAAAATAATCATGGATATCAGTATAAAATCACAGAATATGGATTGGAGATATCAAATGGCTTTCATAGTACATATGCACAGGAATACCGCAGGGTATCAAGGATTTCCGCGAAAAAATATAGTTGCAAAAATGATGAGGAATTGCTTCAAGAAATTCAGTATCGTCCTATTGCAAACTAAAGGGGTAAATGTTTATGTTTTACATAAAGTGGCTTAAGATTACTGCAAATCAAAAAGAATCAAGAATAGACTTTGCTCCGGGTCTGAATATAATTTATGGTCCATCCAATACCGGAAAAAGTATGGTGTTGGATTGTATAGACTATATGATGGGAGCCGGGACTCATCGATTCGATATCAATTTGAAAGTGGAGAAAATTCAAATAGGGATAGATGTCAATGGGGAAAGCCTTTCTATCAGCCGGGATATTAACACTAAATCTTTCGAAGTAATTAGTCATGTATACGGTATAGAAACAGCTACTTACAAGATAAAGGGAGGAAAAAAGAATCCACCTATTAATGATGTCTGGATGAAGCTTTTGGACATTCCTCTTGATACTAAGATTCTTAAAACGCAGGAAGGAAAACCGCAAGCTTTGACGGTTAGAACGTTTTATCATACGTTCATCATAGATGAGGACCGAATTCATGATAAAGCCAGTGTCCTTAAAGGAAAGCATGGATTGGGAGGAAAGGTAGGAACCCCGGCTTTAACCGCATTATTGTACCTGGGGACGGGTAATAACTATCTTCCAAAGTCGGCTTTTATTGATCCAAAAATAAAGAAAGCAAAAGATGAGGGAGTGCTGAAAATTGTCAACAGAGGCATGGGCTTCTTAGAAAGGCAAAAGTCATCTTTTGATGATACATTACCTTTGCTTCAACCCGTTGAATTGCAGAATAAAATCAATCAAACAATCGATGAAATCGGAGCTGCTAAAGGAATCCTTAAAGAAGCTTTGACCTCATGTCATGAAATTGGAGAGAAAATCAATAAAGTGATGCGGCAGATTTCAGAAGACGAGGTCTTGATGAATCGGAATCAACTCCTTTTATCACAATATAAGGCAGACATTAAACGCCTGACTTTTATTGCGGAAGGGAATATGGTTTCTAAAAAAATCAAAAAAGTAGAAAGATGTCCTTTCTGCAATGGAGAACTTCCTCATGAACATGAAGAGGACTGTATAGGTTCTGCTATTGCGGAAGAGCAAAAAATTGAGATTCAGGTCAAGGATTTGCAATCAGTCCAGGAATCTATACAGGAAGAATATGTTGCTTTAGAAAAGAAAAAAGATATGCTCATTAATCAGAGAAATGAGCAGGAAGAGAAAATACGAGGAGAACTTGAGCCTAAAATCCGGCAGTTGAAAAAGCAACTTGATGATTTTAAAACCTCATTGAGATTTGCTGAAATGAATACCATGGTTGACCAATTTTCAACATTTCTTAAGCAAGAACGTGATGCTGTTGAGAATGAAGAAACTACTGACATTCATTTGAATGTAAAAGAGAAATTCAAGGAGGTCTTTAAAGAACTCCTTGACACGGAAGTAGACGAACTTTTAAGATACTGCGATTATCAGAACTATTTGGATTCATATTTTGATATCGATAGCTATGATATTGTCGTTAATGGTCATGAAAAAAAGAGCCAAGGTAAAGGATTCCGTGCTTTTTTGAACACGATACTAGCTGTTGCAATGGAAAATTGTCTAGAAAAGATGGGGTATTATCATCCTGCGCTTTTTGTTGTAGATTCTCCGATCCTTTCATTAAAAGAAAAAGATTCAAAGAGAGATTCGTATGTTACGGAACCCATGAAAGAGCATTTGTTTAGATATTTTTTGATAAGGAAGAATTCTCCACAAACGATTGTTATTGAAAATGAAATTCCATCTATCGATTATGAAGGTGCAAACATTATTCACTTTACAAAAAATAAGGGGATAGGAAGATATGGCTTGATTGACGGATATCAAGAATAAACTATTTGCAATAGGTTTCTCACTAAGGTGAGGAGCCTATTTTTTTTGCCTTTTTTCAGCAAACCATTTTATTCCATTTTACGCCACTTCATGTCAATTACACGATTTTGATTTTGGAATAGACTATAGGCAGGCAAGGGAGAGAACCCCTGGCCACAAATAAATCGTAGTCCGAATAGCGCTATAAGGGCGGCGGTTGCATAAAGCAGACAGTACAGCCGATGGTTGTACTTTTCTGATCATGCATCCACCGTGTTTTTCTATGCCTATTTGGGCTGTCAGAAAACTGGCGCTGATGCTGTATCAGCGCCAGCTTTTTGTCTCCGCCGTTCTTCTCGGACGGAATGGAGACAAAAATGGACAAAAAACAGACAAGCAATGAGAAACGTTTTTACATTCCTCTGGAACTCACTCCAGAAACCGTCATCACCGAGGAGTACAAGGATTGTGAAGTCCGCTGGTCAAAAATCGGTTGCCGGAAGGTACGTACTATCCTGATTCCAGCAAACAAAGAGTAGTACTATGAATTCATGCGTCCGCTCTGGCGGGAAGATAAACGCCAGCAGCGGCATGGTGCCGATGAGATATCGGCAGACAAGGCGCAGGATGACTACGAGCTGGAGGTGCCTGACGACTTCAACTTAGAGGAAGAAGTCGTGAAGGAAGAGTTGCTGGCAGCACTGCGCCATGAACTGGCAGCTCTGCAGGATATCGACCGGACCATTCTGCTGATGATTGCCGATGGTTCCAGCGAAGCGGCGACCGGGAAGGCCGTCGGCTTGAGCCAGAAAGCGGTGAACAAGCGCAAACACAAGCTGTATGCACTCCTGAAGGAACATCTCAAAGACTTCCGTTAAGAAGAAAAAAGACCCGGTCACAAAAAATGTGGCCGGATTTTTTTTCGGAATCGGTACTTAACGATAACGCGGTTGTCCTATTACTGGTGAAGGGCGAACGAAGAAGCTCTTCAGGAAGGAGGCAGACAGATGATTCACACACAGACACCTAAAAATCTGGCTCAGCAGCAAAAGCTGGACCGGGAACTGGCGGCGGTGCTGATGGCCATCAGCGTCACGACCCGCAGTATTGCCAGGAACATCCATCTCTTATCAATGCAAAGACATGTGAAAGGAGTCAATCCGTATGACAAACGATGAACTGCAGAAACTGGCAGCGGCCCTGACCGATTGCGGCAAGGCGCTGCTGAAGATTTCCGAGGCCATGGCGGTGAAAGAAGATAATCCGCCAGATTCAGAAGCAAAATCAAAAAAAGCGGAAAAGCCGCTGACACTGGAAGATGTCCGCAAAGTCGCTGCCGACAAGGCTCGCAAGGGATTCACATCAGAAGTCCGCAGTCTCATCCAGAAGTACGGGGCGGACAAGCTGTCCGGCATTGATGCGGCGCAGTACGAAGCATTTCTGAAGGAAATGGAGGTGATTGGCCATGCCGGATAAACACGCGGTGCTGTCCGCATCTTCCTGTTATCGTTGGCTGGCCTGCCCGCCGTCTGCGAAGGAATGTGCCAAGCTGCCGGATACCTCCAGTGAATTCGCCCGCCAAGGAACAGATGCCCATACGCTCTGCGAATTCAAGGTGAAGACGGCGCTGGGACAGAAGCTGGAAGATCCGACGAAATCCCTGACGTACTTTGATGAGGAGATGGCGGACTGCACCGATGAATACGCGCAGTTCGTCATGGAATGCCTGGCATCGGCTAAAGCATCCTGCAAGGATCCGCTGATCATGATTGAACAAAGGTTGGACTTTTCCAAGTGGGTACCCGGCGGATTCGGAACAGGCGACTGTCTCATCGTGGCCGACGATACTTTGACGGTCATCGATTACAAGCACGGTCTGGGAGTCCTGGTGGATGCCGAGAAGAATCCGCAGATGATGTGTTATGCCCTCGGTGCGCTAAAACTGTTCGATGGCATCTATGATATACGCCAGGTATCCATGACCATCTTCCAGCCCCGCCGGGACAACGTCAGTACCTGCACCATGAGCAAGGAAGAGTTGCTCCAGTGGGCCGAAACGGTGCTGAAGCCCGCAGCGGAACTGGCGGCCAAAGGCGAAGGGGAGTACAAGGCTGGCGACCATTGCCGTTTCTGCAAGATTAAGGCGACATGCCGCAAGAGGGCTGAATATAACCTGGAACTGGCCCGGTATGATTTCGCCGTCCCATCCACGCTGCAGGATGAAGAAATCGAAGCCGTCCTTTCTAAGGCTGATGAACTGGTGAACTGGGCCGGAGATGTCAAAGAATACGCTTTGCAGCAGGTCCTGTCCGGCAAGCAGTGGGACGGATGGAAACTGGTCGAAGGACGGTCGAACCGCCGCTACGTAAGTGAAGAAGCAGTCGCCGCCAAAGTGGAAGACGCGGGCTTCGACCCATATGAAAAGAAGCTGCTCGGCATCACGGCGATGACGAAACAGCTCGGCAAGAAGAGGTTCGAAGAATTGTTGTCAGATTTAGTTGAAAAGCCGCAGGGCAAGCCAGTCTTGGTGCCGGAATCGGATAAACGCCCGGCCATGCACACCGCGGCAGACGATTTCAATATTGAAAATTAGGAGGAATTTATCATGACAAAAAAATTTACTAATCCTTGTAAGGTAATCACAGGAGTCAATACCCGCTGGTCTTATGCAAATGTTTGGGACCCGAAGTCTATCAATGGTGGTACGCCGAAGTATAGTGTATCTCTCATCATTCCGAAGTCCGATACGGAAACGGTCGAAAGCGTCCGAGCTGCTATCAAGGCTGCCTATGATGAAGGCCAGGGCAAACTCAAAGGTAATGGTCGGGTGGTACCGGCTCTCGAAGCTATCAAGACCCCGCTCCGTGACGGCGACTTGGAACGCCCTGGTGATGATGCGTATAAAGACAGCTTCTTCGTCAATGCCAATTCGGCTACCAAGCCGGGCATCGTCGATGCCGACTGCCAGAATATCTTGGAACGCTCTGAAGTCTATTCTGGCGTCTATGGCCGTGCGTCCATCAACTTCTATGCCTTCAACAGCAATGGCAACAAGGGTATTGCCTGCGGCCTGAACAACCTGCAGAAAATCCGTGACGGCGAACCCCTCGGCGGCAAACCCCGTGCAGAAGATGATTTTGCTACGGCTGACGATGATGATTTCCTGGCATAAGGAGGCGCGATTATGGAAACTGTGATGAGACTGATTCTGGATGGCCTGTACTGCCTGGTTGCACTGTGCGCCGGCGGGTTCTTCGTGGCCATGATCTATACAGATATCAAAAAAGACCAGCGGGATGAAGAAATGGCCCGGCACCGGGAAGAACGGGAAGAAGAATATCATCGCAAGCAGATGGAATCCTTCCGGAACAAGTAGTAGTGAATAGCGGCGGCGGGGCCTTGTGCCTCGCCGTTTTTTTTTTTCGAGGTGAAGAGTATGAAAACCATCAGTATCGATATTGAAACATTCAGCGATGTCAGCCTGGCTAAATGCGGCGTGTACAAATACGCAGAATCGCCAGCCTTTGAACTTCTTCTCTTTGGTTATGCCGTGGACGGTGGCGAGGCACAGGTCGTTGACCTGGCGCGGGGAGAACGCATCCCGGATGATATCCTGGATGCCCTGACCGATGAATCTGTCACTAAGTGGGCGTTCAATGCCAGTTTTGAACGAGTCTGCCTGTCGCGATACCTGCGTGACCTGGGAATGAGCCTGGATCCGTTCCATGACCATCATCCGCTTTCCCGGGATTGTGCCAGGTTCCTCAATCCGACGGGATGGAAATGCTCCATGGTCTGGTCGGCCTACATGGGCCTGCCGCTTTCCCTGGAAGGCGCAGGGGCCGTGCTGAAGCTGGACAGCCAGAAGATGAAGGAAGGCAAAGACCTGATTCGATATTTCTGCGTTCCCTGCAAGGAAACCAAATCGAATGGCGGCAGGACAAGAAACCTTCCTCAGCATGACTTAGACAAATGGACCTTGTTCAAGTCCTATAACAAACGGGATGTGGAAGTGGAAATGGCCATCCAGGAGCGCTTGAAGAAGTATCTCGTACCGCAGCAGGTATGGGATGAATATCATCTCGATCAGGAAATCAACGACCGGGGCATCGCCATTGACCGGACACTGGCTGAAAATGCCATCGCCATCGATGCCCGCAGCCGGGACAGCCTGATGGCTGCGCTGAGAGAAAAGACGGGCCTGGAGAATCCGAATTCCGTTATTCAGATGATCGGCTGGCTGGAACGGCATGGGATGAAGACCGATTCTTTGGGAAAGAAGCAGGTACAGGAACTGCTGAAGACGGCAGAAGAACCGCTGCGCAGTGTACTGCTGCTCCGGCAGAAGCTGGCCAAATCCTCAGTCAAAAAATACCAGGCCATGGAAATGACGGCCTGCGAGGATAGCCGGGCCAGAGGCATGTTCCAATTCTATGGGGCCAACCGGACCGGGCGATTTGCCGGTCGGCACATCCAGCTGCAGAATCTGCCCCAGAACCATCTGCCGGATCTCGCAGAAGCTCGGGAATTGGTACGCCAGGGAAATTATGAAGCCCTGAACCTTCTGTATGATTCCATCCCCAATGTCCTTTCCCAGCTGATTCGTACGGCCTTTGTACCCCGGCAGGGGCTGAAGTTTGTTGTATCGGATTTTTCGGCCATTGAAGCCAGGGTGTTGTCGTGGCTGGCAGGAGAAACCTGGCGCTCAGACGTGTTTGCCAGGAATGGCGATATCTATTGTGCTTCGGCCAGCTCCATGTTCGGCGTTCCCGTGGAAAAACATGGCGTCAATGGCCATCTCCGGCAGAAGGGGAAAATCGCAGAACTGGCCCTTGGTTATGGCGGCTCCGTAGGTGCGCTGAAGGCCATGGGAGCCCTGGACATGGGCCTTACAGAAAACGAGCTGTATCCTCTGGTGCAGTCCTGGCGGTCGGCCAATCCGCATATCGTCGATTTCTGGTGGCAGGTAGATGCCGCCGTGAAGACGGCCATCAAGGAACATATCCCCATGCGGGCCGGCTGCATCTGCTTCCTCTGCCAGAGCGGCATGCTGTTCATCCAGCTCCCAAGCGGACGGCGGCTTTCCTATGTGAAGCCCCGGATAGGCGAGAACCGTTTCGGCGGGGAATCCGTCACCTATGAGGGCGTTGGCGCAACGAAGAAGTGGGAACGGCTAGAGAGCTACGGCCCGAAGTTCGTGGAAAACATCGTCCAGGGCATCAGCCGCGATATCCTCTGCTATGCCATGCAGACGTTGCGGTGCTGCGCCATCGTCGGCCATGTCCATGATGAACTGATCATCGAATGCCGCCGGGATGCCAGTGTCGATGTCATCTGCGAGCAGATGGGACGTACACCTCCGTGGGCCGAAGGATTGTTGCTTCGGGCAGACGGATACGAATGTGAATTTTATCAAAAAGATTGAAATGGAGGTACTTAAAGCAGTGGATTCTGTCCTGTTACTGATAGAGGACGAGTTCCTCGGAAATTTTAACGAAAGGTGGAATCCGCTATGAAGAATTTGATTCCTGAAGATGATTACGGTGTGTTTGCTGACCCGAAAGGAGTAGCCAGGGTCGATAGCCTGTTTGTCGCTGCAACTTTTGAAAAAGGCCATCGTCACGTATTGCGGGATATCGCCAGAATCATTGAGCCCAGATCTGGGCTCAGTGAAAATTTCATTCATGACAATTTTATACTCAGTACCTACAAAGATGCCAGAGGAAGGAAACTGCCGCGTTACCTGCTGACCCGTGATGGCTTCACGATGCTGGTCATGGGCTACACAGGTCCGAAGGCGATGCACTTCAAGGAACTCTACATCCAGCGTTTCAACGAGATGGAACAATGTGTCCGGTCACTCCTGTCTGCCCGGCAGGAATTCCCGATGCTGACGGATATGATCTGCTGCCTGCATGAAAGCCCGAAGCCGTACCACTTCAGCAACGAATGCGACATGCTGAACCGCATCGTTCTCGGCATGTCTGCCAAGCAGTTCCGGCTGGCCAACGGCATTGAAAAAGGGCAGAGCATCCGGCCTTATCTGACCGCGCAGCAGATTCATGCGCTGGACCGGCTGCAGCACCTGGATTACGGCCTGCTGTATTCCTGTCCGGATTTCCAGCAGCGCAAACAGATGCTCATGAACTATTACAAGACGGAACTGGAGGGATGAGGCATGTTTTACGTCAAGGAACCGATTAACGATGCCATGGAGGTCACGGTTGAAATCAGCGATGAGAATGTATTTTGCCGCTGCCCGGTTTGCGGCAGGGAAGTGCTGGTGGATTTGGAGGAAGTCCTGGGCGACGGGAAAGGCGACCTGTCCGGAACAGCCGTCCTGTGCGAAGACTGCTCCCGGGAACTGATGGAGGTGCGTGATGGAGATGGATCCGAAACGTAATGCGGAATACTACCCGGACCCGACAGCCTATCAGGCCATCCGGAATGCGGAACCGGCAAGGTTCCCGTTCCGGCCCGTGGTGTATGTCTGCTCGCCCTATGCCGGAAATGTGGATGCCAATACAGCCAGAGCGAGGAAATACTGCCGCTATGTGACAGATCAGGGAGGCATTCCGCTGGCTCCGCATCTGTATCTGCCCCAGTTCCTGGATGAAAAGACGGAGCGTGACCTGGCCCTTTTCATGGATATCGCCCTTCTGTCCAAGTGTGCGGAACTCTGGGTGTTCGGCGATGTCGTCTCGGACGGGATGCAGAAAGAAATCGAGTATGCCAGACGCAAAAGGAAGCCCGTCCGGTATATCAAGGAGGTTTAAGAATCATGGAATTTACCCTTTATACGGCTGCTGTTACGGGGGCAGAGGCCAATTGCTGTTATCCGGAACAGCGGAAAATCGGCTGTGCGGAAGACCTTGAAGCAGCGGCTGCGTTTGACCATGTCTGTGTGGCATTCAAAAATGATTACCGGAAACGGGAGAACTTTCTCTCATCGGATGTTCTAGTCATGGACTGCGATAATTCGCATACGGAAAATCCTGCTGAATGGATGACCATGGAGAAATTCCTGGCCATGATACCGGAGGTCTCGGTGGCCATCGTCCCATCACGGAATCACATGAAGCCCAAAGACGGGAAGTGTGCCAGGCCGCGCTTCCATGTTTATTTTGGGATTCCCAGAATCACAGAGGAACCGTGCTATACGGAGCTGAAACGGGCTGTTTATCACGCATATCCTTTTTTCGATGAAGCGGCCCTGGATGCAGCCCGTTTCATCTATGGCTGCCCGGCTGAGAAGGTGCTGTGGCAGAATGGGAAAATGACAATTGACCAGGTGCTGAAGGCCCGGGAAGCCGGGACACACAGCATTCCCCAGGGACAGCGCAATAATACCATGAGCCGCTTTGCCGGCCGGGTCATCAAACGGTATGGAGCAACAGAGAGGGCATACTCTATTTTTCTTGAAGAAGCCGAAAAATGCGACCCGCCGCTTGCTGATTCGGAACTCAATAAAATCTGGCAGAGTGCTGTGCGTTTTGGTGAGCGCATTGCCAGACAGGAAGGGTACGTCAGTCCGGAACAGTACAATAACGATTTTGCCAGTCAGGGCAGCCTGAAGCCGGAAGACTACTCGGATATCGGTCAGGCCAAAGTGCTGAAGCGGGAATATGGTGATGAGCTGCGGTATACGGAAAGTACCGATTTCCTTCGGTACAACGGTATCTATTGGGCTGAATCCCATCAGGAAGCCATCGGCGCGGTGGAAGAATTCCTGGAACTGCAGCTGGCAGATGCCAGGGACCAGATGGAAGCTGGCAGAAAAGCGCTGCAGGAAATGGGCGTTGCGGCAGAACTCATCGATAAGGGCGGCCGGATGCTGGAGAAAGTCATCGAAGGCAATCAGCAGAAAGCCTTCCAGTCCTACCAGGCGGCTTTGGCATATTATGCCTTTGTCATGAAGCGGCGGGACATGCGCTATATCATTTCGGCCCTGCAGGCCCTGAAGCCGATGCTGCTCATTCCCATCCAGGCCCTGGATGCGGATGAATTCCTGCTCAACACGCCTTCGTTTACGTATGATCTGCGGCAAGGGATGGCGGGCAGGCGGAATCACCGTCCGGAAGATTATATTACCAAATGTACCGCTGTCGATCCAGGAGAGAAAGGGGAAGCGGTCTGGCAGCAGGCTCTGGGCGAGTTTTTCACAAGCGACCAGGAGCTGATTGATTACGCCCAGGAAATCTGCGGACTCATGGCCATTGGCAAAGTGTATGTGGAAGCCCTGGTCATTGCCTATGGCGATGGACGGAACGGGAAATCTACCTACTGGAACTCCATCGCCCGGGTGCTGGGTAGCTATTGTGGCGGCATTTCTGCGGATGCCCTGACGGCGAACTGCAAGCGTAACATCAAGCCGGAAATGGCGGAACTCAAGGGCAAGCGCATGGTCATCGCAGCCGAGATGGAAGAAGGCGTCCGGCTTTCCACTTCCGTCCTGAAGCAGCTCTGCTCTACGGATGAAGTTGGCGGCGAAAAGAAATACAAGACGCCATTTACCTTTGTGCCGACCCATACGCTGGTCCTGTATACTAACCATCTGCCGCGCGTCGGAGCCAGTGATGAAGGGACATGGCGCCGGCTTATCGTCATCCCCTTCAAGGCACAGTTTGAAGGACATGGTGAAATCAAGAACTATGCGGATTATCTGGTGGAAACGGCTGGCCCCGCTATCCTGCGCTGGATCATCGAAGGGGCGGAGAAGGTCATTGCCAGCGAGTACCATCTGACCATGCCGAAATGTGTGCGGGATGCTATCCAGGAATACCGCGGGCAGAATGACTGGCTTCGTCATTTTCTGGAAGACTGCTGCGATGTGGATCCATCATGCCAGGAAAAGTCCGGGGCGCTTTATACGGCCTACCGCTTGTACTGCCAGCAGATGAATGAGTATACCCGCAGCACGACGGATTTCTATGGAGCCCTGGAGAAAGCCGGGTTCGACAGGCGCAAGCGGAAAGCAGGGTATTTCATTTACGGATTGAAACTGAAAGTCACAGATTTCTTGTAAGAAAAGGGAAGGGTGCAGGTCGGTGCAGGTCTAGCCATAAACTCCCTTTAGGGCTGAAAAATAGAAAAAATGCCTTTAAGGAAAGTTTGCGGAACGACCTTCAACGACCTGCACCCCTGTAAAAAAGAGGTGATACTGATGCGTGAAAAAGAGATAGAACATCATCTGGTGATGGAAACCAGGAGGGCAGGCGGTATGGCATTGAAGTTTGTTTCGCCATCGTTTTCCGGCATGCCGGACCGCTTGGTCCTATTGGGTGATGGGAAGATGGGCTTCGTGGAAGTGAAGGCACCTGGGCAGAAGCCGCGGCCGCTGCAGCTGAGGCGCCATGCCATGCTGCGGAGACTGGGCTATCAGATCTTCGTCCTGGATGCCATGGAGGACATCCCCGCTGTCCTGAAGGCCATCGCCCACACGCCCGATGGGAAAGGGGGCGGAGGTGCATGAAGTTCATGCCGCATGAATATCAGAAATACGCCATCGAATATATCAAGTCCCATCCCGTCACGGCCCTGTTCCTGGACATGGGCCTTGGCAAGACGGTGACGACGCTGACGGCCATCCGGGACCTGATGTATGACACCTTTGAAGTACAGAGGGTGCTGGTTGTCGCTCCGCTGCGGGTGGCGAGAGACACCTGGCCGGATGAAATCAAGAAGTGGGATCACCTGAAATGTCTTTCCTGTTCCGTTGTGGTCGGCAGCGTAGCAGAACGGAGAAGAGCCTTGCAGCAGGATGCGGATATCTATATCGTGAACCGCGAGAACCTGGTTTGGCTCTATGAGAATAGCCGCCTTGATTTCGATATGGTCGTCCTGGATGAGCTGTCGAGTTTCAAGAACCACCAGTCGAAGCGGTTCCGGGCCATGAAGGCTTTGCGCCCCAGAGTGAAACGCATCGTCGGCCTTACGGGAACGCCCAGCGGCAATGGTTTGATGGACCTTTGGGCCGAGTTCCGCATCCTGGATATGGGAAAGCGGCTGGGGAGATATATCAGCCAGTACCGGAACCTGTACTTCCAGCCGGATAAGCGCAATGGCATGGTGGTATATTCCTACAAACCTATGTCGGGAGCGGAAGAAGCCATCTATCACCAGATTGCCGACATCACCGTGTCCATGAAGGCGACTGATTACTTGAAGATGCCGGAGCTGGTGAGCGTAGCGAAGGAAGTCAGCCTGAGCAAGAAAGAAAAGGAACGGTATGATGAACTGAAGAAATTCCTGGTGCTGGAACTTCCAGGCTGCGAGATCACAGCCGCCAATGCCGCGTCGCTTACCTTGAAACTTTCGCAGATGGCGAACGGCGCCATTTATACAGATGACAAGGATGTGGTGACCATCCATGACCGGAAGCTGGATGCCTTGGAAGACCTGGTGGAAAGCGCCAACGGGAAACCGGTCCTGGTAGCCTATTGGTTCAAGCACGATAAAGAACGTATCCAGCAGCGGATGGAAGCCCGGGAGCTGAAGGAGCCGCAGGACTTCGCCGACTGGAATGCAGGAAAGATTCCCGTGGCTCTTATCCATCCGGCCTCTGCCGGACACGGGCTGAACCTTCAGCAGGGCGGTTCCATCCTGGTCTGGTTCGGCCTGACCTGGAGCCTGGAACTGTACCAGCAGACCAACGCCCGGCTCTGGCGGCAGGGGCAGGCGGACAAGACGGTCATCATACAGCACATCGTAGCCAAGGACACGATTGATGAACGCATCCTGAAAGTCTTGGAACACAAAGACGGAACCCAGGCCGCACTGATCGAGGCGGTGAAAGCTGACCTGGGCATGACGGAAACAGAAAATGGGGGTATACTATGAAGCAGGACTTGGAAGGAGAAGAAAAGCGTATGGAAGCCAAAGCGTACCTGGAACAGGCACGGAACATCAACATACAGATAGACAGCAAGCTGGAGCAGGTATCCGCCTTGCGGCAGCTGGCCATCAAGGCGTCATCGACACTCAGCCCGGTGCCACCGAGCGGGACACCCAACCCGCACCGTCTGGAAGAAACCATCGCTCGCATGATGGATATGGAACATGAAGTGGATGAAGCCATCGATGGCTTGGTCGAACTCAAGGCAGACATCATGAAGGCCATCAGCCGGGTGCCGGATGCCCGGGAACGGGTCGTACTGGAACTCCGCTACCTGGCCTTCAAAGACTGGGCATCCATTGCCGATGCTCTCGGGCTTCATATCCGCCAGGTGTACCGCCTGCATGACGAAGCCCTGAAACACATCGAGATTCCTGGCGAATGTCACTGAATGTCACTAAAGCAGCACTTGATGTCACTGGCTTCTGTAAGATATACTATAATCAGCAAGAAAAGAATGAAGGACCGAGGCTTGAACGCCATCGGTCCTTTTTTGATGCCGGAGATGATACGAATGCCAAGAAGACCGCAGACACCGTGCAAGTATCCGGGATGTCCGAGACTGGTGCCATATGGAAGGAAGTATTGTGATGAACATGAACGGCAGTGCCGGAGCGAACGGAAGAGTGCGGTGCTGCGTGGCTACGGGAGAGAGTGGCAGAAAGCCAGGAAGTTCTTCCTGAAACGTCATCCCTGGTGCATCCGCTGCAAAGAAAAGGGACGGCTCGTTCCGGCAACCGTCGTGGATCATATCAAGCCGCACCGCGGCGACCCGGATTTGTTCTGGGATGAAAAGAACTGGCAGCCCCTTTGCAAGAGCTGCCATGACCATAAGACGATGACCGAAGACCGGGACATCGAGTACAGGTACTGAAAGACAAGCGGGGCGGGGGGGGGGGATGCAAATCTCTGCAGCCCTTCCGTCCATGACCGCCGCCCCCTCAAATGGGAAAAACCGCGAAATTCATAAGGGGGGATATAAGGACGGTCTTCAACCGAATATCAGGCAGCTCCAGGCTTCTGGCCCGGAGCTTTTTTATTGCTAGGAAGAAGGGAACCTTCATGAATGACTGCCAGCGCAGGCAGATTGAAGCCATGCGGAAACAGGGGATGGGATACAAGGCCATCGCCCGGGAAACGAAGCTGTCACGGGACAGCGTACGGAATTATTGCCGCTGGCATCATCTGAACGGATACGGAGCCGCCATTGCCGCGGCATCCAGAAAGGAAACCGTGTATGAAGACATCGGATATGGAATGGAAAGTCCTGTCCATCGGCCAGCTGAAGCCTGCGGCATATAACCCAAGGAAGCAGCTGAAGCCTGGCGACAAGGAATATGAAAAAATCAAGCACTCCATCCAGGAGTTCGGCTATGTGGAACCCATCATCGTCAACTATGATATGACCGTCATCGGCGGGCATCAGCGCCTGACTGTGCTGAAAGAACTGGGCTATGAAGAAGTCCAGTGTGTGGTTGTCCATATCGAAGACGAACACAAGGTCAAGGCCCTCAATATCGCCCTCAATAAAATCACCGGCGCCTGGAACGAACAGCTCCTGGCCGACCTCATCGTGGATTTGCAGAGCGTCGATTTCAATGTAGACCTGACGGGCTTTGAAGCCCCGGAAGTGGAGCAGCTCTTTTCCAAAGTCCACAACAAGAAAGTGAAAGAAGATGACTTCGATGTGGACGGAGAACTGGAACAGCCGGCTATGGCCAAGGCAGGAGATATATGGCTCCTAGGGGAACACCGCGTCATCTGCGGCGATGCCACGCTGCCGGAAACCTGCACACGGCTGATGGACGGCAAGAAAGCCAATCTGGTGCTGACGGATCCTCCGTACAATGTGGACGTGGAAGAAACGGCCGGGAAAATCAAGAACGACAATATGCCGGACGATAAATTCTATCAGTTCCTGTTCAGCTCCTTCGTCAACATGGAGCAGAACATGGAACGGGATGCATCCATCTATGTGTTCCATGCCGATACGCAGGGGCTGAACTTCCGCAAGGCATTCAAGGACGCAGGCTTCTACCTGTCCGGCTGCTGCATCTGGAAGAAGAACGCCCTGGTCCTGGGCCGCAGTCCGTACCAGTGGCAGCACGAGCCGTGCCTGTTCGGCTGGAAGCTGAACGGGAAGCACCAGTGGTATTCCGACCGCAAGCAGACAACCATCTGGGAATATGACCGGCCGAAAGCCAGCAAGGAACATCCGACCATGAAGCCCGTGGCGCTCATGGCCTATCCCATACAGAACTCGTCCATGAGCCACTGCATCGTCCTGGACCCGTTCCTCGGATCCGGCTCCACGCTCATGGCCTGCCAGCAGACGGACCGCATCTGTTATGGCATCGAGCTGGACGAGAAGTTCGTCGATGTCATCGTGAAGCGGTATATCAGCGAGTGCGGGAGTGAAGGCGTGTTTGTACTGCGTGGGAATGAGAAAATTCCCTATGATAAAGTGCAAGAATGACTTGCTATTATCGGCGTTCAGAGTGATATATGTACTAGCAAAACAAGGAGGTACATAGACCATGACAATTCAGATGAACCTGAACGACCGCAAGGAACTGGCCAGACGGCTGATTCCTTTCAACCATAACGAAAAGCTTCATTACACCGGGACGCCGGCCTTTGCCTACGAAGGGCAGGGCTTCCGCATCCTTCGCAGCGGCGATATCGAATGCGATGATGAAAAGACAGAAGCTGCCATCACGGCTTTCCTGCAGGAAGCCGGAATCCTTCCGCAGCCGGAACCGGAAGAAGGAACAAAAACCGAAGTAACGCAAGAACCGACACAGCAGGATGAAACGCCAGAATCGGAAGCACTGCCGCAGACGGAGCCGGACAGGATGGAAATCAAGGTCCCCATTAATGGCATGGACGGTGCGCAGCTACGCAACCTGGTCTTCATGCTTCATGCCCAGCAGTACCTGCTGAACCGGGCCGCGGGGCACGAAAACATCCATGTGCCGGACAGGTTGGTGGAAGACCTGAAAGAAGAACCCGGTACAGACAGGACGTCCTTCTTTGCCATCTATCAGAACTACAGCAAGGAAGGACGGGGTTTCCTGATTGCCGTAGATACGGTGACGTTCTGCATTGCCGCGACCGGCAATGCCGTAAAGAACCGCGCCCTGATTGAACTGGCGGCTTTCATGGTCAGCGCAGCGAAAAAGGCGAAACGGGTCCAGCCCGCCACACGGAAGCCGGAAAACGAGAAATACTACCTGCGGATGTGGCTCCTGCGCATCGGCATGGGAACCAAAGCCAGCCACGAATCGCGCATGGCCCTGCTGAAAGGCCTGAACGGATGGAGTGCTTTCCGCACGGAAGAAGAGGCCATGGCCCATGCCAGAAAGCAGAAGGAACGCCGGCATCAGAACCTATAAATTATCCATATAATTCATAATTATTCTCAAAATAACTTGCTATTGTGTGCCTTTAGAGTGATATATAGTGTACCAAAAGAACACACGCACATATAGAAAGGACAGAGATGATTATGAAAACACTGCACTTTGGAATCGAAATGGAAATGACAGGGATCACGAGAAGCCGGGCCGCCAGCCTCATGGCCCGCTTCTTCGGGACGGATAGCCGGCACGAAGGCGGAGCCTACGATACCTACACTGCAAGGGATGAACAGGGACGGAAATGGAAAGCCATGAATGACTCCAGCCTGATTCCCCAGAAGAAGGTGAACGGCAATATTACAGACGCTTCCAGCTTCTACCGTACAGAAGTGGTCAGCCCCATCCTTTCCTACGAAGATATCCCGAAGCTGCAGGAACTGGTGCGGATGCTCCGCAAGGCCGGGGCCTTTGCCAACAAGTCCTGCGGCATCCACATCCATGTCGGGGCCGAACGGTTCACCGCCAAGACCCTGCGGAACCTGGTGAACATCATGGCGAGTAAGGAAGAGATGATTTACCGCGCCCTCCAGATCAACCCCTCGCGGGAAAGCCGGTACTGCCGGAAGACAAACTCCACTTTCCTGAAGGAACTCAATCGGAAAAAGCTGGACACGCTGGAAGGCATCGCCGACCTCTGGTATCAGGAAGCACCTTACGGACGGAACCATCATTACAACAGCACCCGCTACCACGGGCTGAACCTGCATGCCACCTTTACCAAAGGGACTGTCGAGTTCCGGCTTTTCAACGGGACGCTCCACGCCGGGGAAATCAAGGCATACATCCAGTTCTGCCTGGCCGTCGCCCATCAGGCCCTCACGCAGAAGAAGGCCTCGGCACGGAAGACCGAAACGGACAATGAGAAATACGCCTTCCGATGCTGGATGCTCCGGCTCGGACTCATCGGCGACGAATTCAAGACCTGCCGCCTCCACTTCCTCAAACACCTCACGGGCAATTCCGCATGGCGCAATGCCGCCGCTTGAAGGAGATAGCCTTCCGGGCAGCTTCGGCTGCCCTTGGGGTGGTAGAAGGGCATTCCCTTCAGAAAGGATGAGAGCGATGAAACAAAGAATCTACATTGCCTACGGCAGCAACATGAGTGAAGCGCAGATGGCAAGACGGTGTCCTGATGCCGTTCTTGCGGGAACGGGCCGGATCCGGGGATATGAACTTCTCTTCAAAGGTTCCCTGACAGGATGTTACGCCACTATCGAGAAAAAGGCGGATGCCTTCGTGTCGGTCGTCCTCTGGCGCATTTCGGCAGCAGATGAACGGCGACTTGATGCCTATGAAGGCTTTCCGCGGTTCTATTACAAGAAAACCGTCCCCGTTGAAACAGACAGCGGCACAATCCACGGCCTGGTGTACATCATGCACGAAGACCGGCGGTTCGGCATCCCGGAAGACTGGTACTACCAGAACATGGAGCAGGAGTACCGCAAATTCGGTTTCGACCTGTCCGTCCTGCGGGCCGGTCTGCGGCACAGCCGGGAACGGATGGAAGGGACGCGGGTGCGGCTTATCGCCATGGATGACAGGCAGGCACCGCCCAGGGGAACTGAAGGCACCGTCCAGTTCGTCGATGATGCCGGAACCATCCATGTACAGTGGGATACGGGCAGCAGTCTTGGGCTGGTACCCGGAGCCGATGAATGGGAAGTCATCGAATAAGATGCATAAATATCGGATAAATGACTTGCTATTATGTGCATTCAGAGTGATATATATACATGACAAAGGGGATAAGCCCTAGAGGAAAAGCACACGAAAGCGAGGATTTTACCATGACAAACATCTATGCACTCTGCAACCATTTCGAACTCCGCGAATACCAAACAGCCATAACAAGGGCTGATTTTGAAACCCATTTCAAGGCTACCAAGGAAAAAGTGACCTTCACTTTTGGCGGGGGATGGCAAAAGCTACGATGGCGAAAGCCGCACGGCAAGGGTTTACCGGACCGATATAAAAGGCTACGAAGATGTCCGGTTCATCAAAGTCGGCAAGGGGCTTCATTATATCGAGGAAGACCACCAGGTGCTTGAAAAAGCAACCGGGGAAACCCATCCAAGCGCCGCAAGGCCCTGTCCTTTGCCATAAAATAAAATGCATAAATTTTCTTTAGAAATGGTAAAAGAAAATCGGAGAAGGCTGCAGCCGCGGCCTTCTCGGCCGTACAGCCCGCAAGGGCTTTTTTTATTGGGAGGTGAGTGCCATTGGCTGTACGAGGAAGAAAACCGAAGCCGACGGCGCTCAAGGTGCTGGAAGGCAATCCCGGCCATCGTCCCCTCAATAAGAAGGAACCCATGCCAAAGGGACGGCTCCCTCGCTGCCCGGACTGGCTGGAGGATGATGCCAAGAAAGAATGGAAGCGTCTGGGGAAAGTCCTTGCTGAGATGGGGATGCTGACCCATCTGGATATGATGGCCTTTGCCGGATACTGCCAGGCGTATGCCCGGTGGAAAGGGGCCGAAGAGTTCATCACCCAGCATGGGGATATGGTGCGGACGCCGAACGGATACCTGCAGCAGGTGCCTCAGGTGTCCATCGCCCAGACGAACCTCAAAATCATGCTGAAGTTCTGTGAGCAGTTCGGCCTGACTCCGTCTGCTCGGAGCCGCATGATTGGGGAAGAAAACGGGGCAGAAACAGAAACGGATGAAATGGAACTGCTGCTAAGGGGGTGACCAGTTTGGCGTTTGTATATAAGCCGTCAGCGTTCATGCTGCCGGCTTCCCGTTATGATGAAGAAAAGGCTGACCGTGCCGTCGCTTTCATCGAGCATCTCTGTCATACCAAAGGAAAATGGGCCGGGAAGCCTTTCCTCTTATTGCCCTGGCAGGAACAGATTGTGCGTGACCTGTTCGGCATCGTCAAGAAAAACGGGAAGCGGCAGTTCCTGACGGCCTATATAGAGATTCCAAAGAAGAACGGGAAAAGCGAGCTGGCTGCAGCCATCGCCCTGTACCTTCTTTATGCCGATAACGAGCCGAGTGCCGAAGTGTATGGTGCGGCCTGTGACCGCAACCAGGCTTCCATCGTCTTTGATGTGGCACGGCAGATGGTCGAGATGAGTCCGGCCCTGATGCGCCGTTCCAAGATACGGTCGGCCGGGAAGCGAATCATCAATTACCGCAACGCCGGGTTCTACCAGGTGCTGTCGGCAGAAACAGGGACCAAGCACGGACTCAATGTGTCCGGCCTGGTCTTTGATGAAATCCACGCCCAGCCGAACCGGAAGCTCTACGATGTCCTGACCAAAGGCTCCGGTGACGCAAGGGAGCAGCCGCTCTTTTTCGTCATCACCACGGCGGGCAATGACAAGAACAGCATTTGCTACGAACTGCACACCAAGGCCCTGGATCTGGTGGCAGGGCGGAAGAAGGATTCCACCTTTTACCCCGTGGTCTATGGCCTGGAACATGAGGAAGACTGGACGAACGAAGTGAACTGGTACAAGGCGAACCCGTCCCTAGGACACACCATACAGATTGACCGCGTCCGGGAAGCCTATCGGAATGCCGTCGAAAATCCGGCGGAGGAGAATGTCTTCAAGCAGCTCCGGCTCAATATCTGGACTTCGGCCAGCATCCGCTGGATACCGGAACAGGTCTACGACAAGGGGAATCTTCCCATTGACCGGGACTTCCTGCGTGGACGGATGTGCTACGGCGGGCTGGACTTGTCCAGTACGTCGGATATCACGGCTCTGGTTCTGGCTTTCCCGCCACGGAGCGATGACGAGAAATACATCCTGCTTCCTTTCTTCTGGCTGCCGGAAGACACGCTGGAACTGCGGTGCCGCCGGGACCATGTCCTATACGACGTCTGGCAGAAGCAGGGCTTCATCCAGACAACGGAAGGGAACGTCATCCATTACGGTTTCATCGAGAAGTTCATCGAACGTTTAGGAGAAACCTATAACATCCGGGAAATCGCCTACGACCGGTGGAACGCTACCCAGATGGTGCAGAACCTGGAAGACATGGGCTTTACCATGGTGCCTTTCGGCCAGGGATTCAAGGATATGTCGCCACCGTCGAAGGAGCTGTTCAAGCTCTTGATGGAAGGGAACATCCTCCATGGCGGCAATCCCGTCCTCAAATGGATGGCTGGCAACGTCGTCATGCGGCAGGATCCGGCGGGGAACATCAAGCCGGACAAAGAAAAATCCGTCGAAAAAATCGACGGAATTGTGGCGTCCATCATGGCACTGGACCGCTGCATCCGCAACGGGATAGGCAGCGGCAGTGTCTATGACGAACGGGGTGTTATTGCTTTTTGATTTTTATTACCAGGTAACTTGGCAGATGTTCATTCTGAACATCCAATCGAAAAGATACGCCATTCCCCTTAAAAGTGGAGAGATGCCTTCCTTTTTCAGGTCTACATAGCCTGTCAGGTATTTTCGTACAGATACCTTAATGTCGTTGTCCAATCTTAGATCATGAAGCGGGTTATTGCAGTAGAACATTCCTTTTATGCCATGTATTCCCATTGTTTTCAATGTCCTCTTCATCAGTACCTTTATACCGAAGCTACCAATGGTATCAAATACGAGGCAGCCGTGGGGAAAGGCACCCTTTAACCTCAGAATAAGCTGATGTACCTCTTTTTCTCTGAGATACATAAACACTCCGGCTGCAAATAGGAAAACTCCTTGAAATGCATCAATGTATTGAATCCAAGTATCATCATTCAAATCAGCCGCGATATTGATTTCTCGGCCAATAGGGAGAAGAAGCGAATTTCGTATGGAAATAATGTCTTTCCTGTCGATATTGTATAGATTCATTCTTCCGTTATCTCCTAAGAGAGGGGTCTGATCTAATCCGCATCCCATATTCACAACAGCCGCATCTGGATGGGAAGATAGATAGTCTTGCATCTCATAAAGAATAGCTTTGCTTCGAAGAATACCTTCTAAGGCACCAAACTTCCAAACAAAAGAACCTTTCTTTTTATCAAGCATAGAAAAATCGTAATTCAGATGACCGATTACGTCATCCGCATAAGGGTCTAGGAGGATGTGAGGGAAGAGTTCATTGCCAAGTTTCCTGGCATAGAGGGGAATGATTAATGTTTCTTGCACCGTATTTTTTTCAATAGTTATTCTGCCCATGAGTGTTCATCTCCTTTCTGAGATTTACTATTATGAAAATAGTTTACCAATAATAAACCGTGTTTGTAAACTATCAATTACTAAGTTAAGTATCCCTTTTCAGGAGGTTTTCATGTATATCCCATTTTTATCCAGCCTGTTCCGTACCCGGGACAAGCCTCAGAACTATTATATCGGCACGGATTTCCGTTACCTGTTTGGCCCATCTACAAGCGGCAAGACGGTGAACGAGTTCACGGCCATGCAGACTACAGCCGTGTATGCCTGCGTCCGCATCCTGGCGGAAACCCTGGCAGCCCTGCCACTCCAGCTGTACCGTTACACGCCGGGCGGCAAGGAGCGGGTCTATGACCATCCGCTGTACCATCTGCTGCATGATGAGCCGAACCCGGAGATGACCTCGTTCATCTTCCGGGAAACGCTCATGAGCCATCTGCTCATCTGGGGCAATGCCTATGCCCAAATCATCCGGGATCGTCTGGGCCGGGTGCAGGGACTCTATCCGCTGCGGCCGGACAAGATGACCGTCTGCCGGGATGACCGGGGAAAGATTTTCTATCTGTATACCAAGACGGGTGATGAGAATCCGAACATCAAACCGTACGGGCAGGTGGCCCTGCAGAAGGAAGAAGTGCTGCATATCCCCGGCCTTGGTTTTGACGGACTGGTCGGCTATTCGCCTATTGCCATGGCCCGCAATGCCGTGGGCATGACCATGGCCTGCGAGGAATACGGGGCGTCTTTCTTTGCCAATGGAGCCAGTCCCAGCGGGGTGCTGGAACATCCCGGCGTTCTGAAGGATCCGGGCAAAGTCCGGGATTCGTGGAATGCCGTCTACCGGGGGACGGGCAATGCTCACAAGGTAGCTGTGCTGGAAGAAGGCATGAAGTACCAGCAGATCGGCATCCCGCCGGAAGAAGCACAGTTCCTGGAGACACGGAAATTCCAGCTCGATGAGATTGCCCGGCTCTATCGCATCCCGCCGCACATGATTGGCGACCTGGAGAAAAGTTCCTTCAATAACATCGAGCAACAGTCCATGGAATTTGTGAAATACACTCTGGACCCATGGGTTATCCGCTGGGAGCAGGCCATGCAGAAAGCTCTGTTCCTGCCGGAAGAGAAGAAGCCGTATTTCCTGAAGTTCAACGTGAACAGCCTCTTGCGCGGCGACTACGAGAGCCGCATGACCGGGTACAGCATCGGTCGGCAGAACGGCTGGCTGTCCGCCAACGATATCCGGGAGATGGAAGACATGAACCCTGTGCCGGATGAGGAAGGCGGCAACCTGTACCTGGTGAACGGCAGCATGACCAAGCTCAAGGACGCCGGGGCCTTTGCCCAGAAGGGAGAAACGAATGAAACATAAATTTTGGAGATGGGTGACAAATGTTGCCCACGATGCCTTTGGCAGCGAACGGACGCTGTACCTGGACGGACAGATTTCGGACGAGACCTGGTGGGGCGATGAAGTGACCCCGAAGGCGTTCAAGGATGAACTGAACGCGGGCAGCGGAGATATCACCCTCTGGATCAACAGTCCGGGCGGTGACTGTTTTGCCGCTGCCCAGATCTATAACATGCTCATGGATTATCCCGGGAACGTCACCGTCAAGATTGACGGCCTGGCGGCTTCAGCGGCTTCCGTTATCGCCATGGCCGGGACGAAGGTCTGCATGTCGCCGGTGGCCATCCTGATGATCCACAATCCGGCGACCCTGGCTTATGGGGACAAAGCCGAGATGGAAAAGACCATCGGCATGCTGAGCGAAGTCAAGGAGAGCATCATCAATGCCTATGAAATCAAGAGCGGCCTGGCCCGTACGAAGATTTCGCACATGATGGATGACGAGACTTGGCTCAATGCCCGGAAGGCCGTGGAACTGGGCTTTGCCGATGAAATTCTTTTTGACCAGGAAGACGGAGAACAGCAGCCGGAAGCCATGCTGTACAGCCCGGTCATGGTGACGAATTCCTTTGTACAGAAACTGAAACCAAAGAAACCCTTGCAGAAAGTGCCAGCCGCTTCCTTAGAGAAACGGCTGGCATTGCTCATTCATTGACAGGAGGACAAATACAATGGATACGATTTTAGCACTGCGCGAGAAGCGCAAGAACCTCTGGGATGCGGCGAAAGCCTTCCTGGATATGGCCCGTGATGAGAACGGCATGGTATCGGCAGAAGACGCTGCCCGGTACGACAAGATGGAAGAAGATGTGGTGAACCTGGGCAAGGAAATCGACCGCCTGGAACGCCAGCAACAGCTCGATGCCCAGCTGGCCCAGCCGACATCTTCTCCCATCACGGAACAGCCCGGTGCAGGGAACCAGGTGCCGGAAAAGAAAGGCCGTGCATCCCTTGCTTACCAGAAAGCCTTCTGGGACAGCATCCGCCATAAGAACTTTATCGATGTACAGAATGCCCTGAGCGTGGGCACGGATGCTGATGGCGGCTACCTGGTGCCGGATGAATTCGAGCATCAGCTCATCGACAAGCTCCAGGAAGAGAACTTCTTCCGCAGCCTGGCGACGGTCATCCATACCAGCGGCGACCGCAAGATCCCTGTCGTGACGGGACATGGCGAAGCATCCTGGATGGAAGAGAACGGCCTCTATCCGGACAGCCAGGATACCTTCGGCCAGCAGTCCATCGGGGCGTACAAGCTGGGGACGGCTATCCGTGTGTCGGAAGAACTCCTGAATGACAGCGTCTTCGACCTGGAAAGCTATATCGCCGGCGAATTTGCCCGCCGTATCGGCACGAAGGAAGAAGAAGCCTTCCTCATCGGCGATGGGAGGAACAAGCCGACCGGTGTATTTCCGTCTGCGGAACTGGGCGTGACGGCCAATGGCGCATCCATCACCTTTGATGATGTCATCGACCTGTATCACTCCCTGCGTATCCCGTACCGCCGCAAGGCCGTATGGCTCCTGAACGATGCTACGATCAAGACCCTGCGCAAAATCAAAGACAACAACGGCAACTACATCTGGCAGCCGTCCGTCACGGCCGGGACACCGGATACCATCCTGAACCGTCCCTGCTACTGCACATCCTTTGCCCCGGAACTGGCGGCCGGCAACCATCCCATGCTCTTCGGCGATTTCAGCTACTATTGGATTGCCGACCGGGAATACCGCTCCTTCAAGCGGCTCAACGAACTGTATGCCGCCAACGGTCAGATTGGTTTCCTCGCTAGCCAGCGCGTCGATGGCATGCTGATGTTGAAGGAAGCGGTCAAGGCCCTGGAGATGAAGGCGAAGGGATAAGCCATGCTGGTCAGCCTGGAAGAAGCCAGGGAATATCTGCGGATTGATGAGGATGATACGTCCAATGATGACGTCGTCCTGTCTTCCCTGGAAACGGCCCAGGCCTTGTGCCTGGACTTGGCCCGCTGCGAGGAAGCGGATGCCGAAGAGAATCCCGTCGTGTTTCATGAAGCCATCCTCTATGTCGCTGCCTTTTTGTATGAGCATCGGGAAGAAGCCGATTATTCCGGCCTGCTGAAGCGGCTGCGGTGGCTGCTGTTCGGGGTGCGGCGGAGCTGTTTTTGAAAGGGGGATGCCTATGAAGACCGGGCTTTTGAACAAGCGAATTGAAATTCTGGGGAAGCAGGCGGCGACGGATGAATACGGCTTTGATACCCAGACCGACGTCGTGGTGTACCGCTGCTGGGCATCCATTGAGCCTGCCCGGGGCAAAGTGTTCTATGAGATGGAACGCAAGGCGGATACGGAGTACAGCAAGATTACCATCCGCTGGCGTCCGGGCGTCACTCATGACATGAAGGTGAAGTACCAGAATCACCTGTACGACATCGACACCATCGTGGACCCGTACATGCGCCACGAAGCCCTGGAACTGTACTGCACGGAAGAAGTGAGGGGGATGGACAATGAGCGAAAGTGACTTTGAGGTCAAAGGATTGGATGACCTTTCGGAAAAACTGCTTTCTGTCATTGAAGAGTTTCCCGGCACTGCTGAAAAGGGCCTGGTGACGATTGGCAACAAGCTCAGGAAGGAGTGCGTGAAGAACACGCCGGAAGGCAGCACGGGCAAGCTGAAGAAAGGCTGGAAGCACAAGGTGGAAGGCTATAACGGTTCGGAGCTGACCTATGAACTGGTCAACCGGCACCCTGTCCATCACCTGCTCAATAACGGCCATGTCAAGAAAACGCCGGGCGGCAGGACCGTTGGCTATTATGAAGGCCAGCACTATACGGAGAAATCCGTCAAGGCCTTCGAAGCCCGGGAGTTGCAGCCGGGCCTGGAGAAACTGGCGAAGAAGCTCCTGAAGAAAGCAGGCGGCACATGATTCATGACATCGACATCCTGCAGGCCGTACAGCAGAAGCTGAAGGAACGGTTCCCGTATCCCGTGTATCTGCAGGAAGTGAAGGAAGGGTTCCGTCCGCCAGCGTTTTTCCTGAAGACGATGACGGTGGCTTCGCCCCAGAGCTGCAAGGAAGTGTACCGGGATACCGATATTTACATCACCTATATACCGCAGAAGCAGACGGCCAGCGCATCCATCTATGAAGTGCTGGCTGCTGCAGAAGACCTGTTCCGTGACGGGATTGCCGTCCAGGACAGGTTTTTTGCTGTCCGCTCGATGAACGGGGAACTCATCGGTGCCGACAACGACGGCGGCCGGCTGACGCTGACCGTCCAGTACTATGATTCCGCCGATGAAACGGAAGCAGCCGAACGGATGAAAGTGCTGCATCAGCGGTATCAGGGAAAGGAGACAACGAAACATGAAAATGCCATCCATTAATGTCGTGTTCAAGGAAAAAGGCATCAGCGCCATCGAGCGCAGTGAGCGCGGCATTGTCCTCATGATCCTGAAGGAAGAGACCCTGCCTTCGGTGACAGAAGTGAATCTGTACACGGCAGATGACATCCCCAAGGAACTGTCCGACAGCAACCGGGAGCAGCTAGAACTGGCGCTCCGGGGCTATGTGAACAGCCCGAAGAAGGTCATCGCCGAAATCATCAGCAGTGAAGCCGAGGACTATACGGATATCCTGAAGGTCATCGAGAACAAGCGCTTCGATTACCTGGTCATCCCGGACATCGGAACGTCGCACATCGATACCATCGCCACCTGGGTCAAGGGGATGCGTACCAATAAAGACAAGATGATCAAGGCCGTCCTGCCAGACTGTACGGCAGATACGGAAGGCGTCATCAACTTCGTCAACAAGACCATCCGCACGAAGAGCAAGACCTATACGACGGCCCAGTACTGCAGCCGCATTGCCGGCATCATCGCCGGGACGCCCATGACGATTTCCTGCACCTACGCACCGCTGCCGGAAGTCATCGGCTGCGATGTCTGGACGAAAGAGGAAATGGACACCATGGCCGGGGCAGGGAAGTTATTCTTTTTCTTTGACGGCGAAAAGGTGAAACTGGCCCGGGGCATCAACTCCCTGGTGACCACCGTCCAGGACAAGGGGACGAGTTTCCAGAAAATCAAGCTCGTGGACCTGATGGATATGATGCACGATGATATCCGCACGACGGCCCAGGACCATTACCTCGGGAAGTACGCCAACAGCTATGCGAACCGCTGCCTCCTGGTGACGGCCATCCAGGGATATCTTGACCAGCTGGCCCAGGAAGGGCTGCTGGAACCGGACCAGAACACAGCCTATATCGATGTGGAATCCACGAAGATATGGCTGGAATCCAACGGCAAATATACCAAGGCGGAACTGGCAGACATGTCCGAAATGGACATCAAGCTGGCCAATATCGGCAGCAATGTGTTCATCGCCGTCAAGGCATCGCTGCTGGATGCCATGGAAGACGTGACGATTACCATCAATATCTGAGGAGGTGAAGCCGGATGAACGGTATGGAAGCCAAACGGGTCATGAACGGCAAGTATGCCGACCTGTATATCGATGGCGACCTCATGGCCGAAGCAACGGCATTCAAGGCCGAGGTCACGCTGACCAAGGAAGAAGTGAAGATGCTCCGCCATGTGGGCAAGGGCTACAAGGTCACAGGATACGACTGCAAAGGCCAGCTGAAGCTGCATAAGGTGTCGAGCTACATGATCCGGAAGATGAACGACAACATCAAGGCGGGCAGGCAGACTGTCGTGACCATCGTCTCCGTCCTGGATGACAAGGATGCCATCGGCAGCGAGCGCATCGTCATCAAGGATGCGACCTTTGACAGCCTGATCCTGGCCGACTGGGAAGTGGACAAGATGGGTGAGGAAAGCTACAGCTTCACCTTTTCGGACTGGGACCTCTTGGATTTAGCATAAGGAGAACAAGCACATGAATATGGTAGACCGACTGTTGAAAGCAGATGTAGTGAACAAGCTGGCCGAACGGCCTGAAAAGAAAGTGAAGATGGAACGGCTCTCGAAGCTGTTCGGGTTCGATTTTGTCATCACGCTCCGGGCCATCGACCCGGAACGCTATGCGGATATCCAGAAGATGGCCGTGGACTTCACTAATGGCAGTGCCGATAACATCGACATTTATCAGATGCAGACCCAGACACTTCTGGCGGGGATTGCCGACCCGGACCTCAAGAACAAGGACCTGCTGGAAAAATTCGGGGCCGTACTCCCTGGCGACATCATCCGCAAGCTCTTCCTGGCAGGCGAAATCGCCGACCTTACGGCGCAGATTACAGAACTCAACGGCTATACGACCCAGGAAAAGGCGGACAAAGCCGTAAAAAACTGATCCGGACCGATGGCGAAGTGCAGGCGATGTATCTCCTGTTCCGGGAGCATCACCTGCTGCCGTCAGCGGTCATGAAACTAGGATACGGTGAACGGCAGGTGTTGTACGCTTTTGTTCGGTATGAGATGGAAGAACGCAATAAAAAAGTATCTTCAACATTATCGGATTAACTGCTGAAAATACGGCTATCTGGCATAAAGTCATAAGGTAGGCTCAATCCACTTAGATATTTCATAGACGAAGTCGCTTTTTTTCTTGCATTGTGGGTGGCCGACACGTAGTACATGAAAGGCTTGATTGCCCAGCGTGGAAATGGCTTCCTGCCAGGGCATTTTTCTTTTCCCAATATCTTTAAAACCGTTGTAATGAATATTATAACGGTCAAAGACGTTAGGGATGTAATCGTCATAATACCAAGATGTATAAAAAATGACATGAGTAGGATGTATTACCTTTAATTCCTGCTGAAGGACTTTTAGGTTTAGGATACAGTTGGATTTTACAAAATCTGAGGTAGTATCCTTTCCTCCGGAATTGTTGCATTTGACAATATTGGTAAATGCGATGTGTTCTATGGAATCGTCACCGAATATTCTCAGAGTGATAGCACGAGTATAGCTCCAGTATGGCCAGCTTTTGTTCCACAGAGATTCACGGGTATATTGAAAGGGATTGCGGAAGCCGTCTTCAATCGTGCCGGGATTGTTTCTGGCATTTTTACCGACAAATAGAATTCTCTTGGAAGTTTTATTAAAATCGGAACCTACGCACCAACAGCCAATCGGCAAGGATAAACGCTCTCTCTTATGACATTCTTCACAGATTTTGCAAGTTCCAAGCCCCATATGGTGATATCGTTCAGCTAATCTTTTTTCTGTTTCATTGAAATAGCGCATTGGAATTCCTCCGTAAAGATAGATTTCTTTTATCTTACTATATTTTTATAGCTGTAACAACATTGAGAGGTGATATCTATTGGCCAATAACGTCATCGATGCTGCTATCCGTTTGCGGGATTTGTTCACGCCGACGGTGCGGAGCGTCAATGCCAGCCTGGGAACCATGAAGGCCCAGATGGCGGCGGCAAAACAATCGATCAGCGGCCTGTCGGACAAGCTGACGGAGCATGAGCGCATCCAGAAACGGACGGCAAAGAGCATCGAGCAGACGGGAAGCAAGATTTCCGGTATGTCAGACAAGATGGCCCTGCTGTCGGCACCTATCCTGGCGGCTGCGACGGCAGGTTTCAAGCTGCACAGCGACTTTGCCAATGGCATCGCCAAAATTTCGACTCTGGTGGATACGACGGTCGTTTCCATGCAGAAGGTCAGTGATGAAATCCGTGCTGTCAGCGATGAGACCGGGGCAGGCGTTGCCGACCTTTCCGAATCGGTCTACCAGGCCATCTCGGCGGGTGTCGATGCCGGCCATGCTGTAGGCTTTGTCAAGGATATGACCATCGCCGCCAAGGCCGGGTTCACAGATACGACAACTGCCGTAAACGGCGTCACGACCGTCCTCAATGCCTATGGTAAATCGGCAGAAGAAGCCACGGCGGTGACGGACCAGATGCTCCTGGCACAGAACTTCGGCAAGACATCCTTTGGCGAGATGGCCCAGTCCATGGGCAACGTCATCCCCATTGCGGCACAGCTCAATGTCAGCACCCAGGAACTGTTCGGTTCCATCGCCGTCCTGACCAAGAACGGTATCCGGACCAGCGAGGCCATTACAGGACTCAAGGCGGCCTACAGCAACATTCTGAAGCCGTCTTCTGAAGCATCGAAACTGGCTCAGTCCCTGGGTCTTGAGTTCAACGCGGCTCATTTGCAGAGCGTAGGATGGCTGAAGTTCCTGGGCGAAGTGAAGCGGGCCACGGGCGGTGATGCCGAACAGATGGCCCAGCTCTTTGGTTCTGTCGAGGGTCTGAACAGCATCCTGGTCCTGACGGGTAAGGGAGCCGGGGATTTCGATAAGGTCATGGACCAGATGGCCCAGTCTGCCGGCATGACCCGGGAAGCCTATGAGAAGATGCTGACCCCGTCGGAGCAGATGCAGATTGCTATGAACCAGCTGAAGAATGCCGGGATGGACCTGGCTGTTTCCTTTACCCCTTATTTCAAGACCATGTCCCTGCGGGTGAAGGAACTGGCGGCCTGGTTCCGGTCGCTGACGCCGGAGCAGAAGACGCTGATCGGCCAGGTGGCTTTCGGCATCGTGACCTTCCAGCTCTTCGGTTCCACCCTGGGACGGGTGCTGACGATAGGCGGACGGGCCTTTGGGACGTTCAGCTCCATCGCCGCGGGCATCAGCAGGGCCGGGAGCGTATCGAAGTATCTGGCTGCCCAGTTCAAGGGCCTCGTCACGGTGGCAAGAGGCATCGCCATCGTTGCCAAAGGCATGGGCAGTACGTTCCTGACCGTGGGCAGGATGATGATTACCGTTATCCGGGCAGTCGGCGCAGCAGCGATGGCCAATCCAATCCTGATTGTCATCGCTGCCGTCATCGCAGGGCTGTATCTCCTCTGGAGCAACTGGGATACAGTTTCTCAGTATATCGAACAGGCCATCCAGGCGGTGTCGGATGCTGTGGATGCCGGGATGCAATGGATTGCTTCGGTCTGGGACGGGGCCATGAACGGCATCAGCGAGACGGCTTCCAGCATCTGGGAGAGCATCAAGGATACTTTCCGGAGCGGCGTGAACTGGGTCATCGACCAGGTGAACGGACTTATTGCCAGCGTCAACGGCCTGTCCATTGACATCCCGTCTCTGACAGGCGGGGCGCCGACTCATGTGGGATTCAATATTGAACCCATCAGCCATTTTGCCGGAGGCGTCGAAAACTTTGGCGGCGGCTTTGCGGTCATCAACGAAGACCGCCGGGGCGAGCTGGTCCACCTGCCAAACGGTAGTACCGTGATTCCTCATGATGAAAGCATCCGGCAGGCCATGCACGCAGGCAGCCACTCCATCACTATTTGCATCGACACGATGAACGTCCGCAGCGAGCAGGACATCGACGCCATAGCTGATAAGCTGGTGGAAAAGATCCGGTTGTACGGTATGAATCGCATGAAAGGAGCGACCATCTGATGGCTTCATTCTTAGAATCCATCCTGAATGCCATCGGGCAGGCGTCACAGGATCTGACGATTTCCCTGGCTGCGGGCAGCTCTGTCGTGACCTTTCCCGTGCTGCCTTCGGAACTGATGGTTTCCGTCAATACGAATCATGGCACGGTGAATATCAACAATTACGGGGAGTATCTCATGAAAGGCAGGACCGGGCTGAAGTCCCTGACGCTGGCGGGATTTTTCCCCGCCCAGGATTATCCCTTTGCCATGATGACGATGTCGCCTTATACCTATATCGCCGAACTGGAATCCATGCGTACAGGCGGCGAGGTCTGCCAGCTCACGGTATCGGATACACCCATCTCCATGCCCTGCCTGATCAGCTCCTTCAAGTTCGGGGAAAAGGACGGCAGCGGTGATGTGTATTATGAACTGGCGCTGACGGAATACCGCTATGTCACAGCGGCGGAAACTGGGAAAACGGACCCGGCAACGGGGCTGAAGAAACGCCCTGAGTCATTCTGGCAGAAGATGAAGAAGAATATCACCTATTATCCGGGCGACAGCATCGGCAATGTCGTGGGCCGGGCCGTCGGAAAATCGGTCACGCTCAATAAGGAGCAGTTCTCCAAGTTCCAGGTCTACCGCAGCATCATCCGCAGCGGCGGCCTATCGGCGGGGGACATCATTCGGCTGACGACCATGAACCTGAAAAGGAATGATGAAAATGTTCCAGTTGGCAAAGATAAATAAGGCAGATACGGGAAACCAGCAGGCAGACAAACCGCAGAACACGGACTTGTCTGCCTATGCCCTTTCTTATACCTGGTCGGGCGATGTGGAGCAGGCCGGAAGAAAGCTGGAATTTGATATCGCCTATACCACGAAAGACAAGGACTGGACGAATGCCGTTCTGGAGCTGGGAGATGAAGTGTGTCTTTCCTATACCGATGAGGTCACGCAGGAGACGTACCCCGTTTTCCAGGGGCGCATCTTTTCCCGGAGCCGGGACAGCGAGTCCTATGCCATGCGCTTTGTGGCCTTCGACAATATCATCTATCTGGCAAAATCCCGCATTACCCGGAAATACGCCAATGTGACCGTGGCTGATGCCATCCGGCAGACCATCCATGACTTTTCCATCGAAGCCGGGACGATGCCGGATCTTTCCGTGGTATGCAGTTTCATCGCCGATGACATCTCAGCGACCGATGCCATCAAGCAGGCGCTGTTTTACCAGTCGGCACAGGATGGCAAGGGGTATCATATCTACATGACGGACGGGAAGCTGAATGTGGTCTGTACCAATGACCAGGTGGTGGAGAACTTCCTCATCAGCGATGAAACGAATCTCACCGGGGCATCTGTGTCCGAGTCCATCGAAGACATGGTGTCGAAAGTGGTGGTCGTAGACAGTGCGGGCCAGACGAAAGGCGAGATGCCGAATGGCACCGACATCGCACGATTCGGCACCATCCAGGCCATCTGCAAGGCCGACCCCAAGCAGGACGATGCCTCGCAGGCCCGGGCCATGCTGAAGACCGTTGCCCATGATATGTCCGTCAAGGCGCTCGGCCATATCCAGTGCATTGCCGGCTTTTCCGTGGATATCCAGGAAGAACAGCTCAAAGGGCGGTTCTTCATCAAATCGGACAGCCATCGGATTGAGGGCAACAGGCATACCATGGAGCTGCATCTGGTCTTCCATAAACTGCTGGATGAGCAGAAGCAGGAACTCGACAGTGCGTCCTATAATGCGAACCCCGATTACGTGCCGCCTGCAGCGGCCGCTTCGGGCAGCCGGAGCGGGGCGTCCATGAGCGGGAATGCCGCCGGAGGCGATGTGGTGGATTCGTGCATGGAGAATTTCGATGGCACCGTTTCACCTTATGGCTCCAATGGCTGCGTGGACCGGGCAACAGTTGCCGCTGCCGGGTATTCGCCCTTTGCCGCGCAGGAATATAACAGCAACGTCAAAGGATGCGACCAGCTCCGGGCCGATGCCGAAGCCCAGGGATTGGCGATTCCCTACGACCCGGCACAGCTGGAGAAAGGCGACATCATCATGTACAACCGCTACAGCAAGCCGGATCCGAACTGGCATGTCGTGGTCTATGACGGCAACGGCGGATGCTGGGGCAACAGCTCTAATGTGTACGGCTGTTTCCATCATTACGAAGGGAGCATCGACATGGGGAGCGACTATTATCCGGCGACCATCATCAAGACGTCAAGGGGGTGACGGGAAATGCAGAAAAATCCATATATCAGCCTGCTGAACCTTATGGAGCAGGTATCGAGGAGCAGCAACAGCCCATCCATCCAGATTGGCGAGATACTCCAATCCCCACCGGACATCAAGGTGAAATACAACGGCATCATCCTGACGAAAGAGGAACTGTGGATTTCCCATTATCTTCTGGCAGGCTATGGAAGAACAGCTGAAGGACATCTGGTATCGGCTACCCAGAACCGGGCAGGTGGCAGTGGGGATGCGGCCTATCAGTCGCATAACCATGAGATTGACAACGACTATACCGATTCGGTGATTACTACGGATACCTTGAAGCCGGGCATGAAAGTCGCCATCATGCCCATGCTGGTGAATGGGAAGATCCAGCAGTATGTGATTTTAGATGAGATTGTGAGGTTGGACGGATATGGCTGATCCTTTTGTGGCCTTGGCATCCGGCGCGGATGCCAAGGCCAGAGAAACACTGCCGCTCCTCTCGGAATACGGCTATGACTTCGAGAAGCACCAGTTCCGCTATGACGAGAACGGGAACAATATCACCGTGACAGAAGTTGAAGCTCTCAAGGTGTGGATTTATAAAGCCCTGATGACGGAACGGTACCGGTATCTGGCCTACCATGATGAATACGGCATTACCATTGAACCCTATCAGGGAACGATGCCCAACAACGTCTATACGGCAGACCAGATCTGCCAGAACATCCGGGAGGGGCTGATCGTCAATCCCTATATTGCCCGGATCAACCGGGTGGATGTGGAAAAGCGGGAGAAAGATGATTTGTTCATTCTGGTGGATGTGACATCCATTTACAGCGATGAAAGCATCACGGTTGCCGCAGAAAGGAGTCTTGCATGAGCAATTTGTTCGATGCCCAGACAAAAGACCAGATTGAGAGCCGCATGGTGCAGACCCTGCACACGCTGACCGAAACGGACAAGACGGCTATCGAGGGTTCTTTTACCCGGGATATGATTGATACCAATGCCGTGGAATTCGAGAACAGCTATGCCGAGATGGCCATGCTCCGGGACGCGGCGTTTGCTGAAACTGCCTGGGGTGACTATCTGACGCTCCGGGCCGAGGAATTCGGCATCCAGCGGAAACAGGCCGTGAAAGCCAATGGACAAGTGACGGTTACCGGGCAGTCCGGGGCTTACATCATACGTGGCAGCCTGTTCCAGACGAAAGACGGGCTGCGGTTCTACACGACAGAATCTGCTACGATTCCCTCTGACGGAACGGAAGCAGACATTGCTGTCCAGGCCGCAGATACAGGGGTGAAAGGGAATGTGGCACCGGGGACGATTACGGAAATCCCTTATTCCATCCCCAACGTGTACAGCGTAATAAACCCGGAGAAATGCACGGACGGGGCCGATGAGGAAACGGATGCGGCTCTTCTGGCACGGCTCCTGTTCCGGGTTCGCCAGCCCATCACGTCCGGCAACGCCAACCATTACCGTTCCTGGGCCATGTCCGTGGATGGGGTGGGCAACTGCAAGGTCATCCCGCTCTGGAACGGGAACGGTACAGTGAAAGTCATCATTGTGACGGCAGAGAATGAATCGGCTTCCAAGGAGCTGATTCAGAAAGTGTCCCGGTACATCGAATCCCAGCGGCCCATCGGGGCTACCGTGACTGTGGTATCTCCGGCACCCGTATCCGTGGATATTACGGCAGAAGTGTACGGCACCGTCAATGCGGATGCGGTGACGGCCGCTGTGTCTGCCTATTTCAAGAATACAGGTTTCAGCCTGTCCTATGTCAGCCTGGCCCAGATTGGCCGGCTCATCCTGAGTGTGGATGGGATTACAGACTATCGGAACCTGAAACTCGGCGGCAAGGCGGAGAACATCCGCCTGACCAATGAGCAGATCCCGGTAGTCGGAAAGGTGGTGCTGAACCTTGTCAGCGAATGAATGGATGAGGCAGCACCCCATTGATGTCCTGGACTATCTGCCGAAATTCCTGGGGAAAGATCCGATGTTCAAGAAGACGGCGGATACCTGCAGCACGGAGCATAACCGTCTGCGTCTGGCCTTGCAGGATTTGGCGGACAACTTCTTCGTGAACACAGCCACCTGGGCACTGCCACTCTATGAATCGTTCTTGGGCATCAAACCAGGTGACGGGGATACCGACGAATTCCGCAGGCAGCGGATTCTCTTCAAGCTGCAGCATGTGGATGTATCCACGGTGGATTTCATGAATTCCATCGTGAACCTGTACAGTGTCGGCCACATCGAGGAAGTGAACGAAGAATATTATTTCAAGGTGTACTGCATTATGAATGACAAGGATACGGAAACGCTCTCGAAGCTGATTGCCCAGCTCGACATCTACAAGCCGGCCCATCTGGGCTATGCCATCTATCTGGGCTATTCCTGGAACGGGAAGATTCACTGGGATGGCGAGGCAACGTTCTCGACAGCGACCATCGTATCCGGGAAAGGAGTGACGGCAAGTGGCTGAGTATATCAAGGAGAAGTGGTCAGCGGATTTTCCGGACCGGGCCGGGCAGGAAGTCCGGCCGACAGAAGCTGTAGAAAATACGCTGGATTATGATGTGCTTTTCCCTCAGTATCTTTCGGAAGACCCGGTCGTCTTCAATCAGCAGAACAGGACCGTGTCTCAGCTGGTCAGTAATGATGCCCGGCTCTATGAGCGGATTTCTGCTACGGCAGCCGACATCAATGCTCATCTGACCGATGCCAAGGCCCATGCCAGCGGCATCAGCGGCAATGCGGCCAGTGCGTCGAAACTGCAGATGGGACGGAAGATTCACCGGGTGCTGTTTGATGGCACGAGGGATATCACCCTGCCGGATTTTAGCGGCTGTGGCGAAAAGACGGCAGGCCAGAGCGGCATGGTCCCGGCCCCTTCTGCGGGAAAACTGAATACCGTCCTGCACAGCAATGGCTGCTGGGGCAAGGTCACTTATGCCGATATGGACGAGGAAGCCGTGGCCAAGATTCAGGCCTGTCCGTTCCCTGTCAATGCCATCTATATTTCTACGGACGGGAAGAATCCCGCAACGTACTGGCCGGGTACGACCTGGGTGGCCTTTGCCATGGGGCGGTGCCTGATCGGGGCCGGGGCAGCAGACAGCGGGACCATGTACAAGGCTGGGGACAAGCTGGGCGAAGAGAAGCACACCAATACTGAAGTGAAAATTCGTTTCCTCAATGGTCAGTCGGGGACAAGCTGGGCGAAGAGAAGCACACCAATACCCTGGCGGAAATCCCTATTCATGGCCATACAGGGAAAACCGGCGATGCCGGGAACCACAACCATGACCGGGGAAATATGAATATCACTGGTGCTTTCTGGGGCCGTGATGTGCAGAGCGGGTACAACGGCAACGGGGCCTTCTTCATCAGCGGCCGCGGGAACTGGAATGATGAAGGCGGCAGCTATCATGACAATTACCCGTCCGTCATGTCCTTTGAAGCGGCCCGGTCCTGGTCCGGCAGGACTTCGACGAATGGCAGTCATGCCCACAGTTTTACGACAGAGAATGCCGGTGGTGGCCAGCCGCACAACAACATGCAGCCATCCATCGTCGTGTACATGTTCCAACGGACGGGATAGGAGGTGAGAAATATGGCTGAATGGTTACAGATGGCCGCATCTCTGGTATCGGTCCTGATGCTCTGCGGCGTTATCTTCAATTTCAGCGTCATCAAACCCTTAAATCAATCAGTACGGAGCCTGCAGGAGTGCATTGATCATCTGCGCAGGCAACTATCCGATACGGAATCCAAACGACAGCAGATGGCAGAGCGGCTGTCACGGGTGGAAGAAGCTACGGGGCACGTGCAGCGTCGCCTGGATGTGATTGAGCAACGGCAGAATGAGTAGGAGGTGATAGAATGGGTTTTTCGGTCATTCGAAACCGGCTCTTTTTGACAAGAGGGGATTCTGCTGAAATCACGCTGATTATTCGGGACCGGGTGACAGGTGCCATCTTTATCCCAGGTCCGGATGATCAGCTTACTTTTACCGTTAAGCGGGAGCTTTCAGATGAAAAGACAGTGATAGAAAAGCATCTGGATAGTGGTATTCTGCGCCGAGAAAATGACTGTGTTCTGATCCTGATACCAGAAGATACAGCACAGCTACCATTTGGAACCTATTGGTATGATGTGGAATTGGTGCTGGACTCTGGGTATACAGACACAATCATTCCACCCAGTCCGTTTATTATAACGGGAGAGGTAACAACCCATGGATAAGTATAAAGGCACTGTAAAGGGAATAAATACTCTGCAAGGGATTCTATCCGTGCCGGTGGTACCTTCCAGAAATTATCAAAAAAAAGTGGTCATTCCTAATAAAGAGAAACAAATCATCCGACCAGATGCGGGCTACGATGCCTTGCAGCGGGTTACGGTAGCTGCCATTCCGTCGAACTATGGCAGAATTAGCTTCAATGGATATGAGTTAAAGGTTGAGTAAAGGAGAATAACATCATGGCGAAAAATGTAAAAATCAATTCCGTAGTGTATGCAGAAGTCCCTCAAGTTTCGATTCCACTAGCAGAAGGAGAGGGAGCCGCCACTTTTTATGATACAACGGGGGCGACTGCAGTATCTGTGGATATCCTGAATGGGAAAACTGCATTCTTGGGAACCGGTTCAGTGACAGGCTCTATGCCAGATAATGGGGCTGTCAGTGGCCGTATTGGCAAGGTGGACGGTTCGTATACTATCCCGGCAGGCTACCATAATGGCAAAGGCGCAGTTACCATCACGAACGAGGAACAAGCCAAGCTGGTCGCGGATAACATCAAGGCAGGTGTGACGATTCTGGGAGTAGCTGGCAAGGCTAGTGTGGTGGATACGGCAGATGCTACCGCAGCTGCGAGTACTATTGTGTCGGGTAAAACCGCCTATATTAACGGAGCGAAAGTGACAGGTTCCTTGACCTCTGTAGCAGTATCCCAGGATAGTCTGACCAAAGTGCTGACCATTGAATAGGAGGACTGAGCCATGAAAGTGGATGTTAAGATTGCGGGAGCTAATTACACGGAAGTTCCATCCATATTATTACCCCTTACAGCGGGAGGCAAAGCAAGATTTTGTGAAGTGTCTGATACGACAGCCGAAATTGGAGATGTTGCTCGGGGAAAAAAGTTCTATACGGCCGATGGGGAACTGGTGGAAGGGACAGCGAACGTATCTGTTGGTGTGGATACCCGGAAGAAAATAACCCTGGTGCAAAAAGACCATCAAAAAATTACGATTACCTGCAATCATCCAGAGTTATCGATGCAATATGATACGGATAGAAATGCTGTGTATGCTACAGAATATCAAAATATGCTCGATATTACCCTAAAAGCAGACAATGATTATTACGTCGGGAAAATCACAGTTAATGGTAAAGAACAGGGCACTGTCAGTTCGAATCATCAATATGCTTCTGCGTCTATGCCGATTAGTGATGGCATGATTGTCAGTGCCACGGATGCAGTTTTGATTCCCACCAGTCCCTTTACGACTGTGAACCTTACACTGCAAGGACAAGGCTCACAGTTCCTTTTAGGAAGTCTGCTGATGACCTTAGCGCAGAGTCCGGACAGTCCTAAGATAGAAGGGATTGTTGTTGCCGAGGATGCGGATAATAAAGGGATGATATTCCTGGTAAAAGAAGAACAGCGCTATGCTGCCTGTAAGACTGAAGTCACAACGGGAACGGGGATCAAGGAAATCATAGACTTGACATATAATATAGACACAGATTTAGGGGCAACAATGTCTGGGAAAATTTCTGATACTTTATACACTTATTTAAAAGAGCGTTCGGAATCGAATGCAGAAGTGACACTACAGATTAAGGTGGTAGCGTAAGTATGTTTGAAAAAGTGAATATCCCTGATTGCATAGTCGTCATCGGGCTGGTCATGGCACTGATCTTGGCGATTTTTTATGCCCTCAACGAGCTGGCCATGTCCATCGCTTCTGGCTTGCTCGGTTACATCGGCGGGACCGTGAAAACCGCTGTTCATCAGAAAGGAGAAGAAAAGCAATGAAAGTATTCCTGAACCCCGGCCATGCGCCGAACGGGCATCCCGACCCAGGTGCCGTCAATGAAGAAACGGGCCTACGCGAGAGTGATGTAGCATTGGCCGTTGGTAAATCCGCTGCAAGCTATCTAAATGCTGCAGGCGTAGAAACAGAACTGCTTCAATCTGACAGCCTGTATGAAATTTGTGAAACCGCCAATAGCAGTGATGCCGACATCTTCGTGTCCATCCACTGCAATGCCGCTGAAGCCGAAGAAGCCAACGGCACAGAAACCTGGGCCTGCACCGGCAGTTATCGTGGCAGCATGCTGGCCAACTGTATCCAGAGCCAGCTGGTCGATGCTCTCGGTACCACTGACCGGGGCGTGAAAATCGCAACGCCCGGCGTTAACGGCCTGTATGTTCTCACGAACACGGACATGCCAGCTGTCCTGGTCGAGTTGGCCTTCATCACTAATCCCAGCGATGAAGAAATCCTGGCCTCTGCCCAGGATGCCCTGGCCAGAGCAGTAGCCCGGGGTGTCACTGATTATGAACAACTGATCTTGGGAGGTAAATGACTATGAACCGTGAAGAAATCAAGAAAGCCGTCGCCGATACGGTTGTATCTTTTGCCAGGAGCGAAGCCGAAGCGGCCATCAAGTCCATCGACATGGAGGACATCCAGAAGCTGGTGGAAGCGCAGATGAAGAACCTCACAGACCCACTGGAAGTGGAAATCCAGACCACCACCAGTTGGTGGGTGAAGATTCGGAACAGGCTGTATATTACTTTGCTGCAGCAAGCGGTCAAAGCTATTGTGGCTGATGCAAAGCAGAAGATTGTATGAGAAAAGCCGATACGGAACATCGGGAAGGATGTTCCGTATCGGCTTTTTTGTTTTTATAGTACTTAGTAATAGCCGTTCTGTCCTGTTACTCCTGAAGACCAAAAATTTAGGAGGTATCCATCATGACGGACGAACAGAAACAACAGATTATTGCTCTGCGCCGAGCTGGGGCAGGGTATGGCAGGATAGCGATGCAGCTCCAGATTTCCATCAATACGGTGAAGTCGTTCTGCCGGCGGCACAGTCTGGTAACCAGGATAGATGGAGCAGTATGCGAGCAGTGTGGGAAGCCTATTGATCAGAATCCGGGGCGGAAGCGGAAACGGTTCTGCTGTGATGCCTGTCGGAACAAGTGGTGGAACGCACATCTGACGCTGGTGAAGCGGAAGGCAGTCTATACTTTTACTTGCCCGGCCTGCGGAAAAGCATTCACTGTCTATGGCAATAGTCATCGGAAGTTCTGCTCTCATGCTTGCTATATTGCTTACCGGTTCGGAGGTGTCCGCCATGGATAAGAAGTTATTTTTTAATGAAATAACTTTTCAGGTAACGATAAATCTGGCAAGGAAAATGTTGAATGATAAACTTATTACCAAGAAGGAGTACCAGTCCTTCAAGAAGGAAATGCTTCATAAATATCAACCGTTTTTCGGAGGGCTATACACTTGATAATTCTACTGGTTAGAGTGATATATATAGTTGGAAGGAGGGCTCAACTATGGAAAAGAAAATGTGGAAAATAGAACAGAAGGTTACCGAAATTTCCAAACGGAAGCGGGTTGCTGCCTATGCCCGAGTCTCTGTAGAGTCAGAGAGAATGCAGCATTCCCTATCGGCTCAGATTAGCTATTACAGTTCATTGATACAGAAAAATCCTGCGTGGGAATATGCGGGGGTATATGCTGATTATGGTATTACTGGAACAAAGATTATTAAGAGAAAAGAGTTTCAACGTATGCTTGCAGATGCAGAAGCTAGAAAAATTGATATTATTCTTACGAAATCCATCCAGCGGTTTGCACGTAACACGGTTGACCTGCTTAAGACGGTTCGGCACCTAAAAGAGATTGGTGTCGAAGTCTGGTTTGAAAAAGAAAACATTTGTAGCCTAAGTGGTGATGGAGAGCTGATGCTGACAATCCTTGCCTCCTTTGCTCAGGAAGAAAGCCGCTCTATCAGCGACAATATCAAGTGGAGGTTTCAAAAGAAATACGAAAAAGGAATTCCCCATGCAAAGTTCTTCATTTATGGGTACCGATGGAAAGATGGAGAACTAGTTATCCAGAATGAGGAAGCAGCGATTGTTCGGAGAGTCTTTAAGGGGTATTTAGCAGGGAAAACGCGAAGAGATATACAGCGAGAGCTTGCCAATATCGGAGCTCATACGATGTACGGCAACCTATTTCAGGATTCTACTATAAAGCAGATGTTGCAGAATCCTGTATATAAAGGAAACCTGGTCATTCAAAAGACCTTCGTAATAGATCCAATTACCAAACATCAGGTCATAAACCATGGAGAAAAGGATAAGTATGTAGTGGAAAATCATCATGAGGCCATTATTGATGCAGCGACATTCAATCAGGTTCAGGAAGAGATGGCATGGCGTAAGGAGGCGGGAAAGCAACGTGGCGGATATGCCAGAAATTTCCTAAACACATCCTGCTTTACAGGAATCATCAAGTGCGGTATTTGTGGAAAGAGCTACATCCATAACATAAGAAAGTACAAAGGCAAACCGAGTGAATATTGGTCGTGCCTGTCAAATAAAGGAAAAGCGGAGGAACGGTGCGGAGCCTATGGTGCCATTCCACAGCCTGCTCTTGAACGCGCTTGTATGAGTGCGCTTGAAATGGCAATTTTTGATAAGACTGAGTTTTTACAGAGGGTAGAGAAAATAGTGGTGCCGGCTTATCATTCCTTGCTATTTTACTTAAAGGACGGCAAGGTTATTAAGCAGCCATGGAAATCGACAGCGTTAAAGGATATGTGGACGGAGAAACGGAAGGAACAAGTACAGCAAAGAATGGTCCAATACCGTAAAAGTGGACTGTCCAGCCGTTATAGTGCCTTTTCAGAACGTATCTTTTGCCCGACTTGTGATGTGAAATTTGTCCGTTGTTTGGAAACACGTAAAAATAGAAGAGTAGCGTATTGGCGGAGTCGGAACAAATATAAATGTGTCCACACTAGCGGCATCCAAGAAGATTGGCTGAAAAAAACAGCGGCAGCCCTTCTTGGCGAATCTACATTTGATGAGCAAAAATTTCGGGAACAGGTGGAATGGATTGAGGTTCAGAAGAATCGGACCCTGTTGTTCCGGTTTTATTCTGGAGAAAATAAAGAGGTGCAATTGCCATGAAAAAAGTGCAGGTCATACCAGCTACACTACAGAATTACACAGAAAAACCTATTCATAGCCAGAAAAAGAGAAGGGTCGCCGGGTATGCACGCGTTTCAACCGACCGGGATGAACAGCTTACAAGTTATGAAGCACAGGTTGACTATTATACAAATTATATAAAGGGACGCAGCGACTGGGAATTCGCTGGGATGTACACGGATGAAGGAATTTCAGCGACAAATACCTTGCATAGGGAAGGCTTTAAAAGTATGATTCGTGATGCAATGGATGGCAGAATTGACCTTATCATTACGAAATCGGTCAGCCGTTTTGCGCGGAATACGGTGGATAGCTTGACAATCGTACGTAAGTTGAGAGATAACGGGGTCGAAATCTACTTTGAAAAAGAAAACATCTGGACACTAGACGCCAAAGGTGAACTTCTTATTACTATTATGAGTTCCCTAGCACAGGAGGAAAGTAGGAGTATATCAGAAAATGTCACTTGGGGACATCGGAAACGGTTTGCTGATGGGAAGGTCAGTTTGGCATTCAGTCATTTTCTTGGTTATGACAGGGGAGCGGACGGCAATCTGGTAGTGAATAAAGAGCAGGCAGAAACAGTAAAACTGATTTATCGTTTATATCTTAGCGGGTACACCTTTCATTCTATTGCAAAGAAATTGACAGAGCAAAAGATTCCAACACCTGCGAGGTGCAAAATATGGAGACCCAACACGGTGCGAAGTATTCTCATGAATGAAAAGTACAAAGGTGATGCGTTGCTTCAAAAGAAATTTACGGTGGACTTTCTTACGAAAAAAAGTAAGAGGAACGAAGGGGAAGTACCGCAATATTATGTGCAAAATAACCATGAGGCTATTATCAGTCCACAGGTATTTGACTTGGTACAGGAAGAGATGCGGAAGAGAAAAAATAGTAAAATTCGTCATAGCGGTATCTCCATTTTCTCCAGCAAAATCAAATGTGGACAGTGCGGCAGTTGGTACGGAGCCAAAGTTTGGCACTCGACTGATAAATACCGCCAGACCGTATATCGCTGTAATGATAAGTTCAAGAGACATTGTAAGACGCCACATCTGACTGAAAATGAGATAGAAAATATATTTGTCCGAGCAGTCAATCAACTTATCAAGAATAAAGATGAGATCCTTAGCAATATTATTCTGTTAAAGATTCGCCTAGTTGATACTACAGATTTGGAAAAGAAACGAAACGCATTAGAATTCAATATGAACCTGTTAGCAGAACGGGTTCAGCAACTCATCTCCGAAAATGCTTGCTTGACACAGGATCAAGTGCAATATAACCAAGAGTACAGCGAGCTAGTTAACCGCTATGAAAAAATAAAAATAAAGTATGACCAGATTTGCGATACCATGAAACAGCGTACAAGTAGGGGCCAGCAGCTAGAAAGATTTATTGAAAATTTACAGAAACAGGAATTTATTAGCATTTTTGATAAAAGACTGTGGTGCAGTTTGGTAGATTTCATTACTGTAAATGAGAAAGATGATATTTGGGTGACTTTTAAAGATGGCACAGAAATCAAAGCATAAATGGATATTTGGAAATGCAAGAGAGAAACGACATGACTTTCCGGGAAAACGGAGTACAGTATGTTAATGTATAGCATTCATATATTATTAACTTAAGCTTCACAGTTGATACCCCGCTGATTTATCTTTATTAGTAATCCGCGAAATAAAAATAGCATGAACTCATTCCGTTTTGTATAATAAAAGTAACGAAAATCCACAACACAAACGGAAGGCTTATGCCATGAATATTGTACAATATCATCACTCATGTGAAGTATCATCTTCCAAGATTCGTCAATTCTTTGCCGAATTCCATGTCAGCCAGTTCTTGCGAAACTACAATGTCTACAAGATGTGCGGCTTTGCAGTCATGACCGCAAAGCGCGTCCGAGGCAGTGTTTCAGAGGCGGTTCTTCTACCAACGGAAGCTGGAACGGTTTATTCCCAAGCAATGCCATTGCCGTAGAAACTGCTATCCTGTCCTTGCATTTGTACGATGAGCGAAACAGGGCTGTCGGTCTGTGTTTTGAGCCATTGCTGGATCTTCGCGGCATCGGTCGGGGAAAGTGGGGCCGAGACAGTGAGTTTTGCAAGAAATTGTTGTGATTGACTGCCTGATGTGCTTGCGTCCGTACTGTGGGCGGGCATGGTGCTGCCTTGGGCGGCAACAATTTGTGGAAATAGCGCAGGGAGCTGAGCATTCATAGCAACGGTGATTTGTTCATCGCTTTGCTGTGTTTGGTAGGCCGGATAATAAAGTCTCGCGAGCTCTTTATAGGATTTTCCTTTATCGTTGGCAACCAGTCCTTCGATCCGGTTCGTGATGATTTGTTGAATCTCTTTTTGACCGATGGTGTTTACATTGCCTTGCACGATGTGTAACTTGGCATCTGTCAGTTTGGAATACGACTGCATCGAGGCCTGGAGTTCTGCCACCTGATCCTCGGTTAGTGGTGTTCCAATGAGATCGACCGTTAAGAGTCCATCTTTGAAGGCATACGATACGGCACTCACTTTTTCAGAGGCGACTTCTTTTGCTATAAACGTTTTGATCTGCGTATCGCGGATGTTGTCGTTGACTGTTAGATAGGCCATGTAAATGCTAGGGATGGTGATGACGATGCCCGCGATTAGGAGAATGGTCCGCTGGTATTGCATGTGGCTTTCGTTGACCGTCGTCGATGCCGGTACGCGCAGCACCTTGAAGACTAAGAATGCGGAAAGCGTGATAAAGAATGCGTTGATAAAGAACAGGTAGAGCGCGCCAAGTACGAAGGTAGAAGAATGCGTGGCGATGCCGTAGCCTGCGGTGCAAAGCGGTGGCATCAAGGCCGTGGCAATAGCAACGCCTGGAATGACATTCGTTTTTTCTTTTCGGGTGTTACCAATGGCGCCAGCGATACCGCCTGCTAGTGCGATGATAACGTCCCAGATGGTCGGGGATGTGCGCGCTAAGAGTTCGGAAGATGCATCGCTGATGGGCGAAAGAGAAAAATAAATCGCCGAGGTAATCAAGGCGAAGGAGACTTGGAAGCCAAGCTTTACCATCGAATCCTTGATAAATTGCATGTCATAGGTTGCCATTCCGTAGCCTGTTGCGACAAGGCCACCCATTAAAGGGGAAATGAGCATGGCACCGATGATGACTGCGGTGCTGTTCATATTGAGGCCGACGGACGCAATGAGGATTGCGGTGATTAGAATGACGAGATTTGCGCCTTTCACCGAAGCATCGGACGCGATCCGCTGTCGGATTTCAGAGAATGGGGCCGAGTCGCCCTTGAGGTCTAAGAGTTGTGAAAAATTGAAGTTCATAGGGATAGATCTCCTTTCTGTTAGTTCCTATCTTTCATGATAGCATATTTTTCTCCGGAAAATCATTGTTGTACAGAAAAGTCTGATAATAATAGGTAAAATAGGAATAAAAGGAGTATTCTCGAGAATTTTTATATTGGCTAATTGTATAATGAAACTGAACACATAAAAAGATCCGTAGCGAATACCTTCATGTTATGATTTATAATGGGCCCCTTGTCTAGACCACAGTAAAAATTTTTAAGCTTATTACGCGACTTCTGTTAACGACTGAGAAAAATGTGAATAATATACGGCATCCGGTGTTACATAATCAAGTGCAGCATGTGGGCGAAGCGTATTGTATTCTGTAACATACTCGCTAATTCGTTTACGAAGATCTCTTGGAGATGAAAATTCGTTGGGATAGATCAGCTCTGTCTTGAGCGAGCGGAACCAACGCTCAATCATGATGTTGTCTGCCCAACGACTCTTTCCATCCATGCTTTGGCGAATCCCAAATGCCTTTAACACATTCTTGTATTCGAGACTTGTGAATTGAGATCCTTGATCTGAATTGATGATTGCCGGCACGCCATGTTGAGAAATGGCCTCTTTGACAGCCAAGATGACTGATGATGCGTCCAGCGTATCCGACAAATAGTGTCCAACAATTTTACGACTATGCCAATCAATAATGGCTGTTAAATACATATGGCTGCGATTCATCGGTAAGTAGATAATATCGATGGACCATACCTGATTAGGAAACCGAGCATCGTAATTGCGAAGCAAATACGGCACCACAGCCTCTTTGCTGTTTCGCTTGGACAAATTAGGCTTTGGATAAATTGCGTAGATTCCCATCTTTTGCATGAGACGCCGTACAGTCTTACGACAAATATTGTACCCATTTTCCTTGAGTTTGATAACGATCTTTCGTGATCCCATATAAGGAAACTGCGTATGGATTTTGTCTATTTGCTTCATCAGATCTTCTTGCAGGGCTTGGTATGTTGTATTTTGTGGCCTTTCTTGATAATACAGGCTCGATCGATTGATACCCAGTAGCTGACATTGCCGACGCACAGATAGGTCATGATTCTTTTTGATCATAGTCTGGGATGGGTGGAATGGGTGGAATGGGTGCTCCAGCTTGGCGAAAGCAGTCCTGAAGAAAATCACGTTCCAGGGTAAGCTGTCCAATGGTTTTCAGCATCTGATCGTTCTTTTTCTTCAGATCTTCCTCCTTCCTCTGAGCCGTTTTTCGCTCAGTGTTTGTCCCAAAGGCAAGATAGGCATTTGCCAAAAAGTCCTGTTTCCATTTTCTGACCATCATGGGATTTAGAACATGTTCTGCACTAATTTGGTTGATATCTTTTTCGCCTTGTAATACGGTCAAGACAATTTTGCTTTTGAATTCAGATGTGTATTTTCTTTTTGGCATGATGTGTTCCTCCATATTTAATTGGATTATATCATACACCAGCACTTTACAACTTTTACGCTGCCTCGGAAGTTGATGAAGCTAGTTTACACAA